>Ga0055449_10000010_pt1 | contig 40994 bp, 48 predicted proteins | sample China_Galinas_PW_2_FD_57739 | JGI IMG/M metagenome (GOLD analysis project Ga0055449, IMG submission 57739) | Wetland microbial communities from San Francisco Bay, California, USA, that impact long-term carbon sequestration - China_Galinas_PWB_D1 | ecosystem: Environmental > Aquatic > Marine >... | reverse complement strand
CGGTATGGGCCTCGATCGTATCAGAAAAGCTCCCGCGCTCGCGGCGCTCCTCTGCGCGGCTGTGGCGCTATCTCTTCTTGCGGCCTCGTGCGGCACCGCCGCCGACGCCCGGCGGGACAAGAAGCTCCAGCAGCACAAGCGCTTCCTTACAAAGACCTACGCCGAGCAGCACCGCGACTTCTACGTGTTTCCCGTCGAAAGGCAGTTCGACATCTACCTCGTGGGGATGCTCATGCTCGAACCCCCGGACTGGGAGTTCGGAGAGGACCTCGTAAAAAGCAAGAAGGAGCGGGCCGTGCCTTTTCTGATAGAGAAGCTCAAACAGAAAGACTTCCCCGACTACGGACGGGACCAGGGCATGACCGACACCATCAAGGAGCTTACCATATACCTCTTCCGCCAGCTCGAATATGACCATTACTACGACGTGGCCCACGACGACGCGGCCCTTGCGGCGATTCGGGGAGCCATTGCCGAGATGCAGACCCCTGCGTCAAAACGCCGCAGCCAGGGTTACCTCGACGAGATACTCGGCAAGCACCAGGGGCAGTGAAGCGCATCTCCCAATACTCCTTCGGCTCTATCATCATAGACGGACGCAACTACCGCTCTGACGTTATTATCTTCCCCGGCAGAATTAATCCCTCGTGGTGGCGCAAGGAGGGGCATTACCTCCGGCCCGAAGACCTCGAAGAGGTCGCGGCCGCGAAACCATCGGTAGTCGTCATCGGCACCGGGGCATCGGGCGTCATGCATGTGCCCGCGGAAACGGTGAAGTGGCTTGAGGACAGGGGCATCGAGGTGAAGGTCGCGAGGACCGGCGAAGCCGTAGATATATACAACGCCCTAAAAGACAATACAGAGGCAGTGGCCGCGCTCCATCTGACGTGCTGAAACTCAATCCAAAGACGCTTAACAGGTTTCTCGCCATCCCGGCATCCGTGGCCGAGGCCCGGCGAGTGCAGCTTGAGCTAAGGCGAAAGGTCCGCATCCGGCCGCTTGGAAAAACGCCCCGGCTCATCGCAGGGCTTGACGCCTCGTTTAGCGGGGGCAAGAGCGGACGCGCCCGCGGGGCTCTCTGTATCTACACTTACCCGGAGCTCGAACTTCTCGAGGAGGCCACGGCGGAGGTGGACATCGAGTTCCCCTACGTGCCTGGGCTGCTCACGTTTCGCGAGGGCCCGGCGCTTATCGCCGCTCTAAAGAAGTTAAAGAACACGCCCGACCTCCTGCTATTCGACGGGCAGGGCATAGCGCACCCCGTAGGCATGGGCATTGCCGCGCACATGGGCGCGCTACTCGATATGCCGAGCATAGGGTGCGCGAAGAGCCGCCTCGTGGGAGAATATCGCGAACCCGCACGGAAAAAGGGGAGCCATACAAAACTGATATATGACGGCAATACGGTGGGCGCGGTGCTCCGCACCCGCGACGGAGTTAAGCCCGTATATGTATCGCCCGGACATAAGGTAAGTATCGATGACTCAATGGAAATAGTGCTCTCCTGCGCCACGAGATACCGCCTTCCCGAGCCTATCAGGTGCGCCGACCGCCTGAGCAAAGTGCTAAACTAAATGTATGGAAAAGGATGCCGGAAGAAGGCATGTCTGCGAGCCTCACTGCAAGTACTATAAACCCGGCCGCAAGGAAGACCTCAAGTGCGGCGCCCTCCAGTTTCTCTCGCGCAACCTCTCGCGCGGCGAGCTCGGCCACGTAAGCCGCGGCACGGGCCCCCTGGACTTCTCCCGCGACGAAGATATACGAGCCCTCGCCTGCAGCCGGTGCGAGTTCCTCGTTGACGGCTGCGACTACCGCGACGGCGTTCAGGCGCCTCCCTGCGGCGCGTACTCAGTAGTGGAGAGAATGCTCAAGAAACACTCTCCGAAGAAGAAATAGCCTCGTTCCTAATTAATCAACATCTGTTGCCTAATTCAGAACTATATCGGCAATAAAAAGGGGCGCGGCCCGTGCCGCGCCCCTTGTGCGATTCAAGTCAGACCAAGTCTCTCAGTGTTCGCCCTCTTCCGTCTTTTCGTCGCCGCCTTTCATGGCGTCATAACCTTTGACGCCGACATGGCAGCGCGCGCACTGCGTGTTAGAGGCGAAGGCGAAGGAGCCGTTATGACAGGCGCCGCAGTACTTGCCCTCCTCGAGGCCCGCCATCGTGAAGTCCGGTTTGGACTGGGCGCTCAGGGCGGCCATGTCGAAGATTCCCGAGTGGCACATATCGCAGCTCATGCCCAGGTCCTCGACGTGGTTCTTGTGGCTAAACAGCACCGCCTTCAGGGGCTGGGTGTAAAGTATGTCTCCGCCGTGGAACACCCCCTCGTCGGCCAGGGCCTGCGCACAGGTTGCCGCCAGCGCGGCTATGAGCACAAGTAGAAGTAGCTTCCTCATCCTTTCACCTCCCTTTAACTCTTCATGTAGAAGACGTTAGGTTTCGCGCCGGCCTCTGGCCTCAGCACCCAGACTGCCTTCTCGACCTGGTGTACGAGCTTATAGACCGCGTCATTCGGGTCGCTGATGATGCCGAAGGTCCTGGCCCCCGTGGGACAGGCGGCGGCGCACGCCGTGAGCTTCTCGCCCTTATTGAGCCGCGTATCGACGCAGAAGTTGCACTTGTCGATGGTGCGGCTTCTGGGGTCGAGGTACCTGGCATTATACGGGCAGGCGAGCATGCAGGTCTTGCAGCCGATGCACTTGCTCGAGTTCATCATCACGATGCCGTTTTTCTCGTCCTTGTATGTAGCCTGCGTCGGGCAGGCGCGGACGCAGGGCGGCTCGTTGCAGTGGTTGCAGAGCACGGGGATGAACTCCCTCTTCTGCCCTATGGCCCTTGGCGATATCTTCTCGAGCACCCGCGTGCGGTAGCCCGAGGGGTCAACGTGGTTGGTCTCGGTGCAGGCCGCCACGCAGCGCTCGCAGTCGATGCAGAGGCTCTGCCTTATGACCATGCTGTAGTGCGGGTTGTATGGATAGTCCCCGATGGTCTCCTGGGCGCTGGCCTTATCGATGCTCGATACCACCGATAGTATCTTGCCCCCGGCGAAGACGCCCGTTATGGCGAGGCCCATCTTGAGAAACGTCCGGCGCTCTATGCTTCCCACCGAGCCAAGGCCTTCGTTTATGAGGCTTTCAAAATCTATCTTCTTATCTTTCATTTTCATTCCTCCTTTCCCTGGCTCAATGGATATCGGACTCATGGCCCTTAAACACCTTCTCCCCAAGCAGGAACGTCAGCACCGTGAGGCCGATGGCCCCGGCGACGATCCCCATTTCGTGGAACGAAGGCGAATAAGAAAGGAGGTCCTTGTATTCGTTAACACCAAGCTCGTAGAAGACGGACACTATCTGCCCGAACACTACGAGGTCGTAGCGCATCACGAAGATGCCCACGATCATCATGGCCGAGGCCACGACCATCATCGTCATGTTCTTCCACTTCGAGATGAGAAGGAGCGCGAAGGGAATTACCATGCCCAGGCCGACCTCGAAGACCCAGAAGTTCACGGCGTACTTGCCGTTTACGAAGGAGGATATGACCTCTTCCTTCGCCGGCGAAACAGTGCCGGTAATAACCTTCCAGACGGTGAAGAACATTATCACCGCAATGAGGAGGGCGCTCAGCTTGGCCACCGCGCTTATGGCGCCGCGCATGGTGTCTTCCATCTGCTTGTGGTTTATCTTGTATGCGGCCCATGTAAAGAGGATTATCGCCGCGCAGCCCGACATCATGGCCGACACTATGAAATATATCGGCATGTATGGGCCGTACCAGAACTCGCGGGCGTGGAGCATGCCGAATATGGCGCCCAGGTTACTGTGGGCGGCGATACCGGATATGAGAGCAACGAGCCCCGCCGCCATGGCGTACTTGGAAAGGTTGAACTGAAGAAGCCCGAACTCTATGACCATGAACACCAGGTACACGCCATACAGCGTGCCCATCCACCAGATGTTGGAGGTCAGGTTCGGCGAGATCGCGTTATAAAGGAGCATCCTGAAGGGGTTTTCAACCTCAAGCAGTATCACGACGAACCCCGAACATATGGTCACTATCGATATGAAGACCGCCCTCTTGGCAATCGGCATGAACTGCTTTACCCCGAAGACGTGTCCTATTGCCGATACAATGCAGAGCCCCGTGGAGGTGACGACGAAAAATATGTAGCTCGATATCATCAGCCCCCAGGGGATTTCCCGCGTAACTCCATACGCCTCATGGTAGCCTATCCGGATGGCGTCCAGCGCCACGATGCTCGACGCATAGACGGCCACCCAGAACAGGATCACGAGCGCGTAATAGTTACGGGAGCCCGAAAGAACTTGTGCCACATTGCCCATGCCTTCCTTCACTACCGACGAGTCGAAGGACTTAAACATCCCGGCCAGCAATGATCTGGGGCGTACCGGTTTCTTCGAATTCCCCATGCTAATCTCTCCTCTCTTTGGTAATAATCTTGTTTACACTGTTAGCGTTTCTGTCCCGGCCGCACTGCACGGCCGCGCCATCAGTGGGTTTCTATTACGTGGGCTTCCTCGCCCGCGGGCTCCTTGGCGCCCTGCAGCGCGTCGGCCACGTATCCGGCGGCCCAGCCTGCAACGGAAGTGCCCATGATGAACGTAACGGCAGAGCCCAGCACGCCGCCTATCATGGAGACCACCACTATCATCCTCGCGATAACCGAGGCCTCAACCGGTGAGCCCAGCACGAGCCCCGCGAGCTTAAGCCCTATGGCGCCGCCTATCAGCGAGCCCGGGATGAGCCCGAACAGCGCGAACAGTATGATCCCGACTCCGCTTCCTGCATAAAGTCCTTTCTTTGCCATGTCCTGTCTTTCCATCTTCTTAGCCCTCCTGTCTTTTAATGATCCGTTGCCAGTGAAAATTTCACCGTTAAGTTTCTCTACTTGCCGAGGTCCGCGCTCTTGGGCACGGGGGCTTCCTCTGGCCCGAGCAGCTTTTCCGTCGCGGTGCCGAGCACCCAGCCTATCGCGGCGCTGCCCATTACGAAAATGATTCCCGAAACCATCACGCCGATGAGCATCGATGCGGCGACGATGATTCTCTGAAGCACCCCGGACGCTACCGGAAACCCGAAAAGCGACCCGGCGATGTTAAGGCCCATTACGCCGCCGAGCAGCGAGCCCGGCACAAGCCCGATTATCGCAAACAGCACCAATCCCACCCCTGCTCCGATGTACGATGTCTTTGTCGCCAGCTTTCTCATCTCCGCAGCCTCCTTTTCGTTCGTCGCAGATATCGAAGCAACAAGCGTGCCAGCCGATAACCTCTTGATTTTCAAGATAATCTCGAACCTTGTCTTTTGCAAAGTTGCGAATCGCTTCGCACGCCTGCAAAGCCGGAGGGATAAATACGGGGTTATGTGAGACGGATTTTCGCGTAGGTTTGAGTCCGAAATCGCGCGGCGCGCCCTGCTCCGCCTTGAATTATTATCTGAAATTCTTTATCGTAAAAGAAAAATAGGGGGAGCACCATGCAAAACAACAATAAAACACAGAATTTGCAGGATGCGTTCCTCAACCAGCTCAGAAAGGAAAAGGTACCGGTTCTCATGTACCTGACCAACGGGGTACGGTTGAAGGGGGTAGTCAAGGGTTTCGACAACTTCGTTATAGTGCTGAAGGATTCGGTGCAGCAGCTCATCTACAAGCATGCCGTCTCGACCATTCAGCCCGAGAGGGAGATAGACCTCCGGCAGTCAGAGTAGAATTGAAGAGCCCGCGCATAACCGTTGACGTGATCATCGAGCTCGCGGGGGGCGTGGTCCTCATAGAGCGGAAGAACCCACCGCACGGCTGGGCGCTGCCGGGAGGGTTCGTGGATTACGGCGAGAGCCTCGAGGAGGCCGCCGCCAGAGAGGCCCTCGAAGAGACGGGCCTTACCGTGGAATTGCTCCGGCAGTTCCATACGTACTCCGCCCCGGGACGCGACCCGAGGGGGCATACGATAAGCACCGTGTTTACAGCCCGCGCCCAGGGCACGCCCAAAGCGGCCGACGACGCACGGGACGCGGGCGTTTATACTGAGGACTCGCTCCCAGATGTCATCGCGTTTGACCACAGGGAGATACTCGAAGACTATTTTAAGGAGAGACACTAAATGCTTCGACACATGCGCGAGCACGCGAAATACTTCTATGTACTGTTCGTTATCGTAATACTCAGTTTCATATTCTGGGGCGTGGGCCGGGTAGGCCAGGACGAAAGCAACAACCAGCAGCTGGCCAAGATAGGCGACAGGACCATCACGGTCGAGGAATACTGGCGCGCCTACGAGAGAATGGCCGACCTCTACCGAAGCGTCTATCCCGACGACTTCGACCCCGAGGCCATGAACCTCAAGGGCATAGTGCTCGACAAGCTCGTGGAAGACGAGCTCCTCCTCGTAGCCGCCCGCAAGGCCGGCATAACCGTCACGGACAGCGAGCTGCAGGAGTCCATCGTGAACAATCCGAACTTCCAGAGCAACGGGCTGTTCGATAAGAGAGTCTACGAAAACACCCTCAGGCTAAACAGGATAAACCCCGCCCTCTATGAAGAGTCGAAGCGCGAGGAGCTCCTTCGCGACAAGATGCGCCACCTCATAGAAGGCACTGTGGAGCTGAGCCCCGACGAGGAAGAAGCCCTCTCAGGCGGGGACAAGTCCCTTGCTTCGCTTCGCGACTCCCTGCTTGATACCAAGCGGGCGCAGGCGGTCAGGGCGTTTCTCAACGGGATAAAGGCGACGGTGCCCATCACGATTAACCAGCAGCTCATCTCATCGTCGTGAGCGACCACATATACGGGCTCATCACCCTTGTGCTCGGCGTGGCATGCGTGGCACTGGGCTACAGGGCGACAAGGAAATACTCTCAAGAGGCTAACCGGGACTCCATCGGCTCTTTCATGCGGTTTACCAAGGGCGGCGTCATCTACATGGCCGGGGTGCTCGCCATCGTCGTCGGCCTCATACTTCTACTTGTCATGACGCCGCTGTTTTTCCTGTAACCGCGCAGAACGGGGTATAATACTTCGTGTTTAACACCTCTCCTACGGAACATTCAAGATGCTGATACTGGGCCTCATGTCGGGCACATCGCACGACGGGACCGACGCCGCGCTCGTGAGCCTCGGCCGAGGCACGCCCAGGCTGCTTTACCACAGCTGCCTCCCTTATTCCCCTGCGCTCAGGGCGAGGATTTCCAGCGCCTTCGAGGGCTCGGCGGAAGAGATATGCCGCCTGAACTTCGAACTCGGCGAGGTCTTCGCGAAGGCCGCGCTCAAGTGCATGAAAGAGGCCGGGGTGCGCCCCGGAGAGATTGAGGCCGTGGCAAGCCACGGACAGACCATTTACCATATACCCCCCTCGCGCGGACGCCTGGGCTCCACGCTCCAGATAGGCGAGCCCTCGGTAATAGCCAAGCGCACGGGCGTCAGGGTCGTCTCGGACTTCCGCACTGCGGACATGGCCCTCGGAGGGCACGGCGCCCCGCTTGTGCCGTTTGCCGACCACGTGCTCTTCAAGAGACGGGCCGTCTGCTGCGCCCAGAACATAGGAGGCATCGCGAACGTCACGGTGGTGACCAAGAATCTTAACGATGTCTATGCCTTCGACACCGGCCCGGGCAACTGCCTCATCGACGAGGCCATGAAGTCGCTTTTCCGAAAACCATTCGACCGCGGCGGCAGGGTGGCAAAAAAAGGCACGCCCGACGAGCGCGTGCTATCGAGGCTCCTGGTACATCCGTATTTCGCGAAGCGGCCCCCCAAGTCCACGGGGCGTGAGACCTTCGGCCCGAAGATGCTCAAACAGATACTCGGCGGGGCGAAAAGGGCCCGGCCCGAGGACGTCGTGACCACGCTCACGCACCTTACGGCCCGCTCCATAGTACGGGCCTACCGCAGGTTCATATTGAACCGGAACGATGTGCGCGAGGTCATACTCTCGGGGGGCGGGACGAAGAACGGCTTCCTCGTGGGACTCCTGAAAGAGCAGCTCGCGCCCATCAAGATAACCCTAATTGATGAGCTCGGCATCCCCTCCGGGGCCAAGGAGGCCATGTGCTTTGCTATACTTGCGGGCGAGACCCTCAGGGGGCGGCCCTCGAGCCTGCCGCGCGTCACGCGGGCACGGCGCGCCTCGGTGCTCGGGCGGATAACGCCCGCTTAGTTGAAAGCACGGCGTTTTTTATAGTAGTATTTACATTAGCCGAAGTGGTGGAACCTGGTAGACACGCACGGTTGAGGGCCGTGTGGGGCGACCCATGCGGGTTCGAATCCCGCCTTCGGCACCACTCCCTCCTCTCGCCAATATCGAACACAACTGACAAGGCACATTGCGCCACGGCGGCAGTAATTGCTCGGGCAGAGCCCCCTGCTTATGGATATAATAGAGGGGCCTAATACGTGGCTATATTGTTAATTAATATAACGGGGTGATACTTTATCATGGTCGATAGGCTCATTTTCTTAGGGTTCTGCGGGCTCTTCCTGTTGCTCCCGGTCGCGACCTCGCCGGCCGTGGTGGTGGGGGTCGTGCCGATAGCGGCCTGGCTCCTCTCGGGCAGGTTCCTCAAGGACCGCCGCTGGCTCCACCAGAGCTGGACATGGCCCGTCATACTGCTGACCATCATCCCATGGGCCGGCCTGCTATATGCCGGAGACCACACCACCGGCATGATCTTCGCCAAGAAGACCTATTACTGGCTCTACGCTTTCATAATCGCGGGCGTGGCGGCGCGGTACCACAAGCATTTCGTGCGGTCATTCCTCGCGGGGCTCTCCTTCAGCGTCGTGGTGGCGATGCTGCAGTACGCTGGATTCGTCTCGATGCGGCGGGGCGTTGTCACGGCCTTCATGGGAGGCGGAAGCCCCTACATAACCTATTCGCTCTTCCTCGTGCTGGGCATGCTCCTGCTATCGTATTACTTCGGCAACGCGCGCTCATGGAAGACCCGGGCCCTCTGCGCCTTCGGAATGGCGGCCTATCTACTGAACCTCGCCGTAATCCCCGGCAGAAGCGGATACCTCGCCTTCGTAGTCCTGAGCCCGGTGATGCTGTACCAGATGTTCGGCAGAAAGCGGCTCATATGGATAGCCATAGGCGCCGTGGCGCTGATGGCGGTGCTGTTTTCATCCACCACTGTGCGAGACCGCGCGTCTCTTGCGCTGGACGAGATACACGCGTATTACGATAACGGCGTTGTCACCACGTCTGTGGGCACGAGGCTTTACATGTACGACGGCGCGTGGAAGATATTTCTTGAGCATCCCATCATAGGCGCGGGCACCGGTGGCTACGAGATTGAGATGGCAAAGCGCGCCACCTCGCCCGAGATGTCGAGGCTTGCGCACCCGCATAACAGCTTCCTGTTCATGATGGCAAGCTATGGGTTGGTGGGGCTCGGGGCGTTCATCTGGATGCTCGTCGTGTTTATCAGAAGCGCGTGGCGTGCGCGGGCGGGCCTCGCTGGTTTCGCGGCGCTGGCTTTCGCGCTCGTGTTTTTGGTGGGCGGCGCCACCGACACCGAGTTCCTCACGCTTGGAACCGGCATGATGGTCGCTATGTTCGTCGGGATGGACCGAAGCGCCACGGAGGGCCATGAGCAACCAGGCATTAAACAGGCTTAGAGGCACGGCGGAGGTCCTGCTGGTCCTCTGCGCCGACGCGCTCGTCACCCTCGCGCTTTTTTACGCGGCCATTGTCGTACGAAGAGACATCCTTCCTCATCTCTTGCCCGGCGTGCTTCCGGCGTTCAAGCTCAAAGCCGCGGCGGACTGGTGGATACTTCCCGTCTGGCTGTTCTTCTTTTCCTACGAGGGCCTCTACACAAAACGGTTCCTCCTCTGGGACGAGATAAAGGCGCTCTGGAAGGTATCGTTCTTCGCAACGGTCGGCGTGTTCACGATAGTCTCCATAGGCAAACTCAGCGGGCAGGCATCGAGGACGGTAATAGTGCTGATGGGCCTCATATCACTCGCGGTGCTGCCACCGGTGAGGATATATGTTAAAAAAGCCCTTCGCGGTTTCGGCCTTCTTAAGAGAAAGGTGCTTATACTCGGCGCCGGCGAGACGGGCATGCTCATCGCGCGCGCCCTTAAGAAGGAGCCAAACTACGGATACAGCGTCGTGGGCTACCTAGACGACGACCCCGCGAAAATAGGCAGCGAGATTGACGGCGTGAAGGTGCACCAGGGCGTGGACTCGGCGGACAAGTATATCGAGAGCCGCAATATCACCGACATCATCGTGGCCATGCCCGAGGCCGACAGCTCCCGGCTGCGAGACCTCATAAACGGCCTGCAGCACAAGGTGGACCGCATCCTCTTCGTCCCCGACATAACGGGCATGGCCGTCGGCACCTCTGTCCAGTACTTCTTCCAGGAGCAGGCCGTGGCGCTTGAGGTAAAGAACAACCTCGCCGCGCCCGTGCCATACCTGACCAAGCGCACGTTCGACAGGGCCGTGGGAGCTCTGCTTCTTCTGATTCTTGCCGCGCCCATGCTCGTGATAGCCGCGCTCATAAGGATAACCTCCCGGGGACCCGCCATTTACAGGCAGCAGAGGATCGGCCGCCACGGGCGGACTTTTACTTGCTACAAGTTCCGCACCATGTTCGTGGACGCCGAGGAACGGTTAAAGGAAATCCTCGCCACCGACCCCGCGGCGAAGGCCGAATGGGAGGCGTACCGGAAACTCAAGGACGACCCCCGCGTTACAGGCGTGGGCAGGTTCCTGAGAAGCACGTCGCTTGACGAGCTCCCCCAGCTTCTTAACGTCCTTAAGGGAGAGATGAGCCTCGTCGGGCCCAGGCCGGTTACAAAGCAGGAGATAGATGAGTACTATAAGGAGATGGCCGAGGTATGTTTCAGCATACCGCCCGGCATAACCGGGCTATGGCAGGTGAGCGGGCGCAGCAACACCAGCTACGACTACCGCGTCGCGCTCGACAGCTGGTACGTGCGAAACTGGAGCCTATGGCTCGACATAGTCGTGCTTCTGAGGACAATTAAGGTGGTATTTACGAAGGAGGGGGCCAGGTAGAATGAAAGGCATCATCTTGGCTGGAGGAAGCGGAACGCGGTTACACCCCGTCACCAAGGCAGTCTGCAAACAGCTCCTCCCGGTTTACGACAAGCCCATGATCTACTATCCCCTCTCGGTGCTCATGCTTGCGGGCATCCGCGAGATATTGATAATCTCCACGCCCGAAGACCTTCCCCGCTTTGCAGACCTGCTCGGCGACGGCTCGCAGCTTGGCCTCAAGTTTTCCTACCTGGAGCAGCCCAGCCCCAGAGGGCTTGCCGATGCGTTCGTGCTCGGCGCTGATTTCATAGGCAAGGACGACGTATGCCTTATTCTCGGAGATAACATCTTCTACGGCGCCGGTCTCACCGACGCGGTGCGAAAGGCCGTAAAGGACGTGTCCCGGAAGAAGGGCGCCACCATATTCGGCTATTACGTAAACGACCCGTCGCGCTACGGCATCGTCGAGTTCGACGAGGGCGGCAAGGTCCTCTCACTGGAGGAGAAGCCCGCGAAGCCGCGCTCCAATTACGCCGTCACGGGCCTGTACTTCTACGACAACTCTGTCGTTAAGATCGCGAAGTCCGTAAAACCGTCAAAGAGGGGTGAGCTCGAGATAACCGACGTTAACAAGCGCTACCTCAAGGACGGACGACTGCGCGTGGAGCTACTGGGAAGGGGGCACGCGTGGCTCGACACGGGTACGCACGAGAGCCTTCTTGAGGCCAGCACGTTCGTCGAGACCCTGGAACGAAGGCAGGGCCTGAAGGTGGCCTGCATAGAGGAGATAGCCTATCACCTCGGATACATCGATGAGAAACAGCTTAAGGAGATCGCACGGCCCATGCGAAACGTGCCTTACGGGCAGTACCTTTTTAAGCTTCTGAAATAAACTGGCCCCTTCGACGGGTTTTTTAGAGAGGGACAAGAGATTATGCCTTTTGAGTTTAAAGAGCTTGAGATACCCGGAGTGGTGCTCATCACGCCGCGTGCCTTCGAAGACGAAAGAGGGTACTTCATGGAGACCTTCAAGCACTCCGACTTCGCCGCGGCGGGCATACCCGAGCGCTTCGTGCAGGACAACCATTCTATGTCCGCAAAGAACGTCCTCCGGGGGCTTCACTTCCAGCGGGACCCCCACGCCCAGGGCAAGCTCGTGCGCTGCGTACGCGGACGTGTCTTCGACGTCGTGGCGGACATAAGGCACGGCTCTCCAACGTTTGGCAACTGGCTTTCGGCAGAGCTCTCACACGATAACAGGCTGATGCTCTACGTTTCGCCGGGGCTCGCGCACGGGTTCCTCGTCTTAAGCGACGGGGCCGAGGTGATATACAAGTGCACGCAGGAGTATTCTCCCGAAAGCGAGAGCGGCATCATCTGGGACGACCCCGACCTGAACATCGACTGGCCCGTGAAAGAGCCGCTCCTGTCGGCCAGGGACGCAGCGCTACCGAGGCTTGCGGACCTGGGAGGCCGGTAACGGGATGCGGTACCTCGTCACGGGCGGAGGCGGTCAGCTCGCGAGGGCTTTCGCGCGTAGGCTGACCGAGAGGGGGGCCGAGTTCGCCGCGCCGGATAAGTCCGAGCTCGACATAACAGACCCCGAAGAGGTCGCGGCCGCGTGCGATTCGTTTTCGCCTAACGTGATACTCAACTGCGCCGCATATAACCTCGTGGACGGGGCGCAGACAGAGCGCGACAAGGCGTTCGCGGTAAACGTCACCGGACCGGGGCTCCTTGCGCGCGAGGCGAAGAAGCGCGGAGCGCTCATGGTGCACTTCGGCTCGGACTACGTATTCGACGGCGAGAAGGAAACAGGCCCGTACCTCGAGAGCGACACACCTAACCCGCTGAGCGTCTATGGCGCGAGCAAACTCCGCGGCGAAAGCGGCATTAGCGCCGAGATGGACGACTTTCTCATCATGAGGCTTAGCTGGGTCTTTGGCGAAGGCACGGGTAACTTCATCCACAAGCTCAGGGGATGGGCCCGGGCGGGCCAATATCTCAAGGTCTCCTGCGACGAGTTTTCCGTGCCCACGTCTGCGTTCACCGCGGCCGATGTCACACTCAAGGCGATAGAACGGGGCCTGAGGGGGCTTTATCATCTCACGAACACGGGCTATTGTTCGCGCTTCGAATGGGCGCGTCTGGTGCTCAAAGAGCTCGGAATAGAGAAATTCATTAGGCCGGTCAGGGCCGAGAGCTTTGACCTCCCTGCGCGGCGGCCAATGTTCTCGGCAATGAGCAACGAAAAGATATCTGGCGAACTCGGCGTGGAAATCCCCCGATGGGAAGACGCCGTGCGAGAGTTTCTCAAGGAGTATCCAAATGGATAGCCGCAGAGTGCATACGCCCTCGAGCGTTCTTGTTACCGGGGGCGCGGGGTTCATAGGCGCAAACTTCATCCGCTATCTTCTCGATACCGCGGGCTTCGACGGCAGAGTAGTAAACCTCGACAAGCTCACCTACGCGGGCAACCTTAAGAGCCTCGTCGATGTGCAGGAGCGGCTGGGAGGCAAGAGCTACTTCTTTGAGCGCGGCGATATCTGCGACTACGAGCGCGTGCTTGAGATATTTAATACACACGCGGTGGACACGGTCGTTCATTTCGCCGCCGAAAGCCACGTGGATAGGTCCATATACGGGCCGAAGGATTTCATCGAGACGAACGTAAACGGCACCTTCACCCTGCTTGAGGCGGCGCGCCGGGCGTGGGGCGAGCGAAAGGACGTAAGGTTTCACCACGTAAGCACCGACGAGGTCTATGGCTCGCTCGCAGAGACGGGCTCTTTCACCGAGACCTCTCCGTACGACCCCCACAGCCCCTATTCGGCGTCGAAGGCCGCGTCGGACCACCTCGCGCGCGCTTACTCGCATACCTACGGCCTGCCCGTGAGCATCTCCAACTGCTCGAACAACTACGGGCCGTACCAGTTTCCCGAAAAGCTCATCCCCCTCATGCTTTTAAACGCGCTCGAGGGAAAACCCCTGCCCGTTTATGGCGACGGCGGCAACGTCCGCGACTGGCTATACGTGGAGGACCACTGCGAGGCGGTATGGAAGGTCGTAACGGAAGGGAGCGCGGGGGAGACTTATAACATCGGTGGCGAGTGCGAGAAGCGCAACACCGACGTGGTGGGCGAACTCTGCGACGTCCTCGAGGAGCTCTCGCCAGTGCGCGAAAACCCCTCAGTAAAGGTGGACAGCTACAGGGAGCTCATAACTTTCGTCGCCGACCGTCCGGGCCACGACCGGCGTTACGCCATCGACTGCGAAAAGATAAAGAGCGAGCTCGGCTGGCAGCGCAGGCACGAGTTCAGTGACGCGCTAAGAAGCACGGTGCGGTGGTATCTTGAGAACAAAGAGTGGACCGCAGACGTGCGGAGCGGCGAGTACCTCAGATGGGTCGAGAAAAACTACGGGGCGAGGCCATAGGGGATATGCGCGAGCAGGGGAAGAAAAAGGTGATTTGTGTTCTCGGCATGCACCGAAGCGGCACCTCCGCATTCGGCGGGGTGCTCTCGGCCCTCGGCGTGAACATGGGCCGCGAACTGATAGGCGCACAGTCCGACAACCCTAAGGGGTTTTATGAAAACCGGAAGGTCGTTAAGCTCAACGACAAGTTGTTTGCGGCACTCGGCACCTGGTCAGGAAGCGCCCTTCCCCTTCCCGGCGACCACTGGGACGACGCGTCCCTTCGAGTATTAAAGGAGAAGGCCGTAAACATCGTAAGGTCGGAGTTGGGCGACGAAACCGCCTTCGGCATGAAAGACCCCCGCCTCTGCAGGCTGCTTCCGTTCTGGCTCGGCGTCTTTAGAGAAGCCGGCGTCGAACCATGTTTCGTTATCGTGCTTAGAAACCCGCTCGAGGTCGCGGGCTCGATGCTTGCACGTGACGGCGCGGCCATAGAAAGAACGCTCATGGTATGGGCAGCCTATATGCTTGAGGCCGAGCTCCACAGCCGGGGGCTTCCAAGGGCGTTCGTTGCATTCGACGACCTTATCGAGAACCCCGGGAAGGTTGTGGGCGATATCTCCGATATACTCGGAATAGAGTTCCCGCTGAGCTATGATGTCGCAAAGAACGATATCGACCGATTCCTCGACGCGGAATTGAAACACCATACGGTGGACGATGGAAAGCTCGCCGGATACCTTGCCGGTATTTTTAGCGACCTGTACGCCAAGTTCTCGCGCTTTACGTACCGGAAAGAAATCACCACCGAAGAGCTAAATGAGCTCGACGCCATCGGGAAGGATTTTACCCGGCTGCGCGGTTTCTTCTATTATCCGGGGTTCGACGCAGACGCAATGTTCCAGAAGCTATACTTCGGCGGCGGCCTCAAGGGACGGGGACGCTCCCTGTGCCTGAGGCTGTGCGTGCTCGTCCGCAGCGTCAGAAACGGGCTGCTCCCGCCGCACAGCAAGAGAAGGGCGGCACTGAAGAAGCTGTGGTCGCTACTATTTACCCTGGGGGCGTAAAACTGTGAACATCTCCGATAACGTCTCCATGGAGAATACGTCCGGCACCTGCGACAAGAAACTCGTCATGACCCTCCTTGTCAGGGACGAGGCGGACATCGTACGCCAGAACATCGAGTTTCACCTCGCGCACGGTGTGGACTTCATCATAGCCACGGACAACCTCTCGGTGGACGGCACGAGGGAGATACTCCAGGAGTACGAGAAGAAGGGGCTCCTGCGCCTCATCGTAGAGGAAGATCGTCGTTTCGACCAGGCAAAGTGGGTAAACAGGATGGGCAAGCTGGCCTACGAGGAACACGGGGCGGACATCATCATCCACTGCGACGCCGACGAGTTCTGGTCGCCCAGAAGCGGAAACCTCAAGAACGAGATACTGAGCCGGGACGTGGATGCACTGTACGCGCGCCTGAGTAACGTCCTTATGAGAAACAGGGGCGGCGCGGAGTCGTTCCCCGAAGACACGATATACGCCGTGGCAAAACCTCTCATGACCGCGAACTTGAGAAAAGAATGGAAAAAGACCAGCCAGTATCTATTTAAATGCATGGAGAAAGTATTCTTCAAAACCACGGGCGGGTTCCTTGAGGTCACAAACGGCAACCATAATATCGCTCGCTGCGACCGGCCTCTGCAAACTGGCATCTCACAGGACATATTGATATATCATTATCCCCTGCGCGGCAAGGCCCATTTTTATCGTAAGGTCAAAAACGGCGGAAGCGCCCTGGCTTCAAATCCGAAATTCAGCAAGGGCACGGGGCTGCACTGGAGGATATGGTACGATAGCTATCTGAAAGGCCGCCTTGACGAAGAGTACTCGAGACTTACGCTTAAGGATGAAGAAGCCGGGCGCCTGCTGGCCGATGGCGTCATAGAGGGGCACGATTTCCTTAAGCTGCTCTCAGAAAAAGTGCCGGACGGGTCGTACCGGTTCGATGGGCCGGAGAAACCGGGATGCCGTGGGAAAACGAGGCGACAGGGTAAATTCAACAAGTTACTGAACCGGGCCCGCATATTGAACTTTAATAACGCCAGGAAGTCCTGGGACTACATATCCGCGTACGGGTTCAGGGATTTTCTGCGTAAGGTGCGTGAGGCGCTCGGGCAGCACCAAAGATAATGAGTGAGCATCGGAAGACTTTAAGCCTCATAATTCCAACCCTTAACGCCGGCGGCCTTTTGGGTAAGCTTCTTGACGCCGTAGAAGCTCAGACCGCGCGGCCCGACGAAGTGCTGGTCGTTGACTCATCCTCGGACGACGACACGGTAAATATAGCCGAGTCGCACGGGGCGCGCGTAATCACCGTAGCGCGGGCGGAGTTCGACCATGGCGGAACGAGGACCCTCGCGGCCAGGGAGGCGAGGGGAGATCTCCTCGTCTTCATGACACAGGACGCCCTTCTCGCAGACAGCCACTCGATCGAAAAGCTTGTGCATCCCTTTTCCCAAAGAGAAAAGACCGCGGCTGTGTTCGGCAATCAGATACCACACCCGGGGGCCTCGCCGCTGAGCGCCTACCTGAGGGCGTTTAACTATCCCGGGGAATCGTACAGAAGAAGCCGCGGCGACGCTGCGCGCTATGGAATAAAGACGGCGTTTCTCTCGAACTCCTTCGCCGCCTACCGAAGAGGCGCGCTTGAAGAAGTGGGGTGGTTCAAGGAAGACCTCATACTGGGCGAGGACACCTACACAGGCGCGCGCTTGCTGCTGGCTGGATACGAGATAGAGTACGTGGCCGAGGCCGTCGCCTATCACTCGCACGAGTACGGCGTCGCTCAGGAATTCAGGCGCTACTTCGACATCGGCGTCTTCCACTCAAGCGAGGACTGGATAATAAAAGAGTTCGGAAGGGCCGAGAGCGAGGGCGGAAGGTACATCCGTTCGGGGCTCTCGTACCTGTCCTCTCACGGGTTGCGCCGGATGATACCGGGGTTCATCGCAAGGGGCGCTGCCAAATACCTGGGCTACAGGCTTGGACGAAGTTTTAAACGACTGCCAAGTAGCTTCGCTACAATGTGCAGCATGCACCGGGGCTGGTGGCTCAAGCGGTAGATCACCCGCCTCCCTCAATGCCAGCCATTTATTTCCTCCGCCGCTTGACAGAGCGGACCATATGGGATAAATTAAATCCTATATGCAGATAACCAAGGAAGCCGACTACGCCATACGCTGCATGATGCACCTGGCCTCGAAACCGGGGAGCGCGGTGCCCGTGGGCGAGATAGAGCGGGCCCAGGACGTGCCGCGCCAGTTCGCGGCGAAGATACTTCAGAAGCTCGCCCGCGCCGGACTCGTTGAGTCCGTAAGGGGTGTAAACGGCGGTTTTAAGCTCATGCGACCGCCCTCGAAGATATCGCTCCTCGACGTTTATGAGGCCTCGAGCGGCCCACTCGCGCTTAACGTCTGCGTGGCTAACAAAAAGAGCTGCGACCGAAGCGGCATCTGCCCGGCCCACGCCGTCTGGACGGAGCTTACGCAGGACCTCGCGGCGAAGATGCGCTCATGGAGTCTGGCTAAACTGCTCCGGAGGGGCGAGGACTGCAAGGCCAGGTCGAAAAAATAGGCGTGGCTAAAAACACAGCGGCGGGAGAAGGGCTCTGCTTTTGAGCAAATAACCTTTCTCCCGCCGTATATTAAGGTGCCTTATCTGCTTCCGCGGCCCCTGTAGTTCGAAGAGCCGCTTCCATCGTCACCGGAATCTTCGGTGCCGCTCGGCTCCTCGTCGGACGTGCCGTTCTTCTTCTTGACCTTCTCCTTGCCATTGGACTTCTTGGTCTCGGGCTTGCCCTTGCCCGTATTGCCCGTATTATTAGTGCCGCCGCCATTGCCCTCGCTGCCCTTTACATTGGGGCTGGCAGGGGTGGTATGCGGCCCAACTCTTTGCGGCGGCGTTGTCACGGTGCGCCCGGGCGGAGTGGTCTTACTCTCCGGCGTAACGGTGCGTCCATTGCCCTCGCCGGTCTTCTCCGTGGACGACGGACGTTCCCAGCGGCTTCCGCCGGTCTCCCCGGTGGATGACGGACGTTCCCAGCGGCTCTCGCCCGACCTGTCCTTGGTCGAAGGGCGTTCCCAGCTACGGGGAGCCTTCTCGCCGCTTGGGGTTATCACGCTCTCGGGGCCGTTAGATGAGCCCTCGGAGTTCCGTGGGGTTATCACGCGAGCCGGCGCTTCGTCCGTCTCTGTCTTGTCTTTCTTCTCAGGCCTCCAGGACTCGCGGCCGGAAGAGCCAAACGGCTTGTTCCTTATGCCCGGAGGGGTTATTACCCTCTCGTTGTTCTTGGTCGGCTTGTTATCGTTCGGCACCTCGACCTCACGTTCCGTGGGAGGCTGCTTCCCGAAATACCCGGGTTCCGTACGCTCGGGCCGGTTCCCGCGGGAAGGAACCTCGAACTTCCTCTCGGGTCCCTGGCGCTCTGGCCCTTTCGCGCCCGGCGTCGATGTCCCGTGCTCGCCGCCATACTTCTTAGTCGGCTTGGGCACGTTGAACACGCGGTGCTGAACTTCCTTGCGATGCTTCATTTCTTCGGCCCTGCGCTCTTCGCGAGGTTTCTTATAGAACTCGATGTCCCTCTTTACCGACTTGCCCTCTTTGTCGGGCCTGAAGTCCGGAGGAGGGCCTATACCCTTCTTTTTGCCGATGAAGGGATTGCCCGGCTTTCTGAACGGCCTGTCCTTTCCGGTAAGGAAGCTGTCACGGTGGACTATTGTCACGGCGTTCTTGACCTTTGCGTTGACATAGACGTTATTTATGGTCGTCTTGTTGATATTTATGTTTACGATGTTGACCGAGTTGGGCCCGTAGTTGCCGTACCCGTAGTACTTCTCGTGCGGGGCCAGCGGCACCCACGACACGTAGTTGGACGTATAGACCCAGCCCACGTAGCCCGGGCCCCAGTAGGCCTCGCCGTGCCTCGGCGGCACCCAGCACCAGCCATAGCCTCGTATGTGCGCCCACCTGCCGTAGTGGTAAGGCGCCCAGCCCCAGGGCTCTGAGGATATCCAGACATACTCGCCGTGCCTCCAGCGCCACCTGCCCAGGCGGTACGGGGACCAGCCCATCGATACGGATACCGAAAGCGATGGCCTCCAGACGTTGCCGTAATCGCTGACATAGACCCAGCTTCCATAATCGTCGAAGTCGGAGGCGTAATAGCGAAGCTCCGTCGGCAGGTACCGCTCGCTTGCGTACGCGCGGTGGAGGTACCTGTCGCGGTCGGTGTTCCAGCGCTCCCACGAGGAGGGCTCGCCAAGCGGCACCAGGCGCGCGTAGAGGTCCTCGCCGAGTATCACCGAGCTTCCGGCGTCCACCCTGAGGCCGCCGCTGCTGCTCTGCGAGTAGACGTGCCCCTTGAGCACCGATACTCGCGAGCTTCCGTTCTTATAGACGTCTACCATTGCGATCGCTCCCTCGGGCACTTCCACCGAGGAGTAATTGGATTCTATGCGAATGTTGTCGTAACCGCTGTGCTCGTTATTGATATAGAGGGCTCCTTCTTCCAAAAAGAGGCGCACGTCGTTCTTGTCCGTGTCGAGGAAGCGGCCGAGCTGCAGCACCTCGAGCAGCGATTCGTAGTCGAGGCGCACGCGAGTGCCCCCGCGTATGCTTATCTCCGCGCGCCCGTTCTCGTCCACCCATATCGCGTCGCCCTCGCGCAGCGGGAAGTTCGCCACGGCCTCCGACCAGTCAGCCTGCTCGTCGGTATAGACGTACACCCCCTGCTGTACGAGCGTTGTGCGCGCGACGCCGAGGTCCTCGGCGCGGGCGTAAGCAGGAATTAACATCGCTGCCGCAATCGCTATTGCCAGAAATTTAAGTGCCCTCATGGTGCCCTCCGTTATGAGTTCTTTCATATGAAGATTTTACTTGAGAATCGTGAAGATTATAAGTAGGAAATATGAAAAAATATGAATCCCCGCAGGGGTTTTCCATAACAGGGCGTGGCTAAAGGGATAATGCGGGGCGCCAAATCGCCCCCGTACCCGGTTTCGGCTTCAAAGAGCCGCCCGGGGATGCTACAATGTTGCCAGAGAGCTCAAGAGGCCGAAATGGAAGAGAACGAACAGCATACGGAAGTCAGCCCAAGGCCGCGCCCGCGCGGAAGGGCCCTGAAGATATTCGGTATAGCGATACTTGTCGTCATCATTCTTAGTGCCTGGTGGGTAAAGCGCAACCTCTACGCCTCTGAGTTCACGCCCACGGTGCTCAACGCCAAAGAGCAGAAGGTGCTGGACGATAAACTCGCCCTCATCGACTATGCCGCATCGCGCTCGGGCGGCAAGGGGCACCGAGCCACATCGGGCAAGCTCACGCCAAAGCCCTATTCTGAAGAGGGCGCAAACAGGGAGATACGCATAACCGAGCGCGAGCTGAATTCCCTCATCGCCCGTGACCGCCGCACGGCGGAGCGAGTGGCCATAGACCTCTCGCGCGACCTCGTAAGCGTTGAGATGATTATCCCCGTCAAGGACGACGTTCCCGTACTCGGTGGAAAGACCCTCCGCGTGAGCTTCGGGCTTATTCTCGGCTACGAGCGTGGCAAACCCGTCGTGGCCCTCAAAGGGATAAGCATCGGCGGCGTCCCGCTTCCCAACGCATGGCTCGGCGGCCTCAAAGGAGTAAACCTCGTCGATGAGTACAGCGAGCCGGGCGGGTTCTGGGACCTATTCGCCGCCGGTGTCGAGGACCTGAAGGTCGAAGACGGACGGCTGCTCGTCACGCTAAGTAAATAGAGCTCTCCGCCGGGCCCGCCTCAGCGGGTGACGATCCAGATGCCGTGTATCATACCGGGCAAGAAGAACAAGAGACAGAGAATGATATTTATTACGAGGTCCTTACCGAGCCCCTTCTTGAGAAATACGGCCAAAGGCGGCAGCAATACGGCTATGATTATCATCACGAGCTTGTTGTCCATCAGACACCTCCCCCTTTTTCGGTTACCCTGTCCCGTGAATACTTCGCCATACCCTGTGCTTCCATTATGAAATATTTATCATTAAAAGATACAGGTGTCAATGCCGTACGAGCGCTCAGCGCCAATTGAGCTGGTACAAGTCTGATATAATTGGGCGGAATCAGTATGGCCATAATCACACGTAGAAAAGTTGCCACACTTCTCATTGTATTTCTTGCCGCCTTCGCGGCCCTCTCGGGATATTTGTACTACTTGCAGGACAGTCTCATCTATCACCCGCTCAGGGAATTAGAGGCTACACCAGGGAACATCGGGCTCGATTACCGGGCAGTAGCGCTCAAGACATCTGACGGACTTAAGATATCCGGCTGGTATATAACCGCATCGCAGAGGCGCGGTGTAGTCCTATTCTTTCATGGAAACGGCGGCAACATATCGCACCGCCTTGAGTCAATAAGGATATTCAATAACATACATATGGATGTGCTCATAATTGACTACCGCGGCTATGGCCAAAGTGAAGGCTCGCCGAGCAAAGAAGGTACATACAAAGATGCCGAGGCCGCCTGGGACTATCTCGTACAAACCATGCACGTTTCACCAGATAGAATAATTATATTTGGCCGGTCGCTCGGAAGCGCTGTGGCTGCCGAGATGGCGCTCAGACATCAGGCAGCAGGCCTGATACTCGAGTCGGGATTCACATCAATCAAGGATATCGGCAAAGAGCTTTTTCCATACCTGCCAGTCAGCCTTATCGTTAGACATAAATACGATACCATTAGTAAGGTAGACCGAATTGAGATCCCGAAGCTTATCGTTCATAGCCCTCAGGATGACATCATTCCATACACGCACGGCATAGCACTGTACCACCGCGCGGCTGCACCTAAAGCTTTCCTCAAAATTTCCGGTGGCCACGATAATGGGTTCCTGCTTTCGGGCCAATACTATACTTCCGGCATTGAGCTATTTATTTCGGAGTGCCTTGGGAAAAGACGGGACTATTTTTCGCCGGCCGCGATGTAGACTCCCCTAAAGTAATGCTCCTCGAAGTCCGCCACTCTGAGGTACCGCTCGATGGATTCCCACGGATGCCGTTCTGCAAGATCTATGGTCACTCCGAAAGGCCTGATGAGCAACACAAACAGTCTGACCAGCCACTCCGGCCAGCTGTCCGGCCTTCTGAAATCGGCCACCACAAACCGGCCGCCCGGTGTTAGCGCTTCGGCGCCATTTTTAATTATCCCGTCATACTCCGGCATCAGTGTAATCGCAAACGTAGAGATAATCCCATTAACACCCCGGGGAAATTCATACTCCGATGCATCGCCCTGCAGGAGCACCACGTTGCCCCACCCGTTTCGCTTCACGCGGTCTTCGGCCCCGGCGAGCATCTCCGGGGTCAGGTCCACCCCGATCACTTTCCCCTCGGGGCCGACGGCATCCCTGAGAAACTTGAAGTTAAGGCCCGTTCCGCATCCCACCTCCACTACCGTATCTCCGGGCTTGAGGTTCAGAAGGGCCGCGGCCCTCCTTCTGAAGTACATCTCCCTGAAACCTATGAGGTAGTAGAGGTTCGCGCTCCAGTCGTAGTTCCGAGCGCGTTTCTTATATAGCGCGGCGATCTCTTTCTTGCTAAGCGCCATGCCTTATTTTAGACCATATGTTGGACTCTTAGAAGTAACGCTCATTACAGTGACGGATATTTTGCGAATGCTTTGTGCGCGAGTGAAAAAGAGGAAACGTCTCGTTAGTAGATGGACCTTATGCGGCCCGTGCGTTTGTCGATGATGACGCGGTCAACCACTTTACCGTTTTTATCGAGGAGTTCGGCCTCGAAATAAAGCTCCTTCTCCTTGAGCGTGCCCACCATTACGTCCTTGCCCTTGTAATACTCCTCGAGCGCCGCCTTGGCCTCCTTCATGGTGGCCACTGGCTTCTTCGCGCCGTAACCCTCTTCCTCCGCGGTTGCGACCTTCACGGACACGGCGGGCGCGGCCGTAGCGAACACCGCTACCGCGAAAAACGCGGCCAGTACGAGGGCTATTATTTTACTCGGTTTAGTTTTCATGTCCGGGGTTAAAGAAAAAGGCGGCCCGGAGGCCGCCTTTTTCCGGGTAGCAAGACCGTGTTTGTCTTACTTTTTGTGACACCTGTTGCAGTTGCCCTTAGGTGCGAACGCCTTGGTGTCGTTGTGGCAGGTCCAGCAGAACTTTTCCCCCGCGTTGTGATCGGCTACGGTGGCCTTCATGGTGCCGTGCTTCATCTGGAAGATGCCAGGATGACAGTCAGAGCACTTGAAGCCCTGGTCGGCGTGGTGCTTGCCGTCGAAGGTGACCTTACCCATGGGGGTGTCCCAGGTGAGGGTCTTGCCAGGCGGAACCGCTATGGCGGTGCCGACAAGCGCGAGTGATGCGATCAGGATTACAGCTAATGCCACGAGTTTCATCGATGAACCTCCTTTTGTTTAATTACTACTATCAGAACTTTCCCCATCCCGAGGAATCTCTGTTCTCGACAAAAAGATTAACATATTAATGTGCGCAAGGGGCGAATGAATTATGAAAAATTATGAACCATTCAAAAAGGCAATAAAACCGTAAACTTAGAGCCCCGCCCGGGCTCACTTTCCGCCTTGACACTGCCCCCGTGCGCCTCCACGAGCTCCTTAACTATGGTAAGCCCTATGCCCAGTCCTCCCTCGGAGCCGCGATAGAACCGCTCGAAGATAAAAGGTAGAACCTCGGCCCTGATGCCCGTGCCCGTGTCTGAGACGGCGATGCTCACGCCCTCGCCCTCGCTCCGCGCCTCGACGTTCACGCTTCCGCCGCGCTCCGTGGCCTTCAGGGCGTTGGTGAGGAGGTTCACCATCACCTGGCTGAGCCTGTCGGGGTCGGCGTATATCTTCAAATCATCATCGCACTTAAGCCCGAGCGCGACACCCTTTTCCCTGAAGATGCTGCCATAGCGCTCGGCAATTGCCGAGAGGAACGGCCCGAGCTCCACCTCGCGCCGCGCAAGCGACATCGTGCTGGCCTCCACCTGCGAGAGGTCCTCGATGCCGTCGAGAATAGTGCGCAACCTTCCTATCTCGTCATACAGGGACTGGAGGTTTTCCTTCTCCGCGGGTATGAGGCCGTCTATCATTCCCTCGAGCTCGCCGCGCACCGCGCTTATGGGAGTGCGAAGCTCGTGGGCCACGTTCGCCGTGAGCTTCTTTCTTAGCGACTCCTGCACGGCGAGGGCCTCTGCCATTCGGTTGAAAGCCATCGAGAGATCGCTTATCTCGTCACGCCCGTGGGGCTGAACTCGGCTCGTGAGATCGCCCCCGGATATGCTCGACGCCGCGGAGGTAAGCTCCTTAATGGGGCGCGTGAGCCGTCGCGAAAACACCACGCTCAGCACGATGGCGATTCCGCCGAGGGCGATAATCGATACGAACAGAAACTCGTTTGAACGCCTGATAAACAGCGTCTCCTTCCTCGGCGGAAGAAACCGCACCTCGAGACGCCCTATCTGCTCGCCCCTCAGAAACAGCGCATAGGGCACCCGCTTCCCCTCGGCCCCCATGTCCCAGCGCTCGGCAAGCACGAGCACCCTCTTTTGCACAAGGGGAGGAAGCGTGCCGAGCGCCTTATCCATGTCCACAAGGGTGGCGCCGTCATGGTCGAGGAGCCTCATGTCCAAGCCGAGCATGAAGGCCCATATGGTGCTGTCTATGAGCGCGTCGTTGTCCCAGCCGCCCTTCTTTTCGTAGGCGCTCTCTATCGAGGCAATGACCCAGTGCACCCGGTCTTCGCGCTCGCCCTCGAGGTACTCCCTGAAGTCGTGCACCATAAGCTCCCGCAGAAGGAGTGTCGAGGAAAGACCCACAACTACCACAGCGACAAGCAGCATGAAGAACTTGAGCCAGAGACTTTTAAGCATCGCGCCTGCCTGAGAACCTGTAGCCAACGCCATAGACGGTCGTGATGAGTATGGGGTTCTTTGGGTCGGGCTCTATCTTGTGGCGGATGTTCTTTACGTGCGCGTCGATGCTCCGGTCGTAGCCCTCGAACTGGTAGCCCAGGGCGTTTTGCACTAACTCCTCGCGCGTAAACACCCTGCCCGGATAAGACGCTATCGTGTGGAGTATCTTAAGCTCCGTCGAGGTGAGCTTCACCTTCTCGCCGTTGATGCGCGCCTCGTAGCTCCGCCCGTCTATGACGAGGTAGCCGTCGTTGAAGCTGAGGGGCTTGTCCGCCGAGAGGTCGGCCTTGCCCGTTCTTCTCAGCACGGCCTTCAGTCGCGCCACGAGCTCGCGCGGGCTGAACGGCTTTACCACGTAGTCGTCGGCGCCCAAGGCGAACCCAGCGATGCGCTCTTCCTCGGAGTATTTTGAAGTAAGCATGATGATGGGGAAGTCACCCATTTCCTTGAGTTCCTGGCAGACCTCCTCTCCGCTAATGTCTGGGAGCATGAGGTCGAGCACCACGGCCATGGGCATCTCTGCCGTGGCGGCCTCTATAGCGTCGCGCCCGCGCTCTGCGTGCACTACCCTGTAGCCCGCCCCCTCCAGATAGACCTTCACCACCTTGGCTATCTTGAGGTCGTCCTCCACCACCAAAATGGGATGAACCATGTGTAAATTATACTCTATCGGAGCGCCTTATTCCGCCCCTGTAGCTCCCAATCGAGCCGCTGTATCCGAAACCGCATCAGCACATCTATTATCTGTGCCGAGCCACGTCCACGCGCGAACAGGCCGTAACGGGGCATTCCGAGCAGTGGGGCGACAACGGGGCGCAGACGAACTGCCCGTAGGGAACGAGGTTGGGGTTGATGTCCTTCCAGTATCTTTTCGGCAGCAACTCGCGCAGGGCGAACTCGGTCTTCTCGGGAGTTTTCGTCTTAACCAGCCCCCAGCGGTTCGTGATGCGGTGCACGTGCGTGTCCACGCATATGGCGGGGATGCCGAAGCCGGAGGCCAGCACGAGGTTCGCCGTCTTTCTGCCCACGCCTTTAAGCGATAGCAGGCCCTCCATGGTGTCGGGCACGTCGCCGCCGAACCTCTCGATGATGTCTCTGCTTATGGCCCTGATTGTCTTGGCCTTCACTCGGTAGAAACCCGCGGGGTAAATGGCGCGCTCTATCTTCTTTTCACTGAGGTGCGACATCTCCTCGGGCGTCAGCGCCAGCGAGAAGAGCCTGCGCGAGGCCTCGCCTGTGGTCTCGTCCTTGGTGCGGAGGCTGAGGATGCAGGATATGAGTATCTCGAAGGGGCCGCGCTTTCGCTTGGCAAGGTCGTCTAACCACGGCACCCGCAGGCCCCTGACCACGCGCTTTACGGCCTTGAAGGATTCGGGGAACTCCTGCGGGGTCATGCTATATGCGCCGTCCGCTACCTGAGGGTCTTGCTCTCGGCCATGGCGAGCTCTTCGCGTGCCTTCGTCATGCGCTTGTAGTAACTGCGCGCCTTGGGCATGTTCCTCTTCGCGAGGGCCTTTAAAATATCGCCCTCGAGCTCCGCCACCTCGAGGCGGTAGTAGTAGTCGAGCATCTCCATGAAGTGGGCCATCACTATCTTGCCGGTAAGCACCGGGTGATTGTTCGTCACGTTATAGTCCGGGAACATCACGCCGTGCTCGAGCTCCACCTCGAGGCCCGCGCGGAACTGCTCGGGGTCCACCTTCATGCCGTTTAGCTTCAGCTGCTTTAAAATCTTCTTGGCCTCGTTCAGTGTAACCTTCGTCTGCTTGAGCTTCGTCCAGTCCCTTATTCCTATGCCCTTGCAGACCCTTTGCACCTCTTCGAGCGATACGTACTGTGGCAATTTCATGCTGCCCTCCTGAATTTAATTGGCTTTTACTCAAATATACCGCATCGAAGTGGAGTTTACAACATGCGTGGCACACGCCCCGGGTTGTATAATTAATGAATGCAAAGCCACGCCCTCCGAAAGGAGCTCAAGGAAAGGTTCCTCGCCGAACTCACGCCCGTAGAGAAGGCGTTCTTTCTGCGCACGGCGGGCTTCGCCATTTACGAAAGCGGCTACCGAGCAACGGAGGACCTCTTTCACTACTGCTGGTTCCTCACGCTGAGGGAGCGCCTGAGGGAGATGTGTCCCGACCCCGAACAGGGATACCTCCGCTTCGTCCTTGTGGAGGGCACCCGTCAGATAGACGACGCCGTAAAGCTCTACCGCGAACGTCTTGAATCGAGCAGGCAATTCGTGCCCGATATGGGGGGAAGCGCGTTTCTGGATTATCTCTCGGAAGAGTAGTTAGTCTTAGACTCCCGCCACCGCGTTGTTCGACGAGAGCATCCCCATAAGTTCCTCCGAGTCCTCGAGCATATGGGTGTTGTTAAACAGGATGTAGGAGCCCGGATATCTGGTGACGAGGTTCTTGACCTTCAGCAGGTCTTTCTCCGTGTACTTGTATTTGTGGCCGCTCGGGCCCGCGCCGTGCAGACGGAAATAGCCGCGCCCCTTGTGCACGCGCGGAGCCTTGAAGGGGTCAACCACGTGCAGAAGGTGCAGGTCCTTGCAGGTGGCCCTCACGTCGCTTTCGTCCCACTTGCCGCGGGGCTCCCACGCCATGATAAGCCCCTCGCGCTTGATGTACGAGAAGAAGGCCTCGAGGTTGCGCTTGTTGCCCGACGAGGGGACGAAGCTCGAAGGGGTCTGAAAGATTATCAGCCTCGCCTTGAGTATCTCGGCAACCACGCGCGTGCGTTCCCAGGCGGCGAAGACCTCCTCGGTGGGTTTGAAGGCGCCGAAGTTCTTTTCGATCGCGGGCGGTATCTCCATCTTGAGCCTGCCGTACGTCGGGCTGTGCGGGTCGTGGGTGATGAGCTGCCAGGCCCTGAGGGAGAACTCGAAATCCGGAGGGGCCTCCTCGCGCCACCTCCTCAGCACCGCCTCCTCGGGCGGGTGGTAGAAGGTGCTCTGCAGCTCGACGACCTTGTACTTCGAGAAATACTCGTCCCTCGCCACGGGGAACCCGCAGCAACCTATCTTGGTCTCGCGCGCCATATTATTCAGTAAGAGAATGAATTAATACAGCTTTAAATATAGCTTTATCGGGGGTGCTATGGCAAGTATTAGGCCTATTTATAAACTTTATAAGTTGAAGATATGGCCTCCCATGGGCTATCCTTAAGCTTAACCAAATCCGAGACATATACATACCGGGGGTAATGAATGGACGCAAAAGAACTCTTCCACGAAGGCCAGTTCCAGCTTATGCGGGGGGAGCTTGAGGAAAGCGTGGCCTCCTTCACGAAGGCCATAGACGGGGGTTTCGACGACGCCATCGCCTATCTGAGCCGGGGCGCGGCCTACATGAAGCTGAAAAAGCCCGTCGAGGCCATCGAGGACTTCGGCGCGGCCCTGGAGCGCGACGACAAGAACGTCCGGGCCTATTTCTACCGCGGCTCGGCCCTCATGATGGTGGAGGAGCTCGACCGCGCCATCGAGGACCTTTCGCGCGCCATAGAGCTCAACCCAGACCACGGCGCGGCATTCTTCGCGCGCGGCATCTGCCACGCCCAGCTCTCCCACGACGACGAGGCCGCCCGTGACATGAAGACCGCCCTCACTTACGCCGAGACGGCAGCGCAGGGCATGGCCGACTCCATCGGCCTCATCAGGACGCACTTCGACATGGCCATGGCGCTCTTGTCGGGCGAGCGCAAGCCCACTACCGTACAGCTTACCGAAAAGGAGCAGGAGCAGATAAAGCGGTGGCTCGAAGAGGGCCAGCAGGAAGAATAGCCCCGCCCGCAGCACTATATAAAACTACGCTTCAAATCTGGCGCGAGGAGATGTTAAAATTACCGATGCAACCTTTCTTCCTCAGAGCAAAGACCATCTCGGACGCATGGTTCCAGCTGATCTATAACATCTTCGACTCATCCTATACGCAGGAGATACAGCACGGCTCTTTCGAGAAAGAGCAGTACCGCCTCCAGTACCCCGGCATGGCGGTCTTCATAGAGCACCCGGCCGAGGACATGATACCGCAGATACCGCCCGCCCTCGGAATTCCCTCGCCCACTACGCAGGAGTACATAGAGGACTACTTCGTGAGCTACCTCATGCACCCGGAGCTGGCCGAGAACGAGACCTATACCTACGCAAGCCGCATCCACCACCCCATGCCCAATGGCGGCACGCAGTTTGAGCGCGTGATGAAACTCCTGAAGGAAACGCCGCTCACCAACCAGGCCGTCATCGAGATAGGCTCGCCCGACGACCTGGACGTCTGCATCGGTAACGACGGCAAGCTCGACCCGCCGTGCCTGAGGCTCCTGGACTTCAAGGTCGTGCCACAGGGCGGCGATATGTTCCTTACCGTCACCGCCTACTTCCGCTCCTGGGACCTCTGGGCGGGTTTCCCCACGAACCTGGGCGGAATACAGCTCATGAAGAAACTCGCCGCCGAGGAGGCGGGCCTAAAGGACGGCCCGATGTACGCCTACAGCGCGGGCGGCCACATATACGGATACCAGGAGGACATAGCCCGCATTAGAACTATGCGGGACAAGGGGAAGTAGTTATAATAATGAAGTTCGGGGTGTTGCCTTCTCCCCGATAAATTACAGGCGAGGCTGCCCGCCTTGACGTCGCCAAGGCGGGAGAAACACAATTAGAAAGATTACTCAATTTCAATTAGGAGCGTGAACATGAAAAAGAATTTATTCCTATCGTTGGTGGTCATCTGCCTGTGGGCGACAGTGGCAAGCGCCACGGACTGGTGCTATCAGTATGTTGAGGACGCCAATTATGATCAGGCCATAAGCGAGTGCACCAAGAGCATCGGCCAACTAAGCGATCCGACCGACCTCGCCACTACCTACAACAACCGGGGCAACGCCTACCTGGCCCAGGGGAACACCTCTGCGGCCATGGACGACTTCAATAAGGCCATCTCGTACAACCCCTCATATTCACATGCCTATTACAATCGGGGCCGCGTCTATTACAGCAGAAACGACTACGACACGGCTATCACCGACTTCAACAAGGCCATCTCGCTCAGCCCGTCGTACGCGTATTACTACTACAGCCGGGGCAGCGCCTTCTACGCCAAGGGGCTCTACGAGATATCCCTCACCGATTTCAATAAGGCCATAGAGCTCGACCCGTCTTATGCAAATTCCTATTACTACCGCGGCAACGCCTATTTCAGCCTCGGGAAATACGATGAGTCCATCTCGGACTTCAATAAAACCATCCAGCTTAACCCCTCGGATACGGACGCATACTACGACAGGGGCAACGCCTATTACGCCAAGGCGGACTACACCTCTGCCATTGCGGACTACAATAAATCCATCGAGCTCGACCCGTCCTATTCGAGCGCATACAACAACCGAGGCAACGCCAATCAGCTTGCGGGGAACCTCGACGCAGCCATCGCGGACTACAACAAGGCCATAGAGATCGACCCCTCGTATGTAAACGCCTACAACAACCTCGGCCTCGCAAACGACGCCAAGGGGAACTACGAAGCGGCCATCACGGATTACAACAAGGCCCTCTCGCTCGACCCAACTTATACAAACTCCTACTATAACCGGGGCAACGCCTATAGCTCCCTGAAGAAGTACGACCTGGGCATCGCGGACTACGATAAGACCATCGAGCTCGACCCGACCTATGTAAACGCTTACTACAACCGGGGCAACGACTATTACGACCAGAAGAAATACGACGAGGCCATCGCCGACTTTACCAAGACCATAGAGATCGACCCCACATATGCGGACGCCTTCTTCAACAGGGGCCTCGCCTACAACGATAAGGGCGACTACGACAAGGCCATCGCCGATTACACCAAGGCCATAGCGTTGAATCCGAATGACTCTTCCGCCTATTACAACCGCGGAAATTCGTACGGCGACAAGGGCGACTACGACACGGCCATCGCCGACTACGCCAAGGCCGTCGAGGTCGACCCATCGAACACCGACGCCTACTACAATCAGGGCAACGCCTACTACAACCAGAAGAAATACGACGAGGCCATTGCCTCCTACACCAAGGCCGTATCGGTTGACCCGTCATACGTGTCGGCTTACAACAACCGGGGCAATGCCCATAACAAAAAGGGAGAATACGACACAGCCATTGCCGACTTCACCAAGGCCATAGAGATCGACCCCCAGCATTCGTCGGCGTTCTACAGCCGAGGCATCTCGTATATCAAGAAGGGCGACTACGACACGGCCCTCTCAGATTTTAACAAGGCCATCGAAATTGACCCGCTATATTCGTATTCCTACTACGACCGGGGCTCCGTCCTCATGGCAAAAAAGGAGTACACCAAGGCCGTATCGGACTTCAATAAATATATCGAGCTTGCCCCCAAGGACGATTACGGCTACCTGAGGCTCGTCGTAGCCTCAAAGAGAATTTCCGACGCCGACTATACCGCCGCGCTGAACAAGCTCAAGGACTTCGTCGGCAAAAACCCCTCGGACAAATGGGCACGCACTATCTCGAAGTACTACCTGTCCATGGACGGCATTACCGAGGACCAGGTCCTGGCCAAGGCAAAGAGCGGCAAGACCGATGTTGAGAAGAAAGAGCAGCTGTGCGACGCCTACTATTATCTGGGCGAAGCAAGGCTCTGGAAAGGCAACAAGGAAGGGGCCAAGCAGTTCTTCAAGATGGGCGTGGACACCGGCATAAAGTACTTCAGCGAATACGACATGTCGAAGATCAACCTCGAACTCTTGGAGAAGGGGAAACTGTAGCCAATAACCGTAGCTAAGCAAGAAACCGCAATGAAAAAGGGTTGCGCCGGCCGGCGCAACCCTTTTATTTTCCCGGGCCGTAACGTCCATTACAGAAAATGCTCAGCCCCCGGTGATACTATCTCTCAGACGGTAATAAGAGGAGCGGTCCGGGCCTCCACTTCGGGACGGGGTTATGCCAAGAGAGATACAGATAGGTAACGGCTCGGTTCTTCTGGCCTACGACAGGCGCGGACTCATCAGGGATTTCTACTTTCCCAACGCCGGGATGGAAAACCACGCGCAGGGCCACCCGTTCCGGGTGGGCGTCTACGCAAACGGGCTTTTCTCGTGGGTGGGCGACGAGTCCTGGCTGCCACGACTCGATTACGAGGACGATACCCTCGTGGCCCTCATCGCGCTTACGAACCACCGCCTGGGCGTGGAGCTCACATTCAGGGACGTTGTGGACTTCCACGAAAACCTCTTCGTCAGGGAGATCAGGGCGAGGAACCTCTCGGGCAGCCCCATCGAGCTCAGGCTCTTTTTCCACCACGACTTCCACATCTACGGCTCCGAGATAGGCGACACGGCGTGCTTTAAACCCGAGGTCTCGGGACTGCTGCACTACAAAGGCTGTCGTTACTTTCTCATAAATGCCGAGCACGGCCGCGAGACGGGCATACTCCGCTACGCCACGGGCACCAAGGAGGCCAAGGGTCTCATGGGCACCTGGGTGGACGCCGAGGACGGAGAGCTCTCGGGAAATCCCATAGCGCAGGGCGCCGTGGATTCGGTCTTCGCCATGCACGCCCCGCTTGAGCCGGGCGGCGAGTTCGCCTCTCACTACTGGATAGCATGCGCCGAGGACTGGAAGGGCGCCTACAGGCTGAACTCCCTCGTCAAGGAAAGGTCGCCGGGGTATATCATCAAGAGGACCGCCGATTACTGGCGCCTCTGGTGCGGCAAGGAAAAGATAAACTTCGACGGCCTCCCCGAGAGCGTGGCGCGCCTCTACAGGCGCAGCCTCCTCATACTGAGGACCAACATAAACGACAACGGCGCGACCATAGCCGCGGCGGACTCCGACATCCAGCACTATTACAAGGACACCTATACCTACACCTGGCCCCGCGACGGCGCCCTCGTGGCACACTCCCTTGGCATGGCGGGCTATCCCATACCCGCGAGAAACTTCTTCACCTTCTGCGCAAACGTCATCAGCCGAAGCGGATACTTCCTCCACAAGTACAACTGCAACGGCTCGGCCGCGAGCTCCTGGCACCCCTGGGTCATAAACGGGCAGCCGAGCCTCCCCATACAGGAGGACGAGACCGGCCTCGTGGTCTGGGCCCTCTGGGAGCACTTCAAGATATACAGGGACATCGAGTTCATTAAGCCGTTCTACAGGCGGCTCGTGAAGGCGGCCGCGGATTTCATGTGCAGCTTTGTGGACCCCGAAACCGGCCTGCCCATGCCCTCCTACGACCTCTGGGAAGAGCGCCTCGGCGTGCACACCTTCACGACAAGCGCGGTTATCGCGGGGCTTAAGGCCGCGGCCAACTTCACCGAGGCCTTCGGCGAGGCCGAGCTTTCCTCGAAGTACCGGTTCGTCGCCGACAAGATGACGGCGGCGCTCGCCAAATTCATGTACGACACCGAGAAAAAACACTTCGCCCGGACGCTCCTCAGGGACGGCACCCTCGACAACACGCTCGATATCAGCCTGAGCAGCCTCGTCGTCTTCGACGTGCTGCCCGCCACGGACGAGCGCGTTATCTCGACCATGGAGGCGATGAAAAATACCCTCTGGTGCCAGACCGAGATAGGAGGCATGGCCAGGTACGAGCACGACACCTATCAGGCCGTGGTGCCCCCATCGAGGGAAGTTCCCGGCAACCCGTGGATAAAGTCGGCCCTCTGGTACGCGCAGTACCTCATCGCGCGCGCGGCCGACACCGAGGAGCTCAAGGCGGCGATACCGTTTATGGAGTGGGTGGCAAGCAGGGTGCTGCCCTCGGGCGTCATCCCCGAACAGATAAACCCCGTCACGGGCGAGCCCGTCTCGGTTTCGCCGCTTACGTGGAGCCACGCCGAGTTCGTCATCACCGTGCAAAAATATCTCGACAAGCTCGGCACAATAGGCGTCTGCCCCATGTGCCACCGACCGATATTCTTCAAGCACCGCATGAACACCTGAGCACGGCCTTCGCTCTTAGTGCTTGCGGCGGTTTTACCCTGCCTGTAAACTACTAACAGGCAGACCATGAACGTGCTATTCATTCACGCAAGCCCCAGAAAGAAGGGCGTGACCTCCACCCTCCTTTCGGAGATCCGGTCCGCCCTCGGCCCCGAACACGAAGTCCGGACGGTACACGTCTCGGACCTGCGGATAAAACCCTGCATCGGATGCATGAAGTGCCGTCCCGATAAGTCATGCGTTTTGCCGCGTGACGACGCGCAGGAACTTGCCGAGAAGGTAAGGTGGGCCGACTTCATCGTCATAGGCTGCCCGGTTTACTGGGGGAACATGCCGGGTACGCTAAAACTGTTCTTCGACAGAAACGTGCCCCTCTTTGAATACGCCGAAGCGAAGGCCATCAGGTACATTCCGAAACCGCGCCTTCGCGGGAAGCGTGCCGCCATCGTCGTGAGCAGCGTAAGCCCGTTCCCCTACAATCTTCTTCGCTCACAGAGCCGGGGCACCGTCGGCGCTCTGCGCACGGTGCTCAAGGCAGGCGGCGTTAAAATAGAATCCGTGCTGACCGTTGCCGATTCCTATAACTTCGACAAAAAGAAGGAGCGATACCTTAAAAAGGCGCGTAAGATAGCCGGGCGGATCTGACGGCGGGATATAATATCAGGCATGGACATCTCGCTTCGGTATCTCCTTACGGGCGTCGTCTTCGGGCTTGCGGCAGGCACAGCGCCGGGGCCGCTCCTGACGCTCGTGATCCGTGAGACCGTTAAGCACGGCAAACGCGAAGGCGTCATGGCGGCAGTGGCGCCCGCCTTCACCGACGTCCCCATCGTGCTGGCCTCGACGTTCGTCATCTCCCGGCTCGCAAGCCAGGACACCGTCCTCGCCGTAATCGCGTTTCTCGGTGCGGGGTTCATCACGTACCTCGCCTACGAAAGCATCACTTCAAGGGGAGCGGAGGCGCCCGCCTCAGGCCCCGCCGGGGCTGGCTCGCTCAAGAAAGGCATCCTCACAAACGCCCTGAGCCCGCATCCCTATATATTCTGGATAACCATCGGCTCACCGCTCATATTGCGCGCTTACGAGGTAAACGCGCTCTCGAGCGTCATGTTTATTGTCGGGTTCTACGTCTGTCTCATTGGCTCGAAGGTCGTGGTGGCACTTCTTACCGAGAGGTCGAAGTCGTTCCTTAAAAGCGCGTACTACATCCACGTCATAAGGGCGTTGGGGTTCGTGCTCCTGGTGTTCGCCGTCGCTTTCGCCATGGAGGGGCTCAGGCTTCTGGGCGTGCTCGGATAGTCCTCCCGCGCGGGCTGCTCAGGCGGGAAGGGTCTTTAAGAAGTCCGTTATCTGCGAGGCGTGGCTTTTTTCGTCGCCGTAACACTCTTCGAGGTACGAGATGATATCCTTGTCCGTCGAGCTGCTACGGATGGTGTTGAAGTAGTCCTCGGCAACGCACTTCTCCATCTGAAACGACCGCTCCAACGCCTCCCGCAGCGTGAGCTTTCCCGATACGAGCTTCTCCCGCGCGGTCATCACCTGCTCGAGCGACTCGGTGAGCTCCATGGCCGAAGGCGGAGGCACGAGCTTCGCGTCGTAAGTGGTCTTATAGAAACCCATGCAAAGCGTGATGATGTTGGCGTGGTGCTCTTCTTCCTTCGAGAGTTTCTGGAATAGCTTGATGCCCTCGGGATACTTGTCCGCCATGGTGTGGTATATCTCGGCCATGGTCTTTTCGAGAAAAAAGCACAGGTTAAGCCGCTCGACGATATTCATTATTACCCCTCGCTGAGTAAGACGGAATGTTTTCCCCCTCCGGAAGCACTCGCCCGGAACCGTGCGTCTCGAAAAAGTCTATCAGGTTATGATGCATTTGGCAAACGGCGACACACATATAAGTCGTGTGCGCCTCAGGGGCATCGGCGGAACGTATCGATAAAAAGGCGGAACCGCACGCCCGATACATGTTATATTGGTTTTCATGGGCATCAAGACGTCAAAGACAGACATCGCCCTCGGTGCGGTGGTGCTCCTGTTTTTCGCGGGCATCTTCGCGCACCTGACCGTCCCGCTCTTCGACAACGACTTCTGGTGGCACCTCGCCACGGGCAAGTGGATGTGGCAGCACAAGGCCATGATACACGCCGACCCCTTCGACTTCCCAAGCTACCCCCATGACTTTCCCGTGTACACCAAGTTCTTTCTCAAGCAGTACTGGCTCTCGCAGCTCCTGATGTACGGCGTATATTCGGCCTCGGGGTTCGCTGGGCTGATTGTGCTGAGGGCCGCGGTGATGACGCTCATGTTCTACGCCCTCTACAGGCTGCTTTTGAGGGCCGGGGCCGGGCGCGCGATATCGGTAGCGCTCGTTTATGTCTCGGCCACGGTCATCATCCAGGAGTTCAGTTACATCGGTCTGAGGCCGCAGATGTGGACGAGCCTCTTTTCGCTCGTGCTAATACTGCTTCTCGAAATAGAGCGCGAGGGCAAACGCTGGGCGCGCTACGCCATCCCCGCGCTCATGCTTCTCTGGGCGAACATGCACGGCGGATACATCCTGGGCGTGGTCATCATCGCCATATACGCGCTCTCGGCGCTCGTGACGCGCAGGCGGGGCAAAGCGTTCTATATCACCTGCGCCGCCGCGGTGTCCCTCACTTCGCTTAACCCCGCGGGCATCAGCGCATACATAATCACGTGGCTTGTGAACATGGGCTCGGACGCCTCGGCCCCCTGGAACAGGATAATCGAGTCGGAATCGATACTCTCCCACGCGAGCCTCGGCGGCATAGCGCGCGACCTGCCGTATCTTGCGGGCATAGCAATGGCCTCCGTCGCCTCGTTCGTAGTAAACATTAAGGGGCTCAGGAGATACCGTCTCGAGTACATCCTGCTGTTCGCCCTGGCCGCCTTCATGGGGGTTAAGGCCATAAGGTTCATCATCTTCTTCGTGGCCATCGCCTCGCTGGTTACGGCCTACAACCTGAGGCCGCTCGTGGAACTCCTGCGCGGCCTATCGTCTCGCAAGGCCCTGGCGCGCGTCGCGGCAGTGGTGCTGACTGCGGCGCTCGTGCTCGGGCTTGCCGGAGACCAGGCGGTGAAGGGCGAGCGTTTCACGGGGCTGCGTTCAGGCCAGCCCTACGAAGACGACCTGGGCGGCGCGGTCAGGTTCATAAAGAAATTCGGTATCAGGGGCAACGCCTTTAACGAGCACGGCCGCGGGGGGTACCTCATCTGGTGGCTCTGGCCGGACGTAAAGGTCTTCATAGACGGAAGGGGGCTTTACCTCACGGCCTTCGAGCAGTACGAGCAGGCCATGCTCGAGCCCTTGGCCCAGATGCCCTCGGGCAAGCTCGCCTACAAGGAGATACTCGACGAATACGGCGTGAACATCGCGGTGCTCTCGGGGTGCGACAAGGCCTCGGGCGTGCTCATACAGCTGAGCTATGCCCTCCTAAACGATGACGACTGGGCCGTGGCCTACGCCGACCGCGGCTCGATAGTCTTCATGCGCAGGATACCAGAGTATAACGACTTTCTCGCCAAGCACGAACTCCCACGCAAGATCGGGTACGAGAACATCCTCGCCATGGCCTCAACGGCAATGCGCTCCATGCACGGCCACGGCGTTGCGGGCGCGAAGCTCTCGATGGCAGTGGGCTTCATGGGCGTGGGCGAGAAGCGCAAGGCCCACTTCTGGATAAACGAGTACCTCAAGCTCGTGCCCAACGACGGCTGGGCCCTGGACATGAAGTACCGCATCCTGAGAATGGAAGACGGCGCGGCCCAGTAACCTTTCGGCGCTCAGCCCGCCCAGGTAAGCATCTCGTCGGTTGCCACGCGGGCCGAATCGAACTTGTTGACGTGGCTCTCCACATCGGGGTATCCCATAGAGATGCCGAGCACGAGCCTCTTTCCCTCTGGCAGGCCAAGGAACTTCCGCACCACCTCGGAGTAATCAATTACGAACGCCTGAGGCACCGTGCCCACTCCCTTCGCGTGAGCCGCAAGCATGAGCGTGGCCGCGAAGAGCCCCATATCGAATATGGACCAGTCCGGCAACGTAGAGTCCTGGTACAGATAGAGCACGTGAGGCGCGCCGTAGAAACCGAAGTTGGCCTTCTTCGACTTACCGAGCATCGAAGGGTCCGTGATGTCTATGCCCAAGTGCTTGCCGCGCGCCGCCATGGCTTCTCCTATGCGCGCCTCTATTGCCGGAGGCCAACCCCTGGGCTCGGCGATGTCCGGCGAGGGGGCCGCCCCGCCCTCGAGCTCTGCTATGAGGAGTTTGGTCAACTCGTCCTTCTTTTCCCCCGATACCACCGCCACTTCCCAGGGCTGGCAGTTCTTGTACGAGGGGCTTCGCTGCGCCGCGGCTATTATCCCGGTGATGAGCTCCCGCGATAGCGGCTCGGGCTTGAAACCCCTGATGCTCTTTCTCGTGGTTATGCAATCGATAGCGTCCATGTATGCCTCCTGTTCATTAATAATCAACAATCGTTCTATTTGGTGAAACGTTTGCCCCTAATGCCCGACGGCTATCCTCTCTATCAAAGACTCCGGAAGGCCCACGGCGGACATCCTGTCCTGGGTGGCCTTTATATCGTACTCCACGCGCACGATGCTCACCTTTCCATCGTCGAAGAGGGCGTACGCCGCCCGTGGGTCGCCGTCGCGCGGCTGGCCCACGCTTCCGACGTTCATGATATATCGGCAGCCGTCCACGAGTTCCGCCTCGTCCTTATAGGAAAACACATCGCCCGAGGGCGAGAGCTCCGCGATAAAGGGCACGTGGCTGTGTCCCACGAGGCATATCCTCTCCTTAAAGGTATCGAAGAAGCCCGCGGCCTGCTCGGCCGAGAAAAGGTAATCCCAGTCGGCGGGCTCGACCGGCGTCGAGTGCACAAGCAAAATGCCGTCCCTGCGGAGCTTCTTCGTAAGCGGCCAGCCCCGAAGCGTATCGCCGGTTTTCTGGGTTATCGACTTAGAGGTCCACTCGATGGCCGTCCGGGCGGCAGTGTTAAAGAACGAGACGTCCGTCAGGCCGATGGCGCCCCAGTCGTGGTTTCCTGCCACCGCGCCGGTCCTGCATTCGCTTGCGATGAGCGCCGTCACCTCGTCGGGGTCGGGGCCGTAGCCCACGGCGTCTCCAAGGAATACCTTGCGGCGGACCTTGCGCCCTTTGATATCGGCGAGCACGGCTTCGAGTGCGGCGAGGTTGGAATGGACGTCCGAGATCGCGGCGAGCCTCATGGGCTACTTCCTTCTGGATTTTGCTATCCGGTCGAGTATTCCGTTTATGAACGAGGCGCTCTCGCCCGAGGAGAAACGCTTGGCAATTTCGAGGGCCTCGTCTATGACTACTGCGTGGGGTACGTCGTGGGAGTAAAGGAGTTCGAATGCTGCGGCCCTGAGGATGTTGCGGTCCACCGCGGCCATGCGCTCGAGCACCCAGTGCTCGGCGGCCTCCTTGATGGCGGCGTCTATCTCGGGGAGGTGCTTAAGCGTCCCGCGCACGATGCGCGCGGCGAAGTCCACCACTTCCTTTTCTTCGTTCTTGTCCGAGAAGAAGCCCTGCACGTCGGGCTCACCGGCGGCGAACTCGTGCTCGTAGAGCATCTGCAGGGCGTACTGCCTGGCCCTTCTTCGCCGCTTCACCGGTTGGCCTCTATATCTGCTTCAGGACCTGGGCCATCTCGATGGCCGTCATGGCGGCGTCCCAGCCCTTGTTGCCCGCCTTGCTTCCGGCGCGCTCCACGGCCTGCTCTATGGTGTCGGAGGTGATAACGCCGAAGGCGATGGGCACGCCGCTGTCGAGCGAGACCTGCGCCACGCCCTTCGATACCTCGCCTGCCACGTAGTCGAAGTGCGGTGTGGCTCCCCTGATGACCGCCCCGAGGCAGATTATCGCGTTGTAGCCGCCCTTGTCCGCCATCTTCTTCGCGGTCAGCGGGATCTCGAAAGCGCCCGGCACCCGCACCACATCTATATCGTCGTCGCCCGCGCCGTGGCGCTTGAGGGCGTCCACCGCGCCGTCCAGGAGTTTTGAGGTTATGAAGTCGTTGAACCTGCTCACCACTATCCCGAACTTCAGAAGCTCGGCGTTAAGCTCTCCCTGAATCTCTCTCATTGCCTGTCCTCCATACTTAAGGCTGATTTACTGCGTGCCATAAATTTTACGCTTTTTCAATTAATTTGGCAACTTAACCCGCTCAAAGCCGCCGCCCTGATAATTACACTTTCCCCTTTGAAAATCCATGAGTATCGAATATAATTAATGATTAGTATGGAAAGTTCCGAAAAACGCAAATTCAAGCGCGTGCCGTACACCAAGACGGTCACGATAAACAACAGTCTCACGGCGCGCTGCAGCGACATAAGCGAGGGCGGCCTCTTCGTACACCTCACCCGCGCCGTAATGCCCGGCGACATGGTGAAGGTCGCCTTCCCCGACGGCCTCACGGTGATGGCAGTCGTGCAGGTGGTCTCGGCGCACGGCACTGGTCTTATGTTCACGGGGCTCAAGCCAGATCAGGCCGCGGGTATCAAGGCCATAATCGGGAAGCTCGCGACCGATACCGCCGTCCGTAAGTCCAAGCCCACGGTTCTTATGGTCGAGGACAGCGATAGCGTAAGGCGGCTTGC
>Ga0055449_10000009_pt1 | contig 41102 bp, 28 predicted proteins | sample China_Galinas_PW_2_FD_57739 | JGI IMG/M metagenome (GOLD analysis project Ga0055449, IMG submission 57739) | Wetland microbial communities from San Francisco Bay, California, USA, that impact long-term carbon sequestration - China_Galinas_PWB_D1 | ecosystem: Environmental > Aquatic > Marine >... | reverse complement strand
GCCGGCGGGTGGATCGATGCCGGCGAGGGCGAGCATGTCCCAGGCGGTCTGGATGGAGGTGCCTCCGCCGGCGTCGTTGCCGACGGTGAGGGAGCGCAGGGGGATGTCCTCGGGGTCGCCGCGGAAGACCGGCCAGTAGAAGAAGGGGAAGCGTCCGGCGCGGAGGGTGATGTTGCGTGCGTCGATGAAATTGCGGCGTTGCCCGTCGGGTCGTGCGTAGCGGGTGACGGTGATGCTCGAGGCGCCGACGGAGAGGTGCGGGCTGAAGAAGGCGGTGTTGGCGATGGTGGCGCGGGTGGCGCGGAACTGGTTGGCGGCCTGCTGGCGGATAGCCTCGGCGCGCACGTAGAAGGGCATGCGTCGTCGTTCGTCGTAGGTCCAGAAGACGGCGTCGAGCAGTGCGGCGCGGTCGTTGCGGACGTCGTAGTAGACGCGTGGGCCGCGGACGGTGTAGCGCCCGTCGGAGGCCTGGACGCCGCCCTCGAGGTAGATGCCGCGGACGTCCTCGGCGTCGAACTGGTCGAGTCGGGTGAGCGGTCCGGGCTCAAGGAAGGCGACGCCGCGCTGGGCCGAGATCTGGAGGGTGCGTCCGGAGCTGCGGTCCCAGTACTCGACGACGACACCGTCGGTGATGACCAGTGCGTTCTCGTCCTCGTCGGCCGCGAGCGTGGCGTTGCCGGCGGTGAATGTGATGGTGCCGGTGCGGGCGAAGATGGGCTCGGGGGGCTGGTAGCCCTCGATCGGGCGGAGCAGTGTGCTGGTGTCGAGGGTGTCGGGGCGGTCGAGGGTGGTGTCGGGGGAGAAGGGGCGGTCGGCGGACTCGGTGGAGCGACCTCCGGAGCCGCCGACCATCGCCTCGGCGCGGGCCTTCCACTCGGGCCCGCCGACGAGCCCGCGGAGGTAGGCGGCCAGCGATCGTTCGCCCTCGGCGAGCAGTGGCGCATCATCGGGTCGTCCGCGGAGGGTCAGGTCGGCCGAGAGGGTCACCGAATCGGTCCGCAGGACGCCCTGGACGGGGAGGCGGTCGGCGTTGATGCTGACGGCGGCGTCGGCGGTGGGGGTGCCGACGCGGTCGAAGTAGATGAAGACCTGGTAGGTGTCGGGCTCGGGGAGGCGCTCGATCCAGACGGCGGCGGCGGCGGCGGAAAAGGCGTAGGAGCCGAGCCCGACCGTTACGTCGCCCTCGAGCAGGCAGCGGTTGACCGGGCGGGAGCCGGGCGGCGAGGTCGGGGCGGGCTGCTCGACCCAGACGTGGGCGCGCCGGGCGTGCAGGGAGATCGGGCCCTCGGCGGGCGCGAGGGGGAGGCGGACACCATCGAAGGTGCGTCCGTCGATGTCGAGCGGGTCGATCTTGGTCTCGGTCTGGGGCTGGGCGCGTGCGGGCAGCGCGAGCAGCGCGATAAGGCAGGCCGTCCTGGCGAGGAATCGGATCACGAGCGCCCTCCGTGGCGGCGATGCTAGAGGGGGCGGGGATCGGGCACAAGTCGGGGCCCATACACTGGGCCCGTGGATATCAAGAACGACATTCTGGAGGCGGTGGGGGGCACTCCGCTGGTGCGGCTGAACCGGGTGGTCGAGCCCGGGATGGGCGAGGTGTGCGTCAAGGCCGAGTACATGAACCCGGGCGGCGCGATCAAGGACCGGATGGCGTTGCACATCATCCGCAAGGCCGAGGAGCGCGGCGAGCTGAAGCCCGGCGGGATGATCGTGGAGAACACGAGCGGGAACACGGGGATGGGTGCGGCCATGGTCGCGGCCGTCCGCGGGTACCGCTGCGTGTTCACCATCCCGGACAAGATGAGCCAGGAGAAGATCGACTCGATGAAGGCGTTCGGGGCGGAGGTGATCGTGACGCCGACGGACGTGCCGGGCGACTCGCCCGAGCACTACGTCAACGTGGCGAAGCGGATCGCCGAGCAGACGCCGGGCGCGTTCTACCTCAACCAGTACCACTCGCAGGACAACATCGAGGCGCACTACGTCTCGACGGGGCGTGAGGTGTGGGAGCAGACCGACGGGCGGCTCGACGCGTTTGTGGCCGGCGTGGGCACGGGCGGGACGCTGTCCGGGGCGGCGCGTTACCTCAAGGAGCAGAACAAGGGTGTCTACACGGTGGGGGTCGATCCGATCGGGAGCGTGCACTACCACCTGTTCCACACGGGGACGATGCCGACGCCGCACGTGTACAAGGTCGAGGGGCTCGGCGAGGACATCGAGTGCGGGGCGATGGACTTCACCGACGTCGACGACGTGCGGCAGGTCTCGGACCGCGACTGCTTCCTGATCGCGCGCCGGCTGGTGCGCGAGGAGGGGCTGTTCTGCGGCGGGTCGTCGGGCGGGATCGTCAAGGTCGCGCTCGACGTGGCCCGCGAGCTCGGCGAGGGCAAGCGGGTGGTCACGGTGCTGCCCGACAACGCGTCCCGGTACATCTCGAAGTTCCTGAACGACGAGTGGATGCGAGACTTCGGGTTCCTCGAGCAGGGCGAGGAGCTGGGGTGCGTCGAGGAACTGCTCGGCGAGCACAAGCAGGACGTCGTGACGGCCGACCAGAACGAGCCGCTGACCTCGATCATCACGCACATGCGCGAGCGAGGGGTTTCGCAGGTGCCGGTGACGAACGGTGACGGGAAGCCCGTGGCGATCGTGCACGAGGTCGACCTGCTGCGCGGGCTGCACGACGGGACCGTGACGCCCGAGTCGCCGGTGAGCGAGGTCGCGCAGCCGATCGGCGGGCTGATCTACCCCAAGGCCCGCATCGAGGAGCTGTACCGCATCTTCGAGACCGACCGGGTGGCGGTGGTGGTCGAGGAGGGGGCGAGGATCGTGGGGATCGTGAGCCAGATCGACCTGGTCGAGCACCTGTCGAAGCACGCCAAGAAGAGGGTGGGGCGTTGATGAACAACGACATGCGTTTCGCTTCGCGTTGTGTTCACGCGGGGCAGCACCCGGACCCGGTGACGGGCGCGGTCATGACCCCGATCTACCAGAGCTCGACCTATGCGCAGGCGAGCCCGGGCGTGTTCAAGGAGGACTTCGACTACTCGCGATCGTCGAACCCGACGCGCAAGGCGCTCGAGGCGAACCTCGCGTCGCTCGAGGGCGGGCGGTTCGGGCTGGCGTTCGCGTCGGGGTGCGCCGCGACGAGCTGCGTGCTGCACACGCTGCGGGCCGGCGACCACGTCGTGCTGTGCGACGACGTCTACGGCGGGACGTTCCGCATCTACGACAAGGTCTTCACCAACCTCGGGATCCCGTACACGCTGGCCGACATGACCGACCCGGACGCGACGCGGGCGGCGTTCCGACCGGAGACGAAGCTGGTCTGGCTCGAGACGCCGACGAACCCGATGCTGAAGATCGTGGATATCGCGGCGATCGCGGAGCTTTCGCGGTCGAAGGGCGCGACGCTGGTGGTGGACAACACGTTCGCGACGCCGGCGTTGCAGTCGCCGCTGGCGCTCGGGGCGCACGCCGTCTGCCACAGCTCGACCAAGTACATCGGGGGGCACACCGACGTGGTCGGCGGGGCGCTGGTCACCGACGACGCCGGGCTGCACGAGCGGTTCAAGTTCATGCAGAACGCGGTGGGGGGGGTGCCGAGCCCGTTCGACTGCTACCTGCTGCTGCGCTCGACCAAGACGCTGCACCTGCGCGTGCAGCGTGCGTGCGAGAACGCGGGCAGGATCGCCGACCACCTGCGCGGGCACGCCGGGCTGACGCGCGTCATCTACCCGGGGCTCGACAACCACCCGCAGCACGCGCTGGCCGAGCGGCAGATGGGCGGGCTGTTCGGGGCGATGGTGTCGGTCGAGTTCGCGGGCGGGCTCGACGCGGCGAGGAGCTTCTGTGAGCGGATCGAGCTGTTCACGCTGGCCGAGTCGCTCGGCGGGGTCGAGTCGCTCGTCAACCATCCGGCGATCATGACGCACTCGTCGGTGCCGGCGGAGAACCGGGCGAAACTCGGGATCACCGACGGGCTGGTGCGTCTGAGCGTCGGGGTCGAGGACGTGGACGACCTGATCGCGGACCTCGAGCAGGCGATGGGGTGAAACCGTGCCACTGACCTGTCTTCAGGTCAGTGTCTGAGTGAGGACGGGTAGGAGAAGGAGCACTGACCCGAAGACGGGTCAGTGGCACGGAGTACCGACTTCCCGAAGCTGAAGTCGGTGGCACGGGGTTCAGCCGAGGGCGGTTTTGTAAGCGTCTATGGCGTGCAGGCGTGCCTCGGCGTGGTCGACGATCGGCTCCGGGTATTCGAGCTTCGCGCGTTCGGGCGGCGGGAGCGTCCACGGCTCGTGGATCGCGTTGGAATCGACGTCGGCGAGTTCGGGTACGAAACGGCGGATGTACTCACCCTCGGGGGCGCACTTCTTCGATTGGCTGACAGGGTTGAAGATGCGAAAGTAGGGGGCGGCGTCGGCGCCGGACGAGGCCGACCACTGCCACCCGCCGTTGTTGTTGGCGAGGTCTCCGTCAACGAGTCGGCTCATGAAGTAGCGTTCGCCGCGGCGCCAGTCGATGAGCAGGTCCTTGCACAGGAACATCGCGGCGATCATGCGGCAGCGGTTGTGCATCCAGCCGGTGGTGTTGAGCTGACGCATTGCGGCGTCGACGATGGGGTAGCCGGTGCGCCCGGCGCACCACGCGCCGAACGCCTCGTCGTCGTCGCGCCACTCGACCGCGTCGTAGTGCGGCTTCATCGCGCGGTGCTTGCTGACGCGCGGGAAGCCGACGACGAGGTGGGTGTAGAACTCGCGCCAGGCCAGCTCGCCGAGCCAGACGGCCGGGCCTGACACGCGGCGGGGATCGAGTGCGCGGAGGTCGGCGTCGAGCACGGCGCGGAGGCACTGGCGGGGGCTCAGGCAGCCGATCGTGAGGTACGGGCTGAGCACGCTGGTTCCGCCGACGCCCGGCAGATCGCGGCGCTCGTGGTATGAGCCGATCCGTTCGTGCGCGAAGCCCGACAGGCGTTCGAGCGCACGCGTCTCGCCCGCGGGCCAGAGGTCGGGGCGGGCGAGCCGCTCGCCGGTCGTGTCGTTGGGATCGGGCTCGAAGGCGGGGAGCGAGTCGGGGATCGGGTCGGGCTCGATGCCGGTGTCGGTTTGGCGAGAGGGCGCGGGCAGCACGGGCGGGACGCCGGTCTCGTCGAGGAGCGCGTACAGCGCCCGCTTGAACGGCGTGAAGACCGAGTAGTAATCGCCGGCTTTGGTCAGCACCTCGCCCGGCTCGGCGAGCACGAGGTCGGTGTGGGCGTGGAACGCGAGACCCGCGTCCTCGAACGCGGCGGTCACGGCTTCGTCGCGCCGGGCTTCATTCCAGGCGTACTCGCGGTTGAAGCGCAGGGAGCCGCACTTTGTTTTCTTCGCGAGCCTGAGCAGCGCGTCGGGCACGCCGGCGAAGCGGGGCGTCTCGACGATCTTCAGGGGGATGTTCAACTCAGCGAGCGAGGTCGAGAGTTCGCGGAGCGTGCGGAGGATCAGGTCGACCTTGATCGTCGCCCAGTCGTGCTCGCGCCACTGGTCGGGGCAGACGATGAACACGCCGACGACGCCGTCGTCGCCTGTGCGGCAGGCGTGGTGCAGGGCGGTGTTGTCGGTTGTGCGCAGATCGGCTCTGAACCAGACCAGTGTGCGCTTCGGTTGGCTCATCCGGGCTCCCGTCCGGGTGGTGCGGGGCGGGCCCCGACATTTGTATGATGCCCGCTCATGACCCCGCCGCCCCGAGTCGCCGAGAGACTACGCCCGTTCGGCACCACGATCTTCGCGGAGATGACGCGGCTCGCGGTCGAGCACGGGGCGGTGAACCTCTCGCAGGGGTTCCCCGATTTCGAGGGGCCCGAGTTCGTGCGTGAGGCCGCGGTCGAGGCGATCCGCACCGGGCACAACCAGTACGCGCGTCCGTACGGGGAGGTGCCGCTGGTCGAGGCGATCGCCCGGTGGGCCGAGATCGGGCGCGACGTCGACGCGATGAGCGAGGTGACGGTGACGAGCGGGTGCACCGAGGCGTTGGCGGCGATCGCGCTGGGGCTGTTCGAGCCGGGCGACGAGGTGGTGCTGTTCGAGCCGTACTACGACTCGTACCGGGCGGTGGTGTCGATGGCGGGGGCGGAGTCTCGGTTTGTGCCGCTGCGCCCGCCGGACGATTCACACACGAGCTTCTGGATCGACGAGGGTGAGCTGCGGTCGGCGTTCGGTGTGCGCACGAAGGCGGTGGTGGTCAACACGCCGCACAACCCGACGGGGAAGGTGTACACGCGAGACGAGTTGGAGCTGATCGCGTCGCTGGCGCGCGAGCACGACGCGCTCGTGATCAGCGACGAGGTGTACGAGAAGCTGGTGTTCGATGGGCGCCACCTGTCGATCGCGTCGCTGGACGGGATGGCGGAGCGCACGGTCGTCGCGTCGAGTCTGGGCAAGACGTTCAGCCTGACGGGGTGGAAGCTGGGGTGGACGATCGCGCCGGAGCACCTGACGGCCGGCGTGCGGGCGGCGCACCAGTTCCTGACGTTCGCGTCGGCGACGCCGCTCGAGCACGCGGCCGCCGCGGCGCTGAGCAACGCCGAGCCGTACGTGAGCGAGTTGGTCGCTGATTACAGGTCCAAGCGTGACTATCTGTGTGGGGCGTTGGAGCGTCTCGGGTTCCGCGTGTTCGTGCCGGAGGGGACGTACTTCATCATGGGCGACCACTCGGCGTTCGGTCGCGGAAACGATGTCGAGTTCTGCCGGTGGCTGACGGCCGAGGCGCGGGTCGCGGCGATCCCTCCGAGCGCGTTCTACGAACGCAAGGAGCTGGGCGCACCGCTGGTGCGGTTCAGCTTCTGCAAGAAGATGGAGACGCTCGAGGCGGCCGTCGCACGGCTGGAAAGGTCGTTGCGCGGATGATCGGCGAGCTGGGAACGAGGATCAGCGGGGCGTTCCGGCGGACGGCGCCGGACCCGTTCGTGATCGCGGTGCTGCTGACGCTGGTCACGTTCGTCCTTGTTGTCGCGCGGACGGGGCTGACATTCGACGAGGCGGTGCGGGCGTGGGGCGGCGGCGGGCTGTGGTCGCTGCTCAAGTTCGGCATGCAGATGTGCCTGATCCTGGTGACCGGTCACGCGCTGGCGTCGAGCCCGCCGGTGTCGCGGGCGCTCGACGCGCTGGCGGGGATGCCGCGCAGCCCGTTCGGCGCGGTGGCGCTGGTCGGGCTGACAGCGACGGTGCTGGGGGTGCTGAACTGGGGGCTGGCGCTGATCGCGGGGGCGCTGCTTGCGCGGCGGGTCGGGGTGGCGATGGAGCGGCGCGGGGTGCCGGTGCACTACCCGCTGCTGGCGGCGGCGGGGTACCTCGGGCTGCTCGTCTGGCATGGGGGGTTCAGTGGGAGCGCGCCGCTGAAGGTGACCGAGCATGCGCAGATCGCGGAGATCTTCCCCGGCGGGGCGCCGTTCGGCGAGCTGTCGCTCAAGACGACGATCCTGAGCCCGATGAACCTGTTCGTGACGTGCGGGCTCGTGGTGTTTACGCCGCTGCTGCTGGCGCTGCTGAGCCCGAAGCGGAGCGATCTGGTACAGGGCGCGGGCGCGTTCGGGGTGCGCGAGGAGCGGCACGAGTCGGCGCCGGAAGCGCACAAGCCGCTGATCCCGCGTCTGCTGGAGGACACGCCGATCGTGACGGCGGTGCTGGTGTTCCTGATCGGGTGGTGGGCGGTGCGGTACTACCTCGTGACGCCGGTGGTTGATGAGACGACGGGCGCACGTGCGCGCTCGGGGCTGTTCACCCTGACGCCGGACACGGTGAACCTGACGATGCTGCTGCTGGGGCTGGTGTGCCACGTGACGCCGCGTCGGTACGTGGCGGCGGTGGAGGAGGCGGCGCGTGGGTGCGCGGGGATCATCATCCAGTTCCCTCTGTACGCTGGGATCATGGGGCTGATGAGCGCGCACGGCGCGGCGGGCGGTCCGACGCTGGCCGAGCAGTTCGCCGGCGGGATCGCGGCGACCGCGAACGAGACGACACTGCCGGTGGGGACGATGCTCTCGGCCGGTGTGGTGAACCTGTTCGTGCCGTCGGGTGGCGGGCAGTGGGCGGTGCAGGGGCCGATCGCGATGAACGCCGCGGGCGACGCGTTCGGCGGCGCCGTGCCGGCGGCGTACGCCGGGAAGATGGTGATGGGCGTCGCGTACGGCGATGAGCTGACCAACATGCTCCAGCCGTTCTGGGCCTTGCCGCTGCTCGCGATCACGGGTGTGAAGGCGCGCGACGTGGTGGGGTACACGGCGGTGGTGATGGTGGGCGCCGGCGTATGGATGGCGCTCGGGCTGCTGCTGTTCTGACATGCTGCGCTTCAGCGACCATCGCGTGCACCTGGAGCGGTTGGTGCGGGCTGCGCTCGATTCGGGCGACCCGGCGGCGGCCGTCGCGCGGCACTGGCCCGACGAACTGAACCACGCACGCCGGGTGCGCGTGCTCGGCGTCGGCAAGGCGTCGGGGGCGATGACCGACGCCGCTGTGGAGCGCCTCGGCGGGCGCGTCACGCGGGGGCTGGCGGTGCACGTGCCGGGACGCCCGGGCGGCAGCGATCGCGTCGAGTGGCTCAGGGGCGATCACCCGGTTCCGACCGAGCGCAACGTCTTCGCCGCGAAGCGCGTCGCCTCGTTCGTCGGGGAGTGCGACGCCGACGAGATGCTGCTGGTGCTGCTCTCGGGCGGCGGGTCGGCACACCTGGCGTGGGCGGCCGAAGGGCTGACGCTGGATGACCTGCGCGAGACGACCGAGTTGTTGCTCCGCGCGGGCACGCCCATCGAGGAACTCAACGCGGTACGCAAGCACTGCGAGCGTCTGAAGGGCGGACGACTGGCGGAGCTGGCGACACCGGCCCGGGTGATCGTGCTCGTGCTGAGCGATGTGATGGGCGACCGGCTCGACACGATCTCGTCTGGCCCGTTTGCGCCGGACCGGACGCGGTACGCCGCGGCGGTGGATACGCTCGAGCGTTGCGGGCTCGGCGATGGTGCGGTGGCGGAACACCTGCGTCGCGGGGTGGCGGGCAAGATCGAGGAGACGCCGAAGAGCGGGCACCCGTGCTTCGCGAACGTGACACACACGGTGGTGGGGTCGAACCGATTTGCGGTCGAGGCGGTGGCGGAGGAAGCGCGGGTGATCGGGTTCCACGTTGCGGAGGTCGAGCACGGCGTGGAGGGGGCAGCCGCGGACGTGGGGTGGCGTCTGGCGGCGTGCCTGCGCGCGGACACCAGCGGTCGGGCGGTCTGTTGGGTGCTCGGCGGCGAGACGACTGTGGACGCCGCGGACGCGCCGGGGACTGGAGGGCGCAACCAGGAGTTGGCGCTGTCGGCGGCGGTCGGGTTGGTCGGCGTTCCCGACGCGGCGGTGCTTGCGCTGGCGACCGACGGGGTGGACGGGACGACACCCGCGGCGGGCGCGATCGTCACCAGCCACACCGTCTCGGAGCTGCGCGAGCGCGAGATCGACGCCGAGCGTGCGCTGCGCGAGCACGACAGCTTCACCGCGCTCGACGCGGTCGGGGCGACGCTGAGGACAGGCCCGACGGGGACGAACGTCAACGATGTCGCGGTGGGCGTGCGATACGGGGAGTGAAAAAGCCCACGGATCGCGGTCCGTGGGCTTCGGGTTCACTCCTGCTCAGCACTCGGCACTGAGCGCTCAGCACTTCGTCACGGGCAGCCCGCGACCCAGAGGTTGACGTAGTACTGGATGTCGGCGGCGGTGAGCTGCCCGTCGGGCACGCCGTAGCCCGGGTCGCCGACACCCGCGCCGGCGGTGGTGACGTCGGCGGCCAGATCGGCGGCGGTGTAGAGGTTGACGTAGTAGTTGATGTCGGCGGCGGTGATCGCGCCGTCGGGGACGCCGTAGCCCGGGTCGCCGACGCCGGCGCCGGTGGTGGTGAGGTCGGCGGGCGAGCAGGCGACGGATTCGCACTCATCGGGGATGCCGTTGCCGTTGTTGTCCTGGCTGGTGGCGCTGCCCGCGCTGACGAGCGAGATGAACACGTCCGGGTTCACCGAGGCGGTGTTGAACGAGTACTGGGAGGCGGTGCCGTCGCCGCCCTGGTAGCCGACGGTGGCCGAAGCGCCGTTGTCGTAGGAGCTGTTCTGGAAGTCGGAGTCCTTGTAGATGATCTGGGCGTAGACGCCGGCGATGGGGGACTCGAAGACCTGGACCTCGAAGGTCACCTCATCGCCGTCGAGCACGGTGTTGCCGGCGTAGTGAGGTCGGTTGTACCACTCGACGATAAAGGTGCGGTTGGGGGCCGCGCCGATGGTCTCGTAGTAGACGTCGCCGGTGTCGGAGTCGATGTCGTCCCAGAGCGGGAGCAGCGCCTGGGCTCCGCCGAACGCGGCGCTCGAGGGGAGCCCCTCGTTGGTCACGCCGAGGTCGCCGCCCGAGACGAAGCCGATGCCTCCGTTGTTGCCGACGGTCACACTGCTGGAGAAGAGCGGGGTCGAGAAGCCCATGGAGACGGTGGCCTCACCGTCGTCGCTGAGCCCGAGCGCAGTGCCGGTTGCGTTGATGGCCTGCCAGCCGATGGCGGCGGGCTCGGCGTCGGAAATGGCAAAGCCCGGGGGCGTGATGTCGCAGGCGTCGGGGATTCCGTTGTTGTTGCAGTCCTGTGCGGAGCCCGAAGCGATCTCGCACTCGTCGAGGACGCCGTCGCCGTTGCAGTCGCCGGCGGTGCCCGCGGAGATCTCGTCGTAGTCGTTGACGCCGTTGTTGTTGCAGTCGGCCTCACGGCAGACGCCCTGGGGGTCGGCCAGCGCGGCCTGGAGCCCAGCGTTGACGATGTTGGTGCCCTGGTTGCCGCCGATCGAGTCGCACCCGGCGTTGGTGTGGATGCCGATCGCCAGCCCGGTGGACTCGTCGAGGACGGCCGAGCCGGAGTTGCCGCCCGAGGTGTCCACGGCGTAGAGCAGGTACGAGCCGTTGTTGGCGACGTACGGTCCGGTGTGGGTCTTCTGGACGAGGTACCACTCGTTGGGGACCGGCGCGGTCGTGGAGCCGTAGCCCGAGATGCGGATGGTCTGCCCGCTGACGGCGGGGGCGGCCGCGGCGAGGTTGTACTGATCGCCCTGCGCGTCGTAGACGCTGAGCCCGGTGTTGGAGTTGTCGAAGACGCCGAAGTAGGACCAGTCGTTGCCGATGCCGCCGGCGGTGTACTGCGTGGAGACGGGATCGACCGAGTACTGATCCTCGGGGCCGGGATGCTGGATGTTGCCGGCGCTGTCGGAGAGTGGGACGTTGAACTCGATGACGCCGCCGCTGGCGACGCAGTGCCCGGCGCTGAGCAGGCAGCGGTTGCCGATGATCCAGGCGGTGCACCCGAGCGGGAGGTAGCGTCCGTCACGCGCGTAGTTGGAGAGCACGCGGTCGTCCACGCCGCAGAGCGAGCGGTCGTCGATCTGATCGCCGGCGTCGCCGGCGGCGGCCGAGAGGATCTCGATCTGGTTCGGTCCGGTGTCCGCGGCGCTGAAGATCTCGACGCGGACGGCGTCGCCGTTGAAGTACGCGCTGGTGTGCTGCCACTCTTCAACCTGCCGGGCGTTGAGGTACTGGGTCGCGCCGTCGCCCAGAGAGGTGATGACCAGGAGCGACTCGTTGATCGTGTCGGGCTCGCCGGCGAGCACGACCTCGCCGAACTCGAGGCGGATCCACTGCGCTTTGGGGACGCGGACCTCCTGGGAGTAGATGACCCGGGGTTGCCCGGCGTCGTTGGCGATCAGCCCGGAGTCGGTCGAGACATCGACCGCGTGGAACGGGGGGCTGGCCGGGGTCAGCGTGGTCTCCTGGGCGGTGGCGACCGCGGGGATAAGCAGACATACCGCGGCGAGGATCGTCTCTCTCGTCATGTTCGTCTCCGTGACAACCGGGCGCGGTCCGAGCGGAACGCGCAATGAACATCCCGGCACCCCCCACGGGCCCCGAGTGGGCGCAGGATAACAGCAAACTGGCGTCTGGAGGCGATGGACCCGGGGATTGGCGGCTAACGGCGGTAGGTGATCCGCCCCTTGGTGAGGTCGTAGGGGCTCATCTCGACCGTGACGGTGTCGCCGGGGAGGATGCGGATCCGGAACTTGCGCATCTTGCCGGAGAGGTACGCGAGCACCTCGGTCTTCTGCTCGTCGGGCAGGCGGACCCTGAACATCGCGTTGGGGAGTGCGTCCACGACGACGGCGTCAAGCGTGAACTTCTCGTCCGATTTGGGCATGCGCGGCGTGTGCTCCGTTGTACAAGCCCCGGGCGGAGCGGCCCGACCGGGTCGTGCATGGTAGCCGCGGGGGGGTGATCCGGCGAGTTTCAGGCGGCGGGAGGTGTCTTGGCCGGCGGGGCGGGCTCGGCGACGCGGCGGACGAACTCGGCGATGCCGCGGGCGAGGGCGTCGGCCGACGGGCCGCGCACCACGATGTGACGGTCTGACGCGATGGGCAGCAGACGGCGGTCGGGTGAGGAGATCGACTCGATGATGAGCCTGGCGCTGGCGGGGTGGACGACCGGGTCGTGATCGCTCTGGATGACCAAGGCGGGGGCAACGATCCGCGAGAGGCTGCGTCGGCAGGCGCCGATCGCCCGTCGGAACTCGGCCAGGCTCGCGAGGTAGTCGCGCGTGTAATTGATGTCCGGGCTCTCGGTGTGGGCGTTGGAGCGAGAGAAGTGGCGCGGTTCGAGCCCGAAACGGCGCAGCCCGCGGTCGGCCCAGTCGGCGAGGGTGGAGAGGGCGAGGCGTCGGTCGCGCAGGCGGAGCGGCGCGTTGATGGTGAACACGCCGGCGATCTGCTCGCCCTGGGCGGCGGCGATCAGCAGCGCGAGGATGCCGCCGAAGCTGAACCCGCCGACGACGACGCGCTGGCAGCTCGCGCGTGCGGCGGCGAGCCCACGCCGGATCGAGTCGAGCCACGCCGTCCAGCTCACCTCGCGCAGCTCGTCCGGGCTGGTTCCGTGCCCGTGCAGGCGTGTGCCGTAGACGAGGTACCCCTCGTCGCGGAGCCGCTCGGCCAGCTCGCGCAGCTCGGCCGGGGCGGCGAGGTACCCGTGGACGAGCACCACGCCGGCGCGAGGGCGCTTCGGCGTGAGCACGAACGGCTCGCCGACGGTGAAGTCGCGTTCGCCGGTGGCGGCGTGTGCTTCGCGGTAGGCGGTGTGGTCGCGGCGGGAGGCGGTGCCCGCCACCTCGGTGCGCAGACGCTCCATCGGCACACGCATCGATCGCTCGATCGACGACGCGAGGTCACTCAGCGGTTCGAGCTCGTTGGCGATCACGCCTGTCATATTGTTGAGACGGACGTCGTGGAAGTCACCGGCGTGGCGCAAGGCGTCGTGGTTGATGACATAGTCGCTGCCGTCGCGGGCGATGATGCCCTCGTCGAGGGCGAGCGCCTCGGCGTCGTCGTAGGCATCGTGCGGCTCGCCGGTCGCGAGCCGCGCCAGCCCGTCGCCGAGCCGCGGGTGGCAGCGCCGGTCGGACGCGAGCGCACCCGCCGCGGCGAGGTAGGTCGTCAGGCGGACGCGTTCGACCTCGGTGCGGTCGGCGGGACAGCGCGCGATGGCGGTGGCGAAGAGGTGATCGAAGTTCACCTCGACCGACCCGTAGATCCGGCGCATGAACTTGTTGGTGAGACGGCGGGCGATGCGCGCGAGGTGGTAGTCCTCGTTCCTGCGGAGCAGCAGGCGTGCGGCGGCGTGCCGGATCACCTCGTGCGTCCAGGGCAGTTCAGCCGAGACGTCGATGGGCTCGCCGAAGTGGACACACGTCTCGGCGTCGCCGAGCAGGGTGCCCTCGACGAGGAGTTCCTCCTCGGCGCGAGGGCTGAGGCGGGCGCGCATGAGCTTCGCGAATCGGACGAGCGTCCGCCGGTCGTACCGCATGGGGTAGTAGGTCACGGTGACCGGGACGATGGCGGTGGGGGTGCAGGCGAGCGACTCGGGCCCGGCGAGCCCGAAGCGCGCTTCGAGACGCTCGCGCGCCCCGGCGTCGTTGTGCGCGCACGCCCGGGCATAGTCACGCTTGCACAGCTCGCTCTTGAGCGCCAGCACGGCGGCGCCGGTGTGGGGCGGGCCCTCGCGGTGGGGCAGGTCGAGGCGGAGATGCCGCCCGTCCACCGTCTTCTTGGTCTTGACCAGCCCGCCCTCGGGGTAGATGACCCAGCTGTGGGCGCCCGTGATGAGCTCGTGGATGATGGTGCGGTTGCGGTGCGGGTCGCGGGTGGACATGACCCCGCAGGCGCGAAGGTAGCGCCCGGCGGCGCCCCGGAACAGCCCGTCATGGGCCAGCGTGCGGACCGGGCGCCGTGTGGCGCGGTAGATCGCGTACGGGACCAGCAGTGTCTCGAAGCGCGTGAAATGGTTGACGACAAAGAGCGTCGGCCAGTCGGGGATGTTCTTGTCGCCGCTGATGCGCAGCTCTATCCGCAGCGCCTCCTGCATGGCGCGGACGAACATGCCCGTGGCTCGGTACGTGCGGCCGGTCATGTGCCGTTGTTGCTGCTCCTGAGCGGCGGTGGTCGTCGGGCGGAGGATGGGCGGCGTCCTCGGTGCGGCGACTCCTCGCCGGGGGGTGGGGGCACGCGCGCCGGGATCGACCCGGTCTCGAGCCAGCGGAACTTGCCGGTCAGGACGCCCTTGGCGATCTTGTTGGCGCGACGCTGGTTGTTCCGGCGCGCGAGGTTCAGGTGCGCGACGATGCGCCCGCGTGCGCCGCGGCAGAACAGGTCGGCCAGGTCGATCGGACGTCCGTCCGTGCCGTTGTAGACCACGAGCTGGTGGGCGTGGGCGCAGGCGGCGGCCATCGCGAACAGCTCGGTGCCCGCGTCCATGAGCGACGCGAGGACGAACTGGCGCTGCTCGAGGCGGGCGCGGTGCCGGACCATGGCGCGGAACAGCTCGGCGGCCAGGCGGTTCGACGCACGATCGATGAAGCGGAAGTGCGTGGCCAGCGGGCCGGCGAAGCGGAAGCGCGGGCCCGTGCGGGAGCGGATCCGTCGCGCGGCGTACCAGCGGGGGTAGAACACCGACATCGACCCGAGTGCGCCGATACGGGCGAAGATCGACGCCCTGGAGCGGAGCAGCCCGCCGGCGACGCGCAGGTGCGGCTCGAGCGCCTCGCGCGCGATGAACAGGCGCATGATATCGCTGGTGCCCTCGATGATGGTGTTGATGCGGCAGTCGCGCATCATGCGTTCGACGGGGAAGGGCTTCTCGCCGCGTTCGCGGAGCGAGTCGGCCCGCTCGTACCCGCGCCCGCCGCGCAGTTGCATCGTCGTGTCCACGACGCGCCAGGCGGTCTCGGAGCAGAAGAGCTTGGCCATGGCGGCGTCGATGCGGATCTCGCGGGCCTGGTCACCCCAGTGGCTGGTGAGCCACGCGACCGAGTCCATGGCGAAGGTGTCGGCGGCGATGGCGGCGATCTTGGCGGCGCCGGCCTCGTGCTCGCCGATCGGCTTGCCCCACTGCTCGCGTTCGGCGCCCCACTCACGCGCAATCGCGAGGCACTGCTTGCCGATTCCGGCGCAGGCGGCCGGCAGCGTCAGTCGCCCGGTGTTCAGCGTCTTGAGCGCGAGCTTGAGCCCCTTGCCCTCGCCCCAGATGATGTTCTGGCGCGGGACGCGCACGTCGGTGAAGCGGATGATGCCGTTCTGGATCGCGCGGAGCCCCATGAAGTCGCACCGGTGGACGTGCTCGACGCCCTCGGAATCGCCCTCGACGAGGAAGGCGGTGATCGCGGGCTTGCCGTCGTCGTCGGGGGTGCGCGCCATGACGACGATCTGGTCGGCGATGGGCCCGTTGGTGCACCACTGCTTGACGCCGTTGATGAGGTAGGCCATCCCGCCCTCGATCGGCGTGGCGGTGGTGGTCATGCGCGCGGGATCGGAGCCGACCTCGGGCTCGGTGAGGGCGAAGGCGCTGAGGTCGCCGCGGGCGATGCGGGTGAGGTATTTGCGGCGCTGCTCCTCGGAGCCGTAGAGCTTGAGCGGCGTCGGCACGCCGATCGACTGGTGGGCGCTGACGAGCACGGCGGTGGAGCCGCAGTAGCTGGCGATGGCCTGGATGACTCGGTTGTAGTTGACCTGGCTGAGCCCGAGCCCCTTGTACTCCATCGGGACCTTCATCTTGAACACGCCGATCCGGCGCAGCCCGTCGATGACGTTCTGCGGGATGGTGCGTGTGGCGTCGGCCTCCTCGGGGTCGAGGTTGGCCGAGAGAAACTCGGTGACGCGCGCAACCAGCTCGTCGCCGACACGCCGGTCGTCGTCCTGCTGGTGGGGGAACGGCATGATCAGGTCGGAGCGGAAGTGCCCGAAGAGGAGCTGGGCGGCGAAGCCCTTCGAGGCGTCCTCGCGGTCGCGGGCGGACTCGGCGACCTCGAGCGCCCGGACCTGGTCGGTGGACATCTTGCTCGTGTTGATGGGCAGGTGATTGGTGTGCATGACGTTATCCCACGTGTGAGAAATCTCCCCCGTTGTCCGCGGCCTGCTCGAGCAGGCGCGCGGGACGGAACCGGTCGCCGTACTGATCGGCGAGGTCGTTGAGTCGTCCGGCGACGGCGCCGAGACCGCGCGACTCGGCGTAGCGCATCAGACCCCCGCGGAACGGCGCGAATCCCGTGCCGAGGACCATCGCGGCGTCGATCGCGTCGGGCCCGTCGGCGACGCCCTCCTCGAGGCAGCGCGCCGCCTCGTTGACCATCACCAGCACCGCCCGGTCCACGATGTCGGACTCGGACAGATCGGCGAACCCCCGGCGCGAGGGCAGGTGCTCGGCCTCGGGGTTGGGGCGCGTGTGCCCGTTGTCGTGGATGTAGAAGCCGCGCCCAGTCTTCCTGCCGAGCTGCTGTGTGCCGGCAATCTCGCCGAGGACGGCCGGGACGCTCATGCGCTGCCCGTACGCCTCGCCGAGCACGCGCGCCACCTTGACGCCGACGTCGAGCCCGACCTCATCGGCCAGACGCATCGGTCCCATCGGCATGCCGAACCGGGTCAGCACCGCGTCGATGCGGTCGGCGGCGACGCCCTCCTCGAACATCCGTGCGCTCTCGGTCAGGTACGGCATCAGGATGCGGTTGACCAGGAAACCCGCGCACGCACCGACCACCACCGGCGTCTTGCCCATCTTCAATACCAGCTGCACCGCCAACGCCACCGCCTCGTCCGAGGTCTTCGGCCCGGGCACGACCTCGACCAGCGGCATGCGGTCGACGGGGTTGAAGAAGTGCAGCCCGACAAAGCGGTCGGGGCGCTTCAACGCCTTGCCCATCTCCTTGAGCGACAGCGACGACGTGTTCGTGCAGATCAGCGCGTGTCGCGGCACGTGCCTCTCAAGCTCGCGCAGCACGCCCTTCTTGATATCGAGGTCTTCGACGACGGCCTCGATCACCGCGTCGGCGTGGGCGAACCCCGAGTAGTCTGTCGTGCATGAAATGCGGTGCATCGCGAGGTTCATCTCACCCTCGGTCATGCGCCGGCGCTTGACGCGGGCGCGGAACATGCTTGCCGCCGCCTTCGAGCCCGCCTCGAGCGCCTTCCAGTTGAGATCTTTCATGCGGACCTGGATCCCGGCGTTGGCGAGCGCCCACGCGATGCCACCGCCCATGGCCCCGGCGCCGACGACCACGGCATTGCGCACGTCGGGCGTCGGCGCTGCCGTCGGCGCACGCTTGAGCGCCTGCGTCACCTTGTAAAGGTGCACCAGACCGCGGCTCTCGGGCGAGCAGATCAGGCGGCTGACCGCGTCGGCCTCGGCGCGGAGCCCCTCCGCGACCGGCTTGCCGTACGTGCGGCGCATCACGCCGATCGCCTCCAGCGGCGCGGGGTAGTGCCCCTGCGTGCGCTTCCTCACGGCCCTCGCGGCGCGGGAGAACATGACGAAACGCCCCGGGGGGGTCGCCTCGAGCAGGCGCATAAGCCTCGCCCTCGCGCGCCGACGTCTGGCGTGAACCTCGGCGCGTCCGGCGTCGGTGGCGATCGAATCGACGAACGACACGACCTGGTCGCACATGAATGCGTGCGCGACGACTCCGTCGATCAGCCCGACGCGCCGCGCCTTGCGCGTGCTCGCGGGCTTGCCGGCGAGGACGAGTTCGAGCGCACCGGCGAGCCCGACGAGCCTCGGCAGACGTGTCGTGCCGCCCCACCCCGGGATGATGCCGAGGTTGACCTCGGGCAGACCGATCCTGGTTTTCGGATCGTCGGTCGCGACGCGGTAGTCGCAGGCGAGCGCCATCTCGAGCCCGCCGCCGAGGCACGCGCCGTGGATCGCGGCGATGGTAAGCATGGGCATGTCGGCCAGTCGTTGGAAGACGCTCTGCCCGAACTCGACGAGGGAGCGCGCCCGCTCGGGCGACTCGACCGTTTCGATCTCGTCGATGTCGGCGCCGGCGATGAACGAATCTGGCTTGCCGCTGACGATCACGAGCGCGCGGATGCGATCATCGAGGGCGGCGTCGGCGAGGATGGTGTCGAGCTGCGACATCGCGGCGCTGGTGAAGGTGTTCACCTTGCCGGGCGCATCGAAGGTGAGCCAGGCGATGCCCGTGTCGTCTGTGTTCAGCGTCCACAGCATCAGGCGGCCTCCAGTGCGACGGCGGCGCCCTGCCCGCCGCCGACGCAGAGCGTGGCCAGCGCGTGCCCACCCCCGCGGCGTTTGAGCTCTTTGAGGGCGGTGAGGACGATGCGCGAGCCGGACGCGCCGACGGGGTGTCCGAGCGCGATCGCTCCGCCGTTGACGTTGAGCCTGTCGGGATCGATCTCGCCGATGGGCTTGTCGCGCCCGAGCTTGTCGCGGGCAAAGTCGGGCGAGGCGAAGGCGCGTTCGTTGGCGATAACCTGCGCGGCGAACGCCTCGTTGAGCTCGACGATCTTGAAGTGGTCCATCGTCACGCCGAGCCGGTCGAGCAGCTTCGCCGTCGCGTAGACCGGCCCGAGCCCCATGCGCCGGTTGTCGAGGGCGGCGTACTCAACCCCGCGGATAAAGCCGAGAGGCTTGAGCTTGAGCTCCTTGGCCCGTTTCGGGCTCGCCAGCAGCATCGCCACCGCACCGTCGGTCACCGGGCAGGCGTTGCCGACGGTGACCGTGCCGGCGTTCCGGTCGAAGTAGGGGCGGAGCTTGGCGAGCGATTCGAGCGTCTGCCCCTCGCGCGGGCCGTCGTCGATCCGCTGTGTGCGGTCGAAGCGCTCGTCGGTGAAGGTCGGGACGATCTCGTCGGCGAGCCGCTCGCGTGCGGCGACGGCGCGCTCGTGGCTGCGCAGTGCGAAGGTGTCCTGCTCGTCGCGTGTCACGCCGAACTCGCGCGCGAGCAGCTCGGCGGTCTGCCCCATGTTCATCCCGCAGACCGGGTCGGTCAGCCCCTGGAGCAACGCGACGACCGGCTTGAGGTGGCGCAGGCGGAACCTGCGCAGCGCGGCGAGGCGCTGCCCGAGTGTCCTGGCCTTGAACAACGCCGTGAACAGCGCGGTCATCTCCGCCCCGTAGACGAGCGGGATGCCGCTCATCGACTCTGTGCCGCCGGCGATGACCAGAGAGGAGACACCCGCCTCGATCTGGAGCGCTGCGGTTGAGAGCGACTGGATACCCGAGGCGCAGTTGCGGTGCACGGTCTGGGCGATGACCGATTCGCCGAGCCCGCCCTTGAGCGCGATGACGCGGGCGATATTGGCGGCGTGCATCGGCTGGGCGACGTTGCCGAAGATGACCTCGTCGATCAGCTCGGGGTCGATGCCGGTGCGTGCGATGATCTCGCGCGTGACGACGGCGCCGAGGTCGTCCGCGTGCCGGGCGCGCAGGTTGCCGCCCGCCTTGCAGAACGGTGTGCGCACGCCGTCAATGACCGCGATCATGGAACGCTCCGTGGCGTCCCGCCCCTCTGTACGGGCGCGGGACGGGTCTGGTTTTCGGGCGTGGACCGCGCCGCCCGCGGAATCCGCCCGTAGAGGGATCGGCCGGGGCGTACCGGTTCTTGTCGTGAGGACGGGGACGGCTGGGCGGGCGGGTCCGGCGGTGCGGGCGAGGCAGGCTGACCGGACAGTCGGGTGGGTAGATAACCCGTACGGACGCCGGGAAGTGCTCCTCACGGACGTCCGGATCGGCTAAGATGGTACTGGAAGTGTTACGACTTTGTGGGGTTTCTGCGTGAGCCAGGCCAAGCCTTCCATCTCGGTCCGCGAACTGGCCAAGCGGGTCGGCGTCTCGACCGCAACGGTCTCGCGGGCGTTGAACAACCACCCGGAGGTGGCGGCGCAGACGCGGGCGCGGGTGCTGGCGCTGGCCGACGAGGCCGGGTACCAGTTCCGCGTCGGCAAGCGCTTCACCAACGTGGTGGGGCTGGTGTACCCGACCGAGCCGCTGCACCCGGCCGAGTCGAGCTTCGAGTCGGCGATGCTGACGGGCATCCTCGAGGGCGTCAACGAGCAGCGCTTCGACGTGCAGGTGATCAACATCGAGCGGGACAAGTCGCCGGACGAGACATACAGCCAGTTTTTCCGGCGCAAGGGGGTGCGCGGGGTGATCCTGCGTCCGCTGCGCGCCGAGCCGGAGCTGGGCGACGCGATCGCCGAGGAGGGGTTCCCGTGCGTGCTGGTCGCCGACCGCAGCCCGAACCCGGCGCTGAGCTACGTGCAGGGCGAGTCGAAGAGCACGAGCATCGAGGCGATCGAGCACCTGATCGGGCTGGGGCACCGGCGGATCGCGCTGTCGGTCAACGTCGTCGGCGACACCGACCACCGCGACCGGCGCGAGGGGTATGCCGAGACCCTCGGAGCGCACGGGATCGAGGCGGATTCGTCGCTGGTCGTCGAGATGGCCGACTCGATGCGCGGCGGCGCGGGCGCGGTCGAGCACCTGCTGCGCCTGGAGAATCCACCGACCGCCGTGTACTTTACGACCCCGCCCGCGACGCTGGGGGCGTTGCAGCGCTGCCTCGAGTTGGGCGTGAGTGTGCCCGAGGATCTCTCGATCGTCGGGTTCGACGATTGCGAGACACGGCTGCGCAGCTACCCGCGGTACACGGCCGTCTGCCAGGACGCGATCGAGCTGGCGTTGACCGCGACGCGCTGGCTGACACGTCACGTGGCGGGCGAGGACGGCGGGCCGATGCGCAAGCGCATGCCCACGACCTTCGAGATCGGGCGTTCGACCGGCCCGGCACCGGAGAAGACCTTCCGCCTCTGATCAGTCCCGGTCCTTGCCGGTGAACTCCTCGTCGTCGTGCAGCACGCGCAGCGCGGGGCTGTCGAGGTCGTCCATTTGCCCCGAACGAACCGCGCGGATGAACGCCCAGAGCGCCAGCCCGGCGAGGATGAGCGCCAGCGGGATGACCAGGTAGAGCACGCTCATGGGCCGGCTCCGAAGCTGCGACGGTGCACCGCCAGCGCGAGCACGGTCGCGCTGCTGATCGGCATGAGGATAGCGGCGGCGAGGGGGTGGATCAGCCCCGCCATCGCGAACGACGCCGCGCCCGCGTTGTACACCAGCGAGACGCCGAGCGCGGTGTGGATCGTGCGCACGGTGCGCCGGGCGCCGTCGAGCAGCTCGACCACCGGCGCGAGCCCGGCGCGGTTGAGGTACACGTCGGCAGCCGCGAGCGACGCCTCGGCGCCCCCGTGCACGGCGATACCCACGGTCGCTCGCGCGAGCGCGGCCGCGTCGTTCACGCCGTCGCCGACCATCACCACCGGGCCCACGACCGCGAGCTGCTCGACTAGCGCCAGCTTGCCCTCGGGTGTGAGGGCGCCTTCGGCGTCATCGATGCCGACATCACGCGCGACCGCTGCGACAACTGAAGGGTCGTCACCCGATGCGATCCGCACCGACCAGCCGTGTGCGCGCAGCCCCTCGATCGCTCCACAGATGTCGTCGCGGACCCGGTCGCCGAGCGCGGCCAGCGCCACGACGCGACCGTCCACGGCGACGAGGACAGGCGTGAGCGCGTCGTTCTGTGCGCGTGCCAGAGCATCTGCGAGCTCGGACGGCGGCTCGCCGAAGCGTGCTGCCGCGGCCGCGGGCGATCCGACGAACACACTTGTCTCGCCGAAGCGCCCCTCGACGCCCTCGCCGGGGAGGCGCTCGACGCGGTCGGGTTCGGGTCCGTCGGGCAGGGTGTCGCGCAGGGCGCGCCCGACGGGGTGGGTCGAGTGCTCCTCGAGCGCGCGCACGAGCGGCTTGCACGCCTCGTCGCTACACCAGCGGGCGAGGGTGAAGCGTCCCTCGGTGACGGTACCGGTCTTGTCGAGGACGATCGTGCCGGAGGTCGTGAGGCGTTCGAGCACGTCGCCGCCCTTGACAAGGATGCCGCGCCGCGCGGCGCGCCCAACGGCGACGGTCGCGGCCAGCGGCGTCGCCAGCCCCAGTGCGCACGGGCAGGTCACGATCAGCAGTGTCATGGCGTGCGTTGCGGCTTCGGGCAGCGAACGCGGCGCCCAGATGGCGAACGTCGCCGCGGCCAGCACCAGCACCGCCGTGACGAACCAGCCTGCGATGCGGTCCTCGGCGTGGAGGACGGGCGGGCGCGCGCTCGACAGCTGCTCGATGGTGCGCATGAGCTTCCCGACACGGGTGCCCTCGCCGACCGCGGTCGTGCGCACGCGGATGGTCGATGCGAGGTTGACCGAGCCGGCGGTGATCGCCTCGCCGGGTCCGATCGGCTCGGGGCGCGACTCGCCTGTGAGCATCGAGGCGTCGATGGAGCTGTCGCCGGTCTCGACGACACCGTCGGCGGGGACGACCTCGTCGGGTCGGACCTCGAGCAGGTCGGCGACGCAGACGGCTTCGATCGGGACCTCGCGTGTGGTCTCGCCCTCGACGCGCCGAGCACGGCGCGGCGTGAGGGCGTAGAGCAGTTCGACCGAGTCGGCGGCGGCGGCCTGCTGTCGGCGCTGGAACGCACGCCCGACCAGCAGGAGGAAGACGAGCATGGTGATCGAGTCGAAGTAGATCTCGCCGGTCCCGCGGACGGTATTGACCAGCCCGGTGATGCCGCCGACCGTGAGCCCGAGGGCGATGGGCAGGTCGAGGCTCCAAGCGCGGGCGCGGGTGGCGGCGATCGCGCCGGTGAAGAAGACGCGTCCGGGCCAGAGCAGGGCGAGCAGCCCGAGTGCGGCGCTGAGGTAGCGGAAGAGTGTCTCGTGGGCGTGCTCGATGCCGCCGAACATCCCGCCGTAGAGGGCGATGGCGAGGAGCATGACGTTGCCGGCCAGCGCCCCGGAGACGGCGACGCGGATGAGTGCGGTGCGGTTCTCCTTGCGCCGGAGGTCGCGGGCGCGGACGGAGCGGGCCGGGTGCGGCGGGTACCCGAGCGTGTCGAGGGTGTGGGCGACGCGCGAGAGCGGGACGGCGGTGTCGTCCCAGACGACGGTGACGGTGGAGCGTGCGATGTCGAGGCGTGCCTCGATCACGCCGGGGCAGACGCGCGGGAGGCGCTCGATCAGCCACAGGCACGCGGCGCAGTGGACGCCCTCGAGAACGAGTTCGGTCGCCCAGTGTTTCTCGTCGAGCTGCCGGCAGTAGAGGCGTCGGAAGGCATCGTCGTCGAATTCGTCGTAGTCGCGTCCGACGGCGCGGGCCGGCTCGGCGTCGGACTCGTCACGCACCGCGTAGAAGCGGTCGAGCCCGCAGGAGTGGATCAGCTCGTACGCGCCGCGGCATCCGTTGCAGCAGAACTGGTGCTCGGCGTCGGGGTCGTACAGCCCGCGCGGGACCGGCAGCCCGCAGTGGATGCACGTGGCGGGGGCGTCGGGCGAGGCGGTCTGCCCCTCAGGGGGCGTCATCGTGGAGTTCACAGCACGGCGGGGGTTTGTCCTTGACGTGCTCGACGTAGTCGAGCGTGTCGGACTCGGCCGAGGTCTGCCGCTTCTCGGCGACCGAGGTGAGGGTGACGTCGAGCGAGCCGCGCCAGAAGATGGTGCCGAGCCCGGCGATGATGATCGCGAGGGACATGACCGCGGGCGTGTAGCGTCCGAGGCGGGCGAGCAGAAGCTGCACGCCGGCGCCGAGCGAGGCGAGCACCGGCACGGTGCCGAGCCAGAACGCTGCCATCAATGCGGCGCCGAGCGCGGCGTTGGCGGTGCCGGCGGCGGCGACGACGAACAGGTAGAGCCACCCGCAGGGGAGCAGCGTGGTGAGCAGCCCGATCGCGAGCGCGCGGCGGGTCGGCGGGAGCTTCGAGGCCAGCTCGTGGGCGCGTCGGGCCAGCGCGAGCAGCCAGCGCGGGGTCCAGGTCCCGCTCTTCTTTCCCGCGGCGCGGGCGAGCCCGGCGAAGCCGACGACGATCAGGGTCGCGGCGGCGAGCAGCGCGGCGATACGGCTGACACCGACGACCGAACCGCCGAGGTCGATGGCGCTGCCGAGGGCGCCAGCGGCGGCGCCGAGCGAGGTGTAGCTGATCAGGCGCCCTCCGTGGTAGGCGAGCTGGAGGTGCAGGCGTTTGCCGTCCTTCGCACCGACGGCGAAGGCGACGAAGGCGCCGCACATGCCGGCGCAGTGCAGCGATCCGGCGAGGCTCGCGACGAGCACGCTGAGCAGCAGGGTCTGGGGAGAGACGTTCACGGCACGGATTCCACGTCGGACTCGAACTCGTGGGAGACGGTCTCCGGCCCGCGCCGGATGGTGACGCGGAAGGTCCAGTGCCCGGGAGGGGTCAGCTCGGCGGGGATGGCGTAGACGCCGGGCTCGACGGGGGGGCAAGTCAGATCGAGTGCGTCGCGTGCGTGCGCGTCCTGAAAGGCGTTGACCCGGACGTTGGCGCCCTCGAGCGGCTGGTCGAGCGATGTGGTGAGGACCAGCGCGTGGCGCGGTGAGCCCTCCGCGGGCGCGCGGAGTTCGAGCGACCAGCCCAGCTCGTCGAAGCGCCGGCGCAGGGCGGCCTCGTCGTCCCAGTGCAGCTCACGCTGGTAGTAGTCCGGCTCGACGGCGACCGTCGGGTCGGAGACGGCGAAGTACAGCGTCGTGCCCATGGCGACCGCGCTGAGCCCGATGAGCATGAAGACCATCCCCGGCCAGAGGAGGTAGTTCGGCTTGGGCTCAGTGGCTGTCATGCGGCTGGTCGTCGTTGTCCTCGTGGTGGTGCTCGTCGTCATTATTGCGTGCGGCGCGGCGGGGCCCGAAGAGTTTCTGTCTGACGCTCTTCTCGAACCCGTCGGGGCCGGTGACGCGGACGACGCCGACCGGGTCACCCGAGGAGAACGCCCCGGGCGGCACGACGACGGCGACCGGGATCTCGATCATCTGGAGGGGTTCGAGCGTGACGGGGAGGTTGTCGGAGATGAGGCGTCCGGAGTCGGGGCTGATGAGGACGGCCTGGTAGGTGGCGGGTTGGTTGGTGCGGTTGTGGAGCTTGAGCTTGACCTGGTTGGCGATGTCACCGTCGGGGAGCTTGGAGTAGGGCGCGCCGCGCCCGCGGAGCAGCCAGACGTCGGCGGGCTGCTTGCTGAGCAGGGTGAGGACGAACCCGGTGACAAAGACAGCGAGCAGGATGGGGTAGATGAAGGCGCGCGGGCGGAACAGCTTGGGCTTGGCGCCCATCAGCGCCGACTGCGAGCTGTAGCGGATGAGCCCCCTGGGTCGTCCGATGCGCTCCATGACGTCGTCGCAGGCGTCGATGCACTGTGCGCACCCGATGCACTCGAGCTGGAGCCCGTCTCGTATGTCGATGCCGGTGGGGCAGCACGTAACGCACTTGCTGCAGTCGATGCAATCGCCCTTCGACTGGTGGGGGTTCTTGCGGGAGAGGTGACCGCGTGGTTCGCCGCGCTCTTCGTCGTAGCCGATGATGAGCGATTCGCGGTCGAGCATGACGGACTGGAAGCGTCCGTAAGGGCAGGCGACGATGCAGGTCTGCTCGCGGAAGAGCCCGAAGTCGAAGAGCATCAACGCCGTGACGATGAGCATCACGAGGAAGGGGACGGGGTGATCGAGCGGGCTCTGCGTGACCCAGCGGGCGAGGCGGTCGGTGCCGACGAAGTAGGCCAGGAAGGTGTGGGCGAGGAACATGGAGACGAGCAGGAAGGCGAGGTGCTTGGCGGGTGTGCGCCAGCCTCCCTGTTTTTTGCGGCGTCCGGGCTCGCCCTCGAAGAAACGTTCGATGGGGCGGTAGAGGAACTCCATGTAGACCGTTTGGGGGCACGCCCACCCGCACCACACGCGCCCCAGCAGCGCCGTGAGCAGGAAGATGCCCACGAAGAACGAGAGGACCATAAAGGCGAGCAGCAGCGTGTCGGTGGGGTAGAAGGTGGCGCCGAAGAGGGTGAACTCGCGGGCGGGGATGTCGAGGAGGATGGGTGGCTTGCCGTTGATGCGCAGGTACGGCAGGAGCGTGAACAGCCCGATCAGCGCCCACGCGACGGCGAGGCGCCGGCGCCAGAAACGCCCGCGCGCGGGGTGGGGCTTGAGCCAGCGGCGGGTGCCGTCGGCGTTGAGCGTCGAGAGGACGCGTTCTTCGGCGAGGTTCTCCAAGGCCCCCGGTTCCTTCCGTGGCTAGCCGCCGCTCGCTGGTTCCTTGGTGGTTTCCGGGGCTTCCGTGGGCTCCGGCCAGGGCGGGATGATCTCTCCCTCCGCCCCGCGCGGACCGGGGAGGTTCTCGCCGCGCAGGCTCGCGACGTACGCGCAGAGCAGGACGATCTCGTTGTTGTTGAGCTGGTTCTTCCACGCGGGCATGGCGCCGGCGGCGGCGCCGTTGGAGATGACGTTGTAGAAATCCGTGATCTGCTTGATGTTCTTGTAGTAGTCGTCGGTCATGTTGGGACCGACGAGCCCCTGACCTTCGGAGCCGTGGCACGAGACGCACCGACCCCGGAACATCGAGGCGGCCAGGGTCATCCACTTGTCGTTGTGCATGAGGTCGAGGATGGTCGCCTGGTCGTGGTCGAACTCGCCGACGTCGGCGAAGAGGCGTTGGGTCTCGCGTTGCTGGGCGGCCTCCCACTTTGCCCTGGGCAGCGGAGCGATCGGGCTCGTCTGCATGAACACGAAGTAGAACAGCCCCCAGAAGATGCACGCGAAGAAGATGGCGTGCCACCAGCTCGGCGTGGGGTTGTCGTACTCGCGGATCCCGTCGTACTCGTGGTCCAGGAGATTCCCGTGCTCGGGGTGGTGCTCGGGCAGCTGGTGCTCAGGCATCGCGTGTCTCCTCGTCGTCGAGGGGGAGTGCGGCGTGGTGGGACATGACACCGGCGGGCTCGCGCAACGCCCGGTAGGTCACCAGCACGAACACGCCCATGAACATCACCATCGCGACCTCGAAGAACGCGTCGAGCGGCAGTTGAGCGATGAAGTTCATCACGGCGTGGGCTCCTCTGCGGGCGCTTCCGCGGGTGGCGATGCAGCGTCGGCTGCGCCCTCCGCCGCGGGCTTGTCTTCCGGCGGCGTTGCGTAGATGTCGGTGCCCATCCTCTGGAGGTACGCGATCAGGGCGACGAGCTTCTTGTCGGCGATGTCTTCGGCGACATAGCGTCCCTCGCTCTCGGTCTCGATGGCATCGGCGATCTCACGCGCCTGGGCCCGCGCCTGCTCCTCGGCGTTGTTGACCGCGTCCCCGTACGGCACGCCGAGCATTGCCATCACCCGGACGCGGGGCTGGATCGCCGCGAAGTCGATCGGCGCATCGAAGAGCCACTTGTAGATCGGCATCACCGAGCCGGGGTTGAGCTCGGCGGGGTTCTCGAAGTGGATGGCGTGCCAGTTGTTCGAGCGGATGCCGCCCTCGCGCGCCAGGTCGGGACCGATGCGCCGTGAACCCCACTGGAACGGGTGGTCGTAGACGAACTCGCCGGCCTTGGAGTACTCGCCGTAGCGCTTGGTCTCGGCGAAGATGGGTCGGATCATCTGCGAGTGGCAGTTGTAGCAGCCGTTGGCGATGTAGATGTCGCGCCCGTAGAGCTCCAGCGGGGTGTAGGGGCGGACCGAGGCGATCGTCGGGACGTTCGACTTGATCAGGAACGTCGGGATGATCTCGAACAGCGACGCCGAACCGACCGCGATGAGCACCCAGACGCTGAACTTGAACGGCTTGCGTTCCCAGACGCGGTGCCAGGCGCCCTGGAGGGCGATGTCGCCCTTGTGCCCGAAGGAGACGTTGGCTTCGAGACGGGAGTGGGGCTCGGGCTCGTCCTCGACGAGGGGGGTCAGCGCCGGTGCCGAGTGGACGGGGACCTCGTAGGTTGCCGGTCGTGCGCGCCAAGTCTGGAAGATGTTCCAGAAGCAGAGGATCATGCCGGTGAGATAGAGCACGCCGCCGATGGCCCGGATCCAGTAGAACGGGATGAGCATGGTGACGGTCTCGATGAACTCGGGGTAGGCGAGCTGCCCGGTCTGGTCGAAGGCGCGCCACATGAGCCCCTGGGTGATGCCCGAGGTGTACATCGAGATCGCGTAGAGGAGGATGCCGACGGTGCCGATCCAGAAGTGGAGGGTGGCGAGCTTGACCGAGTGGAGCTTGGTCTGGAAGAGGCGCGGGGCGAGCCAGTAGATCATGCCGAAGGTCATGAACCCGTTCCACCCGAGCGTGCCGTCGTGGACGTGGGCGATGGTCCAGTCGGTGTAGTGGCTGAGCATGTTGACGACACGGATGGACAGGAGCGGGCCCTCGAAGGTGCTCATGCCGTAGAAGGTCACGCCGACGACGAAGAACTTGAGGATGGGGTCCTGGGCGACCTTCTGCCAGGCGCCGCGGAGCGTGAGCAGCCCGTTGATCATGCCGCCCCACGAGGGCATCCAGAGCATGATGCTGAAGATCATGCCGAGCGACGAGGCCCACTCGGGCAGGGCGGTGTAGTGCAGGTGGTGGGGCCCGGCCCAGATGTAGATGAACACCAGCGACCAGAAGTGGACGATCGAGAGGCGGTAGCTGAAGACGGGTCGTTCGGCGGCCTTGGGCAGGAAGTAGTACATCAGCCCGAGGAACGGCGTGGTGAGGAAGAAGGCGACGGCGTTGTGTCCGTACCACCACTGCATGAACGCGTCCTGGACCCCGGCGTAGACCGTGTAGCTCTTGAGGATGTTCTCCTTGCTGGCGAGATGCCCGGTCTGGAAGAACTCGGCGACCGAGACGGGGATCCACAGGTTGTTGAACACATGGAGCATCGCGACGGTGATGATGGTCGCGATGTAGAACCAGACGGCGACATAGATGTGCCGTTCGCGGCGGCGGGCGAGCGTGCCGAAGAAGTTGACGCCGAAGAACCCGACCCAGACGATCGCGATCGCCAGGTCGATCGGCCACTCGAGCTCGGCGTACTCGCGGCTCTGCGTGATGCCGAACGGCAGGGTAAGGGCGGCCGAGACGATGATGAGCTGCCAGCCCCAGAAGTGCAGTCGGCTGAGCAGATCGCTGTACATCCTGGTCTTGCAGACGCGCTGGGTCGAGTAGTAGACCGCCGCGAAGATCGAGTTGCCGGCGAAGGCGAAGATGGCGGCGTTGGTGTGCAGCGGGCGCAGGCGCCCGAACGCGATCCACTCGGTTGAGTAGAGCGACTGGAGGGTGTTGGTCAGCCACTCAGGAGCGCCCTGCCCGACCAGCGCCTGGGTGACGCTGGGCAGGACGAGCTGGAACGCGAGGATCACGCCGACCAGCATCGCCACCAACCCCCAGATCAGGGTCGCCCCGAGGAACAAGCGGACGATCGCGTCGTCGTAGCGGAACTGCTCGATCGCTCCGGTGGGTTGCTTGGCGTCCATCGGTCGGTCGCTCCGGGCCCCGGGTGGGGCGGTTCACAGGTCTGCGGGGAGGCTCCGCGCGGCGGGAGATTGGGGATAGGGATATGGAGAAACCCGCTCCCAGTCAACCTGCGGGCCCTGTTGTCCGGTATCGGATCGGCGGGGCGATCGGCCCCAGCGGAGGGCGAGCGGACCCCCCGAGAGGTAAAGAAAACGGGGCGCACCCGCGTGGGACACGCCCCGGCCACTCGCTCTGGATGTGCGCTCAGGGGGTGGGGGCTGCGTCGTGGGTGACGCTGTCGGCCTCCCAACTCTGCCCGGGTTGCCAGTGGTAGCGGAGCAGCTCGCCCTCGGCGCTGAACCCGAAGATACTGACCAGCCCGTTGGGGCTTGCCGAGGCGTTGAGCTCGCTGGCGGGCAGGGCGGCGCCGGGGATCAGCGAGCTGAGCGGGCTGACGACCCAGCGGTCCATGCCCGGGGCCCACCAGTAGACGACGAGGGCGCCGCTGTCGTCGAGCCCGGCGAGGTTGAGCCCGCCCCACGGGGTGACGTAGCTGGTCAGCGCTCCGCCGCCCATCCCGTCGTGACCGAACTGGGCAGAGAGGTTGCTGTTTGCCCAGTCGCCCTTGAACTTGGGCACCCACCAGGTGACGACGACCTGCCCGTCGTCATCGAGCCCGGCAAGGTTGATCCCGCCCCACGGGGTGACGTAGGCGGTGAGCCCGCCAGCCATCGCGGGCGCGCCGGTCAACTCGCTCAGGTTGTTGACGCGCCAGCGGGTCATGCCCGGCGCCCACCAGACGGCCCAGATGTCGCCGTTGTCGTCGAGCCCGGCGATGTTGAGCCCGTTCCAGCCGGTGACGTAACTGATCAGCTCGTCGCTGAAGGCCGGGGTGTCGAGCCCCTGCGGGCGGAGGTGGTCGCGTGAGAGGTTGGCGAAGGCCCAGACCTGCTCTCCGTCGGCCCGGACCTCGTTGGTCTGGAAGTAGAGGACGAGATCGCCGTTGGGGTCGAGCCCGGCGATGAAGGTGAGCCCGTCGATGGAGGTGAAGGTGGTCTGCTTGTCAACGATGGGCGTGGCACCGGGCAGCTCGTCGGTGAGGTTGCGGTCCTCGGACGCGTCACGTTGCGGGTCGACGAGGACGAGCCCGCCGCGGGTGACGACGCTGACGAAGGTGCGGTCTTCTTTCTCGTCGGTGAAGGTCTCGCTGGAGACCGGCTCGGTGACGAGCCCGCCGCGCTCGTCGAGCAGGGTGGCGAACCACTGCCCGCTCGCCGGGTCGAGCTGGAGCAGGACGAGGCGTCCGGCGCCGGTGACGTAGGTGGCGCCGACGCGTCCGCCGGCGGGCCCGTCGCTGGAGACCCGGGCGTACTCGGGGTCTTCGTCGGGGTTGCAGCGGATGGCGTCGTGGAAGGCGGCACCGCCGACGGTGCCGTCGATCGCGTCAACCAGCACGTCAACCCAGCGGTTGCCGATGCGGATGCCGACGCGGTAGACGAGCAGGTCGTCCTCGATGTCGAACTCGACGCGCCGGGGCTGCCCCTCGGGGTGGTAGCGCCGGGCGGTCAGCAGGGCGTCCTCGAAGGTGAGCACCGCGTCGGGGAGCAGGTCAAGGATCGCCTCGATGTGCATCTGCTGCTCGGTGCCCGGCGTGGAGGTTTCGGTGCCGAGCAGCTTGCTCGAGCCGGGGCTGAGCGTGAGCAGCGTCAGGTCGCCACTCGTCGGATCGACGAGCTGGACCTCGTAGCGGGCGCGGGGGGCGCCGGTCTTAAACTCGCTGGCGAGGACGACGGCGTCGGGCTCCATCTCCATCGCCGCGTCGATGCTGCGGACCAGACCCGGGTTGAGCCCCGGCTGGTCGAGGCAGTCGCCGGTGATGGAAACGATGGCGCCGGTGTCGGCGTTGATGAGCACCACGGTCAGCCCGTCGTCGGAGCCGTCGCACCAGTCGTCGTCGTAGCGCATGCCTTCATCGTCGTCGTCACCGTTACAGCAGGGGAGGACGGCGCGGACCGCGAGCGTCCCGTCGTCGAGCTCCTGGAAGCCGAGCCCGGTGATCTCGCGTCCGGGAAGGGCGGCCTGGGCGATGGCGACCGACTCGGCGAGCCCGAAGCGCACGCCGTCGAGCAGCATCGACAAGCGGTCGTACTCGCCAGAGGAGTTGGCGTCGGTGGTGTCGTCGATGAGCATGCCGTTGTCGGCGTCGTACCGGAGGGTGCGGATCAGTCCGAGCGACGGGTCGAGCACCCCGAGGACGAACGCGTTCGTGGGGCAGTCGTAGTCGGCGCCCGTCACGATGCCGTCCTCAACCAGGTCTTCGGCGAGGAGGAGGGCGTCGAAGATGTCGATCATGCCGGGGATCATCCCCGGCTCGACATTGAGCACGTCGCCGGTCTCGGGGTCGATCGTAACGGTGTAGAGGTCGAGCCCGTCGGCGAGCCTGACCTCGTAGATAGCGGCGCCGTTGTCGAGCTTGAGCTTGATCTCGACGAGTGCGCCGGGTGCGGCGTCGCAGCCCGCGGTCAGCGCATCGGTGAAGGAGATCGTCGTCGCGGGCAGGGCGCCGGCGAGGTCGTCCAGGCGGGCTGCCTCGGGGTCGCTCGGGACGATGTCGTTGGCGTCGTAGAGCAGTGCCGTCGCGGTTTCGACCTCGACACGCCGGATCAGGCCCTCGGCGGAGCGCCAGTACCAGAACGCGTAGAGATCGGTGGCGTTCTCAATCTCGGGCTCGGCCTTGTACAGCATCCCGCCCCCGCTGGCAGCGTCGGCGACCGCCTGTGCGTCGGCGAACTCGGCGGATGGGGTGTTGGCAGTGGCGAGCGACGGGGCACCGCCTAAAAGGACCAACAGCAGTCCGAACAACACATGTCTCATCTCTTCTCTCCTCTCAAGGCGGGGCAGCGGGCGGCTCCCGCAATCTGACTTGGCAATCCCCATGCCATGATGGGCGGTTTTGGACACCGGTTCAAGGGCTTTGGGGCGTCAGAAAAAAACGCGACGGCAGCAGCATGTGCATCACCACCGTCGCGCGAGGGCGGGCGTGAACCCGCCTGGAGAAAGGGATGAGCCTCTCTGGAGGCAAAGAACGTGCCATAACGCGGATGTTTGATTGGGGCGGGCTGTTGGCTAGGTCGAGCCAGAAAGCCCGGCTAATGCTGGCCGATGGTCAGGGGCAGCCGGCGATCCAGGCGTTGACGTAGTACTGGATGTCAACGGCGGAGACTGACCCGTCGGGGACACCAAACTCGGGGTCACCGGCCGGGGCGTTCGTCGTGGTGAGGTCGGCGGCGGGGTCGCGGGTGATCCACAGGTTGACGTAGTACTGGACGTCGGCGGCGGAGACGACGCCGTCGGGGACTCCGTATTCCGGGTCGCCGGCCGAGGCGTTCTGGGTGGTGACGTCGGCAATGCACGGGTTGACGATGACGCGGTCCTGTGAGTCGATCACGCCGTCGCCGGTGAAGTCGGCCATGTTGAAGCCGGCGCCGAAGCCTGCGATGGAGACCGAGCCGTTGACCGCGCCGTCGAGGTCGCCTGGCCCGCCGTCGAGTTCGGCGAGGGTCTGGTCGAACAGGGTGAGGTCGTAGGGCGAGACGTGGCTGTCGCCGCTGAGGTCGCCGACGATCTCGTTGAAGCCGGTGTCGGTCCAGACGAACAGCCCGTCCTCGGGGGTGAGGTAGGCGGTTCCGAACAGCGCAGTGGGGGTCCAGAACTTGGGCTTGACGAGGTCGGCGGTGCTGCCGCCGATCCAGAGCTGGGCAAGGGTCCGCGTGGGTTCGTTGGTTCCGGCGGCGCCGTCGATGACGTCCTGGATCGCTTCGGCGATGCTGGTGTGGTTGGACACGTCGAGGTCGATCGGCTGCTCGGGCTCGCCGGTGAGCGCGGCCGCACCGGGCATGGTGAGCGGGTAGACGAGCGTGATCGTGGTGATGTCGTTGAACTCGTCGTGGGTGAACCGCAGGTCAACGAACGGGTCGTAGTGCCCGAAGTCGGAGCCGCCGAACGCGGCGCTCGCCCCGACGTACCCCCGTGTGCGCTGGAAGAAGCGTCCGTTGACGATCCAGGTCTCGCCCGGGTCGAACCGCCCGTCGAGGTCGCCGTTCTCGCTGACGACGAGCGGCTCGAAGCAGCCGCAGAACTCGAGGGCGAGATCGGCGCCGGAGCGTTCGTACTGGGGGTCGGAGAAGAAGTCCGCGTCGAGGTCGAGTGAAGAGGTCGCTGCCCGGGAGCCGATGCCGCCGGGGGGGCGTGCCCCGAAACGCCCGACGCTGGCGAGGTAGCGCTCGAGCGCGCCCCCGCCGATCTCGCCGCCGGTGTCGATCCGATTGTCGGCGTCGATGTCGAGGAACCCGAAGAGCGGGGTGTCCCCGAAGCGGAAGGGGTCGTAGGGGTCGCCGGCGAGCCCGAGCGGGCCGGGCGGGCAGACCAGCCCCGCGAAGTCGAGCTCGATGCGGACGAACAGGGCGTCGGCAGCGGGCGTGATCGCGCCCGAGTACGGGTCGTTGGGCGGGTCGGTCGGGGCCCACCCGTCGATCCTGACCTGGATCAGGTCAGGGAGCACGCCCGAGGGGTTCAGCGGGCCGTTGGCGCCGGAGTCCGTGCGTCGCACGGTGGCATCGCCGATCGCGTCGTTGAACGGAGAACCCGGCGGCGGCGTGGTGGGCTGGGCGAACGAGCCCGAGCCGACGGCGAGCAGGACCGGGATGCCCGCGGCGGGCTTCATGCGTCGATCAGCTCCTCGATGAAGTCGTGGAGGTTGTACCGCTCGATGCGGTAGCGCAGGCTGCTGCGTTGCATACCGATGAGGCGTGCCGCACGCGAGACGTTGCCGCGCTCGTGCCGCAGCGCCTGGACAATCAGCTCGCGTTCGACGTCGGCGGCGCTGTGCAGTCCGTTCTCGAAGTCGAAGCGCAGAGCGCCCGAGCCCGCGGATGGGACGCCGGCGGGGGCGCCGGTCGGGAACAACTCACGCACGGTGACGACACCGCCGTCAAAGAGCAGGGCGACGCGCTGCAGGGCGTTGATGAGTTCGCGGACGTTTCCGGGCCAGGGGTGGGCGGCGATCGCGTGCCGGGCGTCGTCGCCGAGGCGGAGGTCGTCGCGTCCGTGCTCGCGGGCGAGCCGGTCGAGTGTGCGGTCGGCGATGAGGACGGCGTCGCCCTCGCGCTCGCGCAGCGGGGGGACCGGCAGCGTCACCGCGTTGAGGCGGTAGAGCAGGTCACGGCGGAAGCGCCCGCCCTCGGCGAGTTGCTCGAGGTCCTGGTTGGTCGCGGCGATCACGCGCGCCTCGACGTGGTGGTTGCGTGTGCCGCCGATCCGCCGGAAGACACGCTCTTCGACCGCGACGAGGAGTTTGGACTGCAGTTCGGGGGGCATGTCCCCGATCTCGTCGAGGAAGATGGTGCCGCCGGCGGCCATCTCGAAGTATCCCTCGCGCGCGTCCTTGGCGTCGGTGAACGCGCCGCGTTCGTGCCCGAACAGCTCGGACTCGACGAGAGTGGGGGGCAGTGCCGAGCAGTTGACGTGGACGAACGGACCGTCGCTCTCCGTCGAGTGGTCGTGGATCCATCGCGCCACGACGCCCTTGCCGCTTCCGGTCTCGCCGGTGATGAGCGTGGCGTTGAGGGCGGCGCCGTGGGCGGGCGTGCGGGCGATGCGCGAGGCAAGCGACATGGTCTCGATCCACGCCGGCGATTCGCCCAGCACCTCCGACCCGCGGTCGAGCCGCTGGTAGAGGCGGACGCGTCGGCGGACGCGGCTGGCGTCGAGCAGCCGCCCGAGCTGGAGCGTGAGCTCGTCGAGGCTCAGGGGCTTGAGCAGGTAGTCGTCGGCCCCGGACTTCATTGCCTCGACGGCGTTCTCGATCGAGCCGTAGGCGGTCATCACGACGACGGGCCCGTCGAAGCCGTCGTCGCGGAGTCGTCTGACCAGTTCGATGCCGCTGCGATCGCCCAAGTTGACATCGGTGAGAACGGCGTCGAAGGAGGTGCGTTCGAGCAGGGCGAGGGCCGCGGGGACCGAATCGGCCTGGGCGACCTCGTGCCCGGCCCGCGACAGCGACCGCTCGATCGCGAACCGCAGGTTCTCTTCGTCCTCGATGGTGAGAATTCTGGCCACTACCACCGTCCGATCATTTCGGGAGCCTGATGACGAATCGTGCTCCCGCCGCTTCGTTCGCGGGTTCGACGCTCACCTCCCCGCCGTGTTCGGTGGCGATCCTCCTGACCATTGCAAGACCGATGCCGGTGCCGCCCGGCTTGGTGGTGAACCAGGGCTGGAAGAGGCGTTCGAGGTCCTCGGGGGGCACCCCGGGCCCGCTGTCGTGGACCGAGATCGCCCAGCTCCCGTTGGTGCCGGCGTCGGCCGCGATCCGGACGGCGCCGCCGGGCGGGGAGGCATCGATGGCGTTGGCGATCAGGGCCGAGACGGCCTGCTCGATGTGCTCGGGGTCGAGGCGTCGCGCGTGGAGGGCGGGGTCGGCGCGGCATTCGAGGGTGACGCCGGCGGCGTCGGCGGCGTCGCGGTGGGCCTCGGCGACGCGGGCGAGCAGGGCGCCCACGTCCGTCGGACGCGGGTTCAGCTCGAGCGGACGCGTCGCCTCGAGCAGCCCGCGCAGCCACTGCTCGAAGCGGTCCACGGCGTCGATGATGCGCCCCTGACTCTCGCGCAGCGTCGACTCGGGCGGCGCCTCGGCACGGGAGAGTTCGGCGAGGGAGCGGATGCCCGCGAGCGGGTTGCGCAGGTTGTGGACGATGCGCCGGGTCATCTCGCCCATCGCGGCGAGGCGCTCGCGCTCGACCCGCTCGAGCTGGGACCGCTCAACCAGCCCGGCCATGTCGTTGACCTCCGAGGCCAGGCGTCCCATCTCGTCGGACCCGAGCCGTCGGATGCGGTGGGTAAAGTCGCCGGCGGCGATGCGGTCGGTCGCGGTGCGCAGCTCGGCGACAGGGACAAGGAACCAGCGCCGGAAGAGGACTACCGACAGCACGAAGCACAAGGCGACGAGGATGACGGCCGCGGCGGCGACGCCCACGACAGCGCGCCCCAGGTCCTGCCCGAACCCGACGGCGAGCTGCGTGTCGTCGATCAGCTTCGCCTCGATGCGTTCGACGAGCTCGTGCACGACGAGCAGCGAGGCGACGGCGTGGTCGGCGCTGGTCGCGTCGGGAGACTCGATCCACTCGAGCACGTCGTCCTGCGATTCTGCCAGCCTCGTCCGGAGCAGGCGGGTGGTCGCGACGCCGGAGCGCAGCAGAAAAGTGTCGTGGCGGGTGAAGTCCTCGACGCGGCGCAGCACGCGTTCACGGAGTTCGGAGATGGAGGGCTGGTCGGCGCCGGGGGCTTCCGAGGTCTGCGCGTCGGGGATCAGGGAGTCGTCTCGGATGAGCGTCGTCTCACGCCAGACGTCGCGCCTCAGGCGGTTGAGCCCGCCGAGCACCTCGTTCACCGTGGCGAACGGGTCGGTCAGTTCGGTGCGGAGCTGACGCATCGACCAGGCGACGGCGGCCGAATCGATGACGACCGCCGTGGCGACCAGGCCGACCAGCAGCATGAATTTGCGGAGCAGCGACATCAGCGGACGGTCTGGTAGTCCCAGAGCCACCCGGTCTCGGCGAGCGGCTCGCGCGAGCTGAGGACATGTCCTCCGACGAACGCGACGTTGGTCATGCCGTGCCGGGCGCTGGGGTACCAGTATCGGTCGGCGGCGTAGGGGCCCCGGCTGCCGAGCGACGGGGCGCTGAAGACGGGGTTGGAGCCCTTGAGCCGAGCTGCCTGTCCGTCGACGTCCCAGACCAGCGGGATCATCGGCTCGTTGAGCAGGTCGGCGGTGAGCTCGACCGGGACGGTGCGCGGGCGTCCGCGGGCGTCGGTCGTCTCGGCGCGGTGGAGGCGCGAGTTGAACCCGTACGAGATGTTGTCGGGAGGCCCGACGGCCCCGCCCGAGCATGGTGAGTTGCGCCGCAGGGTGATGGGGCCGCTGACCTCGGAGCAGCGCAGGGGGTCGTTGCCCTCGGTGTCGGGGAGGATGTGGACGCGGTCGTCGCCCCACGCCCAGAACTCATCGACGCGGTAGAGGCTCTCCTGGAAGGTCTCGAGCCGAAAGCGGTCGCCGAGCCTGTCGTCGTCGCCGCGCGAGCCCTGGAGCTGCTCGTCGGCGAAGACGCTGAAGTCGAAGGCGAGGGAGCGCAGCGTGACCTGGCAGCGGAACGAGCGTGCGCGCGTACGGACCCCGGCCAGCGCGGGGAGCAGCAGCGCGAACAGCACGCCGATGATCGCGATGGTGATGATCACCTCGACGAGCGTGAACCCGCCGTGCGGCGAAGGACCCGTTATTCGCGTCCTGCCCTGCATGTGCGAAACACCCTTCTCCGAAGAGCGGAGTGTATCGCGGAACGGGGGGCGCGTACAGGGGTTGGTGCCGCCCGCAATGGTCCGAGAAGCGGGGGGAGAATGGGGCTCAGGCGGAGGTGGTGGCGACCCTGGGCGTGGGCGACCGCTGGTTGATGGCGCGGACGCCGGTGCTGCGCCACAGGGCGATGGGGAGCATGCCGAGCGCCATGATCGCGAGCTGGCTGGTGGCGAAGGTGAGCATCCAGAAGACGGCTGAGTCGGTGAACCCGTAGGAGTGGAGCCCGACGCCGAGCATGTTGGTGCCGAACCAGGACCAGGAGGTGACGATGTTGCCTGCGACGGCGAGGACGGCGACGCCGCGCTCGCGGACCATCTCGCCCCACCGTGCGTGGAGGATGATGAGCAGCCAGATGACGATGAGCGCGGCGCCGTTCTCCTTGGGGTCCCAGCCCCAGAAGCGTCCCCACGACTGGTCGGCCCAGATACCGCCGAGGACGGTGCCGACGAAGCTCATGAGGGCTGCGAAGCAGATGACGCCGTAGATCATGCGCGCCAGCGCCTTGGCGCGGTCGGGCTTGAGGACGGGGGTGAGCACGCCGAGGAGGATGTAGGTGATGCCGAGGAACCCGGCCAGGAACGTCGCCGAGTACCCGATGGTGATGCAGACGACGTGGGTGGAGAGCCAGAAGTTGGAGTCGAGGACGGCCTGCATCATCTCCATCGTGTCGCCGCCGCTCGAGAGGTTGTGGGCGATGACGAGGGTGACGAAACCGATGGCGGCGGCGGCGATCGTGCCGATGCCGAGGCGGAAGAGCTTCTCGATGACGAAGCCGAGCATCACGCAGATCCACCCGATGAACACGGCAGAGGAGTAGAGGTTGGTGACGGGCGGGCGTCCCTGAAGGTAGATGCGCGAGATGATGCCGATGGTGTGGATGAAGAACGCGAGGACGAGGACGGCGATGGCGCCGCGTCCGAGGGCGCGTGCCCAGTCGGGCTTGGACAGCGAGGTCAGCATGAAGGCGAAGGAGCTGAGCAGGAAGGCGTAGACGTACAGCGCCGAGGCGTGGTAGAACGGCGTCATGCGGTTGAACAGGGTCTCGTACCCTGCCTTGCGCGTCGCGCCCGGCAGGTCCGCCCGCACGAGCCGGAGGTAGTCGGCGACGGCGTCGTTGAACTCGCCGGAGTTCTGGGCGGCGTAGGCGTTGAAGATCGCGGTGAGCGATGCGGCCGCCTCGTCCGAGCCGGCCGAACCGTCCATCAGCATCTCGCCGAGAGGTCGCCACTGCTCATTGGCGGTCAGCGGGGGAACCGCGTAGGGGGTGTCGTACCGCGACAGCGCGATGTATCGCGACAGCGTGTCGTACAGCCCGACGATCCGGCGCTGGTACGGGCCTCGCTTTTTGGCGTCAACCTGGAAGGCGAGCCCGGCCTGGCGGGTGATCGCGTCGCGGTGGGCGAAGAGCTCGTCGAACGAGAAGCGGTTCTTCTTCTGCTCGGGCGTCACGCCGAGCAGGTCGAGCAGATCGGGGTGGTCGATGCGGAAGATGGGGAGCGAGGCCGCCACGGTCGTGCTCGGGTTGGCGGGAGAGGTGCGGTGGGAGAGCAGGTCGGCGAGCCATTCGATGGCGGGGATCTTGCGCCCATCGTCGCGGATCGTCTGCTTGCCGCCGAAACGCATCAACGTGTTGCGGGCGACGGTGTCGAGCGGCTTGATGCGCCCCTCGGCGGAGACGGGGATGCGCCCGAACGCCTCCAGGTCGAACTGGCTGTCGGTTGGTCGCGGCGCGAGCTGCGGGACCAGGTAGAGCAGCGCGAGCACGACGGCGGCGATGGGGACAAGGAGTCGGATTCTCATCGGTTCTGCCTCCGGACGAACGTGGTCAGCCGCAGCCCGAAATGCATCAGCATCCCGACGGTGACAAGCGTGCACGAGACATACGGCAGCATCCACCCCGGGTTGCGGACGACCTGAAGGACCGTCCCCGTGTCGCCCTCCATGAACGAGGCCTGGTAGAAGGTCTCGCCGGCGTAGCGCAGCGGGTGGTTCATGTAGATGAGCACCTGGCGGTCAACGTTGCGTGAAGGATCTTCGAGGCGGACGAGGCTCGAATAGTTGCGGGCCATCTCCGTGCCCACGAACTTGTCGTGCTTGAAGTCGATCAGGTGGATGGTGTACGGCTTGTAGCTGCGTGTGAAGCGGAGCTGGAGGTAGTACTGCTTGCCGCCGACGGTGACGGTCTGCGGCTGGGTGAACCAGACGGTGGCGAGGTAGGTGCCGACCGGCCCGGAGTCGTCGAGGAGGGTGACGTAGGCGGCGGGGAGGTCGTTCTTGTTGTCCACGCCGGTCGCCTGCGGGGCCGGGGTGGCGGCCATCTGCGTGCCGAGCCCGTCGGTGGCGCGGGCGAGTTGGTCGGGGGTCGCCTGCATCGGGCCGAGGATCTGCGAGTTGGGCATCCACTGCTCGACACGGATCCCGAAGGGCAGGCGTGGATCGGTGAGCGCGCCGCGGGCGCCGGCGAGCTTGGAGCCCGGGATGACCGTGACGCGATCGTGGTCGGTCGGCGAGGGGTCGATGATCGCCAGTTCGACCGAGCGGTTATCCTCGGTGAAGTTGGACGACCCGCCCTCGAAGATGGCCATCTTGCCTTCTTTGGCAGCGACGCCGGTGACGAACTCGCCGATGATCAGGACGATCACGCCGAAGTGGGTGATGAGGCTGCCCGCACGCTTCCAGGTGAACCTGAAGCGGACAAGGTGGGCGGCGAGCAGATTGATCATGAGCAGCAGCCCGAGCGTGAGCCCGCCGGGGAAGAGGATCCCGCCGGGGATCTTCTGGATGGTGCTCGGGAAGAAGAGTTGGAACTTGATGTAGACGAGCGGCGATCGGAAGTAGTCGTCGACGACCGTCCACACGCCGTGGTTGACCTGCGCAAGCGTCCCCGCCAGCACCAGCACCATCGACAGCGACAGCAGCACGACGGTGAACCTCAGAGAGGCGATGGGTTTGAGCCACTTGGTCACGGTGTGTCCTCTCCCAGCCCCACGCGCTGGACGAACCGCTGGAACGCGGGCAGTTCGGGTTCGATCTCGGACGGGGCGCCGGT
>Ga0055449_10000006_pt1 | contig 42471 bp, 42 predicted proteins | sample China_Galinas_PW_2_FD_57739 | JGI IMG/M metagenome (GOLD analysis project Ga0055449, IMG submission 57739) | Wetland microbial communities from San Francisco Bay, California, USA, that impact long-term carbon sequestration - China_Galinas_PWB_D1 | ecosystem: Environmental > Aquatic > Marine >... | reverse complement strand
CGACTACCCGATGGGCGAGGGGTACTACGAGGGGCTGATCGAGGACCGCCAGGACCGTGCGTCGGGCAAGGGCGTGGGCCCGTTCGGCGACGCGGCGTTCGTGCCGCTGGCGCAGTGCTACCTCGAGGACGGTGACGCGGACAACGATTCCGAGGTCCAGCCGCTGCTCGAGCGGGTGCTGCGCGGCGACATGGGTGGCGCCGAGAGCGCGAACTTCCGGCGTGCCCTGATCGAACTCGGCAAGCTGCACTACCGGCGCGGCGAGTACGCCGAGGCGATCGAACGTCTGGGCGAGGCGGTGGACCGCTACCCCGCGGACCGGCGGATCGGCGAGCTGAAGTTCCTGCTGGGCGACGCGTGCCGCCTCAGCGCCGAGTCGATCGACAAGACGCTCGGGGACGCGCTGCTCGACACGGAGCGCAAGGCGCTGCTCGAGACGAAGAGCGAGCGGCTCGGGCGGGCGATCGGGCTCTACGCCGAGGCGAGGGACGCTTTCGCGAGCGGGGACCCGCGCCGGCGTTCGCCGCTCGACTCGCTCTACCTGCGCAACGCGTACTTCTACCTCGGTGATTGTGCCTACGACCTGGGCGACTACACGGCGGCGATCCGCTACTACGACACCGCACGCGAGCACTACCCGACCGAGCCGTCGAGCCTGGTCGCGATGGTGCAGATCGTCAACGCGCACGTGAAGCAGGGCGATCTGGAGCGGGCGCGGACGGCCGACGAGCGGGCGCGCCGGTTCTTCCGCTCGCTGCCCGACGAGGTCTGGGACGATCCGAACCTGCCGATGAAGCGTCAGGACTGGGAACGGTGGCTCGATTCGAGCCAGCGGTTGTACAAGCTGGGGCGGAGTTCATAAGGTGGAGGCGCCCGGAGGATCCGGGCGGGCGCAGGACGCGCGAAGGAAGGGTCAGGATGACCGGCAGAGAGGACGGCTGGGAGCCGCGGCTCGTTGAGACGCTCGACCGCGTGGTCGGGCTGTACCGCGAACTCGACGGGCTCGGGTGCCAACAGGACGCGCTGATCGACGCCGACGACACGCCGGCGCTGCTCGAACTGCTCGGGCGTCGGGCGGGGGTGATCGAGCGGATCGCGGCCGCCTCGGACGGGCTCGACCGCGACTGGGAACGGACGATCGAGCGGGCGGGCGGGGGCTGGCGCGACCCGATCCGCGAGCGTCTGGCGAGCCTCGCGGAACTGAGCGACGCGATTCGGGAGCGAGACGAGCGGTCGGGCGCCCGTCTGGAAGATCGTAAATCGAGCATCGGCAAAGAGCTGTCTGGCGTTGGCAGGGCCCGGTCGGCGCTGTCGGCCTATCGCAACCGCCCGGGGTCCGGCCCGCACTTCCAGGACCACCACGGATGAGCGAGGCGTCGCCCCAACTCGGCACGCTCCAGCCCGGCGACCTGGCCGAGCTGATGGCGGCGTTCAACGACATCGCCGGCAAGCTCGAGCAGAGCAACGAGGCGCTCAAGGGCGAGGTGACGCGCCTCCACGCCGAGCTGCGCGACGCCAACGCGCAGCTCCAGCGTTCGCGTCGTCTGGCGGCGTTGGGTGAGATGGCCGCGGGCATCGCCCACGAGGTCCGCAACCCGCTCGGGTCGATCCGCCTCTACGCCGAGATGCTCCGCGACGACCTGCCGGATCGCCCGGAGCAGCGGGCGACGGCGGAGAAGATCGCCGGGGCGGTGCGCGGGCTCGACGCGATCGTGACCGACGTGCTGACGTTCTCGCGTGAGCTGAAGTGCCGCCCGGGGGCGGTCGAGGCGTCGGCGTTGTTCGCCCACGCGATCGAGGCGGCCCGCGGGGCGGGGCTCGGCGGGCGTGTGGCGATCGAGCGTCTCGACGAGGAGCGAGGTGCCGTGCTTCGCTGTGACCAGCAGCTCGCGCAGCAGGCGCTGCTCAACGTCGTCCGCAACGCCTTCGAGGCGATGCGCGACGCCGGCGGCGACGGACACACGCTGACGACCGACGCGGCGTGCGCGGGCGAAGGGCTCGTTGCGCTGCGGGTCAGCGACACCGGCGACGGGATCGACCCCGAGAAGGTCGAACGCATCTTCAACCCGTTCTACACGACGCGGGCGTCGGGGACCGGGCTGGGGCTGCCCATCGTGCACCGGATCGCCGAGGCCCACGGAGGGCGCGTCGAGGTCCGGGCGAGAGAGGATCGAGGAACGACGGTGGAGCTGTTTCTTCCGTCGTGGCACCAGACAACGGGCGAGGTCATCGTCCGCCGACGCATGGAGCGCGTGGCATGAGTCAGGTCCTGATCGTTGACGACAAGGAGTTGATGCGGGACAGCGTGGGGGCGACGCTGCGTCGCGCGGGGTTCACGGTGGCGGCGGCCGCGGGCGGCGCCGCCGCGCTCGAGCTGGTCGCGCAACGACGACCCGACGCCGTTGTCACCGACCTCCAGATGCCCGGGATGAGCGGCATCGAGCTGCTCGGGAAGCTCAACGAGCTCGACGGCGACGTCCCCGTGGTCATGATGACCGCGTTCGGGACGATCGAGACGGCTGTCGAGGCGATGAAGCTCGGCGCGTTCGACTACATCACCAAGCCGTTCGAGGGCGACGAGCTGGTGATCGCGGTCAAGCGTGCGATCTCGCACGGGCGTGTGGTGCGTGAGAACGCGGTGCTGCGGGCGCGCGAGGCAGAATCTTCCGACGAGCGCGGGCTCGGGCGCGTCGTCGGCGATTCGCCCGCGATGCGCCGGGTCAAGGAGCAGATGATCGCCGTCGCCGGCTCGCAGGGGACGATCATGATCTGCGGCGAGTCGGGTTCGGGCAAGGAGGTCGTGGCACGGGCGATCCACGAGATGAGCGAGCGGGCGCAGGGCCCGTTCCTCGCGGTGAACTGCGCTGCGCTGAGCGAGAGCCTGCTCGAGAGCGAGCTGTTCGGGCACGAGCGCGGCGCGTTCACCGGGGCCGAGGCGCTGCGCAAGGGTCGGTTCGAGCTGGCCGACCGCGGGACGCTGCTGCTCGATGAGGTCAGCGAGGTGAGCCCGAAGATCCAGGCCAAGCTGCTGCGCGTGCTCCAGGAGCGGAGCTTCGAGCGTGTGGGCTCGAGCACGTCGATCGGGTGCGACGTGCGGGTGATCGCGACGAGCAACCGCGACCTGCCGCGGGCGGTGTCGGGCGGCGAGTTCCGGCAGGACCTGTTCTTCCGCCTCAACGTGCTGCCGATCCACCTGCCGCCTCTGCGCGACCGCCCGGAGGACGTGGCGTCGCTGGCCGAGCACGCGGCGGGGAAGATCGCGGCCAGAGAAGGGCGACCGCCCGTGCGGTTCGACGACGACGCGCTGACGCTGCTGGCGCGCTACGAGTGGCCCGGCAACGTCCGCGAGCTCCAGAACATCTGCGAGCGGGCGGTCGTGCTGACGGCGGCCAGAGGACGCGGGGAGACGGTCTCACGGGCGATGATCGAGCCGTGGCTGACCGGTGCGGGGCGGGTCGAGCCCGAGCCGTCATCGAACGGGTGGCACGCGGCGGCGATCTTCGAGACCAAGCCCGGGCCGCCGCTGATGGAGGGTCGCACCCTCGAGGAGATCGAGCGTGAGGCGATCGTGGCGGCGTTGCGGCTGAACAACGGGCACCGGCAGCGCACCGCCCGCTCCCTCGGGATCGGGGTGCGGACGCTGGGGCTCAAACTCAAGAAGTGGAAGGAGATGCAGCTGGTGGAGCAGAGCCTGTGATCTGACCAGAAAGCCCGGGGATTCGAACCCCCGGGCATTGAGGGGGTTTGGTCCACCAGTTGCGGGGTGACGCGGGCGTGTTCATCGATCAGCTTTCCAACGCGGGGGCCCTGCCGAGCCTGGAGCTGACCATGCGCTTCGCCGCGCAGCGTCAGCAGCTGATCGCGCACAACATCGCCAACGTCTCGACGCCGGACTTCATCCCCCTCGACGCCTCGCCGCGGGAGTTCCAGCGGGTCCTGGGCGACGCGGTGGACCGGCGCCGGGGCGAGACCGGCGGGATGCAGGGCGAGCTCGCCTGGGACGAGACCCGCGAGCTGACCCGCGATACGCGGGGCGAGTTGCGGATCGAGCCCTCGACCCCCTCGGGCAACGTCCTCTTCCAGGACCGCAACAACCGCGACCTCGAGAAGATGCTCCAGGACCTGTCGGAGAACGCGGCGGTGTTCCGCACGGCGAGCGAGCTGATGCGGACCCAGGTCAACCAGCTTCAACGGGCGATCGCCGAGCGGGTGAGCTGATGTACGGAAGCCTCGACATCTCGGTCAGCGGGATGATGGCCCAACGGACCCGCCTGGCGGTGATCGCCAACAACCTCGCCAACGCCGACACGCTGCTGAACTCGGCCGGGGAGTACGAGCCGTACCAGCGCCGTGAGGTCATGTTCAGCGCGGGGAACCCCTCGGGCACCAGCCCGGGGATGCGGGGCATGGGCGTCCACGTGGCGTCGATCGAGGCGAACCCCGACGCCCTGCGGGCCAAGTTCGACCCCGACAGCCCGTTCGCCGACGAGAAGGGGTACGTCAAGGTGCCGGACATCAGCCCGATCGTCGAGCAGGTGAACGCGCTGGACGCCGCGAGGGCGTACGAGGCGAATCTGGCGGCGGCCGAGACCACCCGGACGATGATGGCACAGGCGCTGCGGCTGCTGGCCTGACGGAGCGAGCGATGGCTGACCCTGTCGGACTGATCGGAGCAAGCGGAGCGATCCCGGACCCGGGTCGGAGGGCGGGGGGCGCGGGTGCCAGCGGGGCGGGCTTCAAGAACATCCTGCTCGAAAACCTCAAGCAGGTCAACGAGTTACAGCAGGACGCCACGCGGGCGATCGAGGACCTCCAGACGGGGCAGCGCGACGACGTCGAGGGCGTCATCCTCGCCACCCAGAAGGCCGACAACGCCTTCCGGATGCTCCAGGCCGTGCGCAACAAGGTGGTCGAGGCGTACGAGGAAGTGAAGCAGATGCGCATGTAGCGCCCAGTCTCTCCTCCGGACCCCCTCCGTCACACCCGAAGACTCGTGCGGCACCTCCCCCCGCCGGGGGCGCGGGAGTAACAAGACCCCTCACCCGTCTCGCTCGCAGACTCGCGAGCCACCCTCTCGCCCGAGGGGAGAGGGAGCAGAATCCGCGCTCCCGCGCATGGAGTGCGCGGCGCACGTCGCGGTTGGTGCGCACTTTCAAGGGCGTGTAAACCCCCAGCCGACATGAGGGACGCCCGAGGGCGCCGGGGAGGCCTTCTTCGGGCCCCCGACGCACGGAGGCGTCGGCGGACCGGCACGGAGGCCGATTCACATGGACCAGATCCGCCGGGTCTTGGCGACGATCCGGACGTACCTCGCCGACCTGAGCGCTTCGCAGAAGCTGCTCATCGGTAGCCTGGCAGTTATCACGGTGATGGCGTTGTTCCTGGTGAGCCAGTACGCGGCCCGCCCGGACATGGTGACGCTGCTGGAGGGGGCCGACGCGGGCTCGCTCTCGCGGGCCGAGCGGGTCCTGCGCACGAGCGGCATGTCGCCGCGGGTGGATGGGTCGAACCTGCTGGTGGCGTCGTCGCAGCAGGACCTGGCGGTGGCGCGTCTGGCCGAGCAGCGGGCGCTGCCCGCCGACCAATCCGAGATCCTGTTCAACAACATGCTGGAGAAGGGGAGCTGGCGGTACTCCCGCGAGCAGAACGAGCAGCTGTACACGATCGCGTTGCAGAACCAGCTCGCGCGGACGATCGGGGAGTTCAGCACGGTCAGCCGGGCGAGCGTGGTGCTCGACGTGCCGAGCCCGAACGGTCTGGGGGCGAGGTCGCGGCGTCCGACCGCGGCGGTGACGGTGTGGACGAGTTCGGGGTCGCTGGCGCAGCACACGGTGGACGCGGTGGCCGAGCTGGTCGCCGGGGCGCGGGCCGGGCTCGAGGTCGAGAGCGTCAAGGTGGTGGACGGCTCGACGGGGCGCCCGATGCGTCCGTCGAGCGCCGCGGACCTGGCCGCGTCGAATCAGTTCGAACAGGCGATGAAGCTCGAGCACGAGACGCGGGAGAAGCTCCTCGACCTGCTGGGCTTCATCCCCGGGGTGCAGGTGGCGGTCTCTGCGCAGGTGGACGTGACGCGCCACAACTCCCAGATCACCAGCTACCTGCCCGAGGGGCGCGGCACACTCAACCTGATCGAGCGTGAGACGGGCAAGACCGAGACCCAGCAGCAGGCCGAGCGGCGCTCCGGCGAGGCGGGGGTGCGTTCGAACCAGACCGCCGACATCAACCGTGGCGGGAGCACGGGCTCGTCGTTCGAGACCAGCGACGACGAGTCGAGCTTCCAGGCGTTCCCGGGGGTGACGGTCGAGCAGGTCGAGGACCCGCGCGGGATGGCGACGCACCTGGCGGTGAGCATCAACGTGCCGCGCGGGTTTGTGGCGTCGCAGATCGTCAAGGCGGCGGGTGACGGCGAGGAGCCCGAAGCCCCCACCGAGGACGAGGTGCAGGCGAAGTTCCCCGAGATCGAGCGGACGGTGCGCGAGCTGGTGATCCCGCACGTGCGGACGATGACCAGCTCGCAGGGTCTGAGCGAGGACCAGATCGACGCGCAGGTGAGCGTGGCGATGATCCCGGTGGACGTGCCGTTCGCGGCGGGTGCGCCGGCGTCGGCCGGGCTGTTCGGGTCCGGGGGCGGGTCGGAGGGGTTCCTCGGGTTCGGGCGCGGGCTGATCGACAAGGTGGTGTTGATCGCGTTGGCGTTGTTCAGCATGTTCCTGATGCTGAGCATGGTGCGTAAGGCGTCGCGTCATATCGAGCTGCCGTCGGCCGAGGAATTGGTCGGCATCCCCAAGGCGTTGCAGGCCGACAGCGACCTGATCGGTGAGGCCGAGGAGGGCGACACGGTCATGCAGGGCATCGAGCTGGGCAGCGACGAGCTGGAGAACCAGAAGCTGCTGGAGCAGATCGGCGAGCTGGTGGAGGCCGAGCCGGCGACGGCCGCCGGGCTGCTCCAGCGTTGGATCCGGTCGGAGGACTGAGTGGTGCCGCGCAAGCCCAACGAGAAGCTGCCGGACAAGGCCGAGGAGCTGAGCGGGGTGACCAAGGCGGCGGTGCTGCTGCTCTCGCTGGGGCAGGACCAGGCGGCGCTGGTGCTCAAGGAGCTCGAGTCGGAGGCGGTGGAGGAGGTGACGCGCGAGCTGGCAGCGCTGGGGCGTGTGCCGCGCCGGCTCCAGAACGAGGTGGTGCAGGAGTTCTACGGGCAGACGATCGCGAGCGACTACATCGGCGAGGGGAACCTCGACTACGCCAAGCGGATCCTGCGCGAGTCGCTCGACCCGAAGATCGCCGACCGTGTGATGCAGCAGATCCAGACGCAGGTGCAGAAGACGCCGTTCAGCTTTCTTCAGCGGGCGGAGAGCGAGAACCTGCTGACGTTCATCCAGGACGAGCACCCGCAGACGATCGCGCTGATCACGTGCCACCTGCCGCACCACAAGGCGTCGGAGATCCTCGTCGGTTTGCCGATGCAGAAGCAGATCGAGGTGATCAAGCGCATCGCGAACATGGAGCAGACCAACCCCGAGGTGATCCGCGAGGTCGAGCGCGGGCTCGAGAGCCGCCTGAGCAACATGCTGGCGCAGTCGATGGAGAAGGCCGGCGGCATCGAGACGGTGGCCGAGGTCCTGAACCTCGCCGACCGCGCGACCGAGAAGGCGATCATGGAGGGTCTCGAGGCCGAGGACCCCGACCTGGTCGAGCAGATCCGGCGCCTGATGTTCGTGTTCGAGGACATCCTGCTGGTGAACGACAAGGGGATCCAGGCGGTGCTCAAGGAGGTGGACAACGAGGAGCTGTCGCTGGCGCTGAAGACCGCGAGCCAGGAGCTGCAGGAGAAGATCTTCAGCAACATGTCCGAGCGTGCGGCGTCGCTGATCAAGGAGGACATGGAGTACATGGGACCGGTGCGGATCAGCGACGTCGAGGCGGCGCAGCAGCGGATCGTGGATATCGTGCGCCGCCTGGAGGAGGCAGGCGACGTGATCATCCAGGGTCGCGGCGGCGACACCGAGCTGGTGGTCTGACGGGGGTGTGGGGTGGCGCTGATCCGCAAGGCCGACGTGACCGAGGGGATGAGCGACGCGATCGTGCTCGACCTGGGCGACCTGGAGCGTCGGGCCGAGCACATGCGCGAGCTCGCTCGTGCCGAGGTCGAGAAGCTGCTTGGCGAGGGACGCGCCGAGCGTGAGCGCATCGTCGCGGGTGCGCACGAGGTGGGGCACGAGGCGGGGTTGGTCGAGGGGAGGCGCGAGGGGCTCGCCGCCGGGCGCGAGGAGGGCGCGCAGCGAGCGTACGACGAGCACGGTGAGGAGCTGGGCGCGCTCGAGTCGGCGTGGCGCGAGACGCTCGACGGGTTCGAGCGGGCCCGCGCCGACCTGTTGCTCGAGGCGCGCCAGGACGTGCTGCGCCTGGCGCTGCGGCTGGCCGAGAAGGTCGTCAAGCGCGTGGTCGAGATCGACGAGAACGTCGCGGTCGAGCAGCTCGCGTCGATCCTCGGGCTGGTGACCACACCGACGCGCCTGCACGTGCGCATCCACCCCGACGACCGGGCGACGGTCGAGCGGGCGTTGCCTCGGTTGACGGCGAGGATCGGTGGGCTCGACCACGTCGAGCTGATCGAGGACGCGTCGTTGTCGCGTGGGTCGTGCGTGGCCGAATCGGCGGGCGGTGCGGCGATCGATGCCACCGTCGAGGGGCAGCTCGACCGGCTCGTGCGCACGCTGCTGCCGGACCGGACGGCGGCCGAGCGGGACGCGGCGTGAGCGTCCTCGCGCCCCAGATCGGCGCCGTTGAACGCGCGATGCCGTTGCAGGTGACCGGGCGGGTCTCGGCCGTGCGCGGGCTCACGCTGCTCGCCGACGAGCTGCCGCTGCCGGTCGGGGCGCTGGTCTCCGTGCGAGCACACTCAACCCGCGTGTTCGGCGAGGTGGTCGGGTTCGACACGGGCAAAGCCATCGTGATGCTGCTCGGGCAGTCCGACGGCATCCGGGCCGGCGACGCGGTGGTCGGCGAGCAGGCCGCCCAGACCGCGCGGGTGAGCGACCGCATGCTCGGGCGCGTGGTCAACGGGCTCGGCGAGCCGATCGACGGGCTCGGGGCGATCCGCGACGGCGTGGGGCGCGAGCTCAGCCCGGCGCCGCTCAACGCGATGGGGCGTCGCCGGATCACCGAGCCGATCTACACCGGCGTGAGCGCGGTGGACCTGATGACCACGCTGGGGCGCGGGCAGCGCCTCGGCATCTTCGCCGGGCCGGGTGTGGGCAAGAGCACGCTGCTCGGCATGATCGCGCGCCACACCTCGGCCAGCGTGAACGTGATCGCGCTGATCGGTGAGCGCGGGCGCGAGGTGCGCGACTTCATCGAGCACAACCTCGGGCCCGACGGGCTGGCGAGGTCGGTGATCGTGGTCGCGACGAGCGACGAGTCGCCGTTGCTGAGGCTGCGTGCGGCGCGGGTCGCGAGTGCCGCGGCCGAGCACTTCCGCGACCGCGGGCACGATGTGATGCTGATGATGGACTCGATCACGCGGTTCGCGCACGCGCAGCGTCAGGTTGGGCTGAGCGTGGGCGAGCCGCCGGCGACGCGCGGGTACACGCCGAGCGTGTTCGCGAGCCTGTCGCTGCTGCTCGAGCGTGCGGGGGCGGTCGAGGGAGGCGGGTCGGTGACGGGGTTGTACACGATCCTGGTCGAGGGCGACGACATGACCGAGCCGGTGGCCGACGCGGCACGCGGCATCCTCGACGGGCACGTGATCCTCGCACGCCGGCTGGCGCAGCGGGCGCACTACCCGGCGATCGACGTGCTCGATTCGGTCAGCCGCGTCGCCGACGAGGTGTGTGACGACGGGCACGGGGTCGCGCGCCGGCGCCTGATGCGTCTGCTGGCGACCTATGCGGAGATCGAGGACCTGGTGCAGATCGGTGCGTATGCGCGGGGGTCGAACCCGGAGGCCGACGCGGCGATCGAGCTCAAGCCGCGGATCGACGCGCTGCTGACGCAGGGCGTGGGCGAGTCCGAACCGTTCGAGACGTTGCGGGCGAGGCTGATCGAGCTGGCGGGCGAGGCGGAGCGCCTGACGGCGGGGAGGTAGCTGAGTGGCGAAGTTCGTGTTCGAGCTCGAGGCCGTTTTGACCCAGCGCCAGCGCGAGGAGCGCGACCGGCAGCTGGCGGTGGCGGCGTTGGAGCGACGCCGCCTCGAGCTCGAGGAGTTCATCCGTGGGTGCCAGCGGCGCATCGAGCAGGAGCGCGAGGATCTGCGCGGTCAACTCGGGTCGGGCGAGGAGAGGGCGCGGGTGGACATGGACGATGTGCGCGTGCAGGCCAACGCCGGGCTGCACCTTGTCGCGCGCGCGCAGCGAGCGGCGATCGAGCTGGCGGGCGTGCACCGTCGGCTCGAGACGGCACGCACCACGCTGATCGAGGCGACGACGAGCCGCAAGGCGGTCGAGCGCCTGCGAGACCGGCGTTACGAGGCGTGGCTGGAGGCGCAGAAGAAGGCAGAGGCCGCCGAGGTTGACGAGCTGGCGACGATGCGCGCCGGCAGGAAGGACGCGCCATGAGGACGATCCTGAACGCGCTGGTGATCTTCGCGCTGGCGAACCTGTTCGCGGCGCTGGGGTTCGTCGGGTGGCTCGGGCTGAACGACCGGCTGAGCATCGACCGCGTGAAGCGTGTGGGCGAGATGTTCAGCGAGACGGTGACGGGCGAGCAGAAACGCCTCGGGGCCGAGGCGGAGGAGCGTGCGGCCCTGCTCCAGGCTTCGGACCAGGTCGATGACGCCGATCTGGTGCCCGTCGAGACGAGCGAGCTGCTGCGCCGGAGCATCGAGGCCAACGAGCTCAAGCGTCAGGAGCTCGAGCGGCTGCACCGCGAGGTGGAGGACCTCAAGGCGACGCTTCAGCGGGAACGCGATGACGTGGACCGGGGGCGTCAGGTGCTCGAGGCCGAGCGGGCCGCGTTCGACGCCGAGCGGGCGAAGATCCGCGAGATCGAGGGCTCGGCCCAGTTCGAGAAGGCGCTGGCGGTGCTCAAGAACCTCAAGCCGGACAAGGCGTGGGAGATGCTGACGGCGACGCTCGCCGAGGGCGAGGACGGGATGACCCGCACGGTCGAGTTCCTCAACGCGCTGCCCGACCGCCAGCGTGCGAAGGTGTTGGGCGAGTGCATCGACGACGATTCGGCTCTGGCAGCCGCTTTGCTCGACCGTCTCCGGACGCGGGGTCTCGAGGCCCCGCCCATCGGGGGCGGCGATATTGAGCCAGGCGGTTGAAACGGCGACAGCAGCGGCGTTGTGGGCGGATGGCGCGCCGGTAGTTCGCGACCGACGCGCGGGCGACGCCGACGTGTCCGAGGGTGAGTTCGTTGCGCGTCTTGGCGCAATGTTCGTTGGCGGGTTCCTGCCGTCCGACGCCGCGCGCGAGTCGCTGCAAGAGCGTGCCAGCGCCGGCGACCCGACCGCGCGCCAGCGTGTCGAGGCGCAGTACCGCGAGCAGCTCACGAGCGAGCCGATGGGGCACGCCGGCCCTGCCGAGTCGGCGTCCGAGCAACTGACCCAGCCCGCCGAGAGCGGTGCGAAGGACCCGGACGGTTCCGACCGATCGACGCCACGCGATCAGGGTCGCACCGGACGCGTCCAGGCTGATCGGTCCCGGGGCGAGCAGGGCGCCGACAGCCAGCCCCGGACGCAGACGGGGGGATCACAGGACACCAACAGCACCGCGTCGCGGGCGGAACAGCCCGCTGCGCAACAGCCGCAGCACGGGACGACGCGTCCGGAGGGGCAGCCGGCGGCGCGTACCGGGCAGGCGTCGGCGCAGGGCGCGCCCGCGGCGTCCGAGGCAGCCCGACCAGCGGGGAACGCGGCGGCGGCCCGTGCCGCGGTGGCGAAGGTGGCTGGGGCGACGGCCAAGCCCGGGTCCGCGCAACCTGTGCAGGGGGCGAACGGCAGATCCGGCGCGTCGGTGCGCAACGGTGTGCGCGCACCGAGGGCGGCGTCGAAGCCAGCGACCCCGTTCCGCACCGAGCAGCAGGTGCGGGCGCAGGTGGAACGCGGGCTGGCGGCGGTGCTACGCCAGCGCGGCGGTTCGGTGACACTGAGGCTCAAACCGGGCTCGCTCGGTGAACTGCGCGTGAAGATGACAGTGAAGGGTGCGAAGGTCGAGGCGGGGTTCGAGCCGAGCACGAAACAGGCACAGCGGTTGCTGGAACACAACCTGACGGCGTTGCGTTCGGCGCTCGAGGCCAAGGGGTTGGCCGTGGAGCGCCTGCACGTGGCGAACGCGCCGGAGGCGCACGCGGGCGGCGGAGCCGCGGGGGGGGACAGCGAGCGGGCCCGGGAGGGGCCCGGTGGCGGTGCGCGGAGCGGCACCGTCGGCGCCGGAGGCGCGAGCGGTGGCGAGGAAGCCATGGACGGTCAACTCGCCGGGGCCCCGGAGGATGCCGGGATCATCGACATCGGCGGAGCCGTGATCCGCATCGACACACTCGCGTGAGGTGTGCGCATGGCCACGGTTGACGCGGTCGGGTCGTCGAGCGCGCAGGCGGCGACGACCAACCGGCTGGGTGAGATCTCGTCTGACGAGTTCCTGAACATCCTGTTCACCGAACTCCAGCAGCAGGATCCCTTCAAGCCCAACGATTCGAGTGCCCTGCTCGAACAGCTCAGCAGCATCCGCTCGATCGAGTCGGACCAGAGCATCACGGACAAGCTCGGGACGCTGGTGGGCCAGAACGAGTTCGCCTCGGCCGCGGGTCTCATCGGCACCATCGTCAGCGGACTCGACGAGCAGAACGCGCGGACCCTCGGGTACGTGTCGAGTGTCTCGAAGACCGACGAAGGACCGGTGCTGAACCTGCGCACGGGCGAGCGCGTCCCGCTGGCGCAGGTCGATGAGATCATCACCGAGCAGGAGCTGCTGGGAGACACCACGCCGTGACCGACCCGAGCCCAGCCCAGTTGCTGAACCTGCTGGCGAGCGGGATCCAGCCCGCGCGTCCCGGTGGTTCGAGCCCGGTGGCGCCCGTCAGCGGGCAGTCGTTCGCCGACATGCTGCGCAACGTGGACGCGGGGAAGGTCGCCAGCGGGCTCGACGTCACGGTGGCGCGCGGGGTCGATGTGAGCCTGAGCCGTGAGCAGATGGACCGCCTGGCGGTGGCGGCCGACGCGGCGCAGGCGCGCGGATCGTCGCGAGCGCTCGTGCTCATCGACGGGAAAGCGCTGCGGATGGACGTGCTGAGCCGTCGCATCACCGGCGTGGTGGACGTGGCGGCGGGCGGGGTCTTCGACGGGTTCGACTCGGTGATCAGCGCCGGCGCGCCCACCGAGCCCGAAGCGGCGCCGGGGCCGGGCGGCACCGGCGACAACGCGTCGCTGCTCAAGCTGCTCAGCGACGCGGTGACGAAGCGGGCGGGGTGAGAGACCAGCGGCGTGCGACGCCGCAGCGGAGTACGTGATGCCTTCGACAGTCGCTCTCTACACCGGACTCAGCGGGCTCAACGCCAACAGCCGCTCGATCGAGGTCACCGGCAACAACATCTCCAACGCCAACACGACCGCGTTCAAGACCAGCCGCGTCGCGTTCGAGACCCAGATCGTCCGCACGATGGGCATCGGCTCGGAGCCCAACGGCGAGCACGGCGGGACCAACCCGACGCAGGTGGGGCTCGGCGTCCGCGTCGGCGGCACCCAGCGCGACTTCCGCACCGGCTCGATCAGCTCGACCGGCGACGCACGCGATCTGGCGATCGAGGGCAAGGGGCTGTTCATCGTCGAGCAGGACGGCGAGCAGCTCTACACCCGCGCCGGCAACTTCAGACCCAACGCCGAGAACGAGCTGGTCACGATCGACGGGGCGCGCCTCCAGGGGTGGGGCGTTGACGACGAGTTCAACGTGCTGGAGGGCACGCTGGGGGCGGTCTCGATCCCGATCGGGACGCTGACGCTGGCCGAGGCGACCAGCGAGGTGCGCATCAGCGGCAACCTCGACGCCGACGGTCTGCTGCCAACCGGCGGCTCTGAGACCACGCTGGGCGGCCCGAGCGGGGGGCTGACGCTGGTCTCGACCGCGACGCCGCCGTCCGCGGGCAACCTGGTCGAGGCGACGAGCCTGCTGACGGAGGTCGAGGACCCGCTGCTGCCGGGGTCGGACACGCCGCTGTTTACCGCGGGGCAGTCGGTCGAGGTGAACGGGGTCGAGAAGGGGGACGGGACGCTGCTGCCGACGCGGTCGTTCCTGATCGACGTGGGCTCGACGCTGCAGGATCTGGCGGATTTCCTGACCGAGGCGTTCGGCATCCAGGACACGGGGACGACGAACCCGGACGGGAACACGCCGGGCGTGAGCGTCGACGCGGCGGCGGGCACGCTCGTCGTGCACGGAAACACCGGCACGGTCAACGACCTGGTGATCGAGGCGTCGGACATCCGGCTCGAGGACCCGGCGGGGAACCTGGTGCGCCTGCCGCTGAGCGTGGACAAGCAGGCGTCGGGCGACGGGGAGAGCGTCCACACCAGCTTCTCCGTCTACGACTCGCTCGGCTCGCCGGTGAGCGTGGACCTGACGCTGGCGCTGGAGAGCCGCTCGAACAACGGGACGACGTGGCGGTACTTCGTCGAGTCGCGCGACGACACCGACGTGTCGCCGGGCGTCGGCACGGGGCTGCTGAGCTTCGACACCAGCGGGCAGTTGGTGACGGACTCGCCGGTGACGGTTCAGATCGATCGCGAGGACACGGGCGCGGAGACGCCGCTGGCGTTCTCGATGTCCTTCTCCGGCGACCAGGACAACGTGACGGCGTTGTCGGACGTGTCGAGCCAGATCGGGGCGACGTACCGCGACGGGGCGTCGATCGGGACGCTGAGCGACTTCGGGGTGGGCCCGGACGGCGTGATCACCGGCTCGTTTACCAATGGGCTGACGCGGACGATCGGGCTGATCCCGCTGGCGGCGTTCACGAATCAGGAGGGTCTTCTCGAGACGGGGTCGAACCTGTACCGCGTCGGGGCGAACGCCGGCAGCCCGGTGGTGGCGCGCCCCGGGACGTTCGGCGCCGGCGACATCGTGGGCGGGGCGCTCGAGCTGTCGAACGTTGACCTCGGGCAGGAGTTCATCAACCTGATCCTGGCGTCGACGGGGTACTCGGCGTCGAGCCGGGTGATCCAGACCACGGACGAGCTGCTCCAGCAGCTCCTGGTGCTCGGGCGATGATCAACGTCACACGGCTCAACGGGAAGCGGATCGTCGTCAACGCGGATCTGATCCGCGTGATCGAGGAGAACCCCGACACGATCATCACGCTCACCAGCGGCGACCACGTGGTGGTCAAGGAGCCGATGCGTGAGATCGTGGCGAGGGCGATCGAGTACGGGCGGACGCTGCGCCGGATGATCCCGCCGGAGTAGGGTCCGGTTCCCGGGTTATCGCGCGCGAGGCGCCCGCGGATCCGCATCCCCCGGGACGGTGTGCGCCCAGGCGTCAGACCCGGCAGATCAGCGAAACGGTGGGGTTTATCCGGGTCAAGTGGGCTCGGGGGCGGACCGATGAGCCGGAGGCGGGGGAGCGGTACGCCCCCGCCGGGAGGCCCTTGCGTGGACGTCGGCACGGTTATCGGTATCGCGATCGCCGTCGGCTGCATCGTCATCTCCATCTTCTGGGGTGGGGGGACGATCGGCGGGCTGATCAACATGCCATCGATCTTCATCGTGTTGGGCGGGACGCTGGGCGCGGTGGTGGTGGCGTTCCCGCTGCAGCAGGTGCTGAAGATCCACACGATCATGCTCAAGGCGATCTTCACCAAGCCTGTGAACGTCGGCGAAACGATCCGCGACATCGTGCGGTACGCCGAGGTCGCGCGACGCGAGGGCATCCTGGCACTGGAGAACCTGATCGGGGAGATGAAGGACCCGTTCATCGTGACGGGCGTGAAGATGGCGGTGGACGGGACCGACCCGGAGCTGATCCAGTCGATCATGGACACCGAGCTCGAGGCGCTGATGGAGCGTCACGGGCAGGGCAAGGCGCTGCTCGACCAGATGAGCAAGTACGCGCCCGCGTTCGGGATGATCGGGACGCTGATGGGGCTGATCGCGATGCTCAAGAACCTGGACGATCCGTCGGCGATCGGTCCGGGTATGGCGGTCGCGCTGATCACCACGCTCTACGGCGCGCTGATCGCCAACGTGCTGACGGGCCCGGTGGCGGACAAGCTGGCCGCGCGCAACGCCGAGGAGATCCTCCTGAAAACAATCATCATCTGCGGCGTGATGTCGATCCAGTCGGGCGACAACCCGCGTGTGGTGGAGAGCAAGCTGCTGACCTTCCTCCCGCCGAGCAAGCGGCTCGAGGTCAAGCCCGCCGAGGCGGCGTGACGGAGGGCGCACGGTGCCGAAGAAGCCACCCGAACCCAGCAACGACGTGCCCGAGTGGGTGGTGACCTACGGCGACCTGATGTCGCTGCTGCTGTGCTTTTTCATCCTGCTCAGCGCGTTCAGCGAGCTGAAGCGCCCGCACGACTACCAGAAGATCCTCGAGTCGATCCGTGAGGCGATGGGGTACCACGGCGGCGTCGGGCAGATGAACGCGATGATCGCCGCGCAGAGCACGAACAACCCGCTGTTCACGCAGGCCAAGGACACGTCGCAGGAGTCGAGCGAGCCGTCCTCTCAGAACACGCCGAACGTGACCGGTCGCCAGGACACGGTGAGCAAGGTCCACGAGGGGACCAAGTTCGTGGTGGGGGGCTCGATCTCGTTCGACCCGGGTTCGTACGCGCTGAGCGAGCAGAGCAAGCACATGCTGCTCGACGACGTGGCGCCGAAGATCAAGGACCTGAACTACAAGGTGCTGATCCGCGGTCACTCGTGGGGCACCGAGGACCTCAAGGGCGGGCTCGACTACATGGACCTGGCGTACGAGCGGGCGAAGGCGGTGCGCGACTTCCTGGTCCGAGAAGCGATGGTCCGCCCCGAGATCCTGCTGGTCGATGTGGCCGGGACGACCGAGCCCATGAGCGTCTCGCACGACTCCTACGAAGCCGGGCTCGAGAATCGCCGAGTGGAGATCTTCCAGACCGAGGTGACTGTGGACGAGCTGCACGCGGACGCGTTCGGAACGCGGGGTGAATGATGGGTGACGAAGACACCAGGGCGAAGAACAAAGAGGGCGGCGAGGAGCAGACCAAGCGCAAGGCTCCGCTGAAGGTGATCATCGTCGTGGCCGGGCTGATGCTGGTCGAGGCGGTTGCCGTGGTTGGGCTGGTGATGCTGACCAGCGGGGGCCCGCAGCAGGCGTCGGCCGATGAGCTCGAGGGGCAGCAGCTCGCCGACGAGGAGCGCCTCGTCGAGATCGAGCTGATCAACGACACCTTCCAGAACCGCAACAGCGGTCAGTCGTGGATGTGGCAGACCGAGCTGTACCTCCAGGTGCGGAACAAGAACAAGGCGCACGTGGAGAAGACCCTGGAGGAGCGGAAGGCCGAGATCGCCGAGGGCGTCCGCCTGATCATCTCCAAGGCCCAGGACCGGCACCTCAAGGAGCCGGGCAACGAGACGATCCGGCGTCAGCTGACGGCGTACATCAACGACGTGTTCGGCACCGACGCGGCGGGCGACCCCAGGGTCGAGCGGCTCATCATCGCGAAGTTCGACGGGTTCCCGGCCGAGTAGCGCGGGCATGGCCCGCACGCGCAGGTGCTGCGCGGGGGGCGCCGGGGCGGGGCACGGACGCCGCATTATGTGAGGCGGTCGAGGGGTGCGGGCCGATGAGCCCGGTGGCGCGGAGTGCGCCATGACCCGCGCAGCAACTGCGCAGCGAGGCACGGATGCCCGACGAAGAGACCCCAACCCAACCTCCCGCAGACGAGCAGCCCGACGACGCGACCCCTGAGGACGCGGCGCCCGAGGACGCGGAGGCGGAAGCGTCGCCGACCGAGCCCGCCGAGGACCCCGAAGCGGCGCAGGCGCTGTCGGCTGTGCAGGAGGCGATCGCGGCGGCGCAGTCGGGCATGGCGCCCGCCGACGCCGGCGACGCGCAGCCGTTCAAGATCCCCGACCTGGCGGGCGCGGGTCCGTCCGGCGGGCCGCCGGAGCGGATCAGCCTGCTCGGTGACGTCAACCTGAACGTGAAGATCGAGTTGGGACGGACGCGGATGCTGCTCGAGGACGTGCTGCGTCTGGCGGAGGGCGCGGTGATCGAACTGGACAAGCTCGCGGGCGATCCCGTGGACGTGTACGTCAACGAGCGTCACGTGGCACGGGGCGAGATCCTCGTGCTCAACGACAACTTCTGCGTGCGCCTCAGCGAGGTGCTGGAGCCGAACGTCGAGCCGGCGCAACGCAAGGCGGTGTGATGAACAGAGCGGCGCGGAGCGCCGCGGGCCGAACGCCAGGAGGGCGACGTGGCCGGCAGAGTCGCACAACTGGTCGCCCTGTTGGTCGCGTCGTCGGCGTTGGCGCAGCCGAGCTACGGCCCGTTCGAGTCGGGCACGCACCCGCCCGCCACGCGGCAGAATCCTCGCACCGCTGAGCGAGCCCCGAGCGCGAGCGAGGGGACCACGCCCGCTCAGGATCAGGACGGGAAGAGCGAGCCCGCCAAAGGCGATGTGATCGATGCGTCGGTCCCGCCCAATGAGCGCGCCGCGCTGCCTGCCGTCGATCGCCCGACCACGCCGGCGTCGGGCAATGGTCCCGGCTCGCCCACGGGGGCGGGCTGGCTCGCCGTAATCGGGCCGCTCGCGCTGGTCGTGGTGCTGATCGTCGGCGTGGGTCTGGTGCTGCGCCGCGCGGCGCGGGCGAGCGGCGGGCTGGTCGCCTCGCTCGGCGCCGGCGGGCGCGCCCCGGCCGGGCTGCTCGAGGTGCTCGGGCGCTACCCCGTCGGCATGGGGCAGACGCTCGTGCTGCTCAAGATCGACCGGCGCGTGCTGCTGCTCGCACAATCGCGCACGGGGCGGCTCGGCGGCGCCTCGTTTACCACCCTTGCCGAGTTCACCGACCCCGACGAGGTCGCGTCGCTGCTCGTCCACGCACGCGACGAGGCGGGTGAGTCGCTGGCGCAGCGTTTCAGGGCTGCTCTCGGTACCTTCGGGCACGACGAGCACCCCGCGACGTTCGGGGCGGTCGAGCAGCCGAACAACGGCCCGATCGCCTCGGTCCGGCGCAGGCTCGACGCGCTGCGCGGGGGTGCGGCGTGAGGCTCGCGGCGGGCGTGATCGCGCTGCTGCTGCTCGCGCCCTTTGCCATCGCCCAGGATAGCTACGGCCCGAGCCCCGACGCGCCCGCGGTGACGAGCCGGGACGCAACCCCCATCGAGCTGCCCGGGGCGGGTGGGTTCTCGCGCGACGCGATGAACCCGATCCGTGTCGTGGGCGACGCGGCCCAGGCGCTCGGCGGCGGCGACGACGAGCGCCCGGGGCTCAGCGCGGCCCTGAACATCATGATCCTGCTGACGGTGCTGACGCTGGCGCCGTCGATCATGCTCATGTGCACCTGCTTCCTGCGCATCCTCATCGTGCTGGGGCTGCTCAAGCAGGCGATGGGCACCAACTCACTGCCGCCCAGCCAGGTCGTCACCGGGCTGGCGCTGTTCATGACGCTCGTGGTCATGAGCCCGACGATCGACCGCATCTGGGACGAGGCGGTTGTGCCGTACAACAACGGCGAGATCCGCGACTATGACGAGCTGTGGACGCGTGCCAAGCAGCCGCTGCGCGACTTCATGTTCGACCAGCTCGAGGGGACCGGCAACTGGTCGAGCCTGTACATGGTGCTCGAGCACCGCGGGATCGACGTGAGCGACCCGTCGAAGCTCACGCGTGCCGACGTGGACATGGTCTCGCTGGTGCCGGCGTACATGATCAGCGAGCTGAAAGTCGCGTTCCTGATGGGGTTCCGCGTCTACCTGCCGTTCCTCGTCATCGACATGGTGATCGCGAGCATGCTGATCTCGATGAGCATGATGATGCTCCCGCCGGTGCTGATCAGCCTGCCGTTCAAGCTCATGCTGTTCGTGATGGTGGACGGGTGGGCGCTGATTGTGGGCAACCTGATGGGGAGCTTCGAGCGCGGAGGGGCGGCGACGGCGATGATCTCGCCCGAGCACTACCACGCGCTCGCGACGATCAACGATCACGTGGCGATGGTTCTGCCGGCGCTGGGATAGGAGGTCCGGGGTGCAGTACGACGAGACTGCGGTGTACATCGTGCGTGAGATGCTGGTGATCGTGCTGACGATCGCCGCACCGATCCTGATGGCGGGGCTGGTGATCGGGCTGCTGGTGAGCCTGCTCCAGTCGGTGACGAGCATCCAGGACCAGACGCTGACGTTCGTGCCCAAGATCGTCGTGATGGTGATCACGTCGGCGATCCTGATCCCGTGGATCGGGGTGTCGTTGGCCGATTTCGCCCGCGAGATGTTCGCCTTGTTGTGAGGGCTCCGCCGGTGGTCGTCGAGCCCCTGCTCCATCACGTGGTCCCGTTCATGCTCGTGCTGACACGCATCGGCGGGGCGTTCATGTTCGCGCCGATCCTCGGCTCGGGGATGGTGCCGATGCGCGCCAAGGCGCTGCTGTCGGTGGCGTTGGCCGCGGCGGTCTACCCCGCCACTTCCGCGTTCATCCAGTCGCCCCCTGTGGTGAGCGTCTGGTCGCTCCCCCCCGTGATCGCGACCGAGGCATTGATCGGGTTCGTCATCGGGATGATCGCGACGCTGCCGCTGGTCGCGCTCGAGATGGCCGGGCACATGATGGGCTACCAGATGGGGCTGGCGCTCGCCCGCACCTTCAACCCCGAACTCGGCAGCCAGACCGAGATCCTCGGGCAGATCCTGTTCTTCCTCGGCGTCGGGCTGTTCATGGGGCTCGGGGGCGTCGAGGTGATGTTCGCGTCGGTTGTGCGCTCGTTCGAGACCGTGCCGCTCGGCGGGTTCGCGCCGGGGATGACGCCGCTCGGGCTCGCGGTCGGCGTGCTCTCCAGCGGGTTCGAGCTGGCGCTGCGCATCGCCGTGCCCGTGCTGTGCGTGGTGCTGCTCGTGCTGGCGGCGATGGGCTTCATCATGAAGACCATGCCGCAGATCAACGTGCTCAGCGTCGGGTTCGCGATCAAGATCATCTGCGGGCTGTTCGTCACCATGATCGGGGTGCACGTGATCGCCGACGTCGCGGGCGACGAGATCCGGCACGTGCTCGAGCTCATCGCGGGGTGGACCCCGGGGGTCGCCGGTGGCTGAGGACCTGGGCGAGCGCACCGAAGACCCGACCGCACGCCGGCTCCGGCAGGCGCGCGACCGCGGGCAGGTCCCCAAGAGCCAGGACCTGACCAGCGCGGTCACCATGCTCGCCGCGGTGATCGTCTTCGTCGGGCTCGGTGGGGTTTCGCTGCAGCGCGGGTCGTCGTTCATGACGCGATTCCTCGCCGGCGAGGTCGAGGGCGACCAGTTCGCGACCAGTTCGATCGGGCAGGCGGTGTCGTACGTCGCCCGCGAGGGCGCGTACATCATCACGCCGATCCTGCTGTTCGTGTTCGTGATCGTCTTGGCCAGCCAGATCGCGCAGGTCGGCTGGCTGTTCACGACCTACCCGATCAAGCCGCGGCTGAGCAAGCTCAACCCCGTCGCCGGGGTGCAGAAGCTGTTCAACAAGCGCAACCTGGTCAAGTCGGTGGTGAACTCGGGCAAGCTTGCCGTGGTCATCATCATCTGCGTGATCGTCATCGGTTCGAACGTGGGCGAGATCGTGCGTCTGCCCTATCTCGGGTTCCGCCAGGCGTTCTACGCGATGGGGCTGCTGGTGCTTGAGCTCTCGGTGTGGCTGCTCGTGCTGCTGCTCGTGCTCGCCTTCATCGACCTGCTCTTCCAGCGCTGGCAGCACAGGCAGGACCTCAAGATGACCAAGCACGAGGTCAAGGACGAACGCAAGGACGTCGAGGGTGACCCGCAGGTCCGCGGGCGGCGCCTGCGCATGGCGATGGAGATCGCGATGCAGCGGGCGCGACACGAGGTGCCCGACGCCGACGTCATCGTCACCAACCCCACGCACTATTCGGTCGCGATCCGCTACGCGCCCGAGACGATGAACGCACCGCGCGTTGTCGCGTCCGGCGTGGACCAGATGGCGCTGCGCATCCGCGAGATCGCGATCGCGCACGGCGTGCCGCTCGTCGAGCGACCGCCGCTCGCCCGCGCGCTGTTCTACGGCGTGCCCCCGGGGCAGGAGATCCCGCCGCAGCACTACGAGGCCGTCGCCGAGATCCTCGCGTACGTCTACCGGCTCAGCGGCGTCTCGCCGGTGGGGGCGGCGTCATGACGGGGGGCGGCGCGTAGATGCCGGGGACGACGCTCCAACCCGTCACGCTGCCGGGGCTCGCGTTCCTCGCGCGCCACCGCGGGCTGATCGTGCCGATCGGGTTCGTCTCGCTGCTGGTCGTGATCCTGGTTCCGCTGCCGCCGATGCTGATGGACGTGCTGATCGCGTTCAACATCAGCCTGGCGGTGATCATCCTGCTGACCACGATCTACATGGAGCGCCCGCTCGATTTCAGCGTCTTCCCGTCGCTGCTGCTGGCGACGACGCTGCTGCGGCTGGTGCTCAACATCGCCTCGACGCGCCTGATCCTCACCGCCGACGCCGACACGCCCGAGGCCGCCATCGGCGTCGCCGGCAAGGTCATCAGCGCGTTCGGGAACTTCGTGGCGGGCGATTCGCTGTTTGTCGGCGTGGTGATCTTCGCGATCCTCGTCATCGTCCAGTTCATGGTCGTCACCAAGGGCGCGACGCGCATCAGCGAAGTCGCCGCACGCTTCACCCTCGACGCCATGCCCGGACGCCAGATGGCGATCGACTCCGACCTCAACGCCGGCATCATCACCGAGGAGGATGCTCGCAACCGTCGGGAGGAGATCCGTCGCGAGGCCGACTTCTTCGGCGCCATGGACGGTGCGTCGAAATTCGTCCGCGGCGACGCGCTGGCAAGCATCGTCATCACCGTCATCAACATCCTCGGCGGGTTCGCGGTCGGGGCGATCGAGCGCGGGTGGCCCGCTGCGCAGACCGCCGACGTGTTCACCCGCCTGACCATCGGCGACGGGCTGACCAGCCAGATCCCCTCGTTCATCATCTCGATCTCCGCGGCGCTGATCGTGACGCGCTCGGGGTCGAAGGAGGACCTCGGCGGCGAGCTGACAACCCAGCTCACCAGCCAGCCGCGCGGGCTGGTCATTACCGCGGCGTTCCTCATGCTGCTCGCGGTCACGCCGCTGCCCACCACGCCGTTGCTCGCGATCGGTGCCGGGCTGGGCGGCATGGCGTGGGTGATGTTCCGCGGGGTGAGCCTCGCGCGCCGGAAGCAGGAGCAGGAGGAGCGCGCCGCCGCGCCGTCAGGTCTCGAGCCCCCACCGGTCGAGCAGCTGCTCAAGATCGATGTGCTCGAGCTCGAGGTGGGGTACGGGCTGGTGGCGCTCGTGGACGCGGGGCAGGGCGGCGACCTGCTCGACCGCATCAGCGCGACGCGCCGACAGCTCGCGGTCGAGATGGGCTTCGTCATGCCCCCCGTGCGCATCCGCGACAACATGCAGATCGAGCCCAACGCCTACCGCATCAAGGTCCGCGGCAACCCGATCGGCACCGGGCAGACCCGCCCGGGCATGCTCATGGCGATGGACTCGGGCATCGCCAGCGGCCCGATCGAGGGCGAGGCGACCAAGGAGCCCGCGTTCGGGCTCGACGCGTGGTGGATCGAGCCGCGCCTGCGCTCGCGAGCCGAGACGATGAACTACACCGTGGTGGATCCGACCAGCGTGGTCGCGACGCACCTGACCGAGATCGTCAAGCGCCACGCGCACGAACTGCTCACCCGCGATGAGGTCTCGAACCTCATCGAGGGGCTCAAGGAGCGTGCGCCGAAGCTGGTCGAAGAGGCGGTGCCCGGCGTGGTCAAGCTCGGCGACGTGCAGAAGATCCTCCAGGCGTTGCTGCGCGAGGGCGTGCCGATCCGCGACATGGAGTCGATCGTCGAGGGGTTGGCCGAGTGGGGGACCAAGACCAAGGATGCCGACGTGTTGGTCGAGTACGTGCGCAACGCGATCCGCCGCTCGATCTGCCTCCAGCACGCGACGCCGACCGAGTCCGGCGGGCTGAAGCTGGTCTGCGTGACCCTCGACCCGACGCTCGAGGACCGGATCAACGCGTACGTCGAGCGCGGGGCCGAGGGCACGACGATCAGCATGCCGGCGCGGACGGCCTCGGCGATCGCGGGGCGGATCCTCGGCGGGCTCGAGCGTGTAACCGCGGGGGGACATCTGCCGGTGGTGATCGCCTCGCCGCCGGTGCGGGCGGTGGTGCGGCAGATCCTCGAGCCGCACCAGCCGGGTGTGGCGGTGCTGGGGTACAACGAGATCGTGCCGGAGGTGGAAGTGGAGTCGATGGCGCTGGTGATGCCGCCGGAAGAGCAGGTCGCCGCGGTCGCGTGAGCCGTGCGCGTTCGGTACAGTGGAGGGCACCCGGGCAGGACGCCCGGCATTGCCACGGACGGCTCGGATGGACCTGAAGACCTACCGCGCACACTCGATGGCCGAAGCGCTGGCCGAGGTCAAGAAAGACCTCGGACGCGACGCGGTCATCCTGCACACCCGGACCTACAAGGTCGGGGGTGTGCTGGGCGTCGGTGCGCGTCAGATGGTCGAGATCACGGCGTCGAGCAGCGCCGAGGCCGGGCAGCCTCGCCCGCGTTCGAGACCGTCGCCGGGAACCCAGCCGAGCCACGACGCGGTGGGGTTGATTGCACCCCCCACGGGACCGGGCGAACCGCAGCGCGCCGGCCCGGTTCACGTCGATGCCTCCGGTGGGTTCCGCCCCGAGGTGTTCGTCAAAGCGGAGACGCCGGTGCCCGCGCCGGCGCAACCGGCTCGGTACGAGCCGGCTCACCCGGAGCAGGTGCAGGCATCGGCGCCCGCTGCCCGTCCCACGCTCGAAGAGGAGATGTGCGCGCTCAAGCGGATGATGGCCGAGGTGCTCCAGAGCACCCGGCGCTCGAGCGGCGCCGCGGGGATGCCAGACGCGCTGTTCGACCTCTACATGCGTCTGATCGACCGTGACGTCGAGACCGAGCTGGCCGACCGGCTGGTGGGACAGGTGCGCGACGCGCTGGGTCCGGACGAGCTCGGCGACGAGCGGGCGGTGCGCGCGACGCTGCTGCGCCGAATGGCGGCGCTGATGCCGGCGACGGGGCGGACGCCGCCGGCCGGGCGCTCCGACGACGGACGCCCTCGCACGGTCGCGCTGGTGGGTCCGACGGGTGTGGGCAAGACGACGACGCTCGCGAAACTCGCCGCCAACTACAAGCTGCGGCAGGGGCGCAGGGTCGGGCTCGTGACATCCGACACGTACCGCATCGCGGCGGTCGAGCAACTCCGCACCTACGCGACGATCATCGGGCTGCCGCTGCGCGTGGTGCTCACACCGGGCGAGATCGCCGACGCCTGCGCCGCCCTCGACGACGTGGACATCATCTTCATCGACACCGCCGGGCGCAGCCCCAACGACGGCAAGCGGGTGGACGAGCTGCGCGAGTTTGTCGAGTCCGCGGACCCCCACGAGCGGCACCTCGTGCTCAGCGCGACGTCGAACGAGGGGGTGCTGATGACGGCGGTCGAGCGGTTCGCACCGGTGCGCCCCGACTGTGTGATCTTTACCAAGCTCGACGAGGCCGAGCGCCTCGGCACGCTGGTCAACGTGCTCGCCCGCGCCCCGCGACCGATCAGCTTCGTCACGAGCGGGCAGGAGGTGCCCGACGACCTCGACCTGGCCGACCCGGACCGATTGGCGCGTCTGGTGCTCGACGGGGGGACCGCGCCGTGAGCGCCGTCGCCCGCACGCCGGAGGATCAGGCCTCGCGCCTGCGCCTCCTCGTCGAGCAGTTCGAGCGCCCACAGGCGCGCACACCATCGCCCGCGCGCCGCTTCGGTGTGCCCGTCGTCGCGATCGCCTCGGGCAAGGGCGGCGTGGGCAAGACCATGCTCGCGGTCAACCTCTCGATCGCCATGGCGCGGCTCGGCGCGCGCACGACGCTGGTCGATGCCGACCTCGGCATGGCCAACGCCGACGTGCTCTGCGGGCTGCTGCCGCGGCGACGGCTCGAGCGCGCGATCGGGCTGCGCGAGGACGGCGCCGCGGTGACGCCGATCGGTGTGGACGAGATCGCGGTCGACGCGCCGGGCGGGTTCCGCCTCGTGCCCGGGGCGGTGGGGGTGGCGCGGATGACCGAGCTGGCGCACGAGCAACGCCGGCACCTCATGAGCGCCCTGGTCGAACTCGAACGGGCCAGCGACCTGATCATCATCGATACCAGCGCCGGCATGGGGACCGACGTGACGACGTTCCTGTCATCGGGGGACCTCGGGCTGATCGTCGCGACGCCCGAGCCGACCTCGATCACCGACGCGTACGCGCTGATCAAGTGCATGGCCCAGCGTGGGGGCGGCGGGCGGCTCGAGCTGGTGGTCAACCAGGCGGAGCGCCGCAAGGACGCCATGCGGGTCTACCACCGCATCGCGGGCGTCGCCCAGCGGTTCCTCGGCGAGGCGATCCCGCTGGCGGGGTGGATCCCGCGGGACGCCCGCGTGGGCGAGGCGGTGCGGAAGCGCCGCCCGCTGCTGCTCACATCGAGGCGGAGCGCCCCGTCTCGTGCGGTGGTGCATCTGGCGCAGAGGTTGCGTGACCGGCTCTGGTCGAGGGTCGGATAGACGGTTTTTGTCCGGGTGTTCCGGGTTGCGCGTCGGCGGAGGCGCGGGAAGGGCTCAAGTCCGGCGCCCGCCGGTCCGATGACGGCTCGTTCAAGTGCCAATGTCTCAGCGCGCCGAAGAACGCCCGACGATCCGCAGCACGGCCGCGGTGATCGCCGCGTCGATCGGTTTTTGCGCGTTCGCGTTGGCGATCGCGCAAGGAGTGCACGCCGGCAACGACGCATCGGTCGTGCTCTGGCGCGCGCTGGTGGCGATGTTCGCGTGCCAGCTTCTCGGGATGCTGATCGGCAAGGCGGCGGAAGCGGCGATCGGCGAGTATCTCGGCACCTATCGGGCCGCGCACACGGCATCGGTTGCGCAGGCGGATCGTGCGGCGAAACCGGAACAGATCGAGCAGGCGGCGCCGTCGGAAGGTGAGCCTGTTGTGGAGAAGGAGGACCGGGCGGCGGCCTAGCGCCATCCGGTGGTTGACAGCCGCCGCGTTCGGTATACTCCGACGCGAGCGGCCAGGGATTCGGCCGCGGTCGATCACGCCGGGGCGGAGCGCCCCATTCGCGGGCGCGGGAGACGAGCGGTTCAAGGAGCGAACCAGTGGCAACCACCAGGACAGCACTGCGGCAGGGGCTCCGCGACTCGATTTCGGTCGCGGCGCCGTCGCCGTACGACGACATCCCGATGGACGACGTGTGGGTCGAGTACAAGAAGACCCGTCACGAGAACATCCGCAACTACCTGGTCGAGCGGTTCCTGCACCTGGTGCGCTACAACGCGGAGCGTATCCACCACCGCCTGCCGGACGAGGTGGACATCGAGGACCTGTACCAGGCCGGGCTGTTCGGGCTCATGGACGCGATCGACGCGTTCGACCTTGAGCGTAAGGTCAAGTTCGAGACGTACTGCGCGCCGCGCATCAAGGGCGCGATCCTCGATGAGCTGCGCTCGATGGACTGGGTGCCGCGGCTGGTGCGCTACCGCACGAGCAAGGTCGAGGCGGCGCGCCAGCAGATTCACGCCGAGACCGGCGTGCCCGCCACCGACGACGAGGTCGCCGACCGCATCGGCATCGACGACGAGGAGTTCGACAAGTTCAAACGCGACTCGCACGCCGTCGGCACCGTCTCCCTCACACGCAAGTGCTTCAGCTCCGACGGGTCCAAGGACGTCCGCGAGATCGACATCATCAAGGACGAGCGGCAGACCAACCCCGTCGCCGACATCCAGCGCCGTGACCTCAAGGATCTGCTCACCAAGGGGCTCAGCCGCGCCGAGCGGCTGATCGTCGTGCTCTACTACTACGAGGGCATGACCATGAAGGAGATCGGTGCCACGCTCGACCTCTCCGAGTCGCGCGTCTCCCAGATGCACAGCTCGATCCTCGAGCGGCTCAAGGCCCACATGCAGCATCGCATGAAGGAGCTCGAGCCGGTCGAGTAGACGCGGGGGGTTCCCATCCCGCGTCATCGCCGGAGCCCACGGAAGCGGATCCGTGGGCTTGTTTGTTGCGCGGAGCGGGACGGGCGGTACGATGCGCCCGTGGAGCCGGTGCTCGCCGCGGTCGGGCTGGGGTCGAATCTGGGCGATCGGGGTGCGCACATCGAGGGCGGGTTCGCGGGGCTCGGTGCCCTCGGGCGCACACGCCTGGTCGCGCGTTCGAGGGTGATCGAGACCGAGCCGGTCGGCCCGGCGGGTCAGGGCGCGTACCTCAACGCGGCGGCGCTGGTCGAGACGCATCTGAGCGCGCGCGGGCTGCTCGAGGCGATGCTGGCGATCGAGCGTGAGCGCGGGCGTGACCGTTCGCGCGAGGCGCGGTGGGGGGCGCGCACGCTCGACCTCGACCTATTGCTGTACGGCGAGGCCGAGATCGACGAGCCCGGCTTGACCGTCCCGCACCCACGCCTGAGCGAGCGGGCGTTCGTGCTGGTGCCGCTGGCGGAGATCGCGGGCGGGGTGGTGGTGCCGGGGACCGGGCGGAATGTGGACGAGTTGTTGATGAACCTGACCCGAACGGGGGCGTCGAACCCATGATGCTGTTGCCCGCGATCGTCGCGGTTGTGCTCGCCCAGCCGGTGACCGAGGAGGTGCCGGTGGAGGCGGCGTTGCAGGCCGCGGCCGACGCCTACCGCGCCGCCCCGACCGCCGAGCGCATCACGCTGACCGTCCGCGAGGGCCCGCGCGAGCGGACGGAGAGCTTCGTCGTGCGGCTCGATCCCGCCAAGCCGGGTTCGTCGCGGGTGGGCTCGCTGGCGCTGGAGTTCGGGAAGTTCCAGGCGTGGATGGGTGGGGGACAGCTCGTCGTGCGGGAAACCGGCGTGGACGACGCACTCGTCGTGCGCCAGGTGGAGGCACGATCGGCGTCGGAGGCTCTGGAGGACGTGCTACCTCCGTTGGTGCTACCGGGTCTGGCGGCGTTGGGGGGCGGGCTTGAAAGGGGCGATCTCGGCCCACTTGTTCCGCCATTGGTGTGGGTCTGGGCAGAGGTCGAATCGGGGGCCGGGCACGACACCGTGACCATCAACGGCACGTGTGACGCGGGTCCTGAGGAGGTCGTGCTCGACGCGAAAACCGGGAGGATCGCGTCATTCTCGGTCCCGATCGCCGGTTCGGATGCGTGGCTCGAAGCGAGTTGCCGCCCGGTCGATCCCGGCGACCCGGCGTCGTGGCGCATCGAGACGCAGGGGCTGGCGAAGGTGGCGTCGTTGCGCGAGCTGCTCACGCCGCCGGCGCCGATCGCGGTGGGGGACGTGCTCTCCGCGTTTCCGGTCGAGGACGGGACGGGCGAGCCGTGGTTCGTTGATTCGCTCTTTGCCGGTTCGGGCGCGCCGGAGTACGCGGCGCTGCTCGTGTATCGCGCCGGGTGCGACGCGGGCGTTCTCGACGCTACCGGCACAACGCTCACCAAGCTCGAACAGGAACTCACCCGCCCGGGCGGCACCATGCTCCCGGCGCAGGTGCGCCGGATGACGTGGCGTCCGGTCGTCGTCGGCAAGCCGGGCGATGAAGATCGATCGCGTTTCGGCGAACGAAAGTTGCTGATCGCGTGGTCGCCGGCACGCACGATCGACCGCTTCGGGCTCGATGCGCAGGCCGTGATCGTGGTGGTGGGGGGCGATCGGCGTGTCGCGGCGATCATCGATGCGGGCGACACCGCCGGGATCGAGCGGACGATCAGGGCGCTGATGCCGAAGCCAGCGAATCAGCACGGGGACGAATGACAAACGCCCCCGGCTCGCGCCGGGGGCGTCGCGTGTTGATCGGTATCGGGTGGGCTCAGCTCGCCTCGGCCCGCGGGTGGGCCTGGTTGTAGGCGTCCTGCATGCGCTGGGTGGTCAGGTGGGTGTACACCTGGGTGGTGCTCAGCGACTGGTGCCCGAGCAGTTCCTGCACACTCCGCAGGTCGGCCCCGTTGTCGAGCAGGTGCGTCGCGAAGCTATGGCGCAGCGTGTGCGGGCTGATCGACGGGTCGAGCCCGACCTTGCGCAGGTACTTGTCGAGCTTGCGCCGGACCGAGCGCGAGCTCAGGCGCGACCCGTGCTTGTTGACGAACAGCGGGTGCTCTTCGCGTCCCTCGGCCCAGACGCTGCTGTACCTCGCGTCGTTGCGGACGCGGTCGATGTAGGTCGCGATCGAGCCGAGGGCGTGGGCGCCGAGGGGGACGATGCGATCCTTGTTGCCCTTGCCGCGGACGCGCATCGACTCGCCCGGCAGGTCGAGGTCGTCGAAGTCGAGCCCGACCAGCTCGCTGACGCGGATGCCGGTCGAGTAGAGCGTCTCGAGCATCGCGGTGTCGCGGGCGCCCAGCACGTCCTTGGAGCCCGGGGCGCTGAGCAGCTGCTCGACCTGCTCGATGGTGATCGCCTTGGGCAGCCGCTTGGACTGGCGCGGCGTGCGGATCACCGTCATCGGGTTGCCCTCGCTGAACCCGCGCCGGTCGGCCCACTTGAAGAACGAACGCAGCGTGGCGATCTTCCGCGCCATCGTCGCCGCCGAGTAGTTCTGGTCGCCCAGGTGCGCCAGGAACGCGCGGATGACCTCCGGGTCGGCCTGGCAGATGATGCCGGTGACGGTGTCGGGCTGGATGGTGCCTGCCACGCCGTTCGACTGGGGCGCCTGCCGGCGCTCGAACGCCTGGCGTTCTCTGCCCTGGTCCACCTCGAGGTCGAACTCGCCGCTGAGGAACTCGACGAACTGACGAAGGTCGGCCCCGTAGCAGCGGGCCGTGTACGGGCTGAAGTGGCGTTCGTCGGTCAGATAACTGGCGAACGCGTCGGTGATCGGGATCGTGGCCATCACGAGCTCCTTGGGCCGAGGACGCGGCGATCGACCGACGCGTCGGACGCAACATCGGTCCGGAAAGCGCGCGACTTGACGCCTTTCCGGACGTGAGTCGTCAATCCAGATACGCAGGTCTTCTTCACCGGCGTCTGCTCCCCGCGGGCGGGGGAGCCCGCCCGGATCAACCCTGGGCCACCTCGGCCCCGCCGGACAGCCTGATCCACTCGTGCTGGATCAGGCGATCGACGGCCCCGTGGGCGGCGAACTTCGTGAACAGCACCATGCTCGCCACGTAGCGGCGCCACCCCAACGCGGTGGCCGGGTCGTGGCGCCCGACGGCCCACGACCGCACCTCCATCAGCGTCTGGTCGGAGTCCCCGTCGTACAGCTCGCTCACCGCCGACGATGGGTCGCCCTCGGCGACCGCCCCGTTGGTGAAGTAGCGGTAGTCGGTGGGCTGGTAGGTCAGCCATCGTGAGTCGATCGAGGCGAGCCGTGTCGAGTCCATCGCCCCCGGAAGGGCGTAGAGGGCGAGTGATATCCCCAGAGTCGGGGTGTACGGGTCCCAGGCTGTGATCGACCCGACGACCACCGCGTCAACGCCCATCTCGCGGGCGAGGCGTTTGGCCTCGTCGGGCGAGTCGAGGCTGGACATCTCCAGCGCCCGCATCGCCGCGATGGTGCGGTTGATGGGCATGCAGCGCACGCCGGGCACCGACTCGCACGCCGCCACGACCTGGTCGCTTACGTCCATGGCGTCCACGAACGAGGCGCCCGAGTCGTTGCGGAGGGGCACGACGGCCCAGAGCACGTCTCCACGCGCAGTGTCGTACGGCGCGGGGATGACCCTCGGGGCGACCAGCTCAGGCCCCGACGAGGCGCACCCGCCGAGCAGCACGGCGAGGAGCGTGCCGACAAGCATGGTGTGTGCACTTTTCATGGCGTCCTGCCCGTCCGCAAGCGGCGTTCCACGCCGCCGCTCTGCAAACCGACGGGTTCGGCTTTCACCGAACCCGTGGTGGATTCAGGGTTTACGGCTGATCGCGCTCGGGGACCTGCGTGAACTGGGTGTTCTGGTTGGTATTCCGCTGCTGCGCGAAGCCGGTGCCGGTGGAGGGGAGGATGCCGGTGGCGGCGTAGATGGCCTCGGAGGCGGACATCGACCAGATGTTCTCCGACCCGTTGCGGTTGGAGACGTAGTAGATGTTGCCGTCACGACCCCACGAGGGCATCAGGTCCACGGAGTTGCCGCCGGTGAGGGTGACCAGCCCGGTGCCGTCGGTGTTGACCATGTGGATGGCGGCGGCCTCGGGCTCGGCGTCGACGAAGTTGGGCCAGTCGCTGGGGTTGGGGACGCTGGCGTAGACGATCTGCTTGCCGTCGGGGCTCCACGTCGGGTTGATGAGGGCGGAGAAGGTGGAGAAGGCGATCTGGGAGGGGTTCTCGGCGCGCCCGTCGGCGGTGTAATCCATGGTCCAGATGCTGAAGGCGCGTTCGCCGCGCTCGCGTGAGCGTTGGAAGACGATCTGGTCGCCGCCGTTGCGTCCGGTGCCTGGGGTGGGGCACCACTCGGGGAAGAGCCCGAAGCCGAGGAAGTTGGCGACGGCGGTGTTGTGCAGGTCGATGACCCACAGCTCCCAGCGTCCGCTGACCTCGCCGAGGCGGCTGAACGCGAGCCTCTGCCCGTCGGGCGACCAGCTGGCGTGGAGCTCGTGTGCCGGCTCGTGGGTGACCTGGACCGCCTTGCCGCCGTCGGTGGGCATGATGAACAGGTCCCAGTTGCCGTTGCGGTCGCTGGAGAAGGCGATGCGCTGCCCGTCGGGGCTGACCGCGGGCATCACGTCGTTGAAGGGGCTGGAGGTGAGCTGGGTGATGACCTGGCTGTTGACGCTGCGGCTGAAGAGGTCGGCGGTGCGGCGCTGCTGGGTCGAGGCGAAGACGATGGTCTTGCCGTCGGGGGTGAGCACCGGGTCGAAGTCGGATCCTTCGTGGGTGTAGGTGATCTGCGAGTAGTTCGCGGTGTCGGGCGTCTCGCCGTAGGTGTCGAGCTCGGTCGGCAGGCTCTCGGCGATGACGTCGCCGAAGAGGTTGAGCGCCGAGGAGTCGTACCGCCCGTCCTGGTAGCCGGTCTGGGCGAAGTGTGTGCTGCGTCCGTCGGCGAACTCGCTGGTGCTGAAGGTGGTCGCGCCGGTGTAGCGGTTGAACTGCTGGTTGTTGGCGGTGGTGCTCTGGGAGTTCTGGTACTGGTGGGTGAACGGCTCGGACTGCTGCGACGGGGAGAGCTGGGTGTACCCGCCCGCGGTCTGGAACCCCGACTGGTGGGCGGGCTGCGTGTCGCTCTGGGTGCGCGAGTACCGCGCCGATTGCGACGGGGTGACGGCGCAGCCGCACAGTGCGGCGGCGGCGAGGAGCGTGACGGCTGTCTTGGTGCGATGCATGGGAGCCTCCGTTACCTTCCCTGGTGGGCGGGACCACGCGGTCCCCTGCCAGGCCGAACGGGCTCCACCCGAGACGACCGTGAAACCGACGCCGTTGTGCTCCGCACTCCGTGCGGCCTGCCGGGCGGCGGCTCCGCGCGATGCAGGCCCCTTATCGGACGGGTCCCCGGTGGCCCTTGAACGTCCGCATGGTGGTTCTCACATCCCGGTGTCGGTGGTGCGGGACGCGCAGTTGACGCCGGAATCCCGCCGGCGCCCTGACTCCACAAAGACGCAGCGGGCGTCCCGGAAGACGCCCGCCGCACCACCACCCAGGGTCGAAGGGTGTTCAGCGTCTGGTGTCGCGCCGCATGATGGGGGGCGCGTCGGCGGGGCGGCGCCAGCGGGCCTCGCGTCCGCGCGGCTTCTGCGCTTCGGTCAGGTGATCGAGGTAGCGGGTGAGTCGCTCGTCCCCGAAGTCCTCGAGGAACCCGCGCGACGCGGTCGGGTTGAGCGAGATGATGCGGTCGACGACCTGGTCCCGGGTCAGCCGCGACGGGTTGCTCGGGCGGTGCTCCGCCGCCCCGGACTCAGAGAAACGTGAGGGCACGATGTGGTTCCCCGTGCGCCGGGCGGGCCAGTTCCCGTCCGAGGCGGAGAGCAGCTATCGAGCGGCGCCGCCCGTCGAGTCCACCCTGTAACCGCGCCGGACCTCAGATCGACCTGTTTTGCGCGAAGGGGGCTGCGGGCGGAGGTGTGGGGGCGCGGCGGTGCGAAACTCAAGTCACGGGGCGCGACCCGGTGTGCGCGGGCATAATCCTGACGTGGCACAGCTCGGCGACATCCTCGGGACGGACGGGCCGGTCGCGCGAGCGCTGGGCACCGGGTACGAGCCTCGCCCGGAACAGGTGGCGATGGGCGAGGCGGTTGAGCGGGCGCTGGCGTCGCGCGGGCACCTGCTGGTCGAGGCCGGGACCGGCGTGGGCAAGAGCTTCGCCTACCTGGTGCCGGCGATCCGTCGGTGCGTCGAGCACGGCGAGGTGGTGGTCGTCGCGACGAACACGATCGCGCTGCAGGAGCAGCTGGTCGAGAAGGACATCCCGCTGCTCGGGTCGGTGTTCGAGGGCGCGGGGCGCCCGCTGCGGGCGGTGCTGGTCAAAGGGCGCGGCAACTACCTGAGCATTCGTCGCCTGAAGCTGGCGAGCCAGCGGCAGGACCGGCTGTTCGGCGACGCGGCCGCGAGGCGCTCGCTGCACCAGATCGAGGACTGGGCGTACGAGACGAGCGACGGGACGCTGAGCACGCTGCCGCAGATCGAGCGGGCGGCGGTGTGGGACAGCGTGCGGAGCGACTCGGGCAACTGCATGGGCAGGCGCTGCCCGCACTACGACGAGTGCTTCTACCAGAGCGCGCGCCGGGCGATGGAGGGGGCAAACCTGCTGGTCTGCAACCACGCGCTGTTCTTCAGCGACCTGGCGCTGCGGATGCGCGAGGTGGGGTTCCTGCCCGAGCACCACCACGTGATCCTCGACGAGGCGCACGCGGGCGAGGACGTTGCGGCCGAGCACTTCGGCATCTCGCTGTCCGAGGGTCGGGTCTCGCACCTGCTGAACCTGCTGTACCACCCGCGGACGGGGCGCGGGTACCTCGGGCAGCTGCAGGTCTCGGACGACACGGGAGTCGAGCGGGCGATCCAGCTCGTGCTGGCGGGCGACATGGCACGCCGGGCGTTCTTCGAGTCGCTGATCGGGTACGCCGAGCGGCAGCACAACGGGCGGATCCGCGAGGCGGACGCGGTCGAGAATCCGCTGACGCCGGCGATGAACGAGCTGGCGTTGCGTCTTCGCGGGCTGAAGGACCGTGCGGTGAACGAGGCGGACCGGTACGAGCTGAACTCGTACGCCGAGCGTGCGTCTGAGATCGCTGATGCCGCCGAGGCGCTGGTATCGCAGACGAGCGTGGGGTGCGTGTACTGGGTCGAGGTGTCGCGGGTGCCGGGCTCGGGGCGCCCGGCGCGGGTGACGCTGGCGTGCTCACCCGTCGAGGTGGCGCCGTTGCTGCGCGAGCACCTGTTCGGGGCGGAGCGCAGCGTGGTGATGACCAGCGCGACGCTGGCGACGCGTGCGGTGCACCACGACGAGCCGACCGAGCACGCCGAGACGGCGTTCGCGCACGTGATGACGCGGCTGGGGTGCGAGGGTGCGGCGACGCTGCAGCTCGGGAGCCCGTTCGATTACGCGCGGCAGGTGGAGGTGTTCATCGACCGGTCGATGCCGAGGCCGGGCGGCGGGGTACGGAAGACCCCTCATCCGTCTCGCTCGAAGACGAGCGAGCCGCCTTCTCCCCGGGGGGGAGAAGAAGGAGCAGAGGGCTACGAGGACGCACTTGCGAAGCGCGTGCTCGACCACGTGATCGCGACCGAGGGCGGGGCGTTCGTGCTGTTCACGAGCTTCGCGACGCTGAACGCGTTGGACGAGCGGCTTCGCGAGCCGCTGGGTGAGCTCGGGTACCCGCTCTTGGCGCAGGGGCGTGACGGGCCGCGCGGCGAGATCCTGCGGTTGTTCCGCGAGGACGATCGCGCGGTGCTGTTCGGGGCGTCGTCGTTCTGGCAGGGGGTCGATGTGCGGGGGCGATCGCTGCGCAACGTGATCATCACGCGGTTGCCTTTCGACCCGCCGGACCGCCCGCTGACCGAGGCGCGGCTCGAGCAGATCGCCGAGCGGGGCGGCGACCCGTTCATGCAGGACTCGGTGCCGCGGGCGGTGATCCGCTTCAAGCAGGGGTTCGGTCGGCTGATCCGCTCGGGCGACGACCACGGGCGGGTGGTCGTGCTCGACCCGCGGATCGTCACGACCGGGTACGGCAAGCGGTTCCGCGAGGCGATCCCGGATGGGGTCAAGCCGACCGTGCTTTGAGAGCGGCAGCTACTCTGAGATCATGCGGTACCACCTGCTCCGCGTGATCGTCTGCTTGTGCGTCGCTCTGTTCGGGAGGGAGGTTGCGGCGATGGAGTATATCGGAGCGCTGCCGGGACGGGCGGGCGACACGACCTCGCTCGACGGCGAGTGGATGGTGATCCCCGACCCGTACGACCAGGGGAGGCTCGACTTTTTGTCGCGCCCGCGCGGCGACGGGTTCTGGCAGGACCACAAGCCGCAGGACGAGACGCAGCGCGTGGAGTACGCGTTCGATGCCGACCACACACTGCACGTGCCCGGCGACTGGAACACGCAGGACGAGCGGTTCTTCTTCTACGAAGGACCGATGTGGTACCGCCGGTCATTCGAGTTCAAGCCCGACCCGGCCAAGCCGCGCGTGTTCCTGTGCTTCGGCGGGGCGAACAAGGTGGCGGACGTGTGGCTGAACGGGGAGAAGCTGGGCGAGACGCACGAAGTCGGGTTTACGGCGTTCCAGTTCGAGGTGACGGGAAAGGTGCACCCGGGGGCGAACACGGTTGTGGTGCGTGTGGACAACACGCGGCGCCCGGACCTGGTCCCGGCGATGGTGACCGATTGGTGGGACTACGGCGGGATCACGCGGTCGGTGCGTCTTGTGCGCACGGCGGCGACGTTCGTGCGCGACGCGCACGCGGGGCTGAGCGCGGACGGGAAGCGGGTCGAGGGGTGGGCGCGGCTCGACGGGGCGGACTCCGCGGGGGGCGAGGTGCGGGTGCGGCTCGGCGACGGGGCGCAGATCCTCGCCGACACGAACGAGGCAGGGCTCGCGCGGTTCTCATTCGACGCAACGGGGCTCGGGCGGTGGTCGCCCGAGCACCCGGTCCTGCACGAGTTCACGGTCGAGACGCCCGGCGATACGTTCCGCGACCTCGTCGGGCTGCGCACGATCGAGACGCGCGACGGCGACATCCTGCTCAACGGTGAGCCGGTGTTCCTCAAGGGCATCTGCATCCACGAGGAGGCGATCGCCCACGACGGCGAGAAGCACGGCGGGCGTGCCGCGACCGAGGCCGACGCCCGCGAGCTGTTCGGGCTGGCCAAGGAGCTCGGGTGCAACTACGTGCGGCTGGCGCACTACCCGCACAACGAGTGGATGCCGCGGGTGGCCGACGAACTCGGGCTGATGGTCTGGAGCGAGATCCCGGTCTACTGGGAGATGGAGTACACGAATCCGCGCACGCTCGATCTCGCGAAGACCCATCTGCGCGAGGAGATCGGGCGTGACCACAACCGCGCGAGCATCATCATCTGGTCGATCGGCAACGAGACCGGCGACCGGGACGACGTCACCGCGTTCCGCACCGAGCTCGGGCGGTACGTCAAGGAGCTGGACCCGTCCCGGCTGCTCTCGGCCGCGATGTTCGCGCAGCAGATCCGTGAGGACGGCGTGCTCAAAAAGCTGATTGTCAACGACCCGTTCGGCGCCGTCGCCGACGTGCTGGCGATCAACGAGTACGTCGGGTGGTACCACGACCAGCCGGAGTCGATTACCGGTGTCGAGGTCGAGCTGGCGTGGGACAAGCCGTTCCTGATCTCGGAGACTGGGTGCGGGGTCAAGCGGGGGCGGCACGGGTCGGACCGGGCGGTGTGGAGCGAGGAGTTCGGGGTGCGGTTCTACGAGCGGCAGCTCGGGTGGGCGCTGAACCTCGACGTGTGCGACGGGATCACGCCGTGGATCCTCAAGGACTTTCTCTCGCCGCGGCGCCCGCTCTACGGGATCCAGGACTGGTACAACCGCAAGGGGCTGGTTTCGGAGACGGGTGAGAAGAAGGACGTGTTCTTGACCGTCCAGCGGATGTACGGCGAATGCGGGCGGTGAGGCGTCTGCCGGACGCTCTGACGGTGGGCCGGAGTTTGTACGAACACAATACGAATAAACGTGACTCGCACCCAGGTTGCCCCTAGGCTCTCCGCTTACCGAAGGAGGCGACCATGCTCGGGCGGGTCTTCAAGGCCTACGACATCCGCGGGACGTACCCAGATCTTCTGACCGACCAGATGGCCTCGCAGATCGGGTTCGGGGCGTCGAAGTTCCTGCTCGGCGACGCCGAGGCTGCGGGCGACACGACACCGATGATGCGCAACCTCATTGTCGGCAGGGACATGCGTCTCAGCAGCCCCAAGCTCTCCGAGGAGCTGATCAAGGGGATCAACACCCACGGGGGCGACGTGATCGACGTGGGGATGGTGGACACGCCGTTCATCTACTTCGCGATCAACCACCTCGACTGCGCGGGCGGGGTGATGGTGACGGCGAGCCACAACCCCCCCAAGTACAACGGGTTCAAGATCTCGAAGCGCAAGGCCAGGCCGGTGGGCGAGGAGACGGGGCTGGCGGAGATCCGCAAGCACGCGGCGGTCTGGGACCGCAACACGTCGAACCTGAAGGGCAGGGTCGAGAAGCGTGATCTGTGGGAGGCGTACATCGCGCATGTGCGCTCATTCCTGGACCTTGGCGGGCGCGAACTGAAGATCGTGGTGGACGCGAGCAACGGGATGGCCGGGACGGCTGTGCCCAAGGTGTTCGGGCGTCGGGGCGAGGCTGTCGAGGGGCTCCAGATCGTGGAGATGAACTTCGAGAACTCGAAGGGCGAGTTCGTGCACGAGCCGAACCCGCTGGTGGCGTCGAACGTCGAGCAGCTCCAGCTGCGGGTGGTGGACGAGGAGGCCGACCTGGGCATCTGCTTCGACGGCGACGCCGACCGGTGCGTGGTGGTGGACGAGCGGGGGACGATCCTGGGGTGCGACCACGTGACGGCGCTGCTGGCGCGTGGTTTCGTCGCGAAGAACCCCGGTTCGGCGATCGTCTACGACCTGCGCTCGACCAAGGCGGTCGAGGAGGAGGTGCTCAAGGCGGGCGGGAAGCCGGTGCGCAGCCGCGTGGGTCACGTGTTCATGAAGGCGGCGCTGGCCGAGCACGGGGCGGCGTTCGGCGGCGAGCTGAGCGGGCACTTCTACTTCCGCGACAACTTCAACGCCGACTCGGGCGTGATCGCGATGGCGACGGTGCTGAGCACGCTGGCGTCGGCGGGCGAGCCGATGAGCAAGCTGATCCGCCCGATCGCCCGGTACGCGCAGTCCGGGGAGATCAACTTCGAGATCGAGGACAAGCAGGCTGCGCTGGACGCGCTCGAGGAGGAGTTCGTCGAGTTGCCGGTCGATCACCTCGACGGGGTGACGATCGACTGCTTCGAGAGCGAGGGGTGGTGGTGCAACGTGCGGATGAGCAACACCGAGCCGCTGCTGCGTCTGAACGCCGAGGCGAGGGACAAAGCGGCGCTGGCGTCGGTGGTCGAACGTCTGAGCCCACTGCTGGGCGAGCGCGTGGCGCACTGAGCCCCTACACTCGGCGTCAGGGGCTGGGCTTATGAACCTCTCCGAGCTGCTGGACCACTGGAAGATCGCCGAGAACCCCTTCCGCGGGGAAGAGGCGCGTCACGACGCCGTGTTCGCGCGGATGACCGGTGGCGAGGGCGACGGGCGGCTCGCCGCGTTCCACTCCGACTTCGACAAGGTGCTCGGCGAGCTCGACCGCCCGTCGACGGCGGTGCTGTTCGGCGAGAAGGGGAGCGGCAAGACCGCGATCCGGATGCAGATCGCCGAGCGCGTGGCGGCCCACAACGCCGAGCACGCCAACGACAAGGTCTTCCTGATCGGGTACGACGACCTGAACGCGCAGCTCGACCGGCTGCACGCCGGAACCGGAAAGAAGGACCCGCTCAAGACCTTCGAGCAGATCCGCCTGGTGGACCACATGGACGCGATCCTGTCGGCCGGGGTGCGCCGGATCGTGGACGCGGTGCTGACCGGCGGGAACGAGCAGATCCCGCGCGACGCGACGAGGCGGTTGCGGCAGATGCGCGGGCCCGGGCGGCGCGAGCTGCTGCTGCTCCAGGGTGTCTACGACCGCGGTAGCGACGCCCACGAGCGCACGCGGAGGCTGGCGCGGAAGTTGCGGCTGACCAAGCCGCTCGGCGTGCAGCTGTGGCGGGCCGCGGCGTGGCTGGGGTGGGTGCTTCCGGTCGGCGTGGTCGCCGCGTTCTTCTGGCGCCACGCATGGGCATGGGACGCAGACCCGAGCGACGTGTGGACGTACGGGTTCTTCGGCGCGGTCGCGCTGTGGGCGCTGCTGGTGCTCAAGCGCGGGGCGTGGGACCGGCTGATGCGGGCGAGCCTGGCGCGCCGGGTGGCGCGGCAGCTGCGCATGATCGACCGCCCCGACGCGAGCTGGGCGCGCTCACTCGAGTACGTGCCGCGGGTGTCACGCTCGTCGGCGGTGCTGCCGCTGACCGACTCGGACGAGCAGCGGTACGCGATGATGGATCGGCTGCGCCGTGTGACGCGGGCGATGGGGTACTCGGGCGTCATGGTGGTCGTCGATCGGGTGGATGAGCCGACGCTGGTGCGCGGCGACCCGGACCGGATGCGGGCGATCGTGTGGCCGCTGTTCAACAACAAGTTCCTCCAGCAGGACGGTGTCGGGATCAAGCTGCTGCTGCCGATCGAGCTGCGGCACTCGCTGTTCCGGGAGTCGAGCGCGTTCTTCCAGGAGGCGCGGCTCGACAAGCAGAACCTCGTCGAGCGCCTGAGCTGGACCGGGGCGATGCTGTACGACCTGTGCGACGCGCGCCTGCAGGCGTGCCGCGACGGTGGCGCCGAGCCGCTCGCGCTGCTTGCCCTGTTCGACGAGGACGTCACAAGGCAGGACATCGTGGACGCGCTCGACCAGATGCACCAGCCGCGCGACGCGTTCAAGTTCCTCTACCGCTGCCTGACCGAGCACTGCTCGAACGTGACGAAAGAGGACGGGTCGTGGCGGATCCCGCGGCTCGTGCTCGAGACCGTGCGCAAGAGCGAGTCGGACCGCGTGCAGCAGCTCTACCGGGGGATTCGCCCGGCGTGAGCGGGACGTGCTTCACACGAGCCCCGAGCGCGAGCGAGGGGGGTCTTGCATGCCTGAAGTCCTTGCATACTTCATAGCGTGGACGTGCTGCGGGACCTGGCTCCACGGTGATCAGCGCAGATCGGTCGTGGGCAAGAACCGGTTGCTCGAGCCGTACGCTGATCCCAATCCGGCCCTTGAGGCGTACAGCAAATCGGTGCTACGTGACACACCCATGGTGTTGAATCATGAGATGCGGTAGGTCGTTGAGCGTGCGATTACCGATCATTGCCGGATTCGCAACTGGTGTGTGCACGCGCTGAACATCAGATCCACCATGTCCATGTGGTCGTAACGGCATCGGTAAGGCCCGAGACCGTCCTCATGCAATTCAAGTCGTGGTCGACGCGGCGGTTGCGGGAAGCCGGACACGTGGAGCCGGAGCGGAGAGTCTGGACCAAGCACGGAAGCACGCGGTATCTGACCTCCGGATTCGCTGTGCAGCGAGCGATTCAGGACACGCCTTATGAACAAGATGCGAAAAAGCAGCGAGATAGGAGCGGTTCATGGGAACCCCGTCGCTGGCGCTCCGGGCTAGTTAGTTCACTCGCGTCAGGCGGGCGTACTCCAGGATCAGCGTCTTCTCGCCGACGTCGCGGAATCTCACGCGCGCCCGGGCGTAGCGACCGCGCGAGACGGTGACGACCGTGCCGACGCCAAACTGCGGGTGCCGGACCGTCGCGCCCTCGGGGAACTGTGCCGCGAGGTCGTTGGTTTGGCGGTCCATGGGCGAGCCGCCGATCGCGGCGGTGGGGGTGGCGTCGAAGTCGTCGATCATCTGCTCGTCGTCGCGGTCGCGGACGCGGGTGTGGTCCGCGTCGAGCTCTTCGAGGAAGCGGCTGGCGATGGTGCGCTCGGGCATGCCGCGGTGGGTGCGATAGCGGGCCGAGGTGATGGTGAGGCGGCGCATGGCGCGGGTGATGCCGACGAAGCACAGGCGCCGTTCCTCCTCGAGCATCTCGTCGGATTGGTTCGATCGCGCGTGCGGGAGTAGACCCTCCTCGAGCCCGATCATCGCGACGGCCGGGAACTCGAGCCCCTTCGCGGCGTGCAGGGTCATCAGCGTCACCGCGCCCTGCGTCGGGTCGATCGCGTCGGCGTCGGAGACCAGCGCGACCGACTCGAGGTAGGCGCGCAGCATCGAGAGCAGCGGGGGGGTGTCG
>Ga0055449_10000005_pt1 | contig 42707 bp, 33 predicted proteins | sample China_Galinas_PW_2_FD_57739 | JGI IMG/M metagenome (GOLD analysis project Ga0055449, IMG submission 57739) | Wetland microbial communities from San Francisco Bay, California, USA, that impact long-term carbon sequestration - China_Galinas_PWB_D1 | ecosystem: Environmental > Aquatic > Marine >... | reverse complement strand
CTGCCGGCCTGGCTGCAGCACGCCACGTCGTTGGGCCCGCCGGCGACCGTCTACGCAATCCGCACCCTGCTGCGCCGGCCGCTGCTCAGCGCCGCCACCGTGCTCAGCATCGGCACCGCGATCGGGCTCGGCGCCGCCCTCAACATCCTCGTCTCCTCGACCAACAGCTCGGTCGACGCCGAGTTCTCCGAACAGGGTTGGACCTACTCGGTCGATCTGGCCCGCCCGCTGCCCGCCTCCCGCGCTGCGACGCTCGCACGCCGGGCCGGCGCCACTCGCACCGAGCCGACCATCAAGGGACCGGCCCGCCTGCGCAGCGGGACCGGCCGCGCGGCCGACGTCGAGCTGGCCGGCATCCCCGCCCGACCGGAGCTGCTGCGGCTCCAGCTGACGGCGGGCTCCCGGCCGGCCACGAACCGGGTCGTGATCAGCGAGCAGACCGCACGCACCCTGCACGTGGGAGTAGGGGACGAGCTCAAGCTGCGGACCCCCGCGACGCACACGGGCCTGGCCGTCGCCGGGATCGCCCGCACGTTGGCAACGCAGAGCATCTACCTGCCACGGGCCCAGGCCTCGAGGCTACTGGCCGCACCGGGGCGCGCCACCAGCATCCTGGTTGCAGCCGATCGACCCTCGGCCCGGCGCCTGCGCAGCGAGCCTGCCATCGCCCGGGTGACCTCCAAGGCCTCGGCACAGAAGGCCGAGCGGGAGCTGATCAAGGAGCTAACCGGATTGATCTCCATCCTGCAGGCGATCAGCCTCGGCGTCGGCGCGATTTTCCTCATTTCCACACTCGCCCTCTCCTTCCTCGACCGCCGCGGGGAGTTCGCGACCCTGGCGGCGCTCGGATACGGCAGGCGCCAGATCGGCGCCACCGTCGCGGGCGAGGCCCTGACGCAGACCGCGCTTGCGGCGGCACTCTCGATCCCGCTGGGCATACTCATCGCCGTGCCTCTGTCCAACAGCATCGCGGAGGCCTGGTTCGAAATCGGCTTGCACCCGGAGCCCCCGAGCTTCATCTGGGTGATCGTCCCCGCCCTCGTCCTAGCGCTGCTGGCCGTCGCCCACGCAACCCGGAGGGCGCTACGGATCGACATCGCCGCAACGGTGCGGGCGCGACTGATCGACTGAAGCCCGGGAGCGGCGGCGGCGCTCCCGGCGTGATTTCATGCCTGTGTGCTGACCGTTGCAGTCACCGGCCCGACCGGAGAGATTGGAAGACCGTTCCTCGCCGCACTGGAGAGGGCCCCGGAGGTCGAGCGCGTGATCGGCATGGCCCGCCGCCCGCTTGGCATGGCCGGCCACGACTGGGAGAAGGTCGAGTACCGACGGGGGGACGTGCTCGACCGCGGCGCCGTCGACGCACTGGTCGAGGAGGCCGACGTGGTCGTCCATCTCGCCTTTGTGATTGTCGCCGACGGAGGCGAGAGCCGCGAGATCAACGTGCGCGGCTCGCGCAACGTCTTCGACGCTGCTGCGGCGGCCGGTGCGAAGCGTCTCGTGTACACCTCCTCCGTCGCCGCCTATGGCTTTCACCCCGACTCGCCACAGCCGCTCACCGAGGATGTCCCGGTTCGCGGCACCCGGCGCCACCCCTACTCGGCACACAAGGCTGCGGTCGAGGAGGAGCTGGTCGAGGCACTGGAGGGCTCGGAGACCGACGCCTACGTCTTCCGCCCCTGCATCGTCGCCGGGCCCGAGGCGACGCTGATGCTCGACCTGGTCCCGCTGCTGGCCCTGGGACAGCGGATGCCGGGGCCTGTGCGATGGGCGCTCGGCAAGGTGCCCGAGTTACGGCCTGTCCTGCCCGACCCCGGGGTGCGGTTCCAGCTCGTGCACCACGACGACGTCGCCGCGGCGCTCTGCGCAGCGGTGATAGGCGCCGGGGAACCGGGCATCTACAACCTGGCCGGGCCGGGGGAGCTGACCGTCACCGACCTCGCCCACGAGCTCGGCTGGCATGCGGTCGCGGTCCCAGCGCCTCAGCTCGCGGTCAGCGCGGCGGCGGAGGCGATCGCTCTCATGCCGTTCCTGCCCGACCAGGCCGCCTGGATCGAGTCCGTGCGCCGCCCGGTTCTGATGGACACCTCCCGGGCGCGCAGCAAGCTGCACTGGATGCCGCATCACGACGCCCGCGAGACCCTGCGAGAGACGATCGCCTCAGTGCGATCGCGGTGAGCCGCCGCCCGCTCCGGCACGGCCATCCCACGCCTCGGATTGATACCCTCAGGGGGTATATAGACCGCAGTCGAGCAGAGGAGACTCACGTGCCAGCGACCGCCACCTACACCGTTCCGGACATGAGTTGCGAGCACTGCCGCGCGGCCATCACCGAGGAGCTGACCGGCGCGGCAGGCGTCGAGACGGTCGACGTCGACCTGAAGAGCAAGCTGGTGACGGTCACCGGCGGCCAACTGGACGACGCCGTCCTGCGCGCGGCGATCTCCGAGGCGGGATACGAGGCGAGCTGATGGCCGTCGCGGCCACGAAGCAGGGTCGCGCCGACCTTGCAATCGGTGGAATGACCTGCGCCTCGTGCGCCGCGCGCGTCGAGAAGCGCCTCAACCGCCTCGAGGGGGTCGAGGCCTCTGTCAACTTCGCCACCGAGCAGGCCAGCGTCAAGTTCGACCCGGGGCAGGCCTCGATCGAGGGGCTGATCTCAACGGTCGAGGAGGCCGGCTATGAGGCGTCGCTCCCGCAGGATGCGACGGCCGAGGACGACCCGGCGCGCTCCTACCGCCTGCGGCTCCAGGTTGCGGTGGCCCTCGCTGTGCCGGTGGTGCTGATGGCGATGGCGCCGGGAGCCCAGTTCGCGGGCTGGGAGTGGGTCGCGCTCGCGCTCGCAACCCCGGTCGTGTTCTGGTGCGGTTGGCCGTTTCACCGGGCCGCGGCGCAGAACGCCCGCCACGGCGTCGCCACCATGGACACGCTGATCTCGATCGGCACCCTTGCCGCCTGGGGCTGGTCGGCGGTGGTGCTCGTCGGCGGGATCGGCGCGGACGTCTACTTCGAGGCCGCCGCAGCGATCACCACGCTGATCCTTCTCGGCCGCTTCTTCGAGGCCCGCGCGAAGCGGCGCTCCGGCGAGGCGATCCGGCAGCTGCTCGAGCTGGGCGCCAGGGAGGCGCGCGTCCTGCGCGAAGGCGAGGAGGTGCTCGTACCTGTCGAGGAGCTGCGCATCGGCGATCGCTTCGTGGTGAGGCCGGGCGAGAAGATCGCCACGGACGGAATCGTCGAGGAGGGGGCCTCGGCCGTCGACCAGTCGGTGCTGACCGGCGAGTCGGTGCCGGTCGACGTCGTCGCCGGCGACGACGTGGCGGGCGCCGCCGTCAACGCCTCGGGCAGGCTGGTCGTTCGCGCCACCCGCGTCGGCTCCGAAACGGCCCTGGCGCAGATCGCACGCCTGGTCGCCGAGGCGCAGGCCGGCAAGGCGCACGTTCAGCGGCTCGCCGACAGGGTGTCCGCGGTCTTCGTGCCGGCCGTGCTCGCCCTCTCGCTCCTGACGCTCGCCGGATGGCTGCTCACGGGCGGCGGCACCGGCGCGGCCTTCACCGCCGCCGTGGCGGTCCTGATCATCGCCTGCCCGTGCGCGCTCGGTCTCGCGACGCCGACGGCGCTGATGGTGGGCACCGGCCGCGGCGCGCAGCTCGGCATCCTGATCAAGGGGCCCGAAACCCTCGAGCAGACGCGCGGGATCACGACGATCGTGCTCGACAAGACCGGCACGGTCACGGAGGGGCGCATGCGGGTTGGGGCCGTCTCCCCCGCCCCCGGCGTCGATCCCGCCGAGCTCCTGCGCCTCGCCGCAGGCGCCGAGTCCGCCAGCGAGCACCCGATCGCCGCGGCAATCGCCGACCACGGCCGCGCCGAGTTGGGATCGCTGCCAGACGTCAAACAGTTCAGCAACCATGCGGGGCTCGGCGTTGAGGCTTCCGTGGACGGGCATGAGATGACGATCGGGCGTCCGGCGTTCCTGGCCGAGGCGCAGATTGAGCTGCCCGCAGCGGTCACCGAGCAGGCAGATCGCCTCGCGGCCGGCGGCAGCACGGTGGTCGCAATCGCCTGGGACGGTGCAGCGCGCGGCCTGATCGCCGTCACCGACACGATCAGGCCGACCAGCGTCGAAGCTCTTTCCGAGTTGCGGCAGCTGGGGCTGAAGCCTGCACTGCTGACCGGCGACAACGAGCAAACAGCGGCGGCGGTCGCAAAGGAGCTCGGCATCGAACGTGTGCTGGCCAACGTGCTGCCCGGTGAGAAGGCGGCCGAGGTCGAGCGCCTGCAGGAAGAGGGCGAGACGGTCGCCATGGTGGGCGACGGGGTCAACGACTCCCCCGCACTCGCCCAGGCGGATCTTGGCTTGGCGATAGGCACCGGGACCGACATCGCCATCGAGGCCTCGGACCTGACCCTCGTCTCAGGCGACCTGCGCGCGTCCGCCGACGCCATCCGCCTCGCGCGGCGCACACTGGGGACCATCAAGGGCAATCTCTTCTGGGCCTTCGCCTACAACGTCTCGGCGATCCCGCTGGCGATAGCCGGCTTGCTCAATCCGATCGTCGCCGCGGCGGCAATGTCCTTCTCGAGCCTCTTCGTGGTCGGCAACTCCCTGCGGCTGCGCCGCTTCCAAAGCAGCCGCGAGAAGCCCGCCGCCTGACAACGCAGGCCTGCACGACAGGCGGTGAAGTCCGACCCGGAGGTTAGGCTGCCCTAACTGTGCAGCCAACCCCCACGAAGACTGCGGAGGAGCCTGCGCAGCCAGCCGCGTCATCGGCCACGTGGCTCGACGAAGTGGCCGCGGCGGCGCTTGAAGGCGTTCCGCCCACGCGACAGGACTCGCTCGCGCTGCTCGGCAGCCGCGACGACGTCCTGCTGGACCTTGTGGCAACGGCGGCCCGCGTGCGGCGCCGCTTCTTCGGCGACCGCGTCAAGCTGAACTTCCTCATCAACATGAAGAGCGGCGCCTGCTCGGAGGACTGCACGTACTGCTCCCAGCGGCGTGGCTCCGATGCCGAGGTCCTCAAATACCCGTGGCTTGACCCCGACGCGGTTGCAGATCTCGCCGACCTCGCCGCCACGGGGGGCGCGCAACGCGTCTGCCTCGTCGCGGCGGGCAAGGGGCCCAACCAGCGGGACATCGGGCGCGTCACCAAGGCGATCGAGGAAATCAGGGCACGACGTCCGGAGCTCGAGATCTGCACCTGTCTCGGCCTGCTCGGCGGCTCCCAGGCGGAGCAGCTGCGCGAGGCCGGGGCGGACGCCTACAACCACAACCTCAACACGAGCGAGGACCGCTACGGGGACGTATGCAGCACACACACCTTCGCCGATCGCGTCGACACCGTGCAGCAGGCCGGGCAGGCAGGGCTGTCCCCCTGCTCTGGGGCGATCTTCGGGATGAAGGAGACCGACGAGGACATCGTCGACGTCGCTTTCTCGCTGCGCGAACTCGGGCCTGCCTCGGTGCCCGTCAACTTCCTGATCCCCTTCGGGGGGACCCCGCTCGAAGGCGAGTGGCTCCTCACCCCGCAGCGCTGCCTGCGGATTCTCGCCCTCTTTCGCTTCGTCTTCCCCGATGTCGAGCTGCGTCTTGGAGGCGGCCGTGAGATCCACCTGCGCACGCTGCAGCCGCTGGCCCTCCACATCGCCAACTCGATCTTCCTCGGCGACTACCTGACCAGTGCCGGCGAGGCCGCGGAGGCCGACCTCCAGATGATCTCCGACGCCGGGCTCGTCGTCGACGGGGCCGGCAGCGAGCCGCCCGAAGGCAACCGACGGGACGGCGGCCACGGCCGCGTCGTGCCGCGGCACCGCGGCGCCGGCACGGATCTTCCCGCGAACGCCTGACGCACACCCCGCCCCAGCCGAAGGATTTGAGGCTGCCGGGTGGCCGCCGGCCCACCGGGCGATCAATGCCGCCGGGTGTCCGCTATGCGGTTGTGGCGAGCACTCGTTGCCGGGTCGCCAAGATGTGTTCGGCCACCTCGGCGGGCTGGGACTCGACCGCATCGCAAGCCGAGTCGCAGCCCTTGATCGACGCCCGCGCGGCCCGCACGAGACGGCGGGCCTCAGCCGCCTCGGAGTCGCTCATCGAGCCGGGCTCGGCCAGTTCCTCGATCCGGTTGAGGGCGGCGACCGTTTCGTCCTGGTTGGCGTAGAGCCGCTCGACTTCCTCTGGCCCGAGCACGTCCGTGAGCTGCGGGAAGAGCGCCCGCTGCTCATAGCGGAAGTGCGGCACCGCAACCGCCTGAAGCTCCCCCACAAGGCGCAGCACGCGCTCGGCGTTTCGAGACCGGCTGGCGCCCTCCAGCTTCTCCAGCAGCTCAAGTATTTCGCGGTGCTCCGCGTGGGAGACGGCCTCGAACTCCTCGACCACCGAGTGCCGCTCGGCCGCCGTGGGCGCGACCTTCGAGGCGGCCGGCGCCATTGCCTCGCCGTGGTCGAGATGGGGCAACCGCCGGTCAAGCCAGGCCGGGATCCACCAGGCGCGCGGTCCGAGCGCACGCATGATCGCCGGCAGCAGGATGACTCGGATGATGGTGGCGTCCAGGATCACCGCGAAGGTGAGACCGGCACCGAACTGCTGCAGGGACGCAATGTCCGCGGTGGCGAAGGACAGGAATACCGCGCTCATGATCGTCGCCGCCCCCGTTATGACCCCCGCCGTCTGGCTGAGGCCCAGGTCGATTGCCTTGACATGGTCGTGAGTCTGCAGCCAAAACTCGCGGATGCGGCTGAGCAGGAACACCTCGTAGTCGATGGAGAGGACGAACATGATCGTCAGGACTCCAGCCGCGGAGATCGCGTCGATGTAACGGGGGCCGACCAGAAGGTCGAGCCCGAAGAAGAGCTGCAGAGCGCCGAACGCCGCCGCAATGGTGAGCAGGTTGAGCGCCACGGCGACAACCGGCAGCAGCAGTGATCGCAGCACAGCCATCAGCATCAGGATCGAGACCAGACACAGCGCAGCGACGAGCCACGGGAGCCGGGCCATCGTCGCGCCGGTGTAGTCGGCGAGCGTCTGGGCCCCCTCGCCGATCGCCACGTCGGCGTTGCTCGCACGCGCAAGCGCCGGCATCTCGCTGTGCAGGCGGCCGATGAGCTTCCGAGTGGCGGGCGTGCCCGGCCCCGCCTTTGGCACGACGAGCATTCGCACGCTCTCGCCACCGCTGTCCACGTTGATCACCTGCGAGATCTGTTCGCGGGTCTCCGGCACCGTCCCGTCGAGGGCCGTGAGCAGCAGGTAACCCGAGTCGATCGCTCCAGGCGAGCGCTCCTGCATCGCGCCAAATTCACGCTGGAAGCCGTGCAATACGACTGCGTAGTGGCTGAGCGGGCCCTGGGGCTTTGCCAGGCCATCGGACAGCGCGCCGGTGTCATCCTGTCCGTCCTGCAGGCCGCCGGCAAGCGTTTCGGCACCGAAGGCAAGTTCGCCAAGCCCTGCGGCAAGACGACCGCCGCCGCTGTGAGCGTCCTGGAGGCCGCGGTCGAGGCTCCTTCCTCCCCGCGCCAGCTTGCGCAGGGCGGTGCGAAGGGCGCGGCTGCCGCGCTCGGATTGCCGGGCCCCGGCTGCCACCTTGTCGGCGCCGGCCCGCAACCTGCCGACACCCGCCGCCAGCTCATCCAGCTGATCGGGGATCGATGCCAGCGAATCCACGGACCGGGCGAGTTCCTCCTCCATGTCGACGATTGCCCCGGCGAGCGAGCTCGAAACACCCGAGGGCAGTGCCGATCCGCCAGCGGAGACACCGATCAGCGCCGACGCTTGGTTGACGGCTGCGGCCAGTTCCGCGTAGCGGGGGTCGTCTCTGCCCACGGTCATGCCTTCGAGCTCGCGGACCGCGTGTTCGAGGCGATCCGCGGCCATCTCGGTGGGAACCCGCAGCGACCTGATCCAGGCCGACCAGGCGCGTAGCTGGGCGCCGACCGTCTGCAGCTGTCCCATTGAGGCGCGCAGGCTGTCGTCGAGGCGCCGGACGCCGCTGGCCAGCTGACCCGCGCCCTGGCTGAGGCGGCGCTGGCCCTGGACGAGTCGACTGGCCCCGTCCACGGCCTGGTCGAGCCCTGCCGACAGGCGGTCCGCCCCGGCGCTCGCGCGGCCCAGACCTGCCTCGAGGCGCCTAGCCCCCTCCTGCGCCTCCCATGTCTTGTCCGCGATTGTCGCGGCTCCCTCCGCAGCCGAGCCGAGGCCGCTGCGAAGCTGCTCGACGCCGTCGCTTGCAGCGCTCAGACCGTTGCGCAGAGCATCGATTCCGTGTTGCGCACCCGAGAGCCGTTCCGGCGCCGTGTCATAGGCGCCGCGCAGTTTGCGAAGCGGGGCTTCGGCCTCCTCCAGAGAGGCTGGGCCGATCACCGTTGCCACGGCCGGATCGCGAGCGACGCGGTCCTGCCAGCGCGTGATCGCCTCCAGACGCGCCGGGGTCGAGACAACGCCCTTGCGAGCCGTCGCGACGACCCCGATCGGAGCCACCCAACCTGGTCCAATCGCCTTTCGCAGGGCCTCGAACCCCTGTCGGGTTGGGTCAGAGGGAGGCAGTTGGCGTGGATCGGGCGCACCGATGCTAAGAGCGCTGGCAGGCGCCGCGATAGCCAGCATTGGGAGCAGGATCGCCGGAATCGCGATCCAGGGCCGCTCGATCAAGCGCCCTGCAAAGCCGATGAGGCGATCGCCGCGGCCGGCGCTTGGCAACCGCCAGCGCTCCAGGTACGGCGAGAGCACGCTAATCAACGCAGGCATCAGGGAGACCGCCAGGAGCACGCTGAGCAACGTCGAGACCATGACGCCGGCGGCAACGGAGCCGAGCAGGTTGCCCGGTGCGACCACAGCCGCGGTCAGCATGGCGACTGCCAGCGTGGACCCGGCAAAGACGATGGTGCGCCCGGCGGCGTTCGCGGCGGTTTCAATCGCGATGTCGACGGTCGCTCCCGCGTCCCGCTCCTGGCGAAAGCGCGAGACCATCAAGAGGGCGTAGTCGACCCCCAGAGCAAGGCCCATCATCGAGGCCATCGCGACCGCGAGCGAGTTGACCGGCATGACGTAGGTGCTCACGAGCAGCAGGCCGCGTCCGGCGAGCACCGTCGCGGCTCCCATCAAGAGCGGGATCGCGGCCGCCACCGGCGTGCGAAATACAAGCAGGAGCACGATCACCAGGATCGGCATGACCAGAATCTCGGCGCGGTGGGTGGCGGCCAGCGCGTTCCTCTGCAGGGCGGTGGCGATTGCGGCCATCCCGCCCACGTGAGCCCGAACCGGCGACCGGACGTTGTCAGCAACCACTCGTTCTGCATCCGGCACCACCTCGGTCATCGCCACGGAGTCGGGGCGCCGGAAGCCGGCCACGATCAGCGCCGCCCCCGAGCGCGGCCGCAACACGCTCATTTCGTCGCCGGCACCCGTGTCCCAGGGCGACATGACCTGTACGCCGCCCTCGCGACGAAGGGCGTCCGCAAGTCGAGGGCCCTGGCTGTCGATTTCGCCGGCCCGCCCTTCGAGCAGCACGGTCACCGCCACCGAATTGCCGAACTGGCGGTCGACCATCGCCTGGGCATGCGCCGAAGGAGAGCCGGGAACGAGCAGGGAGGTCGGCGCGAGGTGGTCTTCTATCCCACTCCCAAGCGCGGCCAGCACCGCCACGGCCACCGCCCACCGGCCCAGTCTGCGCCAGGGCTGTGAAACGGCGTTGCGTGGCGTGCGGGCCATGGGGCTCCCTGGCACCTACTGCGACCTGGAGCCTGTGTTCGTTCCCCGTGCCTGCAGCCGATGCAGCGCCCGTTCCAGGCGACCCGCACGCCGCTTCGAGCGAGCCAATTCGCGACTAATGCGCTTGACGGCGCCCAGCGCCTTGGCTGCGTCCCGTCCACTCCTCTCAACACTGGAGGCGTTGGCCGCCAGTTCGTGGTCCAGGCCCAGATATTCGGGGTTGATCGCGGTTCTGGTCAGCGGGTCCTGCCCCGTGATCGCCACGAAGGCGCGCCCTGCGGCGACCAGGGCCGGCGCGTAATGCGGGTCGTAGGTGAGCGCGCTCATCTGCTGCAGCTCTCCGAGGGCGATGCCGACCTGGGTTTCGGCGGTGCTCGCCGGCTCTTGCAGACGGTTGAGACGGGCGGCGCTGTCCGGCAAATCGGCCGCCAATTGCGCTGCCCGTGGACGCAGCTGATGAGTGCTGAGCCTTGCCATCCTGCTCAGCGCCAAGTAGAGCCCTCCCCCCTTGGCTTCCCCAGCCGGGCTCGCCGCCACCGATGCGAGCAGCAACAGGATCGCGAGCGCCGCGACGGCGAGGGCCGATCGTCGAGCGCCCGACCTGCTGTGCGCGGAGCATGTGAGCGCATGGCGACGGTGGTTCATCGGTGCCTCCCAAATTGGCCTATGTACATACGTTCAATAAATACATACGTCCGTATAGATCTATACGGGTGTAAGGTAGCGATCGCGATGGCGGCCAAGAGTGACGCCAGTCACAGAGAGCGCCTTCTGGAGGCGGCTATTACCTGCCTTCAGGAGAAGGGCTATGCCCGAACCACGTCTCGGGACCTCGTGGCGGTCTCGGGGACGAACCTCGCCTCGATCGGCTACCACTTCGGCTCCAAGGAGCGCCTCCTGAACATCGCCGTGGCCGAGGCGTTCCAGCGCTGGCTGAAGCCGCTCGTGGCGCTGGCCGCGGAGCCCGGCCCCGCCACACCGCTGGAGCGCCTGCACCGCAGCGCCGCCGGCGTCATGGACACGCTCGAGGCAAACCGCTCGCTGGTCGCCGCAGCATTAGAGGCATGGGCGCAGGTGCCGCGCTCGGAGGAGTTGCGCGCCGAGATGATCGCAACCTACGAAGACTTCCATCGAGCGATCGCGACGACGACCCGGGATGCATTCGCCGAAGTTGGCACGCCGGACATCGACGCCGACGTCCTGGCCGACCTGATCATCGCGCTTTTCGACGGCCTCTTGGTCCGCTGGCAGCTCGACCCCGACCGCATGCCGAGCGCCGAGCAGATCACGAGTGCGACCCAGAGCGCCGTGGCCGCCCTGATGGCGATACCCCAAACAGGCTGACGGCACTGCCTTCATCGCGACCGACGACGACCTTCATCAGAGTGCTCTTCCCGGCGCCGTTCTCCCCCACGAGGCCCACCAGCTCACCGGCGCCGACCTCGAGGTCGGCGCCCTTCAGCACGCTGATCTCCCGCCGCCAGGGCGGCACGCCGCGGCTGAACCCCTTCTCGATCCCGCGAGCCCTGAGGACGATGGACTCATCCCCGTCCACTCCCGATGCGGGAGCCTGTCCAGTGCGAAGCCGTTCTGCCGCCGGAGTCACAATCGTCGCTCTAATACCCCTCAGGGGTATTATTAATCCGTATTTTCCCCGGATATCGACGCCCGCGCGACGGGCGGTACGGTTGAGTGCATGGGCGAGCGCCTAACGCCACTCGACACAGCGTTCCTGGAGCTCGAAGAGGGCGACGAGTCCGCCCACATGCACATCGGGTGGACCATGGTCTTCGACCCGTTGCCGGAGGGTGGCACACCATCCGTCGACCGCATCCGGGACCTGCTGGGGAAGCGCCTGCAGATGCTTCCACGCTTCCAGCGGCGACTCTCAGCGCCGCGCGTCGGCAAGTTCTCCTGGCCGAGCTGGGAGCCGGACAAAGGCTTCGACCTCGAGAACCACGTTCGCCGCGCGACGCTGCCGGACCCGCAGGGCGAGGCCGAGCTGCTCGAGTGGCTCGGCGACTTCTACTCGCACCGTCTCGACAGAGCCCATCCGCTCTGGCAGATGACCCTGCTCGACTCGCTGGAGGACGGTCGCTGGGCAATCGCCGCCAAGGTCCACCACAGCCTGGTGGACGGGATCAGCGGCGCCTCGGTCGCCACCGCGATTCTCGACGCCGAGCGGAGCCCGGCCCCCGCCAAGGAGGACGTGCCGCCCGAGCCTCCATCGGAAGACGGCCGGGGAGAGACGAGCCGCGGCCTGCTCTCGACGATCGCCGGCAGCGCCCGCGCCGGCCTGGAGGTTGCGATTCACCCTGGCAAGCTCGGTTCCGTTCTCTCGCGCTCCCGGTCCGTGGCGGAGGTTCTCATTCATGACGAGCTTGTCCCGGCCCCACACACCAGCCTCAACGTGAGGATCGGCGGCACGCGGCGCCTCGCGGCGATCGGAGTCCCGCTCGAGGACCTCAAGCTGATCAAGCAGCGCCTGGGCGGGACCGTCAACGACGTGGTGCTGGCGGCAACCGGGGGCGGCCTTCGCCGGCTGTTCGAACACCGTGGGGACGACCTGGACATGGGTCAGGTTCGGGCGATGGTCCCTGTCAGCCTCCGGCGAGCGGGCGAGCTGATGGCGCTTGGCAACCGGGTCTCCTCCCTCTTCGTGGAGCTGCCCGTCTCAGAGCCGAATCCCCTGCTCCGCTACCACAAGACCGTGGCGGCCGCCGAGGAGCTGAAGGATGGCGATCTGGCAAAGGGAGCCGAGGCACTGGTCCAGTTGGCGGGCGCCGCACCTCCCCTGATCCACGGCGTCGTGGCGCGGCTCGCGTTCACGCCGCGGCTGTTCAACATCACGATCACCAACGTGCCCGGTCCACAGGCGACCTTCTACGCCCTCGGTGCGCCGCTGCGACGCGTGGTTCCGCTGGTGCCGATCTTCGCCGGCCACGCCGTCGGCGTCGCAGTCGTCAGCTATGACGGCCAGGTCACCTTCGGCCTAAACGCCGATCGGTCCTGCGTGCGGGATCTCGATGTGCTGCGCACCGGCATCGAGGACTCCCTGGGCGAGCTGCTCCAACTGGCGGACGCCGCCTAGCGTCGCGAGCCAATACCCGGAGGGGGTAAAGTGTCAGGCGTGACCGACACCGCCGCAACCCGCGGCTACACGGCAAGCAAAGAGCAGCTGGTGAAGCGCCTGGCCCGGGTGGAGGGCCAGATCCGCGGCATTGCAGGAATGGTCGAGGACGATCGCTACTGCATCGACGTGCTCACACAGATCGCGGCCGCGCGGGCCGCGCTCGACAAGATTGCACTGGGACTGCTCGACGGGCACGCGCACCACTGCATGCTCGGCAAGGGTGAGGCACCGGCCGACCCCGAGAAGCAGGCAGACGAGTTGATGGATGCCGTCGGCCGCCTGCTCCGCCGTTAGCGACGGAACCGAACTTCCGGCCCTTCGATCACAGACCGGTCGCGGACGCCCGTCTATGCCCGGCGCAGCACCACCTCTTCGCCGGGTGCGAGGCATTCAACCTGCATCATGTCGTGCGAGTGTCGGAGGACCACCGTCTCGCCGCTTGGCAGCTGCGCTTCGTTTCGGCAGTGGGAGATCCCCTGCGAATCGGGTTCGCATTCTTCGTCGGTGAGAATGACGGCCGTCACGGGCTCGGCCGGGAGCTGTCCTTCCTCCAAGCCTGCGTGAAGGATGACCTGCGATGGAGAGGGCGCCGGCACGTTGTCGTAGACGATGACCGTCCGTTCCACTTCACCAGGGACCGCGTGTGCACCCGCGGTTGAGGCTGAAGATGAAGTTTCCCCGCCCCCGCAGGCCGCCAACCCCACGGCCAGTGCCGCGAAGGCGAGGACCGCGATCAGCGATCGCGCTCTGTGGGTCTTGCGAACCATCGTCTTCTCCTTTGTGTCCGTTTCAAGTTCCGAAGAGATCTCGAGCCGCCTGTGCGAGCTCACCGCTCTCGTCTGAGTTGAGCGCCGATCGGGGTGCGTGGAGAATCGCCGCCACCAGCCGATGGCTCATCTGTTCGATCAGCGATCGGTCTTTCTCGGCAACGTCGGGGAGTCGGCGGAAGAGCCACTCGAGCTCCTCGTATCGCTGCTCTTCGGCCGCCTTGCCGATCGCCTTGATTGCCGGCAGTGCATTCCGCGAGTGCAGCCAGCGACGGTAGGCCTCGCTGGACTCATCCACGAGCTCTTCGAGCCGGCCGCGAAGCCTGCCCTGCGGCTCGAACCCGGATTCTCCGGCGAGTTCGTCGGTCGAGACGAAGCCCTCGCCGAGTTGGGCCTGCAGCGCATCGGTCACCGCCGGCGGCGAAGAGAGGTCGACGACGATCGCGCCACACTCGGCCAGTCGCTCCGCGTCCATCTCGCCGACCTTCCAGGTGCCGCAAAGCGCGACCAGGGCGCCTGCGACCTCCGGCACCACACCGTCGCCTTCGAACGGCACGACGCGGCCGCCCACCTCGTGGGCGAGTGCGGCGGCCCGTGCGTGGGTGCGGCTGGTGACAAGGACGTCCGCCCCCCGGCGCGCCGCGGCGGCGGCGGAGAGGCGACCCATGTCACCCGCTCCGACGATCAGCAGCGAGCGCCCCTCGAGGTCTCCAACCTGTTGCGCAATCCGCTCCAGCGCCACATCGGCCAACGACTGCTTCGTGCCGCCGAGCCAGCTGCGGGCGCGCCGGCCCGCGCCGAGGGAGATCTGGAACAGCCGGTCCAGGGCAGGGTCCAGCGGGTGCTCGGTGCGCCGCTGCTTGAGCGTTTTGCGCACCTGGTGGAGGACCTGGTTCTCGCCGAGCACGGTGCTGTCGAGCCCGCAGGCAACCGCGATCAGGTGCCGCGCCGCATCGAGCCCTTCCATGCGCCGGGTCCCCGCGGGCGGCTCCGGCAGCGACGGAGCGTTTTCGTTGCCGCGCGCGACGTACAGCTCGACGCGATGGCAGGTGTGAACGACGATCGTCGCCTCGCTCGGCTCCAGAGCGGCCAGTTCCTCGGCGAACGCCTCACGGGCCGCGCTGGGAACCCGGCGTGCATGTGCAGCCAGCACCATCAGCCCGGACAGAATCGGTTCCTCCCCGTTGGGCGCCCCGGACTCGGTCGGAGTTTCATCTGCTGGCACGCTAATCGAGGCGGGCAGCAAGCCCATGATTGCCGATCGTGCGAAGCGTCGGTGGCCGCCGGGAGTCGTGAAGGTGGTGATCTCGCCGTTGTCGCTCCAGCGCCGCAGGGTCGCGGGAGACACGCCGATTAGCTCAGATGCTTCGCGGACGGTGAGCCACTCCTCGTGAGCGGGGCTGTGCTCTGTCTTTACCGTGCTCATCCGGGTTCCCCCAGTAGGTCTTGCCGGCGGTGGACATAGGGCGTCTTGGCGTTCAGCACCGGCTTCTTGTGGCATCTCGCGCACGACGCCGGCTGGTGGCAGTACCGGCAGGCCCCGAGCCCGGCCTTGTCGATCGCCTCGGGGTGGCGGTAGAGCATTTCGTCGTGGTTCACCTTCGCCGCGCCCGAGTTGTGGCAGTTCGCGCAGAAGCCGCCCGTCCCAGACGGGTCGAGGCTCGATGCGTCGTTCTTGTGATTGAAGACCCAGAGCCTGTCCCTGTGGCTCTTGGGCTCCCCGAGCAGCGACACGCTTGACACCGTCTTGCCCACCTGGGGGAAGGTGTGGCAGGTGGTGCATTCCCACGGGATGGTCTTCTTCAGAACACGGCCCCCCGCGGTGACCTGGTAGTGGTCGCCGTCGTGGCAGCGGAAGCAGCCGCGGCTGGTCTGGTGGCCGAGGTTGTTGGGGTAGGTCTCCGCGATTGCCTTCATGTTGGGCGTGGCAACCAGTCCGTAGATCAGCTTCAGCTCCTTCACGGCGCGGTCCACCTCCGCGCGGCGCGTGGTCGCCACCAACGGGTACCTCGCCGCGTACATCCCGCGGATCCCGTCGATTGCCTGGTCAGCCTCGGAGACCGACGAGTACTTGCGGTTCACGCGGGCGACGCCTTCCCGCTTGATGTAGGGGAGGTCCTGACTGATCTTGCCCGTCGCAATCGACTCGTCGATGGCTTGGTCGGGGCTGGGAAGTTCATGGCCGACGCGGTTATGGCAGTCGATGCAGTTCATCCGGCGAGTCGCCTCCTCGTTCGTCAGGCGCGTGATGTCGGGGCGCACGTCGCTCGAAACGTTGATCTGCGAGCGGGCGATGAACTGCTTTTTCCTGCCGTCCCTGTAGGTAACCCCGACCCAGTCGATCTCCCGTGACTGCTCGTCGGGGCTGACGAACTCGACCTTCTGCTTGACATGCCAGTGGGCGCCCGGTGCGCCTTTTTCCGAGCCGAGTTCCGGAGGCCGCACCACAACCGCAACAGTTTCCCGAGAGTTCTCCTTGTCGTCGCGGAAGCGTGGGCGGACGATGATTTTCGTCGGGTTGCCGTCCCCGGCGATGTCGCCGAGCGAGTGGCATTTCAGGCAGGTGTCCTTGGGGTCGGGAAGCTTGGAGTGGTCCGGCGCCGGGATCGGCTTCGGGAATGATCCGGTGAGGACCTCCAGGGTCTGTTTGGCACCGTTCAGTTTCGCCTCGATCAGGCCGCTGAGGCCAGGTTTGACGTGACACTCGGCGCACGTGACGTCGCGGTGCACCGAGAGGCTGTACGCCTTCGACTCGGGGGCCATCGTGTGGCATTTCGAGCAGAAGCCCTCCGTCTCGGTCCACTCCGCGGCTTTGAGCCCGGCGATCGCAACGAAGGTGCCGATCCCGCCCACTGCTGCTATGAGCAGGATGAGGCCGCGCATCGTCTGAGGCGGCTGCACGCGTTCGGCGAGCGACCGGGCGCGATCGAAACGGCGGTACCGGACAGGCGACTCGCGCTCGTCCGATGGTGCGCCGCCCTCGGGCGTCTTGTCGCCCTCGTCAGTGGGCTGATCCGTCAATGTCAACTCCGATTTCGTTGAGAACCGAGTCCAGATTCGACGGGTCGAGAGTGCCGATCGTGATTGCACGCAGGACGCCCTCGCCGTCGATGAAGAAGTGCGACGGGATGCCGGCAATCCGGTAGCCGGATGCGATCTCGTCGCTTGAGTCGTCGACCTTGGGATAGGTGAGGCCGGCCCGCCTCGCGTAGTCCGCGATCGTGGACTTGTCGTCCTGGATGAAAACCGCCAGGACCTGAAGGCCCTTCTTGCGGTACTTCTCGTAGGTGGTCTCGATATCCGGATTCTCGGCGCGGCACGGCTGGCACCAGGACGCCCCGAAGGTGAGCCACAGCGGCTTGCCGCGCAGCTTGCTCAGCGTGACCTTCTTTCCGTCGATGGTCGTCGCGCTGAAATCGGGGGCCGTCTCCCCCACCTCGGGCGCCGGGCCTGCGGAAGACCCGGCCAGCACCACCGACGTGAGACTGCTGCCGCCCTCGGCCGGGCGGTTTGCCAGGTATGAAACCGCCAGGATGACAACGGCGGTCACCCCCATCACAAAAACCGTCCAGGCCCGGCCACGACGGGTTCTCGCCCAGCGGCTACCCATAGCTGTGCAGCCCCCCGAAGAAGAGGTTGCCGAAATAGGTGAACAGCGTCGCCGCGAACACGACCATGAGCAGCAGCGCCGCCCGCTGGCCGCGCCAGCCGCGAGCGGCCCGTGCGTGGAGGTAGGCGCCGCAAATGAGCCAGGTGACCAGGGAGGCGGACTCCTTGGGATCCCAGCTCCAGTACCTGCCCCACGCGATGTCAGCCCACAGCGCCCCCAGGACGATCGTCAGGGTGAGGAACGGGAAGCCGATCAGCATCGCCCTGTAGGAGAGATTGTCGAGCAGATCGGGCGCTGGCAGCGGCCACCGCTCCCGGCCGGCCTGAATCAGATAGAGGACCGCCGCCGCGAAGGCAACCGCGAAGGCGCCGTAGGCGATCACCGCCACGGCGACGTGCACCGTCAGCAGCAGGCTGTTCTGAAGCGCCGGGACCAGCGGCGCCGCCGCACTCGGGACGGTCGTCGCGTAAAGCAGCAGCGCCAGCCCGACCGGCAGCACGATGACGCCGGTCGTCCACTGCCCGAAGCGGGCGAGGAAGTAGACGTGCACGGCCAGGGCGCCCCAGGCAAAGGCGATCGAGAACTCGTACATGTTGGCGAACGGGCCGTGCCCTGTCGCGAGCCAGCGAAAGATCAGCGCTGCAGTCAGGAACCCGAATGCCAGCCAGGTGGCCAGCGTGCCGAAGACGACGAGGCCGCCCGGTGTGTCCGCGTCGATTGTCTCAGTCCCGCCACCCGCCGGCTCAGCCGCCAAGGTCGTGCGGGAGCGCGCGACGCGAACGGAGGCAAAGGCCAGCACGTAGCTGGCGAGGGCAAGGATGACCGCGAAGATCCCGGCCGAAACGCAGTATTCAGACAGCCTAAGCATTGGATACGCCCCTTTCTGCGGTTGCGCCCGCCCGCTTGACGGCGCGCTTTATCTCCTCGGCCAGCTCTTGGAACTGGGTGGCGAAGGCCGGGTCACGACGCCTGATGGCGGCAACGCCGATCTCGCTGAGATCCCCTCGCCCCCTCACCACCGCCCTGATCCGCCGGTGCGGGAAGAAGAAGACCATGCAAATGCCGAGCACCAGCAACGTGGAGCCGATCCAGATCAGAGACGACCCGGGATCTCGAGCTACGGTGAGGCCTGCGAACTGACGCTCCCGGACGAACGTGAAGTCGACACCGGCGATCCTCGCCGGCTTGCCCTGCGAGAGGACCCGGTACCCGACGGGAGTGTCGCTGCCGGGCCTGTAGACCTCGATCTGGGTCTGGCCGGCACCGATACGGGGGTCAACTTCCCCCGATCGAGGCGCGACGGCGAAGACCGTCAGGCCCTGCTCGGGCAGTGAGAATCGGCCGACGATGTGCGTTTCGTCCTTGGACCCGTACAGCAGCGGCACGCCACGGTCGAAGAGGACCCGGCCATCCCTGTCCCTCGCCCGGATGATCTCCGCGGGGCCGAAGAAGGACTGGTAGACGCTGACGCCGTTGTAGCGCATCGGGTGATTGACGCGAACCTCCTGCGACTTCACGGGCCTGCCGTTCTCGTAGAGGACCAGCTGGCTCGCGTAGTCGCGCGGCTCACCGCTCGCGTAATAGGAATCGGAGAAGGATTTCGCCTCGACCGTGAGGTCCGTTCCGTGCCCGACGCTCGCCTTCCCCCCAACCGGAACGGCGAACCCCTCCTCGCGGAAGCCGCCCGTTGCGCTGAGCGCGGCCCCGATCAGGACGACGACGAAGCTGAGGTGCGCGACAATCCTGCCGAACGGCCCCCAGCGAAAGCGGTCGGCGCAGACGTGGACGTCATCCCCATCGCGCCTGATCGACGTGTGGAAGTGGTGTGAGCGGAAGGTGCTCCGCACGGTGCTCAAAGCTGTCTTGGGATCCGCCTCGACGGCCAGGCCGTCGCGGAGCGGAGCCCGCTCGAAGAAGGCCTCGGTCATCACCATCCGCGGACGGGTCGCGATCCTCCAGAGGCGCGGAATGTTGCGCACCGAGCAGCTGATGAGGCTGGCGGAAAGGAGAACCAGGATCCCCTTGAACCAGATCGAGGAGAAGACCGAGAAGAGGCCCACCGCATCGAGGATGCCGGTCCAGCCCCCGTACTTGGGGCGCACCGAGTCGAGCCAGTCGGCGTAGGCCCGAGGATCCCCCTTGAATTCGGCGGGAGCCTGGGCCAGGAGCGTCCCGGCCAGCGTCAGCAGGGCAAGGGCGCCGAGCAGAAGCAGCGCCACCCGCATCGACGTGAGCTGGCGATAGACCCAGGTGTGTGGTGCGAGGGAGCGGCGGCGAGGGAGGCCGGCGCCGGCCGGCATTCCGGAGGGGCCGGGGCGGGAAGCTGTGCTGAGCGCCTCACTCATGCTCGCCTCCTCACACTTCGATCAGCGGCAGCGATCCGGAGAGCTGCGCGAAGGTGTTGGTGATCATCAGGAAGCCAATTGCGATCAGCATCGCTCCGGTTGCCACACTGACCATGGTGTTGTGCCTGCGAAACCAGCCGAGCCGATCGCTGACCGCCGTCGCGCCAAGGGCGACGAGGACGAACGGGATCCCGAGGCCGATCGCGTAGACGAGCAGTAGGAAGGTTCCCTCCGCGACGCTCGCGCTCACCGATGCGAGGCCGATGATGCCTCCGAGGATCGGACCGATACATGGTGTCCAGCCGGCAGAGAAGACCACGCCGAGCATCGCCGAGCGCCCGTAGCTCGGCTGGCGGCGGCCGGCGGTGTCCACTTCGTCGGAGGCGCTGCCAGGACCGACGGGCAACCGCGCCTCCCGGTAGAGCGTGTCGACGCTGATCACGCCGGCGACGTGGAGGCCCATGAAGACGAGGACCGCGCCGCCCACCTCGCGCAGGAGCCCGATGTAGTCGCGGAGCAGATAGCCGACCAGGCCAACCGACGCCCAAATGGCGATGAAAACGATCGAGAACCCTGCCACGAAGGCGAGGGAGTGGAAGAGCGCGGTGCGGCGCGGGGCGGCCGAATCGTCGGGACTGGTGGCGACCATGTAGCTGACATAGCCGGGGACCAGCGGCAGGCAGCACGGAGACGCGAACGAGATGACCCCGGCGAGGAAGGCGAGGGGGATGCCTACCTCACTCACCGCTTCACCCCTGGCTCTCGGCCGTGGTCGGGGTGCCTGACTCTGCTGCCTTTTCCAGCCCCTTGAGATGCGTCGCGACTGTTTTCGCGACCGCAGAGCCGGGAGGGGCCATCTCGACCACCTTGCGCCAAAGCTGCTTCGCCTTCGCCAGGTTCGGCGGGTCCTTGCTCAGGTACAGGAAGCCGAGGTCGTAGTAGGCCTCGACGTTCTTCGGGTCAAGCGAGATGACCTCCTCCCACTGCGCCCGAGCGTCGGCGACTTCGCCGAGGTTGTACTGCGAAGCTCCAAGAGCGAGGCGGGCCTTCAGATTGCCCGGCGCGAGAGAGACGGCCTGCTCCATCCAGCTACCGGCGTGGGCGTAGTCCTCGGCCTGGAAATAGATGTCGCCGAGCGCGACCAGCGTGCCGACGTCCTCGGAGTTCTTCTCGAGCCTGCCCATCAGCTCCCCGACGCGCGCCCGGTCGGCAGGGCTGAGGCCCTGCGACTGAGCTGCGCCCACCTGCTGCGAGCCGGTCCCGTCGCCGCCCGCGTTGTAGACAGCAACCACGACGCCAACCGTGACGGCAAGGGCGACAATCGCCACGCCGAGCCTCTTCAGCCCTCGTGTCCTGCCCGCAGCCGCACGCCCCGTTGGGTCGGTGAGTCGCGCGTGCGCCTCGTTCACGGCAGCGAGCTCATCCCGTGCCCAGCGCCGGACGCCGTCCGGCGCCCCTTCGAGGAAGCTCACCAACTCGCTGTGTGCCTTCTCGACGTCTTGCCTGCTGGCGCCGGGCGAAAGACCGAGACGAGCGTAGAGCTTCTTAGAGACTCGCGAAACCGGTGTCCGATCGTCCGCTGCTGCTTTGCGATTCATGGTTTGAATTGTGCGCTTTGAGCAGTTTCAAGCGCAATCCGTCACTTGACACGGTTTAGATAGATATGGACGGCTGGGGTTGGGTCTACATAGACCGGCGGGTATAGACCGAGGTCTATACCCGCCGGGTGGCTGCTGAACGCCTGTTGCTCGGAGGAGTCACGTTCAGCTCACTGCGGGCGCCCCCACCCGTGGCCCGCCCGGCCACGGGTGGGGAGTCGCTACGTTCAGTGGTCCTCGTGGCACATCTTGCAGACGCCCCTGCTGTCGACACGCAGCAGGCGACTGTCACCGCCGTGGGAGACGTAGCCGCCTTCGCCTTCGGAGGCCTGGTTGGGGAACGGAACCTTGTCGGAGTTCGTTCCCATGTGCGCGTTGGAGCCGTGGGCGACATGGCACTGGATGCAGTTCCGCTGCCCGGCCGAGTTGCCCGTGGCGCTGGACGTATGGCGATAGGAGTACACGGGGTCGCCGCTGTACACATCGCCTTCGTGGTTGGCGAGATACCGTTTGTGGCACATCGTGCACCAAGCGGCCACGTTTTCCGCGAACGCCGCGTTACCGGCGTTGTAGGCGGCCCAGTAGTTCGTGGTCGTGTAGATCTTGGTTTCGGTATCGGGAATCGCGACCTCGGGGGCTTCTCCGTTTTTTCTTTCTGAATAGCTGTAGAGAGACTCCGGAGTTGTCCTCAAGATGCGGTAATTCCCATTGCCATGCGGGTTGTGGCAGTCCCCGCAGCGCAGGTCGAGCGTCGCTCCGAGTTCCGGAGTCGACGATGCGGTGCTCGAACCCCAAACGGTCTGCGGCGATCCGTCAACCGAGTGGGTCGAGGTCACGGCCTGGCCCGATCCCAGCGTGGGGATTTCGCCTTCTGAATCGTGGCCGGCTGGGTTGGCTGTGTCGATCAGAGCGTAGGAAAAGCCGCCGCCCCGCAGCGCCCCACCACCGGACTGGTTGACGCCGCTCACCACGTCCAGGCTGGAGCCGGGCCCGCCTGCCCCGTGGCACGAATAGCAGAGAGATTCCTGCGACTCTTTCAGCAGCTTTGGCGCCTGAGCCGTATGCAACCGGTGACAGCTTGCGCACGTGTCGGTGACTATGCCCGCGCTCGTATGGTGCGGCCCGGCGTCTGCCATCGCCGGAACCGCGCCGACGAGTAACGCCGCGGCAGATGCCGTACAGGCTGTTGCAAGGAGCAGCGACCTTCTCATTTCTTTTTACCTCCGTCCGAGCCTATTTACAGCTCAAATCATGCGCTGCAATGCGCTCGCGCACAATCCATCGGCTGGCACGTTTCAGGTACAGATCTCTCCCATTGCCCCTGCCTGCGTGTCCCTACCGGTATAGATCGGGCCCAACCCTGCCGCAAACAAGGTCGAATCCCGTCGATTGAGGGTATTTCAGCCGCATCCGGGCGGCGATCCCGACCGGGCCGGCCGGGGCAGTGGGCGGTGCCCGCTATTTGTGGCACATCTGACAGACGCCGCGGTTGTCGATCCGCAGCAGGTAGCTGCCCGACGCTGCGGGAACGCCTTCGAGACTATGGACACCGCCCGAGCTGGTCTGTTCGGCGTTCGCGTTTGAGCCGTGCGAGACATGGCACTGGATGCAGTTGGCCGAGCCCTGCGAGGCCTGGTCGGTGCGGTGGCGTTTCGTGAACACGGCGTCGCCGCTGTCAGTGAAGGACGTGGAGCTGAGGTAACGGGTATGGCACGTCGCGCACCAAGCCGAGATGTTGGCGATGAAGCCCGGCGCGTTTGCGTCCTCGACCTGCCAGTAGTTTTCCGTTGTATAGACGTATTTCGTCGCGTCGAGGATCGTGACGCCGCCGCCGGCTCCGGATTCTTGCGGGATCGCCCGCAGCGTCCGGTAGTTGCCGTTGCCGTGCGGATCGTGACAGCTGCCACAGCGCAGCTGGATGGACTTCCCGTAGTTTGCCGTTTCGCTGATCGGGCCGTTGCCCCACGCGGTCTGTTCGGAGAAATCGACCGAGTGGCTGGAAGTTGCGGCGGCCGTGCCGGCCAGCACCGGGACGCTCCCGCCGGGATTGGGGGGTTCGCTCTGCTGCCCCGAAGCGGCACCGGAGTCGATCAGGGCGTATTCGAAACCGCCCCCCCGCAGAGCACCCGCTTTGCCGCCTTTGCGCCCTTCTCCCGAATAGCCAATCCCATCCTCGACATCTGTGTTGGCACCGGTTGCCGAAGAGCCGTGGCACGTGTAGCAGAGGGCGTTCTGCGACTCCCTCAACAGCTTTGGCGCCTGCGCTGTGTGCATACGGTGACAGCTTGCGCACGTGTCGGTGACTATGCCAGCACCGGCGACGTGCGGCCCGTTATCCGCCCGGGAAGCAGCCGTCCCGAGGAAGAGCGATGCCGCACAGGCCAGCCCCAGAAGGGTTAGCCGTGCCTGAGCCATCTCAGTACGTCCAGATCTGGACCCGGTTGTTTTCCCGGTCAGTGACGTAGATCCGCCCGTCGCCGTCGATGGCGATCCCGTTCGGGAACTCGAACGCCCCGTCTTCGATCCCCTCTACGCCGAAGGAACCGATGTAGGAGGGCACCTTCCTCACGTCTCCTGAGACACCGTAGACCTTGACCGTGTGGGCTGTCGTATCCACCACGTAGAGCCTGTCGCTGTGAAGCGCCACACCCCGCGGCAGGCCCAGGTCCCCGTCGGCCACGCCGCGCTGGATCGAGCCGGCAAGCCTTCCGTTCGGATCGATGATCGCAAGACGACCGTCGTTGCTGTCGGCCACGTAGACGTCGCCGTTCGAGTCGACAGCAAGCCCGTTCGGGAACCAGAACGCGCCGGGAGACCCGATCTTGCGGACGGGTTCCTCGCCGTTGCCAAAGACCAGCACCCGGTGCGAGCGCCGGCCACCGCTGACGTCCGTCATGTAGAGCTTGCCGTCGGAGTCGAAGGCAAGTCCGAGCGGGTTGGCGCCCTTGCCCAGCGGGCCCCTGGGTGTGAATCTACGCCGATACCGGCCGTCCTCGTCGTAGAGATTCACGGTTTCACCCAGGCGGTCACTGACGAAGACATCGCCCGTCACCGGGTTCACCGCAACGTAGACGGGCAGCCGCGCGCTGGCGCCACCTGGGGGCTTCAGCGTGTCGATCTCGTTCCCCGACCGATCGTAGACCCGCACGAGATGGCTGCCTCCGCTTTCTGTGACGTAGATGCGGTCGCCGTCAGGGCTGACCGCCACGCCCAGTGGCTGGGTTGCGCCGTAGATACTCGTCTCGTAGTGGGGCAGCTGCGAGGAAATCCCCGGCAGCGAGTCACCGCCGGAGAGCAGGCGATAGATGAGGTAGGCGATGATCGCCGCGAGCAACACCAGCAGCGCCACTTTGCGCCGGCGGCGTTTACGCGCTTTGAGGGCCTCCGCGGTAACGGCTGCGCCCGAAGCCGCTTTCGCAGCGCCGGCCCCCTGGGAGGCGGAGTCAAAGACGGGTGAGGATAGGTCGTCCGTGTTCGTCACCTCAAGCGCCTCCGGTGCCGGGGTGGTCGGCCGGCAGCGATCCTTCGCCTGACTGCGGAGCGCTGAGTCGGCCCAGGCCGTTGCGGGCATTGAAGTTTTCATCGTCGATGGCGAGAACCTTCTTGTACCAGCGGGCCGCGGCGGCACGGTTCGATTCGAGCTCGGCGATCATCCCAAGCCCAAGCATCGCATCGACCGCGGCCGGCCCGGAGACCAGCGGCTTGAGCCGGCGAGTCGCATCCGTCAATCGCTCCTCGCACATGTCCACCATCGCGGTGGCGTACTGCGCATCCGGTTTACGGTGAAGCCTGCGGTAGGCCTTCGCGAGCCCTTCATAGGGCTCACACCAGCCGGTCGGCACGAACATCACGGCCTGTCGAAACGCCTTGACAGCGAGCTGCGAAGAGCCCGCCTGCCCGGCGGCTTCCCCGAGCAGATTCCAGACGTCGGCATCTCCGGGTTCCATCTCGACCGCCCGTTTCAACATCTTCAGTGCTTCCTTCGCCGCGCCCCGGTCCATCAGCACGGAGCCGAGGCCATAGTAAGCCGCCTCAAGTTGAGAATTGACGCCGGCAAACTCTTCGCCCTTCGTGCTCTTGATGATCTTCCTGAATGACTTGGCGGCCTCTGCGCTCTCGTCCTTTTCGGCCAGCACTTCGGCGCGACCCAGCAGCGCCGTGCCTTGGCTTCCTTCCTGCTTCAGGACTTCGTCGTACTGGTCGAGGGCGCTGTCCAACCGGTCCGCCACTCGGTAGGTTTCGGCCAGCGCCAAGCGCGGCCCGGTCTCGTTTGGTTCATCGCGAACCGCCTGCTCGGCGGCGCTGATTTGCCGGTCGAGGAGCGAGGGGGATTGGTTCAGTCGATCGATGGCGTAGCCGATGGCCCCGATCCCGATCAGGACCACCACAGCCACCAGGCCGATCCGGATCAGACGATCGAGGGTCTTCTCACGCATACGCAAATTCTCGCGCTGTCGATCTGTTGGCTCAATCCGTCAAGGGGTAGATATTGGGTAGAGGTGGAGACCGTAGGGTCCAGGAAGCACCTGGCGCCGGCGGGTGGAGGTTCAAGTGCCGGAGCTGCCCCCCAGGCCCTTGCGCACGATGTATGCGGCGGCCTGCGTCCGGTTCTCCAGCTGGAGCTTCTCGAGGGCGTTGTGGACGTGGTTCTTGACCGTCCCCTCCGTGATGAACAGCTTGGCGGCGATCTCCTTATTGCTCAGGCCGTCGGCCACGAGGCGCAGGACCTCGAGCTCGCGCGGCGTCAGCGCCGGGCCCTCGGCCTCGGCGTCCTGGATCTCGGCCACCGGTGTGCCATCGCGAATCTGGCCCAGCAGCCGTCCCGCGATCGATGGCGAAAGAGCCGCCTCGTTCCGCATCACGGCCCTGATCAAATCAAAGAGTTCCTCGGGGCGCAGGTCCTTGAGCAGGTACCCCTGAGCACCGAAACGGATCGCCTCGAATAGGTGCTCGTCGGCCTCGGACACCGTCAGCATCACGACCTTGACGCCCGGCACCTGCTCCCGGATGAGGCGCGTCGCCTCGACGCCGTCCATCACCGGCATCTCGACATCCATCACGACCAGGTCCGGCTTCAGCTCGTTTGCCTTACGCACGGCCTCCAGGCCATTCTCGGCTTCACCGATCACGGAAAGGTCGTCCTGTTTGTCGATCAGCTGAGCCACCGATTGTCGGAAGAGGGCCGTGTCGTCGACGGCGAGGATCCGGATCTGCTCAGTTGCTTCGGGCATCCATGTCCAAGGGATTCGCCACGGCGCGGCGAGAATATGGGACCTCCGCGACAACGCGCGTGCCCCTCCCCGAGGAGGAGTCGGTGAGCAGCCTTCCGCCGATCAGCTCCATGCGCTCGCGCATGGAATGCAGCCCGAACCCGTCGCGGTTGAGCATCGCCTCGGCTGAGTCGAAGCCGCGGCCGTTGTCCTCGACGACAAAAGTCACCGTGCCGTTCTCCTGCGTGACGCGAACGGCCGCCGATGCCGCGCCCGAATGCTTGCGGACGTTCGTCAACGCCTCCTGGATCACCCTGATTATCTGGATCTCGCTGCTTGGCGGCAGGCTCAGATCGTGATCGACGGCAGCCTCCAACGACGTCGCGACCCCGCACTGATTCGTGTACTTGTCGAGGTAGGCTCGGAGGCTGTCGAGCAGACCGCGGTCGGTCTGGCTTGACTCGTGGAGATCGAGAATGGCCCCGCGGGCGTCCCGGTATCCCTCCTCGCAGATTTCTGCGAGGAGGGTCAGCTCGGCGGTGATCTCCTCGCCTGCCTGAGCGTCGCCGCTTGAGCAGAGGGCGCGAAGCCGGAGATGGGTTGCCCCGAGGACCTGCGCCAAACTGTCGTGCATCTCGCGTGCAATCCGCTCGCGCTCGGCGAGGATCGCGCCCTGCCGTTCGCTCTCCCGCATCCGGGCGCTGGTGATGGCAATCGAGGCAAGGTCGGAGAGGGTCATGAGAAAGCGGCGGTCGCGTTCGCTGAAGGGGAGCTCCGATCTTCTTCCTATCCACAGCTCTCCGAGGCCCGTATCGCGACTCTGGATAGGGACCTCCAGGCTCTGCTTGAACTCCGGGGACGCCTGCAGCGAGCCGGCATGCGAAAGGTCGTGGAGGCTGTAGGCGCCCTCGGCGTCCGGCGATATGCAGACGCCCTCGCGCAGAGCCTCGGCGCCCGCATGGCTGGCATCGACCTGCACGGACTGGGTCGTCGCGTCGTCGAGGCAGACGGTCGCGTGGTCGCCAGCCAGCAGATCTCGGGCGTGGCCGGCAACGGCCGCGAGGATGTCTGCGAGGCCGTCCTGGTTCGAGATGCGGAGCAGCACGTCGTAGAAGCCGTGCCCCTCGCGCTGCCGCCGCTGTAGATCGGCGACGACGCGGGCCCGCTCGGCCTGAGCACGGTCGATGAAGTGAAACATCACAAAGGTGAAGCCGACGACGCCGAGCAGCGTGAATGTGACGAGCACGATGTGGAAGCCGTAGCCGGCGAAGAAGTCCTTGTCGATCAGACCTACCTGAATCAGCTCGAACGGAATCAACTCGAGCACGAGGACAAAGATGACCGGGAGAGCGACGCCGACGACCTTGAGCCGGCGAAGGTCGGCCGCTCCATCCCCGTTTGGGCCGTCCGATCCAAACACCTCGTTCGCTGACCTTTTTGGAGGGGCCACGTTCTGCGTTCCCGCGGTTGGCATGCGCATCAGGCGCTCCGGGTGCTACGCAAGGAAGGCTGCTCTACTCGACACGTCAAAAAGTGTATGTGCTCGCACGGCGCCGCGATAGGCGCTGTCAGCGGGAAACCGTGACGCTGGTCACACGCCCGGACGGCCTGACGGCACCCCGGGCTCGGCCGCCCCCGGTGCCGGATCTTGGCCTTTTCGACCTGCGCGGAGGGCGTCCGTCGGGCACGCATCCCGCTGCTCCAAGCGCCGCGCGAGGCACGGGGGCCCGGCCGCCGACGACGAGCGCCGTCGCCGGCTCGCTCCGGCCGCAAAATCGTGCTGCGGTGAAACCCGCGCGCCCTGCGGCTGCAGCCCGCGACGGAGGCGGGCATGTGGCCGATGCCGCAAACGACGCCCCGCTGCAGGATAGGCGCACGATGCTAAGCGCAAGCAGACTTCTCAACGGACAGGTGGGACCCCAGGACGCGCTGCGGTATGGGCGCAAAACCGGATCGGGGCCCGCGCACCTTCTGCATTACTCCGAGGACAAGAAACCCGTTGTCGTGTGGAGCGTGACGCGGCGCTGCAACCTTCACTGCGGCCACTGCTATGCGGACTCCCACGATCGCGACTACCCCGGAGAGCTGAGCGACGCCGAGGGGCGGCAGATGCTCGAAGACCTAGCGGCGTTCGGCGTGCCCACCGTCCTCTTCTCGGGTGGCGAGCCTCTGACGCGTCCCAATGTGCTCGACCTGGCGGCGGTTGCCAACGAACTGGGCATGCGCACGGTGCTGTCGACGAACGGCACCAAAATCGATGCCACGGTCGCCAGGGAAATCGCCGACGCCGGCTTCTCCTACGTCGGGATCAGCATCGACGGGATCGGCGCCCTGAACGACAAGGTGCGCGGCACCAAAGGCGCCTACGACGGCGCGGTGAACGGCATCCGGGCGGCACGCGACGCCGGGCTGCGCACCGGCATCCGCTTCACAGTCCACGGGCTCAACAGGGACCACCTGGGCAAAGTCTTCGAGCTGGCCGAGGAACTGCGTGTCAATCGCCTCTGCGTCTACCACCTCGCCTACGCCGGGCGAGGCGGGAAGATGCGCAGCCACGACCTAACCCCCGCGCAGAGCCGCGAAGTCGTCAACGAGGTGCTCGACCGAACCGAAGACATCGGTCGTCGCGACCTCGACCTCGAGGTGCTGACGGTCGACAACCCGGTCGATCACATACTGCTGCTCAACCGGGTTCGTTCCACCGATCCCGAGCGGGCCGAGGAGATCGAGACGATGCTGCGCTGGAACGGCGGCAATCAGTCCGGTGTGGCAATCGCCTGCGTCGACCCCCAGGGCCTCGTCCACCCCGACCAGTTCTCCTGGCACGTCACCGCGGGCGATGTGCGGCGCGAACGGTTCGCCGACATCTGGACGGACGACAACCCCGTCCTGGCGCCCTACAGGCGGCGCCCCCGCGAACTGACCGGCCGCTGCGCCACCTGCCGGTACCTCGAGCTCTGCAACGGCGGCCTGCGGGTGCGGGCCGAGTCGGCGACCGGCGACATGCAGGCGCCGGACCCCGCCTGCTACCTGACCGACGAGGAGATCGCAGCGTGAAGGAGGCGGCCGGGACAGCCCGCGCCGAGCGCGACCAGCGGCTGGCCGGGCTCGACTTCGACCGCGCACCGTTCACCATCGCCTGGGAGCTGACCCGGGCCTGTGCCTATGCCTGCGCGCACTGCCGGGCCGAGGCCGAGCCCAAGCGGCATCCCGACGAGCTCAATACGCAGGAGGCAATGGCGCTGGTCGACGATCTCGCCGGCTTCGACAACCGGCCTATCCTCGTCCTCACCGGCGGCGACCCGCTGATGCGCAGAGACGTCTTCGAGATCGCCACCTACGCCACGGAGAAGGGACTGCGGGTCGCGCTGACGCCAACCGCGACAGCACTCACGACGCGGGCCCGGATGGAGGAAGCGCGCGAGGCCGGGGTGCGCCGTGTCGCCTTCAGCATCGATGCTCCGGATGCCACCCTGCACGACCGCTTCCGAGGCTTCTCGGGTTCCTTCGAGCGCACCCTTCGAGGTGTCGAGGCCGCCGCAGAGGCCGGCCTCCCCCTGCAGGTCAACACCACGGTCTGCCTGCTCAACGCCCAGGTGATCGACGACATGATCCCCCTGCTGGAAAGGCTCGGCATCGTCCAGTGGTCGGTCTTCTTCCTCGTCCCCACGGGCCGCGGAAAGCAGTTGGCGATGCTGTCGCCCGAGGGGCACGAGAAGCTGATCGGGCACCTCGACGGGCTCGCACCCGACCTTCCCTTCGACCTGAAGATCACCGCCGCGCCCCAGCACCGCCGGATTGCAATGGGACGAGTCGGGGGCGGCGAGCTCGCCGGGGCGGGCTACCGCTTCGCGGACGGGCTGCGCCGGCCGGCCAAGGGAGTCAACGACGCCCGCGGCTTTATGTTCGTCTCGCGGGTCGGCGAGGTCATGCCGTCAGGGTTCCTGCCGCTGGCCGCCGGAAACGTGAGGCGCGAAAGCGCCGTCAGCATCTATCGCGACTCCCCTCTGTTCCGCGAACTGCGAGATCCGAACGCACTGCATGGAAAGTGCGGAAGCTGCAAGTACCGAGAGGTCTGCGGGGGCAGTCGAGCCCGCGCCTACGCGGTGACCGGCGACTATCTCGCATCCGACCCCAGCTGCCCGTACGAGCCGACAGCATCCAACGGCTCTGAGTCCTCCGGCAACTGAGTCCTCGAACCGATTGCACCCGCGACCTGTGGGCCAACCGGCAGCAAATCCGGTCACACTTCCCGCTTGTCACATGGAGCTCGTCTACCGCCATCTCGAAGGGGAGCGTCACCGCCACGGTGAGCTGATTCACTCGCATCCTCACGCCGGCCCACATTCCCATGCGCCGGAGCCGTCTGCGGGCAATCACGGCCAGGCTGGACACACCCACGGCCTCCTCGACCCTTCTGTCAAGCGCTCGAGGGCCGGCCTGCGCGCAGTGCTGCTATCGCTTCTCGTCCTGGGCTGCGCGGCCCTTGCGCAGGTGGCGCTCTTCGCCACAACCGGCAGCATCGCCTTGCTCGCCGACCTGATCCACAACTTCGGCGACGCGGCCACGGCGATCCCGGTGGGTGCGGCCTTCCTGATGCGCTCCGAGCAGGCCGAGCGCTACGCCGGCTACTTCGTCGTCCTCGCCATCCTCATCTCGGCCTGCGTGGCCGGCTACGAGTCGGTCAGGCGACTGATCCACCCCGAGCAGGTGAGTCACCTGAACGCCCTCGTCGCGGCGGGGCTGATCGGCTGGGCAGGAAATTGGATCGCGGCTCGAATCCGGACCAACGCCGGCCGAGCGCTCGACAGCGCGGCGCTGGTCGCCGATGGAAATCACGCCCAGGCGGACGCCTACGTCAGCCTCGCCGTGGTCGCAAGCGCCCTGGCTGTGTCCGCGGGGTTGAACACTGCGGATCCCCTCATCGGCCTTGGAATCACGGTGGTCATCCTGAAGATCACATGGGATTCCTGGCTGACCGTGCGCGGCCACGGACGTGCCGACTGAGCGCTTCTACGCGTATAGGGCCTCGATCTCAGCCGCGTATTTGCGCTCGATCGGCTTGCGCTTCAGCTTCAGGGTCGGTGTCAGCTCCTCGCCTCCGGGCAACCATTCGCCCTCGACGAGGTGGAACTTCTTGATCTGCTCGACGCGGGAGAGGGCGGCGTTTCCCGCCTCCATGCCTGCGGCGATCGCCTCCCGGACCTTCTCCTCGCGCGCCATCGCCGCCGGCGAAGCATCCTCGAGGCCATGCTCGGCGGCAAACGCGCCGCACGCGTCGGGGTCGAGCACGATCAGCGCGACGTTGTACGGCCGGTTGTCCCCAATCGCCACCACCTGAGCGATCAGCGGAGTCGCCGCCTTCAGCTTGGCCTCGATGTTGGCCGGCGACATGTTCTTGCCCGCAGCGTTGACGATCAGCTCCTTCTTGCGATCGACGATCCGCAGGTAGCCATCGGGGTCGAGTTCGCCGATGTCCCCGGTTCGCAGCCAGCCGTCCTCGCTCAGCGCTTCGGCCGTCTTCTCCGGCATGTTGCGGTAGCCGACCATCACCTGCGGCCCGCGCACCATCACCTCGCCGTCGTCGGCCAGTTTCACCTCGGTGTCCGGAATCGGCGGGCCGACACTGCCGACGCGCACACTGCCCGGCGCGTTGAGCGTGGTGATCGCAGTCGTCTCCGACATCCCCCACGTCTCGCAGATCTCAATCCCGATTGCGAGAAAGAACTCGAGCACCTCCGGTGGCGTGGGCGCCGCGCCGACGACGAAGAACTCGGTCTCGTCCAGCCCGAGCATCGCCCTGATCTTGGAGAAGACCTCGGCGTCGGCCCGGTCCCATTCGGCCTGCAACTCGTCGGGTACCTCGCCCTCCATGTAAGCGGCCACGCGGCGGCGGCCGATCTCCATCGCCCGTTCGGTCGCATCGCGTTTGGCCGCGTCCTGCTCGGCCGCCATCCCCGCCTCCAGCGCTCCCTTCAGCTTTTCCCAGATGCGAGGCACGCCGCCCCAGACGGTTGGCTTGACCTCAATCGAGTAGGCGACCATCTCGCGCGGGTTGGGACAGCAGTGCACGCAGGTGCCATGGATCATCTGGCCATAGAGGGCCGCCCAGCGGTCGGCAATGTGTGCAGTGGGAAGGAAGGAAATCGAGCGCCCGCCGGGCGTCACCGAGCGGACCTGCTCGCAGGCACGCCAGACGCTGATCATGTTGCTGTGGCTGAGCTGCACGCCCTTGGGCGGGCCGGTGGTGCCCGAGGTGTAGATCAGGCAGAGCACGTCCTCGGGCTCGACAGCTCGCCATGTCGCCTCGAAGTCAAACCCCGGCTCCGCCATCTCCTCGAGCTCGGCGAGCGACATCGTTCCCTCCGGCGCGTCGCCGTCGATGACCACCACGTACTCGAGGCTCTCCACGGCCTCCCGCGCCGCCAGGACCGTGTCGAGGAAGGCCTGCTCGGTGACGATCACCCGGTTTCCCGCGTCGCGAACCACGTATTCCACCTGCTCCGGCGAAGAGGTGTTGTAGATCGAGAAGCATGTTGCGCCGAGATGCATTGCCGCGCAGTCGGTCAGGTGCAGGGCGGGGCGGTTGACGAGCATGAAGCCCACCGTGTCCCCCCGCTTCACCCCCAGCGCCGCGAGTCCCGCGGCCCGCTTCCGAACGGCATCCGCATAGTCCCGCCACGAGGCCTCGTAGTCGGTGTCCTTCAGCCGCAGCGCCGGCGCATCCGCCCACTGCGCTGCGGTTATCTGAAATGCCTCACAGAGCGTCGCAGCCTCAAGCGCCTTCGGGTGCACCCGCTCGGTCACGGTATCCAGCTCCATTGCGGTCCGACCTCCTTCCTGTCGGTTGCGAGAGTGCCAGATCCACCGACGTCGCGTCGTCGTGGGGGTTCAGGGCGGCGCCAGTCATCCCGGAGCCGCAAAGGGACAGGCTCCGAAACGCCTGCCCCCTACCCCCTCGACGGAGTCAGCTCGCTCGCCACCTCCTCGGCTCGTGCGGTGGCGCCGATTTCGCTGAGCACGCGATGGGCCGCAGTGAGCTCCGCCGTCCGCCTCGCCTCGTCGCCGTTTCGAGCCGCCAGTCTCGCCAACTCGAGACGGACCTGCGGCTCGCCGGCCTTTGCCTGCATTAGTCGGGTCAGCTCGAGGGCGCGCTCGAGGGCGCTTTCGATCTGCGGCCCGAGGGCATCGTCGTCCGCGGCCGCCCAGACTCGGGCCTGGGCGAGGGTCGCGGCCATCTCGCCCTGGGCATGGCCCTTGGCGCGGGAGATCTCCAGCGCCTCCTCAGCCTCCCTGAGAGCCTGCTCGACATCGCCAAGCCCGGCATGCGCCTCGGCGAGCAGCGCGAGCCGCTGTGGCTCACCCTCAACCGCAGAGCCCTGCTCGCGCGAAATCTCCGCGGCACGCTCAACCGATTCCACCACCGCATCCAGGTCGCCGCGCGCATGCTGGGCCGTGCCGAGCCAGAACCAGGCCCACGAGCGTGAGAACGAGTCCCCAATCCTCTCCGCGATCTCCAGCGCCTGCTGCGCGTGGCCGAGCATCTCCTCGGGATGCCCCAGGTACTGCCCCTCCAAGCAGAACAGCATGTGGCCCCAGCCGACCACCTCGACGTCCCCCTGATCGCCCGCCATCTTTATCCCCGCTTCGATCAGGCTCCGGCCCTCCTCTGTCTCGCCGAGGACGACCAGGAAACCGCCCTTGAAGACCTGGCAATAGGCGTAGGGGCAGCCGACCACAACGCCCGCCGCGACGGTCGGGTCGTCCGCGGCCAGCTCGATTGCGCGATCGCATATTGCAACGGCCTCGCGGTACCTGCCGACCAGGGCAAGTGCGTAGCAGGAGGGCGCGATCGTCATGTAGAGCTCAGGATCGCCGGACTCCTCGGCAAGGGCAATCGCCTGGCCGAAGAGCTCGGCGAACTCACGCACAGATCCTTCGTTGGAGCCCTTGATGCCTCCGTGCACTCCCAGCAGGACCGCCCGCGAGCGAATGTCGCCGGCCGCCGAGGCCATCCGCTCCGCTTCGCTGAAGGTGGCCTCCGCTTCCTCTTGCGATATTCCCAGCCGCCACCCGTATTGGAGCGAGAAGATGCGCGCTGCCAGACCGAGGGAGGTCGTCTCCTCGGACTCCGGCAGCGAATCCGTGAGCTCGCGCACCTTGTGCCAGTGCCGAAGCGAGACGTTCGGGTCGCTGGTGCCCGTCCAGGTAGCGGCCACCGCGTTCCAGCGGGCGGCCTCCAGCGGCTCGTCCGCGGCCTCCCAGTGATGGGCGAGGAGCGCGGCACTCTCATCTACGCGGTCCCGATACTCGTCGGTCAGCGCACGGGCCACCGCACCATGGGTGCTGGCGCGGCGCTCCGTGAGCTGCGATCCGTAGGCGACCTCCTGGGTCAGCGGATGCTTGAACGCCAGCAGAACCTCCGGGTAGAGCTCCTGCTCGTAGATGAACTCGGCGGCAATCAGGCTGCGCAGAGCGTCCTCGAGCTTCGACTGCTCCAGGTCCACCACCTTCGCGAGAACCGGCTCGGCGAACTCCTTGCCGATGACCGCCGCGGTCTGCAGGACGGCCTTCGCCCGTTCCGGCAACCGGTCGATGCGGGCGGAGAGCACCGCCTCGACGCTCGCCGGCACCGCTGTGTCGTCAGCTCGCCCCACAAGCCTGTAGCTGCCACGCTCGCCCTCGAGGGCCCCGGCTTCGACCAGCGACCGCGCGATCTCCTCGATGAAGAAGGGATTGCCGCCGGTCCGCCCGCGAATCCGCTCGGGCAGCCCGGCGAGCGAGGGATCGGAGCCGAGCAGATCGGCGAGCAGCTCATCGATCGCCTCCGGGCCAAGCGGCGCCAGTGCGATCTGCCGGTAGTAGGACTTCGACATCCAGGGGGCGCTGTACTGAGGCCGGAAATTGACAATCGTGAGGTTTTGCGTGCCCTGGATTGCGTCCATGTAGTTCGCGAGAAAAATTTCGCTCGCCGGGTCGACCCAGTGCAGGTCCTCGAACACCGTGATGCCGGGCTCTCGGGTCCCCTGCACGTGGATCAACCGTTTCGTCAGTCCCAGCAGCTGCCGTTGACGGGCCTCCGGGTCCATCCGCGGCGACGGTCGCTCGGGGTCCGGGACCGAGAGGAATTCGAAGATCAACGGCAGGTCGGTGGCGAAGCGCTCGTCGAGGAGCAGCAGCTTGCCCGCGATCCGCTCCCTCGCGGTCTGGTCGGAGTCCTGCTCGCCGATCTCGAAGTAGGCGCGCAGGAACTGAAGCACCGGCAGCAACGGCACGGACTTGGTGTGTGCCTGAGCGGCAACGTGATAGACGGGCCGCCCCGTCGCCCGAAAGCGCTGGGCGAACTCGTGACAGAGGCGGCTCTTCCCAACGCCGGCCTCGCCGACGAGCCCGATCACCTGCCCGCGGCCGTTCGCGGCCCGCTCCTGCGCGGTCTCGAGCGTCCGTATCTCCTCCTGCCTGCCGACGAACTTCGAGAAGCCGCGCTTGCGGGAGATGTCGAGCCGGCCGCGGGCCGCGCCCACACCGGTCAGCTCGTGCACCCTCACCGGATCGCCGACACCCTTGACGTCGAAATCGCCCAGGTCCCGCAGGGCGAGGTATCCCTCGACGATCGACGCCGTCTCATGCGCTAGGTACGCCTGGCCCGGCTCGGCCAATTGCTCCATCCGCTGCGCGAGCCCGACCGTGTGGCCAATCGCCGTGTAGTCCAGCTCCAGGTCCTCCCCGATCGCCCCCACAACCACCTCGCCGGAGTTGAGCCCCATGCGAACGGAGAAGTTCAGCCCCTCGGTGCGCCGCAGCTCGGCGCCGTAGGAGGCCAGCTCGCGCTGCAGATGCAGCGCCGCATAGCAGGCACGTTGTGCGTGGTCCTCATGCGCAACCGGTGCGCCGAACAGGACCATGATCCCGTCGCCGGTGAACTTGTCGACGGTGCCCTCGAAGCGGCGCACGGCATCGCAGCAGAGGGAGAAGAGGCGCTCCATGATTCGGCGCCAGGTCTCGGGCCCTGCCTGCGCAGCGAGCTCCATCGAGCTCACCACGTCGGCGAACAGCACCGTTACCTGCTTGCGTTCCCCCTCCAGGGCGCCGGCGTCGGCACGGATTTTCGCCGCCAGGTGCTCCGGTGTATACGAGCGGGGCTCGGTGACGACCGGTGCCTGAACCGAGGGGCCGCCCTCGCCGGCCGCATCCAGGCGGTGACCGCAGCCGTCGCAGTAGCGCTGTCCGGAGGGGTTCTCCGTCCCACAGCGTGAGCACCGGCCCGTAGATCTCAGCGGCGTTCCACAGCTTCCGCAGTAATGCGCCTCATCCCGATTCGAGTGACCGCACGACGAGCAATCCAATGAATGCCCCCGGACTTCCTCAGCGGGAGTCTATGTGGGGGCCCGAGCCAGCGTCAACGCAGAGCCGGCCGGGAACGGCGGGCACGGAATCGGTGCCGCCGGAACCGACAGGGCCGGAACGGGCAGTGTTCGGAATCTCGGTGACCACGGTCAGCGGACCCAGGCTAGGGACCCATGCGACCGGAGTCATCGTGGAGGGTCCACGAGATTTCACCGCCTGCGAGCGGATCGCGGCGGCCTCACGATGCAGTCGGGCGCTCGACTCTCGATCCGGTGGCGGGCTGCAGGTGCCGCCGCAGAAAGTGGAGCTGGTCGGCGATGCTGCGCTCGAACCACTCGCCCAGGTAGATGTCGAAATGGCCGATCGGATAGTGGCGCACCTCAGCCCACCCCGGTGCTTGCCAAGCGGCCCGCTGTGCAGACTTAACCGGGGCAACGCTGTCGCGGTCAGCGATCTGAATCAGCAGCGGGCAGCGCACGTCGCGGGCGTTGCGAACGGGTCGATTGAGGCCGACCTCGAGCAGCTCCCGTGCGCAGAACTCGTTGCGCCAGCTGGGGCCGGAGATCGCTCGCATGCCCGGCTCGGCGTCCTCGCTGCTCATCGCCGCGATCGTGCCGGGCGGGCCGACGATCGGGATACGCAACGGCTCCCTGCCGGCGACACCTCGGACCCCGTCGCGAATTCCGTCCAGCGTTGCGCGCAGCAGGTGCAGGGGGCCCTCATAGCGCGCGACGTTGAGCAACGCGGCCAGACCGTCCGCGGCCGGAATTTGGGAGATCGCCGCCGCCAAGCGCTGGTCCTCGGCGGCGATCACGATCGCGTGGCCACCCGCATAGGAGGTTCCCCAGACGACGATCCGCTCAGGGTCGACACCGTCGAGCTCGCGAGCGAATGCGATCGCGGCATGGTAGTCGGCGTGCTGACGCGCGACCGAGATCAGCTGCCGCGGCTCGCCCGTGGATGTGCCGAAGTGGCGGTAGTCGAAGAGCACGACATCGAGGCCCGCCGCGGCAAACCGTTCCGCGAAGGGCTGCAGGCCGCTGTCCCGGGTGGCGCCGAACCCGTGCGCCATCACGACGCAGGGCCTCCCGCCCTCGCCCGTCAGCTCCTCGCCGCTTCCCGGAAAGTGCCAGGCGGCGCACGTCTCGCCGCCGCTCGCGAAGCTGACGTCCTCCATCCGGGAGGGCTCGCTCATACGCCGGCCTCCCGCCCCGCCGTTGCCGCCCGACCCGCGAGCGGCCTGCCGACGCCGGCCTCCGCCCGTCGCCGCCCCGCGGGGATCACCTTGCGCTGCAGATCGTCCTCATAGACGTAGAAGTCCTGCTGCATTGTGTGACGGGGGCGGTTCGCGTAATGGGCGACAAAGCGCTCTTCGTCGGCGGCAATCTCTGCTTCGACCGCCGCGGGCTCGGGCAGTGCCCATTCGCCACTCAGCCAGCGCGCCGCGAACTTCGATTGAGTCTCGGCGAACGGGAACAGCGTTGGGATCGCCTGGGCGAGGCCAATGAATGCAAGGTCATCGATTCCCGGTTTGAACATCCGCTTGAAGAGCGGCAGGCGGTTGCCGGGCGCGGAGATGAAGTCCGGGTCGAAGAAAGGGAAGCTGATCCTGTAGCCCGTCGCATAGATGATCGCGTCGATTCGCTCGACGCTGCCGTCCTCAAAACGAATGCGATCGCCTTCGAGCTCGGAGACGTTCGGCTTCGCGACCGCATCGCCGGAGCCGAGCCGAACGAGCAGCTCGCTGGAGACCGTTGGGTGCGCCTCCAGAAACCGGTGGTTGGGGTGCGGCAGTCCGAAGTCCTCCATCCGCCCAGAGACGATCCGGGGCAGGACCTGAGCCAGCCTGCGCTGCAGTTTCAACGAGATCCGCGGGTTGGTCTTGACCACCTGGTCGGCGGGCCGGCCGAAGATGTACTTCGGCATCACCCAGGCGCCGCTGCGCGTCGAGATGAAGGCCTTCTCGGCAACGCCCTTGCGCGAGAGCTCCGAGGTGATGTCGACCGCGGTGTTGCCGATCCCAACAACGAGCACCCTCTTGCCGTGGAGGTTCACCGGCTCGCTGGGGTCTATGTATTCGTGGGCATGGATCTGGGGGCCCTCGAAGCTGCCCGGAAACGGCGGGTCGGGCCAGCTCGGGTCCCAGTGGTGGCCGTTGCAGACCAGCAGCGCGTCAAACGCCTCGACGCTCCCGTCCGATAGCTCGAACTGCCAACCCCCCTCCGGGAGGCGCTCGGCGTGCTTCACCTCCGTTTCGAAACGGATCGAATCGCGTAGCGCAAATGCATCTGCGTAGTCGTGGAGGTACTCGAGGATCTCGGCGTGGTGCGGATAGTCGGGATAGCGCTCGGGCATCGGAAAGTCGCGGAAGGAGATCGACGGCTTCGAGATGTCGATGTGCAGCGAGCGATAGGCCGAGGAGCGCCCGTTCGGGTTGCGGAAGTACCAGTTGCCGCCGATGTCGTCGCTCGCCTCGAAGCACGTGTAGGGGATGCCCCAGTCGCTGAGCGACTTGCCGGCTGTCAAACCGCTCATACCCGCTCCGATCACGCACACGTGCGGCCGGTTTCGATGTTCACCATCGCGAATCACAGGCTCAAGGCTCATATGGGCAGGCCCTCCTCGGCCCGAGGGCCCACGAACCTTACCCCGCCGTCTGCTTGTCGCCCTTTGAGTCGGCCGCTGTGGAGCATCGTGCGTGGAGCGCCTCGATCAATCCCGCCAGCTCGATCCAGCCGGTGAACGGCGTCTCTCCGTCATCGGTGATGAGCCGACCGGCTATTGGCGTCGCTCCCGACTCGAGGCTAATCGTCAACCTCCCCGGATTGATGTCCCGACCCACGAGAGCAAGCCTGCCGAACGGTACTTCGCACGTCATCGTGGAGGCACCACGGTCTTTCACGGCAACTGGCGCAGTGCCCTGGAAAACTCCACGTCTTGCCGATGAAGCCGACCAGCCGGAGCGATGGATTCGAGCCACTGCTCGAGCGCGAGGTCGAACTCGACCAGATCGCCACCCTGCTCGATTCGGCCGCCGACGGTCAGGGGGGCTTGATGCTCGTCGAAGCGGCAGCGGGGCTCGGCAAGTCAAGTTTGCTGGGGGCGGCGGGCGGGCTGGCGAGCGAGCGCGGGCTCGAACTGGTCAGCGCTCGCGCGTCGGAGGCCGGCAGCGAGTTCCCCTTTGGGGTTTGTCTCGACCTGTTCGAGAGCAGGCTTGCGGCGGCGCCGGACTCCGAACGGGAGGAGCTGTTGGCGGGAGCGGCCCGCGGTGCGAAGGCGGTCTTCGATCCTGCACGCGCCGCACCGCCGACACCTGACGCGGCCGAGCAGCTTTTCCCGATCCTCCACGGGCTGCTCTGGCTCACATCGAACCTGGCCGATCGAGGTGGCCTGTTGCTCGTGGTCGATGACCTGCACTGGGCCGATCGCCCCTCGCTCCAGTTCCTGCTCTTCCTATCCTCGCGTCTGGCGGAGCTGCCCATTGCGGCGGTCCTCGCCTGCCGCCCGAGTGAGCCCGGCGCACCGGAGGACCTTCTGAACCAGCTGCGCGCCCGGCCCGGAATAGCCAGGGTCTCCCCAATGCCGCTCAGCGACAGCGGGATCCTCCGCATGGTCCGCGAACGCATGCCAGGCGCGGAGCAGGGCTTCTGCGACGCCTGCATTCATGCCACGGCCGGCAATCCGCACCTCGTCTTGGAGCTGGTCGCGGAGCTTCAGTCCCAGGGCATCGAGCCCAATCGGAGGGGCGCTGAGCGGGTCGCGGAATTCGTGCCGGATTCGGTTCGGGAGGCGGCGGAGGCACGGCTCGAGCGGCTCGGCCCGGACGCGGTTGCCCTCGCTCGCGCGACGGTTGTCCTCGGGCTCGACGCAAACCTGCTGAACGCCGGGCGGCTTGCCGGGCTGGACCAGGCGCAGGCGTCTCGGGCCGCCGATGCCCTCGCCGCCGCATCGATCGTCGAGGTGGGCGGCACACTCGCCTTCGTTCACCCGCTCGTCCGCGCCTCAATCCGATCGGCGATCCCCGCTGCGGACCTAGCCGCCGGCCATGCCGAGGCAGCCCGGTTAGTCGCGGGCAGCGCCGCGCCCGAGCGGGTGGCGACGCACCTGCTGAACGCCACCCGGCGCGCCGACCCCTGGGCGGTCGAACAACTGCGCGGCGCGGCGTCCCGGGCGCTGTCCCGCGGCGTTCCCGATGCGGCCGTCGCGTACCTGATGCGCGCTTTGGAGGAGCCGGCGGCGGACGAGGCGCGTGCGCCGTTGCTTGTCGAGCTCGCCCAGGCGGAGGCGCTGGCGGCGCGGCCTGAGGCGATCGAGCGACTCGAGCAGGCCTTCGAGCTGCTGCAGGATGCGCAGGAGCGCGCCCGGATCCGACTGCAGATGGGACGCCTGCTGCACGACGGAGGCCGGGTTGCCGAGGCGTCGGAGACATTCGAGCGCGGGCTACGGGAACTGGACGGCGCCGACGAGGGGCTCGCGCTTGAACTGGAGACGGCGTTCCTCGACACGGCCTGGCTTGACAGCTCGCGTGCCAGCGAGGTCGCGGAACTCCGCAGGGAGCTGGCCGAACGGCGACGAGCGGAGCGGACTCCGGGCGACCGGGTGTTCCTGGCGCAGACCGCGATGGTCGAGGTCTTCAGCGGCGAGTCAAGCGAGACCGTCATCGAGACTGCCAAGCGCCTGGTCGGGGACGGCGCCCTGCTTCGCGAGGAGGGCCCCGACTCGATCACCCTGTGGATCGCGGTCGGCTGTTTCAGCTGGAGCGACGAGCTCGACCTGGCCGAATCGATCGCCGCCGCCGCCCTCGCCGAGGCCGAAGAGAGGGGCTCGGTGACCGCGGCCGCCCAGGCTCTGTACGCAAGGTCCTGGCCGCGCTACTGGCGCGGGCAGATCGCCGATGCCGTCGCGGACGCGCAGGCGGCCGTCGACGCATGGGGTGCCGCCGGCGGCTGGGGTAAATACCTGCCCGCCGCGCAGTACTGGCTGGCGGCGGCGCTGATCGACCGCGGGGAACTCGATGCGGCGGAGGCGGCGCTCGAGCTGAGCGAGCCCGAGCGCTGGCAGACCACGACTCTCTACCTGATGTGGCGCACCGCATATGGATGGCTGGCGCTCGCCAGGGGCGAAGCGCAGGTCGCGCTGGACGAGGCCCTCGCCGCGGGCAAGCAGCTCACGGAGGTGGTCCGGCTCGTGAATCCCGCCGCGCTGCCCTGGCGCTCGCTTGCGGCCCTTGCCGCCCACCGCCTCGGCGACGACGCCCAGGCTCGCAAGCTCGCCGCGGAGGAGGTACGCCTGGCGCGCCGCTTCGGTGCCCGGCGACCGCTCGGGAAGGCGCTGCGCTCTGCGGGCATCGCCGAGGGCGGGACGCGGGGCGTCGAACATCTGCGCGAGTCCGTCGAGGTGCTGCAGGGATCTCCCTCGCGCCTTGAGCTGTGCAGAGCGCTGATAGAGCTGGGCGCTGCGCTGCGCCAGACGGGAGACGAATCGGAGGCGCGCGATGCGCTCCGAAGCGGTCTGCACATGGCGCACCGCTTTGAGGCCTGGGCCCCGGCCGACCGAGCCGAAGAAGAGCTGCGGGCCAGTGGCGCCCGGCCGCGGCGACGGGTCCTGCACGGCCCCGACTCCCTGACGCCCGGCCAGCGCCGCGTGGCGGAGATGGCGGCGAACGGCCTGTCCAATCGCGAGATCGCACAGTCTCTGTTCGTCACCCGCCGAACCGTGGAAACGCACCTGACCGGCGCCTACTCGAAGCTCGGAATCGGCTCGCGCGAGGAGCTCCCCGCGGCGCTCAGACGGGAACAGCCCGGATAGCGCGGTTCTCTCGCCGCGGCTCCCGCTCAGTACGCACGCTCGACGCCTGGTCGAGCGCCTGCTGGCGGCCTTGCCAAACCTCAGCGCCTGCTTCACCGTCTTGGCGAGGTTGGTGGACGTCGTGGCAATCGACTGAGCCTGAATCCACCGATCTCACCGGCCCCTCCATCCCGCATCCCTTCGACGGGAGTC
>Ga0055449_10000003_pt1 | contig 43856 bp, 32 predicted proteins | sample China_Galinas_PW_2_FD_57739 | JGI IMG/M metagenome (GOLD analysis project Ga0055449, IMG submission 57739) | Wetland microbial communities from San Francisco Bay, California, USA, that impact long-term carbon sequestration - China_Galinas_PWB_D1 | ecosystem: Environmental > Aquatic > Marine >... | reverse complement strand
GCGCATCACCCGACGCCAGATCGTCCCCAGCACCGTCCGCACGATCGTGTCGAGCACCAGCCCAACGCCGATGACCACCAGCAACCCGATCCACTGCCAAGGCTCGAGCCCGAACACGCGGTTGCCGCGCAAGCTCCGCGGGACCATGCCGCGAACGCGCTGCGAGAGCGTTGGCGTGACGTCTCCCTCCACGAGGTCAGGGAGTCGCTCGGTGCTGTCGAGTAGATCGGGCAGGCGTTCCAGGCTCGTCGCGGGGAACTTCCATTCTCCGGTGCCGGTGCGGACGAGCTCGATCTTCGCGCCGTCCGGTACGTAGCTGACGACGAGGTCGTACGCTGACCGCGCCGATCGGCGGTTCGCCCCTCGCGCCTCGATGATCGAGAAGTTCGGGAAGACCACGGCACGGGTCGGGTCGTCGGTGCCGGGGCTGTGCAGCAACGCCGCGGACCGGATCAAGCCGAGCTTGTTGAGGAACTGATACAGCTGGACGGCGTAGTCCTGCCCGAGCCCGGCCCCTGTGACCGCGCCGCTCAGCTCCAGGCACGCGACCGCGTCCGATGTTGCCCGGTCGCGGTCGGCCCGCGACTCTGCCCTCCCCCGCGCGTTCATCGCGTCGAGGAACGTCTGCATCGTCGCCGCCGGTGACTCGAAACGCGGGTCAACCGCCGGCGCCGCCGGCTCGGCGGGCTGTTCCTGGGTTTCGGGGGCGGGGGTGTTCTGGGCACGCCCCGGCAGCACGGACAGTCCCACACACGCCGCCGCGATCAGCCACGTCAGTCGTCGCATGGACGGATGCTAACTCCCCGCCCGTCGCCCCGCAGCGGTACAGTGCCCCCGTGAGCGAGCCCCACGAGATCCGCCTCGACCCCGTCGCGGGCCCGTACGCCGAGCCGTTCTGCTCAGGCGAACGCACCGCGTTCGGGCTCGGACGCTCGCCCACGAGCGCCCTGCACCTCGACCACAAGGCCGTCTCACGCTCCCACGCCATTTTCCAGCAACAGGACGACGCCTGGTTCATCACCGACCTCGACTCGCGCCACGGGACGGCGGTCAACGGCGAGGAGCTCAAGGCGTGGGTCGCCCGTCCGCTCGACGACGGCGACCTCGTCCGCATCTGGCCGTGGACCTTCCGCGTCGGGCTCGGCGAGACCGAGCGTGAACTGAGCCTGACGATGGACGACACCGTCGGCGGATCGGTGGTCACGACCGAGTCCCTCGGCGCCGCTTCGCATACGCAGGAGCTGCTCGACCTGCTGATGCGGTGCACGGCCGAGCTGGGCAACGCCGAGGGCGCCGATGCGCTGGCCGAGGCTGTCCTCGACGCGGCGCTGGCGGGCACCCGCCTCGAGCGCGCCGCGCTGGTCCGACCGCTTGGCTCCGACGAGCAGGTCGAGGTGATGGACTCGCGCCTCCGCCCCGGCGTCACGCCCGCGACCCGCGGGTTCAGCCGCTCGCTCATCCGCGCCGCGGCGTCGGGCAAGGTCGCCTCCCTCGCCGGCGGCGAGGTGCCCGTCACCGGCGAGAGCATCGCGCAGATGGGGCTTCAGGCGGCGGTGTGCGCACCCGTCCAGCTCGGTACCGACATCGCCGCGATGCTCTACGTCGATTCGATCGACCCGCACGCGCGCCTGCGTGACGAGGCACGCGAGTTTTGCGGCACGGTCGCGCACCTGCTCGGGCTGGCGTGGTCGAGCGCCAAGCGGGCCGAGGCCGAGCGACGCAACGCCGCCGCCAACGCCCAGCTCCAGGCCGCGCGCGAGGCCCAGCGCCTCCTCCTCCCCCCGACCAGCGCCCGCGTCGGCGGCATCGACTACGCCTGCATCATGGAGCCCGGCGTCATCGTCGCCGGCGACCTCTTCGACGTCGTCCCGCTCCCCGACGGTCGCGTCGCGGCCTTCCTCGGCGACGTGACCGGCAAGGGCGTCGGCGCGTCGCTGCTCATGGCCGCGGCCCAGTCGTGCCTCCACGCCGCACTTACCCGCTACGACGACCCCGCCGAGGCGATCCGCGAGGCCAACCGCTATGTCTGCGACCGCTCGGCGGCGCGGAGCTTCATCACGCTGTGGCTCGCGATCTTCGACCCCGCGGCCGGCACGGCGCAGGTCGTAGACGCCGGGCACGGGCACGTCATCTTCTGCCCCGCCGGGGCCGCGCCGCGCACGCTCCGGTCGGCCGGCGGGCCCCCCATCGGCATCGACCCTGAGTTCCCATACCCCTCCGAGACCATCGCCCTCGCGACCGGCGACCGCGTCGTGATGTTCAGCGACGGCGTCGTCGAGCAGCCCTCGCGGGAGGGCGAACAGTTCGGCGTCGGGCGGGCGCTGGCGGCGCTGGGCGAGGCGCATACCCCGCAGGGTGATGTCGATGCGCTGCTCGCGGCGATGCACGCCCACGCCGACAACCTGCCGCTAGCCGACGACACTACCGTCGCGTCGTGCGCCGTCGTGGATGTGAACGCAGAACCCGAGCAGCTCCCCTCGTGCTACTGATCGGAAGACCGGCTGCGGTACGGGTACTACGGGTCAGCCCAACACATCGTCGTACACGCCTTCGAGCGCGCGCACCGCACGGGTGATCTCGAACTTCTCTTCGACCCGCGCACGACCGGCGGCGCCCATCGCGCGCGCGCGCGAGGGGTCGTCGAGCACACCGAGCACCGCTTCGCCCAGCGCGTCCGGGCGCTTGTCGTCCACCAGCTCGCCGGTCGTGCCGCGGACAACGATCTCCTCGAACGCGGGGAGCGCATAGGCGGCCACCGGCAGCGACGCCGCCATCGCCTCGGTGATCACCAGCCCGAAGCTCTCCGAGAACGAGGTGAACACGAACAGGTCGCTCAAACGGAGCAACTCCGGCACGTCGTCCCGCCGCCCGACGAGCTTGATCGACCCGCCCAACCCCGCCTCGGCGATCACGCCCCCGAGCTTCGATCGCTCCTCGCCGTCGCCAACGATCAGCAGGACCGCCTCGGGGTACCGCTCGACCACGCGCGGCATCATCGCGAGCAGGTCGATCTGCCGCTTGCCGGGGTCGAGGCGCGCGACGTTGATCAGGACCGGGCCGCGTCCGCCGAGCGACAGCTCCGTGCGCACGGCTTCGAGCGTTTCGTCGGCGACCCCGAACCGCGTGAGATCGAGCCCGGGGTGGATGGTGGTGATCGCCGATTCGGGAAGCCCGAGCGAGGTGACCCACCCCGCCCAGCTCTCGCGGACGATCTCGGAGACGGCGACGAACCGGCGCACGCAGCGGCGAGCAACCCGCCTGGCGATCGTGTCGCGTGCCCGCTCGACCATCGACCCCGCGCCGCCGCGCCGGCGTGCGGGCAGAGCCCAGTGCAGAGTGTTGACCGCTGGTTTGTGCGCACGCGCGGCGGCCGTCTGGCCCAGGAGCCGATCGATCGCCGTGTTGTTTGTATGAACGATGTCGGCGTCGCGCGCCAACGCGGCGAGCCGCCGGACCGCGCCCGGCCAGCTTGCCGGTCCGCCCGCGCCGAGGCGGACGACCTCGGCGCCAGCGGCCCGGAAGCGCTCGCCCAGATCGCCCCCATCGCGCAGCGCGCACACGACGTGCCGGTAGCGTTCCGCGTGCTCGACGTTGCCGAGCAGCACGAGCTGCCCGCCGCCGAGGCGCAGGTCGGGCAGCGTGTGCAGAATCGTGCGTGCGCTCACGGGCTCTCCTCGGTCGGGAAGTACAGCTCCTTGGGGCGCAGGAAGCGGGCGAGCAGACGCTCGGGGATCACAGCCCACCCCGGTTCGTCGGGCGGGGCGCGGAGCTGCGAGGCGTACGCGTCGATCGCGTGACGCTTGCGGTCGAGCAGCCCGTCGGTCGAGACCGAGACCGGGTGCCCACGCAGGGGCGCGGCGAGCAGCCTCGCCAACGCGAGCGGGGCCGAGATCGGGCCCGGGCGATGCCCGCGCAGGTACGCCTTGATCGTCCAGAACCAGACCGGGTAGGCGAAGACGTGACCGGGGAATCCGGTCCGGCGGGCCGCGGCCAGTGTGGCGTCGTGCAGGGCGCGGTGGTCGGGGTGCCCGTCGGTGGCGTCGGGGACCAGCAGCTCGGCGGGGTCGTAGCGCGCGATCAGCGCGGCGACCTCGTCGGTCAGGGAGTCGGTGCGATCGTCGAGCGTGCCGTCCTCGTATCCGAGCAGGTGCAGGTCGTGCTCGGGGACGCCGAGTCGTGCGCACGCCTCGCGGAATTCAGCCATCCGCTTGCCGACCAGCTCGTCGGGGCCGAGTCGCGCCGAATGGTGCGAGTGGCGCCCGTCGGTCGCGAGGACGACGGCGACGCGCGAGCCGGCGTCGAGCTTGCGGCAGATGGCCGCTCCGCACCCGAGCGTCTCGTCGTCGGGGTGGGGGGCGAGGACGATCGCGGGGCGTTGGGCGCACGCGACGGTGACGTCGCGGGCCCGGCGTTCGAGCAGCGGGATCCCGACGCGTGCGCACGCGCGTTCGGCGAGGTCGAGCATTGCGCGGGCGGCTGGCATCGCGGCGCGAGTATACGGACGGGCGAGGTGCGTGATCGGACGTGCGGGTTGGTCTGTGATGCCCCGGGGCCGGGCACTGTGCGGCGGGGACGCGGTCGGCGCTTTGCCACGGGCTCTCGCCGTGGCAGTATGCGGGCACAGCGCTGGTCTGCGCGGAGGGAATCACAGATGCGGTATCGGAATCTCGTCGCGTCGGTCGGCGTGCTCGCGGTGGTCTCGGGGTCGGCGTTGGGCAGCATCATCGAGGACGCGGTCTACAACCCCGACAATGGGCATTACTACGCCCAGGTTGAGGTCCCCGGGCACATTCCGTGGCAGCGTGCACGAGCCGCGGCCGAGGAGTGGACGTACAACGGCGTCGCGGGGCACCTCGCGACGATCACCAGCGACGAGGAGAGCCGGTTCGTCGTCGATCACTTCGAGCAGGCGGCGATCGACATGTACTGGCTCGGTGGGTACCAGGACTTCGATTCGGCGCCCGAGGACGACCCGGCCGCGGGGTGGCGGTGGGTGACCGGCGAGGAGTGGGGCTACACGAACTGGACGCCGAACTCCCACGAGCCGAACGACTCGGGCCCGAACGGCGAGGACGTGCTCCAACTGTGGCGTGCCGACTGGTGGTTGCCCGAGTGGAACGGCAATTACCCGCTGGGGCGCTGGAACGACGCGCCGGTGGATCACCCGGCGCCCGGGTACGTGGTCGAGTTCGTGCCTGCGCCCGGCGTTCTCGGCGTGCTCGGGATCGGGGTGGCGGGGATGTCGCGCCGTCGTCAGTGAATCAGGGGCACCCCGCGACCCAGGCGTTGACGTAGTACTGAAGATCGATCGCCGTAACCGCGCCGTCGGGCTGCCCGTAGGCGGGGTCTCCCTGCGCGGCGTTCTGCGTGGTCAGATCGGCTTGCGGGTCTTCGACCACCCAGAGGTTGGCGTAGTACTGGATGTCGGCGGCGGTGACCTGCCCGTCGGGCTGCCCGTAGGCGGGGTCTTCGGCCGAGGCGTTGGTGGTGGTGAGATCGGCCGGGCAGACAGGGCTGGTGTCGTTGTGCCAGAAGCGGACGGGCGGGTTGCCGGTCCAGTTGCAGCCGAAGATGTCGGGGACACCGTCGGCGCCGAAGTCAGCGACGACCGCGTTGTGCACGCCGGTGGTGTCGATGATGTCCTTGGTCCACGATCCGCCGACGCCGTCGTTGTTGACATAGACGGCGAGTTCGCGGGTCGTGGAGGTGTGCATCTGCCCGAGCACGATATCCATGTCGCCGTCGACATCGACGTCGGCTGCCTGGAGGGTGTGGCAGCGGTTGAGGTCGGGCACGATGACGCTGACGGTCCAGGCGCCGTGCGGGTTGCCGGTGGTGGGTTCGCAGCGGAGCACGTCGCCGGTGCCCTCGGAGCATGAGAAGAGCACGTCGCTGACGCCGTCGGCGTCGATGTCGGTGACGAGGGCCTTGATGGTGTTGTAGAGGTCCGGGACGATGGTGGTCGAGGGCCAGGCGTCGGCGCGTGCGTTGCCGGCGGGCTCGGGGTTCTCGAGCCAGAAGCCGGCGCCGATGAGGTCGGCGTCGCCGTCACGATCGACGTCACCGCTGATCATCCCCTCGCCGTTGAGGTCGGAGCGGATCGTGCGCTGCGTCCACGACGAGCCGCCGTTGCCGAAGAAGACGTAGAGCATGGTCTCGGTGCGTGTGCCGATGTCCAGTGATCCGTCGTGGTCGAAGTCCGCGAGTTCGACGTCCTTCCCCCAGTAGCCGAGCGACCCGACGACGTGGCGTGTCCACGAGTAGTACCCGGGGTCTCCGGCGGGGAGCGGGTTCTCGAACCAGAGCAGGTTGGCGCCGTCGGGCCCGTCGGGGACGACGATGTCGAGGTCGCCGTCGGCGTCAACATCGCCGAGTGCGGCGTCGGTGGTGAACTCGACGTTCGGGACGGCGATGACGGTCCTGCGCCAGTCGGGCCAGCGGTACCAGACGAGCCCTTCGGTGAGCCCGCCGCCGACGACAGCGTCGTCGAGTCCGTCGCCGTCGATATCGCCGACCATTTTGCAGTCGCCGGCCATGCCCTGGTCAACAACGACCTCATCGAACTGAGGGGGGGCGGGGAGATCGGTGCCGATGGCGCCGTACGCCACCGGGGCAACCAATAAGGCCACCAGCCAGATCGTGCGCATCTCGTTTCCTCCGGGGAGGCGTTACGCACGGCGTGGCTGTCGGTTCAGGCGACGACCGCCGCCGGGGCCCCGAATACGGGGATTCCCCGGTGCGACCCGCGTGGGGCGCTCCTACGGGCGGGGCGGAGCCAGACCGTGATGTCTAAATCCCGGCGGAGGAACGTCCGAGAACCGGCTGACGGGGTCCGGCATGGGTAGGCGCAGGGGTGAATGCCCCGTGCCGGCCCCGAAACCACCCTCGCCGGTCCGGAGCGGGATTGAGCCGGCTGGTGGGGTTCGGTAGGCTGGGAAGGTCCGCTCGGGGTCGATCTGTCGCGTAGTGCACGTGCGACGACCGTTGGACGTTGAAGGGATCATCCGATCCGGTCGGGTCGGGGAGAGGTGCGCAATGGAACATGCATGGGTTCGTGGGGTAGCGGTCGTTGTGTCGGCCGGCGCGATCGGTCTGGTCGCGACGGACGCGAGCGCGGCCAAGCTGCCGAAACATCTGGTCGTGACATCGACGAAGGAGCCGGGCTCGCTGGAAGCAAGGCGGGCTTGGACGGACTGGATGTACGAGCAGACTCGTTGGGACGGCCCGAGCGACCGGGTCATCTACGGCGCCGACGACCGCATCGAGGTGTGGCAGGAGACCGACCCGGTCCTGCGGGAGATGTCGGAGGCGGCGTGTGTGGTGGTGACCCACAGCGAGGTGACCGATAACGGTGACGGGACCTACACGGTTCACTCGACGCCGTGGACGAGCCAGTCGGGTCAGCCGCTGTGCCCGGGCGAGCCGTTCGCGGGTCAGCCGCAGGTCGGCAACTGCTCGGGGTGGTTCGTCGGAGGCGACATCATCGTGACGGCGGGGCACTGCATCGACTCCGGCGACATCGGCACGTGGGGGTACCTGTTCAACTTCGAGATCGACACAATGGGTGGCAGCGCGCCGACGATCGTGCCCGCGGACGACGTGTACTGGATCACCGGGATCATCGACCGCGAGCAGTCGGGCGACTACGACCACTGCATCACGCAGGTGGACCGCCCGGTGGTGGGTCGGAACCCGGTGCCGATCATGCGCGGCACGGCGCCGGCGGTCGGCACGCCGTTGACGGTGATCGGGCACCCGACGGTGCTGCCGAAGAAGCTGGCCGGCGGGGCGAATCTGATCTCCGTGGTCGGGGGCGACGGGTACTTCGTGGCGAACCTGGATACCTACGGGGGCAACTCGGGCTCGATGGTGGTCAACACGGACACCTACGAGGTCGCGGGCATCCTCGTGCGCGGGGCGACGGACTTTGTCGACGGCGGGGGGTGCACGGAGTCAAACGTGCTGCCGGACTCGAGCGGTTCGGAAGAATCCAGCCTCACGACACACTTCGAGAACTTCATCCCGTTCCTCGGTGCGCAGGTGACGCCGCCCGGCGACACGCTGCACTTCGGCGCGGTGGGCGGCCCGTTCTCCGACGACCCGGTGAACTACTCGATCACCAACCCGACGGGCGATCCGCTGGACTACACGGTGAGTCTGATCGACCCGCAGGGGCTGCTGCTGCTCGACGGTGGGACGTCGCCGCTGGCGGGAACGATCCCGGGCGGGGGGAACGCGATGTTCACGGTGTCGCTCTCGGCGGCGACGGCGGGGCTCCCCGCGGGCGTCTACGCCGGGCTCGTGGTCGTGGACGACACGACCAACGTGATCCAGGCGCAGCGGACGCACACGGTGGAGGTGGGTCAGACGGTGGTGAACGTCACGCCGGCGAACGACCTGACGGGCGGCGGGCCGGTGGGCGGCCCGTTCACCGTCTCTGAGGTCTACACGGTCACGAGCGCACGCCCGACGCCGGTCTCGGTGTCGGTCACGGCGTCCGACCCGTGGATCAACGTCAGCACATCGCTGGTGAACCTGAGCACCACAGGCGATTTCGCCGACGTGACGGTCGGGATCGACAACGGCGTCGCGGGGGCGCTGCCGGCCGGGCTGTACAACGGCTCGGTCACGTTCGAGAACCTCGACAACGGAAGCATGGAGACGCGCAGCGTGACGCTCGACGTCGGGCGCTTCGTCTACGCCTCGATCGACACGCCGATCGGCATCGCCGACAATTCCAGCTTCAACAGCACGATCACGGTGGGCGACAGCTACTGCATCGGCGACGTCGACGTGGACATGGACATCACGCACTCCTACCAGGGCGACCTGCGGCTGATCCTCACGAGCCCGAACGGCACGTCCGTGACGCTGCACGATCGCTCGGGCGGCTCGGACGATGACATCGTGACCCGGTACGACGACGGCGGCGTCGACACGGTCCCGGACGGACCCGGCACGCTGGCCGACTTCAACTTCGAGGGCTCGGCCGGCGTGTGGACGCTCAACGTGTCGGACAACGCCGGCGGCGACACCGGCACGCTCAACTCGTGGTCGCTGCGTCTCGCGTCGACCGGCTCGACGTGCCCGCCGGTGGCGTACGACGGCTCGGGCAGCGGGGCGTCCAACCAGATCCTCGACATCACGCTGTCCGGCGCCTCGAACGCCGGCAACCCGCTGAGCTATGTCGTCACCAGCCTGCCCACCAACGGGCTGCTCTACGACTCGACGAGCACAGCGATCCTCGGCGTTCCGACGACGCTGCCGGACGACCAGGTGCGCTACAAGCCGGCGATCGACTTCGCCGGCACCGACAGCTTCTCCTTCGAGGTTGACGACGGCGTGCCTTCGAACACGGCGAGTGTGTCGCTGTCGATCGGCGGGAGCCAGGCAGCGTTCGCGTCCTACCTCCTCGATAGCGACCCGGGCTGGAACCTCGGCGGTCAGTGGGCGTACGGCGTCCCGGCAGGGGCGAGCGGCGACCCGGCGAGCGGGGCGACCGGCGCCAACGTCTTCGGGTACAACCTCGCCGGCGACTACCCGAGCGGCATGACCGCGACCGAGTACCTGCGCAGCAAGCCGGCGGACTGCACGGGGCGGAGCGGCGTCACGCTCCAGTTCGAGCGCTGGCTCGGCGTCGAGCAGTCGGACTACGACCACGCCAACATCGAGGTCAGCACCGACGGGATCGCCTGGACCGAGATCTGGCACAACCCGTCGGGCTCCGGCAACTCGATCGATGACGCGGCGTGGAGCCTGCAGACCTTCGACATCTCGGGCATCGCCGACAACCAGCCAACCGTCTACGTCCGCTGGGGCATGGGCCCGACCGACGGCTCGGTGGTCTTCCATGGGTGGAACATCGACGACATCGAGTTCCTGGCGGCGGTTGCGTCCGGATGCGCGGCCGATGTCACCACGACCGGCGCCGGCAGCGGTGACCCCGGGTACGGGGTGCCGGACGGCGAGGTGACCGGCACTGACATCCAGTACTTCGTCAACGCCTGGGTTGCCGGCGATATCGCCGCCGACATCACGACCGCCGGCGCGGGCATCGGCGACCCCGGGTACGGGTTCCCCGACGGTTCGATCACCGGCGCGGACATCCAGCTCTACGTGAACCTCTACAACGTCGGCTGCCCGTGATACGGGAACGGCTCTGAACCCTCACGGCCCCGGGGCGACCCGGGGCCGTTTTCGTCTCAGCCCTCGGTGGGGGCGACGGGCTTGCGGAGTTCGACGGGGGCGAGGCTGAAGCTGATGTGGTAGACGCCGTCCTCGATCGTGCTGTGCACCTTGCCCGGGGCGCACTTGTGGAAGAGGTGAAGCATCGGGGCGTTCTCGTGGAGGACCTCGGCGGTAAAACTGACGATGCCGCGGTCGCGGGCGATCTCGATCAGGCGGGTCAGCAGGTGCTCGCCGATGCCGATGAGCTGCCACTCGTCGGCAACGATGAAGGCGATCTCGGCGGCGTTGGTCGCGGTGTCCACGTCGTACGAGGCGATGCCGACGATGATCTCGCGGTCGTTCGGGCTGGCGATCGCGACGAGGATGACGTGGCGGTCGAGGTCGGCGACGACGGTCTCCTTGAAGCTCCGGCGCGGCAGACGCTTGATGTGCCCGTGGAATCGCTTGTAGAGCGTCGCCGGCGAGAGCTTGTAGAACGCCTCGATCATCAGGTCCTCGTCCACAGGCTCGGCGATCCGGACGCGGATGGTGCGTCCGTCGTCGGTGATCACCGACGAGGCCAGGGCGTCCACCCCCGGCGTCCCGAGCGCGAGCACCGCGACCTGCTCGTCGGGGACGAGCGCGCGTTCGCGTGCGGCCCGCATGAGGTCCTCGCGGAAGTCGGGGTGGGCGACGTGGATCAGAGCGAGGGCGCGCTCGCGGATCGATTTTCCGTGCAGGTCGGCCGCCCCGAACTCGGTGACGACGTAGTGCACGTCGCCGCGGGAGGTGACCACGCCGGCGCCGGGCTTGAGCGTCGAGACGATGCGCGAGTATGAGCCGTCGTGGGCGGTCGAGGGCAGCGCGATGATCGGCTTGCCGCCGATCGAGCGCGAGGCGCCGCGGACGAAGTCGACCTGCCCGCCGATGCCGGAGTAGAAGTAGTTGCCGATCGAGTCGGCGCAGACCTGCCCGGTGAGGTCGATCTCGAGGGCGGAGTTGATCGAGACCATCTTGTCGTGCCGAGCGATGCGGAACGGGTCGTTGGTGTACTCGGTGGGGTGGAAGTCGAGCAGGGGGTTGTCGTGGATCCATTCGTAGAGTCGGCGGGTGCCGAGGACGAAGCTCGCGGTGATCTTGCCGGTGTTGATGGGCTTGCACCGCCCGGTGATGACGCCCCGCTCGACCAGCTCGATCACGCCGTCACTGAACATCTCGGTGTGGACGCCGAGGTCCTTCTTGTCGGTCAGGCAGTGCAGGACGGCGTCGGGGATGGTCCCGATGCCCATCTGCATCGTCGAGCCGTCCTCGATCAGCTCGGCGATGCGGGCGCCGATGCGTCTGGCGACCTCGTCGGGCTCCGGCGGGCGCGACTCGAGGATCTCCTCCTCGTGCTCGACGATCGCGTCCACCTGGTTGACGTGGATAAAGGCGTCGCCGAGCACGCGCGGCATCCGCGGGTTGACCTGCGCGATGACGTTGCGGGCCGACTCGGCCCCCGACTTGACGATGTCCACGCTGACCCCGTAGCTCATGAACCCGTGCTCGTCGGGCGGCGAGACCTGAATCAGAGCGTGGTCGAGAGGGAAGCGCCCTGAGCGGAACATCCGCGGGATCTCGGAGAGGAACAGGGGGGTGTAGTCGGCGCGGCACTCGGCGATCGCCTCGCGCGTGTTGGCGCCGATGAAGAACGCGTTGTGCCGGAAGCCCTCCTCGAACTTCGGGTCGACGTAGGGCGCCACGCCGAGGGTCATGATGTGGATGATCTGGGCGTCGGCGATGCCGCCGCGCTGCTCGGTGAGGGCCTTGACGAGCGCCTGTGGCTCGGCGGCGCCGGAGCCGATGAAGACGCGCTGCCCGCTGCGGACGTGCTTGGTGACGACGTCCGGGCCGGTCAGCTTGCGTGCGTAGTCCTCGCGCCAGTTGTGCATCGGGTAGCCCCCCGCGGCGGGGCGGTCCGTGCCCCGCATCGGACGGATCGTAGGGGAGCGCTGCGTCGTGTATAGCGTGCGGCGCCGGTTCGGCGTGAATCGGAAACGAGATCTCACGCGGCCGCGCGTGCGCACGGCGATGGGGGATTGGCCCCGGCAGGATTCGAACCTGCGCACGGACGATTATGAGTCGCCTGCTCTAACCGCTGAGCTACGGGGCCTCGACCGGCGATGGTACCGCCCGCGGGGGTACGGCGCGTCCGCGGCGAGTGAAGTCAAAGCGCCGACCGCCCCGCGGCCCGCTGGAGTGGGCGGGCGCACGGGGCGGTGCGGGCGACGGGCTCGGGTGTCGGGCTCAGGGGCAGCCAGCGACGAAGGCGTTGACGTAGTACTGGATGTCGGCCGTGGTGACCATCCCGTCGGGCACGCCGTAGCCGGGGTCGCCGATGGCGGCGCCGGTGGTGGTGGTGTCGGCGATGCAGGGGTTGGCGCCGCCGGCGGGCTGGAACTCGAAGGCGCCCATGTCGATGTTGAGGGCCCAGGCGGGGACGCCGGTGTTGGGCGTGGCGGGGTCGTCGAGGTTGCGGTCGTTGCCGTCAAAGTCGGCGGCGTAGTCGGTGACGAGGAGGGTGCCGCCGAGCGAGCCGAGCGAGTCGCCCGAGTCGATTGCGGGCGAGCCGGCGAGCAGGTGGAAGTCGCCGCTCGCGGCGTTCGCGAACATGGGGTCGTCGGAGAGGTTGCCGTTGGCGTCGGGCGTGCCGGAGGGTCCCTCGGGGATGATCGAGTTGTGGACGACGAAGGCGCCACCGCCAGACTTTGAAGCGGCGGCGGCGTTGACGACGACGCAGTTGAGCAGCTCGGTGCTAGTTCCGGCTGGGGACTCGAAGGTGTCGCCGGCGCCGACGTCGGCCGTGTTGCCGCTGAAGGTGCAGTTCATGGCGTCGAGATCACCGCCCGAGAAGATCGCACCTCCGTACTGCGAGGCGGTATTGTCCACGAAGACCGAGTTGACCAGGTCGGACGTGGAGCCGGCCCAGATCGCCCCGCCGCGCGCGGCGGTATTGGACTCGAACCACGAGTCGCGGACAGACTTGACACCGGACTGCTCGAGGATGGCGGCGCCGCCGTAGGTATCGCTTGTGTTGCCGATGAACGTGCAGGCGTCGATGGTAAGCGAGCCGGTGTAGTGGCGGAGCCCGCCGCCGCTCGCGGTGGCCGAGTTGGAGAGGAAGGACACGTTGGTGAGCGTGGCGTTGCTGGAATTGAGGTAGAGCCCGCCGCCGCTGCCGGCCGAGTTACCGGAGACAGTCGTGTCCTCCATGGTGAGCGTGCCGGCGTTGATGTAGAGACCACCCCCGCAACAGGAGGTATGGTTGTCGGTGAGTTCGCAGTTGCGGACGATGACGACGGCGCCTGAGTCAAGTGCCTTGATGGCGCCGCCGCGGTCGGTGCCTGGCCCGCCGCCGTTCTGGATGGTCAGGTCCTCGAAGGTGACGTCGGCGCCGGAGACGACCGTGAAGACCGAGTCGAGCCCCTGCCCTTCCATGATGGTGCTGCCGGTGCCGGCACCGCGGATGGTGAGGTTCTTGCCGACGACGACGTTCTCGGGGTAGAAGCCGGCGGCGATGACGACGGTGTCGCCGGCGGTGGCGTTGGCGACGCCCGCGGTGACGGTGAAGTAATCGCCGGGGACGTGGATCTCGTTGGCGCGGGCGCTTGAGCCCGCGACGAGGGCGATCCCGAAGGCTGCAGTGATGGCGCGGTTCATAACAAGTCTCCTTATCCGGTTTTGCTTCTGGTTTCGTGTGGCGGTGCGGGGTTGTGCCTGTCTCCACCGTTACACGCGGGAACGGCGCGTCGCGCGCCCGATCGAATCGGCGGGTACGCGCTCGTTTCCCAACCGGCACGCTGGTACGCTTTCATCCTGTATGGACGAGCGCGAACGCTTCCGTGAGGTCGAGCGGCTGTTCCGGGACGCCTCGGCGTTGCCCGCGGACGAGCGCGAGGCGTTCGTCACCGCGGCGTGCGGCGGAGACGAACGCCTGTGCCGCGAGGTGCTGGCGCTGCTGGCGCGCGGCGAGAAGACCGACGCTCGCCTCGAGCCCGTCGCCGACATCCCCGGCATGACCGAGCGCGCAAGCCACGTGCCCGAGCGCGTCGGGCGTTTCCGCGTCCTCGGCGTGCTCGGCGAAGGCGGGATGGGGGTGGTCTACGAGGCCGAGCAGGATTCGCCGCGCCGCACCGTCGCGCTCAAGCTGATCCGACCCGGGCTTGCGTCACGCGGGACGCTGGCGCGGTTCCGGCTCGAGGGCGAGGTGCTCGGGCGGCTCCAGCACCCGGGCATCGCGACGGTGTACGAGTCGGGGACCGAGGACACCGGCGCCGGCGAGCAGCCGTACTTCGCGATGGAGTTGATCCGCGGGCGCCCGCTGACAGAGCACGCCGACGCGGAGAACCTCGGCGTGCGCGAGCGCCTCGGGCTGATCGTGCAGGTGTGCGAGGCGGTCCACCACGCGCACCAGCGCGGCATCATTCACCGCGACCTGAAGCCCGGCAACATCCTCGTCACCGGTGACGGTCGTCCCAAGGTGCTCGACTTCGGGGTTGCGCGCGCCGTCGATCAGGACCTGCGTACCACGACACTCCGCACCGAGCGCGGGCAGCTCGTCGGCACGGTGCCGTACATGTCGCCCGAGCAGGTTGGTGGTGACCCCGAGGCGGTGGACACGCGCAGCGATGTGTACTCGCTGGGCGTGGTCGCGTTCGAGCTGCTCAGCGGGCGGCTGCCGCACGACGTGCGTGGGGCGGCCGCGTTCGAGATGATCCGCACGATCGGCGAGGAGGACCCCGCCCGCCTGAGCACAGTGGACCGCTCGTTCCGCGGCGATATCGACACGATCATCGCCAAGGCGCTCGAGCGGGAGAAGGACCGGCGGTACCAGTCGGCCAGCGAGCTGGCGGGCGATATCAGGCGCTACCTGAGCGACGAACCGATCCAGGCACGCCCGCCCACGACGTGGTACCAGCTCGCGAAATTTGCTCGGCGCAACAAGGCGTTCGTGGCGTCGGCGGGGAGCGTCGCGGCGATCGTGCTCGTCGCGTTGATCGTGCTCGGCGTGCTGCTGGTGAGGACCGTGCGCGCGGAGAAGGCGGCCGGCGTGGCAGCAGACGAGGCACGGGTGCAGCGCGACGCGGCAACCGACGAGGCAGCCAAGGCGACGCAGCTCAACCAGCTCTTCATCGACATGATCGCGGGGATCAAGCCGGAGGTGGCGCTCGGCGCCGACACGACGCTGCTGCGGACGATTCTGCAGACGACGAGCGAGCGGGTGGACAGCGAGCTCACCGAGCAGCCGGTCGTGCGTGCGACGCTGCACCACAAACTCGGGAGCGCGCTGCTGGCGTTGGCCGAGTACAAGCCGGCGGCCGACGAGCTTCGCAGCGCCATCGACCTCTACGCCAAGAACGCCCCGGACAACATCGACCGCTGGCGGGCGGAGAACAGCCTGGCGGAGGCGGTCTACTTCCTCGGCGACCTGGATGAGGCCGAGTCGCTGCACCACGAGACGATCGAGGAGCTGACCAGGCGGGTCGGGTCCGACGACGACGCGACGCTCGACGCCCGGAACACGTACGGGTCGTTCCTGCACGCACTGACACGGTTCGACGAGGCTAAGGCGATCTGGGAGGACGTTTACAAGCGGTACGTCGCGAAGCACGGCGAGGAGGACGAGCGTTCGGTCGTGGTGCTGCGGAACGTGGCGATCGTGAGCGTGGACCTGGGTGACTACGCGGGCGCAGAGCCGCTGGCACGCCGCGCCCTCGAACTCTCGCGGGGCGCGCTCGGGCAGGACGCGATCGAGACGCTGCGATCGGAGCGCACGCTAGCGGTGGTGCTGAACGAGACGAACCGCTCGGACGAGGCGTTGCCGCTCATCCGGCACGTGTGCGAGCGGTACGACGATGTGTTCGGGCCCGAGCACGAGCGAACGCTGCGCGCCCACTCACAGCTCGCCGCGGCGCTGGAGGGCACCGGCTCGCTCGACGAAGCCGAGACGGAGTACCGCTCGCTCGCGGAGACCTACGCCCGCGTGTACGGCGAAGACTCGGCCAACGCGCTGATCGCGGCGAACAACCTCGCGGTGATGCTGATGTCGCAGGGGCGGCTCAACGAGGCCGAGCCGTTCATGCTCCGAGTGCTCGAGGGGCGCCGGCGGACGCTGCCCCCCGGGCACCTCGCGATCGTCAACTCGCTCAACGCGCTCGGCGGTCTATACCGGCATAAGGAGCAGTTCGACAAGGCGCTGCCGTACTACGAAGAGGCCTACAAGATCGTCTCGGAGACTCTGCCCGAGGGGCACTTCATCCGCGGGATCATCGGCGGCGGGCTCGGCGACACGCTGACTGGACTCGGGCGGTACGACGAGGCCGAGGCGAAGCTGCTTGAATCGGACCGCGTGCTGGAGGCCGCGGTGCCGCCCGGGCACCCGTACCGGGTCACGTCGGTGCACAATCTCGTCACGCTGTACGAGAAGTGGGGCAAGGCGAACAAGGCCTCCGAGTGGCGAGCGAAGCTGCCCGAGGACGACCCCGTTCGCACGGGTGACGACTGACCGACGCGTGCCGGAGGTCAGCGCATGCTGAGCATCTCTCGGTAGGTCGGGATGGGCCAGAGGTCCTCGGCCACGGTGTTCTCGAGCGCGTCGGCGGCGGCGCGGACCGCGGCCATCGCCGGCTTGACCTTGCCCGCGATGTGCTCGGCGTGCTTGAGCGTCTGGGGCGGCGCGTGCTCGGTCTCGCGCTCCAGTTCGACGGTCGCGTCACGCAGGGCCTTGGCGAGGTCGCCGAACCGCTCGAGGTGCCCGCGGAGGTCGGCGGCGTCGAGCCCGGCCGCCTCGGTCGCGGCGACCGCCTCGGCCAGCTCGGTCTGGTGACGCACCGCCGCCGGGTGGATCTGCGTCCGAGCCATCGACGCGAGCGTCTCGGCCTCGATCAGCAGCTGCTGCACGTATTTCTCGAGGAAGATGTGCGTGCGGCTCTCAACCTCGGGCTTGTTGAGCACCTTGAACTGGCGGAACAGGGCGAGGTTCTTCTTGTCCTTCAGCGCGGGGATCGCCGTGACCGTGTCGCGGAGATTGGGCAGCCCACGTTTCTCGGCTTCGGCGTGCCACGACTCGTCGTAGTTGTCCCCGTCGAACAGCACCCGCCGGTGCTCCTTGACCAGCTTCTGGAGGATCTTGCGGACCGCGCCCTCCATCTTTTCCGCCGTCGGCTTCGCACCGAACGCTATGTCGAGCTCGTCGGCGAGGTAGCTGAGCGAGTCGGCGACGATGGTGTTGAGGACGGTCGCGGGCCACGAGACCGCCGCGGTCGACCCGACCGCGCGGAACTCGAACTTGTTGCCGGTGAAGGCGAAGGGGCTGGTGCGGTTGCGGTCGCCCGAGTGGCGCGGGATCTGCGGGAGCGTGCGCGCCCCGAGGCTGAGCTTGCCGCCCTTGCGGGTGCCCGAGGCCTGCCCCGATTCGAGCTGGTCGATGATGTCGGTGAGCATGTCGCCGAGGAAGATCGAGATGATCGCCGGCGGGGCCTCGTTGGCGCCGAGGCGGTGGTCGTTGCCGGCCGAGGCGATCGACGCGCGGAGCAGGTCGGCGTGCATGTCCACCGCGCGGATGACCGCGCAGAGGAAGACGAGGAACTGCATGTTGAGGTGCGCCTCCTCGCGCGGGTCGAGGAGGTTCACGCCGGTGTCGGTCGCGAGCGACCAGTTGAGGTGCTTGCCCGAGCCGTTGATCCCGTCAAAGGGCTTCTCGTGCAGGACGCACTCGAGCCCGAAGACGGGAGCGGTCTTGCGGAGCGTCTCCATGACGACCATCTGGTGGTCGCAGGCGATGTTGGCGCTCTCGTAGCGTGCGGCGATCTCGAACTGCCCCGGGGCGACCTCGTTGTGGCGCGTCTGGACCGGCACGCCGAGCGTGTAGAGAGCGCGTTCGGCCTCGGCCATGAACGCCAGCGCGCGGGCCGGGATCGACCCGAAGTAGTGGTCCTCGAGCTGCTGCCCCTTGGGCGGGTGGGCGCCGATGAGCGTGCGCCCGCAGGTGGGCAGGTCCGGGCGGGCGAAGTAGAGGTCGCGGTCGATCAGGAAATACTCCTGCTCGGCGCCGAGGGTGGCGCTGACGCGCGTCACGCCCTCGTCGGACCCGAACAGCTTGAGGACGCGCATCGCCTGCTCGTGCACGGCGTCCATCGAGCGCAGCAGCGGCGTCTTCTTGTCGAGCGCCTCGCCGGTCCAGCTCACGAACGCCGTCGGGATGCACAGCGTGACGTGGTTGGGCCCGCGGGAGAGGAAGACCGGGCTGGTGCAGTCCCAGGCGGTGTACCCGCGTGCCTCGAAGGTGGTGCGCAGCCCGCCGGAGGGGAAGCTCGATGCGTCGGGCTCGCCCTGGACCAACGCCGTGCCGGTGAACTCGGAGAGCGCGCCGCCCGTGCCGTCGGGGACGAGAAAGGCGTCGTGCTTCTCGGCGGTCGAGCCGGTCAGCGGCTGGAACCAGTGGCAGTAGTGGGTGGCGCCGTTCTCGACGGCCCAGTCCTTCATGGCCGCGGCGACGACGTCGGCCACGTCAGGGTCGAGCCCGTCGCCGAGCTTGATCGTCTTCTGGAGCTTGCCGAACACCTCCTTGGGCAGGCGCTGGCGCATCACACGCTCGCTGAACACATCCTTGCCGAAGGTCGTGTACGCGTCGGTGCGCCCTTCGGCGATCCCGTTGGCCCAGGCGTACTCGAGTCGTTTCGGCGTGGTCCGCTCCATCGGTGGCTCCTCTTACCTCGATCCCGGACCGGTCGGGTCCGGATAATGGTGGGATTCTCGCGGGTGTTCGTGCGTGTTCAAGGTGTCGGTTCTGTATCGCCCCGAGTTTCATCGGAGCGGGCGAGACCAGAGCCCAGCGTCCGCGTGAATTCGCCCGCCTCGGCGGCCGGGTCGCGCCCCTGTGCCGCAGCCTCGCTGACCCGTCGGACCAGCGCCGAGCCGACGATCGCCGCGTCGGCGTGCTCGACCACCGCCCGCACGTGCTCGGGGGTCGAGATCCCGAACCCGCAGGCGATCGGCAGGTCCGTCGAGTCGCGGAGAACATCCACCCTCCCGCGAATATCCGGTGCGGACTCGCGCTCGCCGGTGATCCCCGCCCGGGCGATCAGGTAGACGAAGCCGGTGCAGCGCCGGGAGATCACCGCCGCCCGCTCGTCCGGCGTCGTCGGGCTGACCAGCAGGGAGAGGGTCAGCCCGGCCTCGCCCGCTGCCGCCGCGATCGGCTCGGACTCCTCCAACGGCACATCCGGGACGATCAGCCCGTCGAAGCCCGACTCGGCGGCCCGGCGTGCGAACGCCGCTGCACCCCCGAGCCGCTGGACGATCGACACGCTCACCATCGCCACCAGCCCGCAGGAGAGCTGCGGGCGTGTTGCGGCGACCTCGGCGAACACCGACTCGGGGGTGGCCCCGGCTCCGAGCGCCTCGTGCATCGCCGCGGCGATCACCGGCCCGTCGGCGATCGGGTCGCTGAACGGGAAGCCGACCTCGATGATGTCGCCCCCCGCACGCTCGAGTTCCGGCAGGATGCGGGCGGTCTGCCCCGGCGCGGGGTGCCCGCCGGTGGTGTACGGCATCAGTCCGCCGCGGTGCTCGGCGCGCAGCCGCGCAAAGATGTGGTCGATCCGGTTCACGCGGGCAGTGTACGGACCTCGCGTCGGTCGCTCACGGCAGGGGCTGATCGGTCAGGTGGACGCGGAGGGGGAGCGTCCGCAGTCCCTGGCGGATGACCAGGCGGATGCTGTCGGGTTCGCCCTCGACGCCGTCGAAGCGCCACGAGATCGAGTCGTCGTTCCACATGGTCCACCCGGACTCGGTCTCGTTCCCGCCGCCGACCAGGGCGATCGACTCGACCTGCGCCTTGATCGTGCCCGGCTGCATCTCGACGTCGAACGAGTTGCCGGCGGGCTTGAGGCGAGCCTTGACGGGGGTCCCGAACGCATCGACCGCCGTCCACTCGGGGCCGATCTTCACCGACTTGGTGACGGTGGTCTCGTACACCGTCGCGTCGATCGTGGCGTCGAGGCTGAAGGTCTCGGCGCTGCGCGTCGCGGGCGCGAGCGTAAACGTGAACTTGGTCGGTGCTTCGCCCCACACCTGGGTCGTCTCGATGTAGTCCGGCTCGCCGTTGAACCCGGGCTCGACCTTGGTCAGGTCGGCGCCCGCGGCGTCGGTCGCGATGAACGCGCCCGGTTCGGCGATGTCGAGCAGCGTGACCCCGTCCGGCAGCGGCACGCGGAAGGTCAGGCGCAGCCCCGGCTTGTCGCTCGGGAAGGTCATCTTGTCCTCGTCGGGCGGGACGATCTCCGCCACGCGGGTCTCCTTGACGGTCAGCAGAGTGGGGGTGAGCGACTGTTCGGTGGTCGAGCCGCCGCCGGAGAGCACCAGGGCGGCCGCCGCCGCGATCAGTGTCTGTGCGTGCATGAGAGATCTCCTGTGTGCAGGAACGGCGCGATGATCGGGCGGATAACGGGCGGACTCAAGCCTCACCCGATGACGTCGGGCAGGTCCTCGAGCCCCTCGGTGAGCACGCGGGGCCCGTCCTCGGTTACCAGCACGTCGTGCTCGTAGTGGACGGCGAGCGAGCCGTCGGCGGTGCGGATCGGCCAGCCCTTGCGGGTCTCGCGGGTCTCGCCGGTGCCGACGGCAATCATCGGCTCGACGGCGACGAGCGTGCCGGGCTCGCACGGCTTGTGCGCCTCGGGCCACGCGACGGGCGGGAGCGGGATATTGCTGACGAACGGGGGCCCGTGCAGGCGTCCCTTGCCGATGCCGTGCCCCCCGAGCCCGCGGACGAGGTGGAAGCCGCACTCGTCCTCGACGTGGCGCTGGACGGCGCGGGCCCATTCGGTCCAGGTGTTGCCGGGGCGGAGTTCGCGCACGCCGCGGGCGAGCGACTCCTTGCCGGCGTTGCACAGACGTCGGACCTCTTCGGCGGGTGTGCCGAAGACGTAGGTCCACGCGGCGTCGCCGACCCAGTCGCGCAGGAACACGCCGATGTCCACCGTGTAGACGTCGCCCTTGGCGAGCGGTTCGGTCCACGTGGTCGCGGTGCCGTGGACGATGCAGTCGTTGACCGAGTGGCAGGCGTGGGAGGGGAACGGCGGGATGCCGCGGCGCGGGCGGTAGGCGAGGAAGCACGACTTGCCGCCCATGCCGTAGAGTTGCTCGGCGACGAAGACGTCGACCTCGGCGCAGGTCACGCCGACGCGCAGCCAGCCCGCGAGACGGCGGTGCGTCTCGACCACGCACTGGGCGGCGGCGTAGGCGGCGTCGGCGTGGGCGGGGGAGAGGTTCGGCACGGGCGGCATGGTATCGGCCTTCACCCCACGATCTCTCCCCCCAGCACCGCAACGTCTACGGGGTTTCCCCCGAACTCGTACCCGAGCTGCCGCTCATCGCTCCACCGCAGCAAGGCAACATCGGCGCGGTTGCCCGGGCGGATCGATCCGACCGCATCGACCCCGAGAAGGGCGGCGGCGTTGACGGTGCACGCCGCGATCGCCTCGCCGGCCGTCAGCCCCAGGTTCCGCACCGCCAGCGCGATCGCCATGGGCATCGACGAGCACGGGGCGCTGCCGGGGTTGCAGTTGGTCGCGATGCACAGGGCGCCGCCGGCGTCCACGAACGCCCGCCCGTTGCCGTAGCGCCCGTCCACGTGGAACCCGGAGCACGGGAGCATGACGCCGAACGTGCCGCTCTCGCCCAGCGCCCGAAGCTCGTCGGGCTTGGTCGCCTCGAGGTGGTCCACGCTGTGGGCGCCCATGTGCAGCGCCGCCGGGATCATGCCGAGCGAGTTGAACTGGTCGGCGTGGACGCGGACGGGGTGCCCGGCGTTCATCGCCGCCTCGAACAGGCGCACGCAGTCGTCGCGCGACCACGCGCCCTGCTCGCAGTAGGCGTCGATCGCGATGCCGGGGAACTCGGCGGTGACGGCCGGGAGGGTCTCGGCGATCGTGCGGCTCACGAAGTCGTCCTGGTCGCGGTCGATCGCGTGCCCGATGCAGGCGGTAGGGATGACGCCGCCGTTCCACGCCGCGGCCGCGCGGACGATCGCACGCAGCATCTTCAGTTCGTCCGCGGTGGTCAGCCCGTACCCGCTCTTGACCTCGACGGCGCCGACACCCTCGCGCGCCATCCACCCAAGGCGCACGAGCAGGCGTTCGAACAGCTCGTCCTCGGAGGCCGCGCGCACGGCGCGGACGGTGGACATGATCCCGCCGCCGGATTCGAGAATCTCGAGGTAGGTCGCGCCGCGCTGCTTGAGCTCCCACTCGTCGAGGCGGTCGCCCGCCCAGCAGGCGTGCGTGTGGCAGTCGATGAACGAGGGCATGAGGACGCGTCCGTTCGCCTCGATCACCCGTGCGCCGGGAGGTGCGTCAAGCCCCGACCCGACCGCGGTGATCGTCGCGTCCTCGATGAGCACGTCGCAGTTGTCGATCGCGTGCGGGTCGCCGAGCGCGTCCCCGCGCCGTGGGGCCGCCGCGTCGCCCAGCGTCAGCACACGGGCGTTGCGGAAGAGCAGTGTCATGCCCCCAATCTAGCGTCTCGCGGCGGGCAGCGGACGCTACCATCCTCTCTCCCCGGGTCGGGGACGCGAGGGTCGCCCATGAGCAAGCCGCTGATCGAGTGTGTCCCGAACTTCTCCGAGGGACGGGACATGGGCGTGATGAAGCAGATCACCGACGCGGTCGAGGCGGTCGAGGGCGTCACACTGCTCGACGTCGATCCCGGGGCCGCGACCAACCGCACCGTGGTCACGTTCGTCGGCGAGCCAGAGCCGGTGCTCGAAGCCGCGGTGCGGGCGGCGCTGAAGGCCAAAGAGCTGATCGACATGTCGCGCCACCACGGCGAGCACCCGCGGTTCGGGGCGATGGACGTCTGCCCGCTCGTGCCCGTGGCGAACATCACGATGGAGGAGACGGCCGAGTGGGCGCACAAGCTCGGCGAGCGCCTCGGCGATGAAGTCGGGATTTCCGGGTACTTCTATGAGAACGCGGCCCGGAAGCCCGAGCGGCGCAACCTCGCCACCTGCCGGGCCGGCGAGTACGAGGGGCTGCCCGAGAAGCTCGAGGATCCGAACTGGAAGACCGACTTCGGTCCCGGCACGTTTGACGCGGGGTACGGGGTGACGGCGGTGGGGGCCCGCGACTTCCTCGTCGCGTACAACGTCAACCTCAACACGACGAGCACGCGCCGGGCCAACGCGATCGCGTTCGACGTGCGCGAGAAGGGGCGGGTGAAGACCGACGACGGCACGCCGAGCGGCAAGCCCGTGCTCGACGAGCACGGCAACAAGGTGTGGACGCCGGGGTCGCTGCGGTGCGTCAAGGGGATCGGGTGGTTCATCGAGGAGTACGGGGTCGCGCAGATCTCGATGAACCTGACGAACATCGTCGTCACGCCGGTGCACATCGCGTTCGACGAGTGCGTGAAGCGTGCCGAGGCGCGCGGCGTGCGCGTCACCGGCTCGGAGATCGTCGGGCTCATCCCGCTGCAGGCGATGCTCGACGCGGGCAGGCACTACCTGCGCCGGCAGCAGCGCTCGCTCGGGGTTTCCGACGCCGAGATCATCAAGATCGCGGTCAAGTCGATGGGGCTCGACGAGTTGGGACCGTTCCACCCCGACGAGAAGATCATCGAGTACGCGATTGCCGCCCGTGAGAACAAGGGGCGCAGGCTTCTCGCCGACATGACCGTGACCGGGTTCGTCCACGAGACGGCCAGTGAATCGCCGGCGCCGGGCGGGGGCTCGATCTCGGCCGCGATGGGCGCGATGGGGGCGGCCCTGGGCACGATGGTCGCCAACCTCTCGAGCCACAAGCGCGGGTGGGACGAGCGGTGGGAAGAGTTCAGCGACTGGGCCGAGCGTGGCAAGGCGTGCCACGACGAGCTGCTGCGCCTGATCGACGCCGACACCGAGGCGTTCAACCGCATCATGGACGCGTGGGGACTGCCGAAGGGGACGGACGAGGAAAAGGCGGCGCGTTCGGGCGCGATCCAGGAGGCCACCAAAGGCGCGATCGAGGTGCCTCTGAGGGTGATGGAGGTCGCGCTGCGGTCGATGGAAGTCGCCGAGGCAATGGCGGAGACCGGGATGGAGGCGTCGGCGTCGGACGCGGGCGTGGCGGCGTTGGCCGCACGGTCAGCGGTCATCGGGGCCCACCTCAACGTGCGCATCAACGCGGGCGACGTGAAGGACACCGCGTGGATCGAGGATGTCCTCGCACATGCGGAGCGGATGCAGGCGCAGGCCGAGGCGCTGGAATCTGACATCCTGAAGACGGTCGAAACGAAGCTCGCCAAGTGAGCAGTGGGGAAGCCGTGGACGCGACACTGATGGATGGTCGGGGGCTGGCGAAGCGCGTGCTCGACGGCGCGGCGGCAAAGGTGCGCACGATCCGCGACGCCACCGGCGTCACGCCAGCCCTTGCGACGGTCATCGTCGGCGACGACCCCGCGAGCCACACCTACGTCCGCATGAAGCGCCGGCGCTGCGAGGACGCGGGCATGACCAGCGTCCGTGTCGAATTGCCCGCCACCTCGTCAACCGATGAGGTCGTGGGGCGCGTGCGGGCGCTCGGCGATGACCCCGGCGTCCACGGCATCCTTGTCCAGCACCCCGTCCCCGCCCCCCTCGACAAACGCGCCGTCTTCGAGGCTATCCCGCTGGGCAAGGACGTGGACGGCGTGACCAGCGCGACGCTCGGTCGGGTGATCCTCGGCATGCCGGCGTTCGTGCCCTGCACGCCCCGCGGCATCATGATGCTGCTCGACGAGTACGCCGTCGAACTCGACGGCATCCACGCGGTCGTCATCGGGCGCTCCCCGATCCTCGGGCGCCCGATGGCCTCGCTGCTCATCAATCGGCACGCGACGGTGACGCTGTGCCACTCGCGCACGCGGAACCTGCCGTACATCGTGCGTCACGCCGACGTGCTGATCGCGGCCGTCGGCAAGCCGCGCTTCGTGAAGGGCGACTGGCTCCGCAACGGCGCGGTCGTCATCGATGCGGGGTACAACGAAGGTCCCATCGGCGACGTGGACTTCGACGCGGCGCGCGAGGTCTGCTCGATGATCACGCCCGTCCCCGGCGGCGTCGGACCGATGACCATCGCGACGCTGATCGACCAGACGGCCGACGCGGCGGCGACGCAGCTGGGCGTGGAACTCTGACTTCGTGCCACTGATCCGTCTTCGGATCAGTGCTCTTTCTTCTACCATTCCTACCAAGGACACCGATCCGAAGACGGATCAGTGGCACGTACCATCCGCTCTACCACTCCCGCATCGGTACATCGGCGCCGAGTTCGTCCGCGCACTTCCGTGCATCGGTGTACCCCGCGTCGGCGTGACGGAAGATTCCCATCGCCGGGTCGTTGGTGAGGACGCGTTCGAGCCGGGCCGCGGCCTCGGGCGTGCCGTCGGCGACGATGACCTGACCGGCGTGCTGGGAAAAGCCGATGCCGACACCGCCGCCGTGGTGGAAGCTGACCCAGCTCGCGCCGCCGGCGACGTTGACCATCGCGTTGAGCAGGGCCCAGTCGCTGACGGCGTCGGTGCCGTCGAGCATCGACTCGGTCTCGCGGTTGGGGCTGGCGACCGAGCCGCAGTCGAGGTGGTCGCGCCCGATGACCAACGGGGCCGCGACTTCGCCGCGGGCGACGAGGTCGTTGAAGATCAGCCCGGCCTTGTCGCGCTCGCGGTACCCGAACCAGCAGATGCGGGCGGGCAGCCCCTGCCAGCCGAAGCGCGGGGCGCAGCTCGCGAAGTCGCCGGCGAGCAGCGCGTCGGGGTTGGCGTGGCAGCTCAAGAGCCAGCGGCGCAGGCGCGCGTTGTACGGGCTGGCGTCGGCGGGGAACGCGTCGAGCAGCGCCTTGTCGGTCTTGTAGATGTCGGTCGGATCGCCGGAGAGGGCGACCCAGCGGAACGGCCCGCGCCCGACGCAGAACTGCGGGCGGATGTACGCGGGCACGAACCCCGGGAAGCTGAACGCCTCGGCGAACCCGTGGTCGAAGGCGCGTTGCCGGATGTTGTTGCCGTAGTCGAAGGTCCTGGCGCCGCGCCCCATCAGCTTGACCATGGCGCGGACGTGCCGCTCCATCGAGGCCATCGCCAGCTCGGTGTAGGCGTCCGGGTTGCGCTCGCGTGCCGCGGACGACTCGGCGAACGTGTACTCGACGGGCACGTAGCCCATGAGCGGGTCGTGGGCGCTGGTCTGGTCGGTCAGCGCGTCGGGCGTGACGCCGCGCTCGACCAGCCGCTCGAGCAGCGTGACGGCGTTGGTCTCGACGCCGACCGAACGCGCGGCCTTCTGCTTCTTCAACTCAAGCGCACGATCGATCGCGGCGTCTACACCCTCGACCACCTCGTCGAGGTACTTGTCCTTCAAGCGCCGATCGAGTCGTGAGCGATCGACGTCGGCGATCAGGCACGTGCCCCCGTTGAGCGTGACCGCGAGCGGCTGGGCGCCGCCCATCCCCCCGCACCCGGCGGTGACACTGAGCGTGCCGGCCAGCGTGCCGGCGAAGTGCTGGTTGGCGCACTCGGCAAACGTCTCGTAGGTGCCCTGGAGGATGCCCTGTGTGCCGATGTAGATCCACGAGCCGGCCGTCATCTGCCCGAACATGATCAGCCCCTTGCGGGCCAGCTCGTCGAAGTGCTCCTGCGTCGCCCAGTGGGGGACGAGGTTGGAGTTGGCGATCATGACGCGCGGCGAGTCGGGGGTCGTCTTCACCACCCCGACCGGCTTGCCCGACTGGACGAGCAGCGTCTCGTCCGCTTCGAGGCGTTTGAGGGTCTCAATGATCGCGTCGAACGCGGCCCACGAGCGCGCGGCCTGACCGCGCCCGCCGTACACCACCAGCGCGTCGGGATGCTCGGCGACCTCCGGGTCGAGGTTGTTCATGAGCATGCGCATGGCGGCCTCGGCCTGCCAGGTCTTGCAGACTTTCTCGGGGCCGCGCGGCGCACGCACGGGACGCGCGCCCTCGGTCGAGAGCACGCCCGACGCCTGTGCTGTCGTGGACATGCCCCATTCTACGACAGAACGACCGGGCCCCCGGGGAGCACTCCCGAGAGCCCGGTCGTGGACATCAAACCCGTCGCGCCCGCTAGCGGGACGCCTTGACCGCCGCGAGCACGTCGTCGGGGTCGGCCCGCTTGGTGTAGTCCCAGTCGGCGAAGGCGTAGACGATCTCGCCCGAGCCGTCGACGACGAACGTGCCCGGCGCCGGCAACTGCCACGTGCCCGCGGTGTTGCGGTCCGGCAGCACGACGCCGTAGCCCTTGTACTTCGACTGCGTGTCGTCGTCGAGGGTGAAGAGCACCTCGAACGCCCGCGCGGCCTCCATCGACGCGTCCGAGAGCACCGTGAACTCGACCCCGTCCTTCTCGCTGGTCTCGACGGTCAGTTCGGGCTTCTCGGGAGTGATTGCGACGATCTTGGCCCCGGCCTCGTCGAAGTCGGACTGGTAGTCTCGCCACCCCTTCAGCGCCGCGTTGCAGTACGGGCACCACCCGCCGCGGTAGAACACCACGACCGTTGGGCCGTCGTGGTTGTAGTACGAAGCCAGTTGCACCGGCTTGCCCTCGTCGGTGAGCACCTGCGCGTCGGGCGCGCGATCGCCGACATGAAGCCCCGGCGTCTCGGGCGGCGTGTACTCGGACGTCTCCGCGGGCTTGTCCACCGTCGAGCACGCGGCAAGGGCCGAGCACAGCACGAGCGCACCGATCAGTCTGGTCATCACAGGTCTCCTTGCCAGCCGTGAACCGCGGGGGAGGGGGGGTTATTCCACGAACGCACCCGCCAGGACCAGGTTGCCCACCGCCTCGATGTCGGGAGCCGGCGAGCGGTCGCCCTCGAGCGGGCGCACCACGCCGCGGACCTTCTCCAGCATCGCCTCGCCCTTCGCCCCGGTCCGCAGCGGCTTGTGCAGCCCGATCGCGTGACGCGCGCAGATCAACTCGATCGCGACGACGCGGGCGGCCAGGTCGAGGGCGCGGCGGGCTTTGGCGGCACTCCGCGGCCCGAACGAGTTGTAGTCCTCGACGCCGGCGCTGGTGGGGATGTTGGCGACGCTGGCGGGCGTGCACAGCCCGATGATCTCGTTGCAGCAGGCGGCCGCGGTGTACTGCGCGATCATCAGCCCCGACTGCACGCCGGGCTTGCGGGCGAGGTAGGGGGTGAGCCCGGCCTCGGGGTCGCGGGCCGAGAGCATGTGGTACGTCCGTCGCTCGCTCACGCCGGCGAGGTGGGCGATCGGCACCGCCAGCGCGTCGAGCGGCACCGCGAGCGGCAGCCCGTGGAAGTTGCCGGCCGAGATGATCGACCCGTCGGGGAAGACCAGCGGGTTGTCGGTGACGGCGCCGAGTTCGCGCTCGATGGCGAGTTTTACATAACCCGCCGCGTCCCACGCCGAGCCCAAGGCGACCGCCGCGCACCGCAGCGAGTAGGGGTCCTGCACCCGCGGATCTCCCTCGCGGTGGCTGGGGAGGATCTCCGAGCCTGCCAGCAACGCCCGCAGCCGCTCGGCCGCCATCACCGCCCCGGGGTGGGGGCGAACCGCGTACACCCGCTCGTCGAACGAGGCGTCGGTGCCCTTGCAGGCGTCCACCGTCAGGGCCGCCGCGACCACCGCCGCGTCGAACACCCGGTCGAAGTCGCGGACGAGCAAAGCCGCTCGCGAGGCCATCAGGTGCGTCCCGTTGATCAGCGCCAGCCCCTCCTTGGCGTGCAGCTCGACGGGTTCGAGCCCGGCACGGGACAGCGCCTCGGCGCCCGGCAGTCTCTCATCCCCGACGAACGCCTCGCCCTCGCCCATCAGGACCAGCGCCAGGTGGGCCAGAGGGGCCAGGTCACCGGAGGCCCCGACCGACCCGACCTCGGGCACCACGGGCGTCACGCCGGTGTTCAGGAGCCCGACGATCGCCTCGACCAGCTCGACCCGGACCCCGGAGTACCCCCGCGCCAGCGACGCCGCCAGCAGCACCAGCATGCCCCTGACCACGGCGGGGGGGAGGGGTTCGCCGATCCCGGCCGCGTGCGAGCGGACGAGGTTCCGCTGCAGCTCGCCGAGTTCGTCGCCGCCGATCCGCACGCGGGCGAGCGAGCCGAAGCCGGTGTTGATGCCGTAGTGCGCCTCGCCGTCGTCGAGGTGGGCCTCGACCACCGCCCGGCTACGGGCGATCGCCTCGCGGGCCGCCTCGCCCAGCGCGACCTGCTCGCCGGCGCGCGCGACCGTCTCCAGCTGGGCGGGCGTGAGCGGGTTGCCGTCGAGCGTCAGCATCAGTCGGCGACCTCCGGCGGCTCGAGCAGGTACAGGCGACGCTCGAGCAGCAGGGAGTCGTTGCTCGACAGTTGGATCACGTACTCCCCGGCCCGAGGGAAGACGATCCCCGAGACACTGAACCCCAGCTCACGCACGTCGTTGGGGTGGCTCACCCGCAGACGCTGGGTCGAGGCGTAGAGCGGCTCGGCGTCGGGCTCGCCGGCGTCCACGATCCGCACCTCGATCGTCTGCGTCCCACGGATGCTCGACAACGCCACGTACACCCAGAACGGTGCGTGCTCGACCGGGAAATGCGGCGACCAGATGCGGTCGAAGATCCCGCGGAGCGTCCACTTGCCCTCCTCGGTGAACACCTGGTCGGCGACCAGCAGGGCGTGGACGATGGGGGGGGCGGCGGAGTCGGCCATGGGCGATTGTTGGCGAGGGGTCGTGCCGGGGCTCGGATGAGCACCGGATCCAAGGCCCGATAATGCATGTTACGTAAAACTCAATGCCCCTCCGGTACGCCACGCTGGCGGAGCACGATGCCCCTCCGGAAGAGGATCTGGAGACAGGCCCGGTCTATCACCCGTGGCCCGCTCTTGCGAATCCCACCCCAAAGCGTCAGACGGTACACGAGTTCTGCCGTCAACCAGCCGGGGATGATGCACGCAATGCCCCAGGCAACGGCGACCACCTGAGTACGGGACGACTGACTCAGCGCGTGAGCAGGAAACGCGGGGCGCACGAGGCCGACGAACAAGAACCAGGACACCACTGCCATCGCCGCGAAGGCCAAAGCCAGCGCCGCAAGCCAGACACGGACCGCGAAACGCGGGTTCTTCATGTCCAGTTCCATGAACACCGTGCACTCGTGCGGGTCATCGTTGTAGCGTTCGCAGGGGGAGAAGCCGCGGGCGCGGTAGAGGTGCATCGCTGATTCGAGCGACGGGTCTGAGTCGAGCTTCATGACGGCGTACTGCTCGCGGGCCCAGGCGAGGGCTGTGTCGAGGAGCTTGGCGCCGAGCCCCCTGCCCCGGGCCGAGGGGCGGACGTACATGCGTTTGAGTTCGCAGGTGTGATCATCGATCGGGCGGACGGCGACGCACCCGACCGCCTCGGCGTCGAGTTCGGCGATCCAGACCCGCCCCGCCGGCTCGGCGTAGCGCCCGGGCAGCTCGGCCAACTCGTCCTCGAAGTTCTGGTACCCGAGGTCGAGCCCGAGGTCCGCCTGGTACTCGCGGAAAAGGTCCTCCACGAGGTCGCGATCAGCAGGGAATGTAGCGACCCGGATCATCGGGGAGACCCCCCTGCTCGGTTCTCTTTGACGGATCGAGAACACCGTTGACCCGTGCCACTGACCTGTCTTCAGGTCAGTGTCCTGCGGAGGAAGGGTAGGAGAAAGAGCACTGACCCGAAGACGGGGTCAGTGGCACGGAGAATCCGTCGGACAGAATCTACCCGTCAAGCGCCGCGAGGCACGCGTCCACCGCCGCGTCGAGCTTGACGAGTTCGCCCTTGCCCTCGTCGGCGCGGCGCTTCAGCTCGACACCGCCCTCGTCGAGCCCGCGCTGCCCGATGGTGAGGCGGACGGGGATGCCAACGAGGTCGGCGTCGTTGAACTTGACGCCGGGGCGCTCCTTGCGGTCGTCGATGAGCACGTCCATGCCCGCGCCCGCGAGCTCCGACGCCAGCTCGTCGCACACCTTGGCGTGCTCGGCGTCATCGGGCTTCATGAGGACGACGTGGACGTGGTACGGGGCGACGGCCGCCGGCCAGATGATGCCCGAGTCGTCGTGGCTCTGCTCGATGCAGGCCTGCATGGTGCGACTGACGCCGATGCCGTAGCACCCCATGATGACGGTGCGCTTCTTCTGCTCGGCGTCGAGGACGAAGAGGTCGAACGCCTTGGCGTACTTGTCGCCGAGCTTGAAGATGTGCCCGACCTCGATCCCCCGCTGCTCGCGGAGCGTCGAGCCGGCGGCCCGCGGCGAGGGGTCGCCCGCAGCGGCGTTGCGGCAGTCGGCGAGCTTTACATAACGCGGGTCGTCGAGGGGGTCCCCCACCTCGCGACGCCAGGCAAAGTGCTTGACATGGTGGTCCTTGCGGTCGGCCCCCGTCACCCACCCGTCGCCCGTGCCCGGCTGGGCCGCGTCGGGGTCGACGACCAGCAGCGTGCCCTCGACGCTCGTCGCGGCCCGCGGCGAGACGTACCCGATCGCGAACCCGGCCTCGCGGGCTCGCTTCTCGTCGGCGAGCTGCACCGCGAACCCGGACGCGTCGCGGACTTTGCCCTCGTTGACGTCGTGGTCGCCGCGGACGACGCCCACGACCCACTTCGGTCCCCCCTGCTGCTCCTCCTTGGGCTCGAAGACGAGGCACTTGAGCATCTGCGACGCCTCGACGCCCATGAACTCGGCCACGGAGTCGATGTCGGGCAGGTCCGGCGTGTGGACCTCCTCCAGCTCGCCGGTCGGCTCGCCGCCGAGGTTGTGCGCGCGCTCGCCGATCTCGCACTTCTCGACGTTGGCGGCGTAGCCGGATTTGTCGCACACCAGGATCGTGTCCTCGCCCGAGTCGGCGTTGACCATGAACTCGTGGCTGGCGCTGCCGCCGATCGGACCGGCCTCGGCCTCGACCACCGTGAAGCTCAGCCCCGCACGCTCGAAGATCGCTGTGTACGCCGCGTACATCTTGTCGTACGTCGCGTTGAGCCCGGCCTCACCCTCGACGTCGATGTGGAACGAGTACGCGTCCTTCATCACGAACTCGCGCCCGCGCAGCAGCCCCGACCGCGGGCGGAACTCGTCGCGGTACTTCGTCTGGATCTGGTAGAGGTTGAGCGGGAGCTGCTTGTAGCTCGTGATCGCGGCCTTCGCCAACTCGGTGATGATCTCCTCGTGCGTCGGCCCGAGGGCGGCGACCCGCCCGTGCCGGTCGGTCACCTTGAACAGCAGGTCGCCGTAGTCGACGTCGCGTTTGGTCCCGCGGTAGAACTCGATGGGGATGAGGGCGGGCATGTGCATCTCGCGGGCGCCTGCTCCGTCCATCTCCTCGCGGACGATCTGCTCGACCTTGTGCAGCACCCGCCACCCGAGCGGCAGGTAGGTGTAGATCCCCGCCCCGGCCTGGCGGATGAACCCGCCCCGGATCAGGAGCTGGTGGCTGGCGGTCGTGGCGTCGGCCGGCACGTCACGACCGGTCGGGATCAAGGTCTCCGACCAGCGGTGCACGGTGCCGGTGCGGGTTGTGGTAATCACGGACATGGGCGGAGTGTAGAAGAGGGCAATGGGCAATAGGGAAGGGGCAATGGGGAATCGGGCCCTTGGCCCTGGTGCTGCGCGGGTGGGGTGGAGCCGGCATCTTGCCGGGCGAGCGGCTACGGGCAGGGCTCGAGCCAGCGGTTGACGTAGAGCTGGAGATCGACCGCGGAGATCACGCCGTCGGGTCGCCCGTAGTCGGGGTCGCCGGCCGGGGCGTTCTGCGTGGTGATGTCGGCGATCTGCGTGTCGGCGCGGACCCAAGCGTTGACGAAGAACTGGAGGTCGATCGCGGTGACCACGCCGTCCGGGCGCCCGAAGTCCTCCTGCCCCTGCGATGCGTTCTGTGTGGTCATGTCGGCGGGGCAGATCGGGTCTGCGCAATCGCTGAAGAGCACCTGGAAACCGTTCAACCACTCGCCATCTTCGTCCTGCCCGCAGCCGATGGTGATCCAGTCCGGATCGCCGTCGCGGTCAGTATCATCGGATCGCAGCCACTCGCTTGCAGGATACCCCCGGAACCGGAACGAAGCGGTCGCGGGGTCGGCCAACCCCGAAAACTCGATGAACTCAGCGATGCCGCGGTATTGGACCGATAGCAAGGGTTCCGGCATCGCGGGGAACGCGAGGAGTTCGGCGCTGGGAGCACTGGCCGACACGAGCGCCGTGTCCGGCTGGGTGATGGAGCCGACCGAGGCGAATGTCCCGTTCCCCTGGTTGAGGAGCACCTCGAACTCGAACGTGTATAGCCAGTTGCCGTTCTCGGCGTACAGGACCAAATCGTGGAGTGAGTCCCGGTTGAGGTCTCCGGCGAAGATGCCGTAGTAACAGGCGTCTCTTGCGTCCGGCAGGATCGTCGTCGGCGTCGGTGAGAACGAGCCGGTGCCATCTCCTTGGAACCACACCAACGGGTTTGGTGTGGTGTATTGCGGGAAGGACGCGACGAGGTCCATATTGGAATCGTTGTCCACGTCGAACGCGACGACCGAAGCACGCAAGGCGGTGCTGCCGCTGCTGCCCCAAGTCGATGTATAGGAGGTGACCACAGGTTCTGCGAACACCCCACCCGGAAGCTGCGCCCACACAACCGCCTGAATCCCCGCGGGGTTTCCGAGGTACTCGACCACCGTGCCAATGTCCTTCAGTCCGTTACCGTCGAAGTCGGCAATGGCAAGGCCCTTCGGGCTTCTCAGATAACTCGACGTAGACGGCGGGTAGAAAAGTGCTACCTCGGTTTCGAACTCGCCGGTCCCGTCGTTCCACTGGATATCAAGCTCCCTGTTCTCGAAGTACAGCAGGTCGCTGGCGCCATCTCGGTTGAGGTCGGTAACCATCGATGGGGGCGAATAGTAGTTGTATGAGTCCATCTGGAGAAGTTCGCCGGTGAAGCGACCGTCTTTGCGCAGCGGAGCCCACGCGATGTACCTGTAGGCCAGTCCTCCGGGGATCCCGGGCCAGTACTCACCCCAGCCGGTCATGATGTCGGGTACACCATTCCCCTCGCGGTCCCCCACCGCTCGGATGAACGGGATATCAATGTCTTGGGGGGGTGAAGTGTTGGTCGCCCCCGCACTCCGGTAGGCGTAGATTCCGTCTTCTCGTGTCGGTGGGGTATACGGGTGCGCTGTGACCACAGTGTGGGTGTACACGAGGTCATCAAGTCCGTCGCCGTCGATGTCGCCGACCGCGTGCGGAGGGTGCTGCTCTCCGTACTCCGATGCCTGTAGATAGCAGTTGTTGTCCGGGATGAACTGCCCGCTCGGGTCGCCGTAGTAGACGTACGAGCCGTGAAGCACGTCGTCGATTCCGTCGTGGTTCACGTCAGCGACCATGAGCCTGGAGAGCCCGTAGAAATTCCCGTTGATGTAGTACTCGATCGTGGTGCCGCCGGTGTGCACGAGCGTGCGCCCGCCGTCGTTGATCACCATGTCGCTCGGCGGGTCGCAGGGATAGGGGCCCGGGTCAGCCGGGTCGCAGTCAACGTTGATTGCGCTGGTTAGGACGACATCGGCATCGCCGTCGCCGTCGAAGTCGCCGAGCAGGGACCTGGAGAACGGGCCGGACGGGTACGCGGGGTCGGTGGGCGGCGGCGTGACAAAGACCGGCGACTCCAGCACCCCCTCGTCGTTCCACAGCACGCCGAGCCCGAGGTCGGGCTCGGTGATGACGATGTCGGTCCACCCGTCGTCGTCCAGGTCGCGGGCCTGCACCTCGGCGACGGTATAGGTCTCGTCGGCAAGATGTTCTTCGGTAAAGGCACGAGCGCCCTGGTTCCACAGGACGAGCAGATCGCCTGTCAGATCGATGGTCACGATCTCCGGGAGCGCATCACCGTCCAGATCGACGACAGCAATGAAGTCCTGCGCTCCTGGCGCAACATCATCGGCGGTGAACGCGCCGAAGCCGTCGTTCCAGAGAGCCAATGGCCCGTGATTGTCGTAGCCTTCCGGCGGAACGAGAACGAGGTCCATCGACCCGTCGCCGTCGAGGTCGCCTGTCGCGATCCGCGCGATATACAAGCCGCCGAGGTCACCCCCGATCGGGATAACCTCGCGCTTGGCGAACGAGCCAAGCCCCTGGTTGCGGTACATCGCGAGCGAGTTCGAATGCCCGGCAAAGTCGCCGGTGATCAAGAGGTCGAGATCGCCGTCGCCGTCAATGTCCGCCAGGCACATGCTCTCGAACTGGTCGCTGGAAAGGGGCTGAACCCACCCCTCCGGGAACACAACTCCCTCGCACGTCTGTGCGCCGGCCGCGCCGACGAGCAGGTGGCACGAGAGAAGGAGCGTCAGTAAGGGCCCGGCGTGAGTGCGCATGGCATCGTCCCCTCAAGCGGCGATTGCACACCGATCAATCCAGTATACGGAAAGCCGGAGCCGATACAACCGCCGAGCTACGCCCCCGCCGGCAGCCCCGCCCACCCGATCGCGCGGAGGGCCTCGGTCCAGCGGTCGCGCTCCTCCGCCCCCCCGCTACCCATCGCCCCCATCGACGACCACCACCAGCAGGTCTCGATCGGCAGCTCCATGTCGGCCGCGAGTTCGGCGACCTGGCGGTCGGTCAGGTCGGCGAAGGGGGCATCGATGGCGACCTCGGTCAGCCCGTAGTGGGCCGCGTCGAGCGTGACGACGCGCGAGGCGAGCAGGGCGCGATCGACGGCCTCGGCGATGCGCGCCAACTCCGGCGGGTCGTCGCCCGGCGAGGCGAACTGGATCGGCCAGACCACACGCCCGCACCCGTTGCGTGCGGCGAGGTGACCGGCGTGGAGGAGCAGGTGGCTCTCGAGCAGCCCCACCGCCGCGTCGGCGTGCGGCTCGTCCACCGCCGTCTCGATCAGCTCGAGGGCGAGCAGCGAGGCCTGCCTGACGGCCGCTTCGCGGTGGGCCGCGGGTGCGTCCGGGCCGATCCGCGGCGCCCAGACCAGCGGCGGGCGGTCGGCGTCGGCGTCCGAGGCGAACTCGCCCGAGGCGATCCCGCAGGCGAGCAACGCCGTCATGCCCCCGTCGCTGATGATGAGTGGTCGCGTCACGGCGGGAGGATACCAGAGCGGGTCGAGTCCTTCAGTGCCCCCCGCGCAAGCGGGGGGAGCCTCACGCTGACGGCGGACGCCGCGGAGTCCCCCAGCTCGCGCTGGGGGCTCGGAAGGACGGGCGCGGACGCTCGTTGGCGCTCCATAGACTGTGCGCATGGAGGAGAGCATCGCCCGGGCCGCCGAGTGGTTGCGAGAGGCGCACGCCGTCGTCGTGGTGACCGGCGCGGGGGTGAGCGCCGAGAGCGAGATCCCGACGTTCCGCGACTCGATGGAGGCGTTGTGGGCCGAGTTCGACCCGCAGACGCTGGCGACGCCGGAGGCGTTCGAGGCGGACCCGGAGACGGTGACGAAGTGGTACGATTGGCGTCGGATGCGTTGCGCCGAGGCCGAGCCGAACCCGGGGCACGTCGCGCTGGCGCGGATGGAGCGGGAGATCGCCAAGCGCGGCGGCGTGTTCACGTTGCTGACGCAGAACGTGGACGGGCTCCATGCGCGCGCAGGGACGCACAACCTGGTCGAGCTGCACGGTTCGCTGCGGGTGTGGCGGTGCACGGTGACCCGCAAGGAACGCGTCCCCGACCCCGAGCCGTTCCCCGAGTACCCCGTGCGGACCGACGCGGGCGGGTACCTGCGCCCCGGCGTGGTCTGGTTCGGCGAGTCGCTGCCGGAGCGGGCGCTCAAGGTCGCGTTTGGGGCGTCGGCCTCGTGCGATTTGTTCTTCAGCGTGGGGACCAGCGCGGTGGTCTACCCGGCGGCGGGGTTCGTCGAGCTGGCCAAGTCCGCGGGCGCGCGCTGTATCGAGGTCAACCGCGACCCGACGCCGGCGACCGAGCTGGTGGACCTGGCGCTGCACGGCAAGAGCGGCGAGATCCTGCCGCGAATCGTGGACGCCGCGTTCGGGCAGTCGGACGAGTAGCTCCCGTGGGACGGGGCGAAACGCCGTTGAATCGTGCCGCCGACCTGTTGGACTGTGTTACGAAGAACGGGTAGGAGAAAGAGCACTGACCCGAAGACGGAGTCAGTGGCACGAAGAGGTCAAGCGAGTGAGACCTCGTGCACCGGCGCGTGCTCGGCCCCCTCAGGGCGGAGGATGCTGCGCACCAGCAGCACGCGGTCGATCGGGAACGGCTCGATCGCGACAGGGTGATCGACGTCGTGTGGGCGGGCCGAGCGGGTGAAGCGGCAGAGGGTGAGGTGCGGGACGAAGCGGTCGCCGGGATTCGGACGAGGCTTGCGGGCGAGGCGCGTCACGAGGCGGCGCTGGAGCTCGAGCAGCGGCGCGGGGGCGTCGGTCTCGCAGGCGATCAGGCGCGGACGCCCGCGAGGCGGTAGCGACAGGAGACGCCACGGCGTGAGCATGAACGGTGCGATGCCAGCGCCCGAGCGCTCGACCGACTCGCTCACCGCATCCAGGTCGCGGGAAGGGGTGTCGCCGATGAACTGGAGCGTGAGGTGGACCTGGTCGAGGCGGGTCGGTCGGTGCGCCGGCGGGTCGAGCTTGCGCATGGCGCGCAGCATCGCCCGGGCGGTGTCCTCGGGCGGGTAGATCGCGACGAACAGGCGGAGATCGCCCACGCGGGCGAGTGTACTCAGGCGGCCCGCCTCGCGGAGCCGCGGAGCATGAGCGCACACGCGGTGTAGGTCGTGCGCGTCCACGCGCCCTCGTACTCGGCGGTCCAGGCGTCGCCCGCGCAGTCGCTCGCGGCGCCGACCAGCGACTCGCGGAGGGTGTGCATCTGCTCGGGGGCGACCCCGTAGGCGGCGAGACGCTCCCCCATCGCCGACAGTTCACCGGCGACCGCGTTGAGATCGTGGGCGTTCTCGACGAGCCAGTTGAGCTTGACGGCGAAGATCGAGCGCTGCTCGGTGGTGTCGCTGGGAAGCTTGGCGCGCAGGTCCGGGACGGTCTGGATCAGCGAAGTGAAGAACCGCTCGGCGATCTCGTTGAAACGCAGGGTGCCCGTGTGCACGCTGTCCCTGATGACGTTCGCGTCGGTGTGTGACATGCCCGACCTCCTCGCCCGGGCTGTCGGGCAGCCCGGGCGGCGGCTTGACAGGAAAGTCCGGTTTCGGGTCCGCGCGGCGCCGCTCGAACCGAGCGGTCGGTCAGGCGGCCTTCTTCGCGATTCCGCGGAACATCATCTGGGTGACGCTGTCGAACACGCGCGTCCACGCACCCTCGAACTCGTTGTTCCACTCGGTGCCGCTGAACTCGGCGAACGTCGCGACGAGCGTCTCGCAGAAGACCGCGTAGTACTCAGGCTTCACGCCGTATCCGGCATGGTTGGTGCCCATGTCAGCGAACTGACCGGACAGGGCGGACAGGTTGTCGGCGTTCTTGGCCACCAGCCCGATCGTTGACCACAGGCTGTTCTTCAGCTGGGTCATGTCGCTGGGGAACAGCGAGTGAACCTGGGGCGCGGCCTCGAAGAAGTGCTGGAAGAACCGGTCCGTGAACTGGTCGCCCTGCGAGGCGATGGCGTCGAAGCTGCTGCGGACAAACTGTGCGTCAGTGGTCATATCTGATCTCCTTGTCCGGGAGATCGGGCGAGAGACCGGTGGGGTTCACGACCGTTGTTCGTTATACCCTCAGGATCCGGCGGTCATCTCCCGGATCAGGTTGGTGAGGTGACGGCGGATGCCGTCGTGCCCGCGGTCGAGGAAGCCCGGGTCGTCGCAGAGGGTCTGCGCCTGATCCTTAAGAAAGACGTTCTTGGGCTCGGCGGGGCTGGAGAGGTCGATGTCGGCTTCGACGCCAAGCAGCTCGGCCGCGATCTGGGCCCAGTCGGCCCAGCGGGCGTAGCAATCGACGAGGTTGAAGGGCTTGCCGGCGGCGTGCGGGGCGAGGGCGCCGACCGCCGCGGCTGCGACGTCCTCGACGTGGACGAACTTGCCGCCGCCCGCGCGGGTGAAGCGCTGCCCGTCGCGGATCTTGCCGACGATCGGGTGCCCGATCGAGCGGTCGAGCTTGGGGTCGATGCCGTAGACGCCGCACGGGCGGATTGCGGCGGTGTGACGCTCGCTGCGGTAGTGCTCGCTCCAGAGGTGTGCCTCGACGGCGGCCTTGTACGCGCCGTAGTCCGAGCCCGGGCGCAGCGGGTGGTCCTCGTCGATGGCGCCCCCCCACCGCTCGCGCATGTCGTGGTGGACGGCGATGGTGCTGACGAAGACGAACGGGCGCGGGGCCGAGGCCTTGAGCAGCAGCAGCGACCCGACGAGGTTCGACTGGAGGTGGGCGTCGAAATCCTGCTTGCCGGAGGCGATGGCGCGCCAGTCGGCCGAGTTGTGGATCACCGCGTCGGCGCCGTCGAGCAGTTCGTCCCAGCACGACTGGTCGGCGTGGTCGCCAACGACGAACTTGTCGACGACGCCCTCGACGTGGTCACGCCGGCTCGTGTCGCGGACGAGCCCGGCGACCGTGTGCCCCCCGTCCTTGAGGCGGCGGGCGATGTTCGAGCCGATGAAGCCGGAGACGCCGGTGAGTGCGATGTGCATGGGGCAGGGTAGGGAGGGTTCTCGCGGACCTGCGTCCGCGGCTCCTTGGGCGGGTACACACGTCACAGGGACGTAACGGGTTGAACCTCCCGGGCGAGCGGGGCGAAACTGCTGGTAGCATGGACCCCATGCCGGGGACGAGATTGGGTGTCATTCTGGCGGTGTGGATTTGCCTCGGCGCGATGTTGTCGTGCTCGCGCGGCGAGCCGGTCGCACGCGAATGGACCGAACCTGCGGTCCAGATCGAGCGGCTCATGACGCGGGGAGCCCCAACACCCCCGGAGGTCGAGCCCGCCGTCTCACCCGAGGAGTTGATCGCGATCGTCGAGCGACTGGCCGAGGGTGTGAATCCGCCGGAACGCTATGTTCTGTGGCGACAGGCCGAGCTTGCTGATCACTCGGCCGCTGTCGGGTTATTCGAGATCTTGTCCGATCCGGAGCGCCCCGATCGACAGAAACGGACTGCGCACTCGATGCTGCGGATGCAGATCGAGCGAGAGCCGTCTCGACCTGGTCCGCAAGTGCCGGACCCGTGGCGGGACCGCATCTTCGACGTATTTGCTGAACTCATTCTCGCGAATCCCGACGCGCGGTACCCCCAATCGTGGGAGATCGTTCCGGAGTGGGTCACCGAAGAACGCATGGACCGTCTTGTCGAGTTGATCCGCCGGACCGACGACAACCAGCGCGGCGGACTGATGGCGACGTTCGGGACGCTGACCCACACATGGGGCTGGGGTCAATTCGGCAAGCCCGTCAGGTGCGGCACGGGGCTGATGAGCCTGACGCCCGAACAGCGTAAGGAAGCCGACCGTCGATTCTGGGAGACCAACTTGGCACGGCAGAACGAGGGTCTGCCGCGTCTGCTGGCCTGGTGGGACGAGAATCGCGACGCGGGGTACGAGGCGTGGGCGTCGGCCGCGATCGAACGCGCGATCACCGAGCAGGCGGAAGACCTTGCCGAGTACCAGCGGGAGATCGACGCCGGCGTGTACGAAGCACGCGCGAGTTACCTCGTGTTCGCGGATACCAGCCTGCCGTTCAAGGGTGGGATGCGCGAGGAGATGGGCGCGGCGCTGGCTGAGGCGTACGACACCTGCGACCCGCGGTGCCGCCCATTGGTACTCGCGATGCTGGGCGCATCAAGCACGTCGCACGCGCGGGCGGTGCTTGCGCGGGCGCTGCGCGACCCCGATCCGGTCGTGCTCGACGCCGCGTGCGACGTGATCCGGGGTCGGGGCGACGGGAAAGACTCGGGGTTCGCCGGTTTCGACGTGCGGGCGGGCGAGCTGTTGACCCACCCGGCCGACCATGTCCGGAGGGCCGCGTCATGGGCGATTGCGGTGCACCCGTCGTTCGACTCCTGTGGCGTGATGCTGCGCGAACTTGCAAAGGACGAGCACTTTGTCGGTGATCAGCTCCGAACAGCGCTTGCAAAGCTCGCGATGCAGGATCCTGACCGCCTCGCGGCGCAGGCCGAGGACGTGTCGGACGGCAGGACTCGCAGGTGGATCCTGGAACTGGTGGAGGCGGCCCGCGCGTGGCGAGTCAAGCACCCGATCGATCAGTAGTTCGGCGTCGGGGCCCGGAAGTCGGCCATGTTGACTCCGCGGAAGTACTCGATGGTCTTGGCGAGCCCCTCACGCAGCGGCACGGTGGGCTCCCAGCCGAGGTGCTTCTTGGCCAGCGTGATGTCGGGCTGGCGCTGGGTCGGGTCGTCCTCGGGCAGCGGCTGGTAGACCAGCTCGGACTTCGAGCCGGTCAGCTCGATGGTCATCTCGGCGAGCTGCTTGATCGTGAACTCGCCGGGGTTGCCGATGTTGACCGGCCCCCTGAAATCGTCCGGCCCGTTCATCATGCGGATGATCGCCTCGACGAGGTCGTCGCGGTAGCAGAACGAGCGGGTCTGCGAGCCGTCGCCGAAGATGGTGATCGCTTCGTCGTGCAGCGCCTGACGGATGAAGTTTGAGATGACGCGTCCGTCGAAGGGGTGCATGCGCGGGCCGTAGGTGTTGAAGATGCGGACGAGGCGGATGTTGACGCCGTTGGAGCGGTGGTAGTCCATGAACAGCGTCTCGGCGGCGCGTTTTCCCTCGTCGTAGCAGGCGCGGGGGCCGAGCGTGTTGACGCTGCCGCGGTAGGTCTCGGGCTGGGGGTGGACCTCGGGGTCGCCGTAGATCTCGGAGGTCGAGGCCTGGAGGATCTTGGCGCGGCAGCGCTTGGCGAGCCCGAGCATGTTGATCGCGCCCATGACCGAGGTCTTCATGGTCTTGATGGGGTTGTACTGGTAGTGCCCGGGTGCGGCCGGGCAGGCGAGGTTGTAGATCTCGTCCACCTCGAGCCACAGGGGCAGCGTGACGTCATGGCGCATCAGCTCGAAGTTGTGGTGGTCGAGCAGGTGCTCGACGTTGGATTTCTGGGAAGTGAAGAAGTTGTCGACGCAGATGACGTCCTGCCCGTCGGCGACGAGGCGCTCGCAGAGGTGCGAGCCGAGGAAGCCGGCCCCGCCGGTCACGACGATGCGCTTGATGCTCATGGGCTCAGACAGTATCGACGCCGGGGGCGTCTGGGTTCAGGTGGCGGGCGAGAGTCCGCGGACGTGCGCCAGATACTGGGCGTAATCGCCCATGGCGGCGAGCGGATCGACCGAGGGGGTCCATCCCAGCCCGCGCTCGGTCTCGGACATATCGGCGCAGGTGTAGTCCTGATAGAAAGTCCGGACGTGGGCGGGCATGTCGAAGTACTCGGTGGGTCGGTCGGCCTCGCTCATCCCGAGGGGCGAGCGGATCGCCTCCACAATCTCGTTGTAGGTCGTGGCGCGCCCGGACCCGAGGTTGTACACGCCGGGCACGACCGCGTGGTCGTTGTCGATTCCGGCCGCGGCCATCGTGCAGGCGACGACATCCATGACCGGGATCTGGTCGCGTGCCTGCTCGCCGTCGGTGAAGATGCGGGGACGTCCGCCGTCGAGGATCTGGGTGGCGAGCTGATGGACCATGGATGCCATGTGGTGCTTGCGGCTCTCCCCGGGCCCGAAGACGTTGAAGTAGCGCAGCCCGACGACGTGGGGGAAGGGCTTGCCGGCGTCGCGAGCGTCGCCCAGCACACGGCGGTGCTCGCACTCCATAAGCCACTTGCTGAAGCCGTAGACGTTGTTGGGCGCCCCCGCGGCCCCGAGCGGGAACGGGACGCGGGCGTCGGCCTGCGGGGGCGAGCCGTACGTCGCGGCGCTCGAGGCGTAGACCAGCGGGACCGACGCCTCGACGCAGGCTTCGAGCATGGGCCCGAACGTCTCGGTGTTGACTTCGAGCATCTCGCGTTCGTCGGAGACGGTGGTGTCGGTGATGGCGCCGAGGTGGAAGACCGCCCGCGGCGAGCGGGCGTCGATCAGGGATTCCCAGTCGATCTCTCCGACCGAGCCCGCGACGACCTCGCCCCGGAATCGCTCGTCGCCTTCCCGCTCGAACGCCTCGACGAGGTTGGCGAACGAGCCGGAGCGGAAGTCGTCGATGACGATGAGGTCGATCTCCTCGGCGCGCCGGGCGGCCCGCGCGGCGAGGGCACAGCAGAGATTGGAGCCGACGAAGCCGGCCCCTCCGGTCACGACGTAGCACTCGGTCATGGGGCGGATTGTATTCAGCGCCCCGAGGATGCCGGCGGGGGCGGGATCCGCAGCGTCTGACCGACCCTGATGTCGTCGGCGTCGCGGAGCGAATCGCGGTTGGCCTCGAAGATCAGGTCGGCGTAGCGGGACGAGCCGTAGAACGCCTCGCTGATCTCCCCGAGGGTGTCGCCCGGCTGGACGGTGTAGTCGACCTGCTGGGGCGTGGGCGCGGGGTCGGGCGCATCGCCGACGCGTCTCCCCTGGACGTTGGTGGGGTCAAAGGGCAGCCGGATGACCTCGCCGGGGCGGATGCGCCGGGGGTCCTTGAGCGGGTTGGCGCGGGCGATGGCCTCCCAGTAGCGATCGTCGCCGTAGCGGCGCTGCGCGATGGCGGCGTAGGTGTCGCCGGGCTGGATCGTGTAGTCCTCGAAACCCGGGGGCACAACGCCGGCGGCGAGCGGATCGACGGGCTGCGTTTCGGGCTCCGGGGCGGGTCGGGCGGGCAGGCGGGG
>Ga0055449_10000002_pt1 | contig 49582 bp, 43 predicted proteins | sample China_Galinas_PW_2_FD_57739 | JGI IMG/M metagenome (GOLD analysis project Ga0055449, IMG submission 57739) | Wetland microbial communities from San Francisco Bay, California, USA, that impact long-term carbon sequestration - China_Galinas_PWB_D1 | ecosystem: Environmental > Aquatic > Marine >... | reverse complement strand
ACGGTCAAGCAGGCCGTCGAGGCGACCGGGGCGAGCGCGACCATGATCTTCGTCCCCGCGGCGTTCACGGGCGACGCGATCTTGGAAGCGGCCGAGGCGGGCATCTCGGTCGTGTGCGCGATCACCGAGGGTGTGCCGGTGCAGGACATGGTGCGTGTGCGGACGGTGCTCGACGCGATGAACGCGGGGCGCAACGGCGACGCGATCACGCTGATCGGCCCCAACTGCCCGGGGATCATCAGCCCCGGCCCGAAGACCGGCGACGGGTCGTCGGCCAAAAACCCGTACACCAACGCGGGGTGCAAGATCGGGATCATGCCGGGGTACATCCACATGCACCGCTCGGAGCCGAAGTGCACGACGGGCAAGGCGGTCGGCATCGTGTCGCGCTCGGGCACGCTGACGTACGAGGCCGTGTGGCAGTGCTCGGAGCTGGGGATGGCGCAGTCGACGTGCATCGGCATCGGCGGCGACCCTGTGCGCGGGCTCGACCACATCGATTCCCTGCGCCTGTTCCAAGACGACCCCGAGACCGACGGGATCCTGATGATCGGCGAGATCGGCGGGAGCGACGAGGAGAAGGCCGCCGCGTTCATCACCGAGCACGTGACCAAGCCGGTGGCGGCGTTCATCGCGGGTCGGACGGCGCCGCCCGGCAAGCGGATGGGTCACGCCGGGGCGATCATCTCGGGCGGCGAGGGGACGGCCGACTCGAAGATCGAGGCGCTGACCAAGGCCGGGGCCGAGGTCGCGCTGAGCCCGGCCGACATGGGCAGGGCGATGGCCAAGGCGCTGGGCGTCTGACCCTCGATCGGCCGAAAGTCACTGGAAATCGACACCGCGCGCTCCCCCGGGGGTGTCGAACATCGGTCTTGTACTCTTCACAGTGAGTCGCGGCGGCGGGGTGGCTTCGGACTCGCGTCTGACATCCGCGTGGCCGTCGATGAAGAGCACGGGTGTTGGCGGGTCGCCCGCCTCGATGGTCTTCCACGGCAGGTACGTGAGATCGACATCCACGAGGAGCACCTTCGAGCCCGGGAAGAGCACGTCGTCGGTCCTGACCGGTTTCATTTGGACCGGGCTGAGCACGTCGCGCGTCCACACCTCGGGGCGGGCGTACAGGGTGTCGCTCATCCAGAATGAAGGGTACCCATCGCTTGTACTGCCTGTACCCCGTAGCCACGGCTTGCCGGGCTCCCCCACCTTGGGTTCGACCCAAACGCTGAAGTGCTCGGGCCAGGGCGCAATCTTGTGAAAGAGCGATGGCCAGTGCCGATTGACCATCCAGTAGCCGTCAGAGATCCACCCACCCCCCACTGATCCGGGCGGGAAGAGCTGGAAGCGCGTACCGGCGGGCGCCCACGGGTATGTGCTACCGAAGGTGCTGATGTACTTGTCAAACGTCAGCGCGGTCTGGCGGAGGTTTGATAGCACCGCCGTGCGGCGCGAAGCCACCATCGCTCCACCGAGCGCCGGCAGAAGCAAGGAGATCAACAGTGCCATGACCCCGATGGTCACCAGCAACTCAATGAGCGTGAATGCGCGACGAAAGCTCACCATGGCATCGGAGTACTCCACACTCGATCGTCTCCGTCCGCGTAAACGGTGTTCATGAACGGCACCCAATCCCCGCTCGCGTTGTCCCACGCGTACATGTATCCCATCAGCACGGTCACCGCCGGCCCGTCGGAAGACGGCAGCTTCATGGGCAGCCTGACCTCGACGATGTCGCGGTTTCCGGGGTTGTACGCGGACTTCCCGTCCGCGCCCATCTTGTACGACTGCGACACGTTGAAGCCGTCCGCGGTCGCGTTCGGTGGCGCGAGCAATAACCGTCCACCGGCCTGAAGAACCCTGACCTCGGCCTGCTCGAAGCCGATCGGGGCAAGACGGAACGGATCCGTCTGCTTCTTCCAGAGTTCCCGGTATTCATCGGTGGGAGGGTCTTTCGGGACGGGCACGCCGCGAGCGGCCAAGGCCGCCCGGTCGCGGTCCAGGTCGGGCGCGACGGTCTTCATCAACGATTCGCGGAACGCGTTCCCGAGGTCTTCACGACGAGAACCGCTGAACGCGGGGTTGTCGCTCATGTTCGCCAACAACTCATCGACGCGTGTCCGGGCCATGTCACCGACCTGTTCGGCGCTGCTCTCGTCGATCGGCACCTCGCAGCGGAGAGACGAGATGATCGCTCTGGCCTCGGTGGGGCCGGTGTTCTCTGTGGCCCTTTGACGCCGTTGTTCTCCTCGGGGGAGGCTCCGCATCAGCGCGCGTCCCGCGAGGAACACACCGATGATCGCGATCAGTCCCGCCGCCATCCATCTTCGCCCGTTCGACATTCCGGTCTCCAATCGCAAACGGCCGGTCGAGGGTGTCCCCTCGGCCGGCACCGGAGCTAGCTGTTCGCGACGCAGCCGGCCCACATGCCAGTCGGCATTCCGTTCACGCAGGTTCCACCGCGTTCGCAGTGTTCGCTTGTCGAGCAAGCAATGGGAGCGATCAGCCTCGGCGCAGCGCAAAGCATGCGGCGTGCGGCGTGCGGCGTGCGGCGTGCGGCGTGTTTGGGCACTCGTCCACGTATGCCCCTCGTCCAGTGCCGCACAGATTACCGGACTCCACCCTCCTTTGTCAATGCCCTTTGTTCAGGCGCGGTCTGCCCGAACCGCGAGGTACGATCGCCCCATGCCGAGCGGACGCACCAGATTGTTGATCGCGTACCCCGATGCGAAGGGGGTGGTGACGGCGGTCGCGTCGAACCTCGCGTCGATCGGCAGAAACATCCTCGTGAGCGAGCGCAAGACGGTCGTCTTCGAGTGCTTCAGCCCATCCAATAGAGCGACCCGGCATCGATCGTCGGCGGGCGGGTCGGCGCGGGCGGCTCGATCCAGCTCGTCGATCGCCACTCGGGGAGACTCAAGGCGTCGTGCTTGTCAAGCGTGAACAGGTGGATCGAATCGGAATAGGCATATCGCGTGTGCGAGCCGTCGGAGATGCGGGCCGAGACGAAGTAGGTGCCCGACGCGGTACCGGCCGTGAGCCAGTCGAACGAGCCGGTGGAGAGGGCCGCGCCGGGGGTCGCGCCGATCGAACTCATGCCGATCGTCGCGGCGTCGTTGCCGTTGTAGGGGTTGCGGTCCGTGTCGAGGACAAAGGTGATGGTTGCGCCGGAGTCGGCGTCGTCGGCGATGAAGTCGAGCGGGACGCGCGCGCCAGAGATCACACTGTTCGGTAGCGCGGAGCCGAAGCCGAACGACACGATGCTGGGCTGGGTGGCGTTCGCGTCGTCGGGTGCCTCACGCGATTCGGTGCCGCCGAGCGCGGGGTGCAGGCCCGCGGCGGGGAGTGGGCCACCCTCGAATCGAGTGTAGTAGAAGCCCGCGGTCTGCCCGAGCGCTTCGCCCGCGTCGTACCACGACGGGCGGTCGGCGTCGGCGAGCGTGGCCTCGCCGTCGAACGCGTCGCCCTCGGTCTTGATCGTCCCGTGGTACCAGAGGTGGACGTCGGAGTGGTTGGGATCGGTGCCGCTGGTGTACCCGCCGGTCATGCTCGGCAGATGTCGATCGATCGCGCCGTCAATCGGGAAGCCGTTCACGATGAACGATGAGGTCTGGTAGAAGTTGTCGGCGAAGGCGACGGTCTGGGCGACGCCGGCCGGCGCGTCGCCCGAGCGCGGGTACGGGTCGAGCATCGTGAGGTGATCGACCCAGACGCCGGCCCGCCCGAGGTCGCGCGCGATCTCCGAGATCAGCGACGCGCCGCGGGAGTGCCCGAGCAGGTGGATCGGCAGCTCGACCAGCGCGTGCCCGAACCCCGGCACGCCGGTGGGACTGAGCATCAGCGCGGCAACGGCGTCGGCGACCTCGTAGGTGTCGTTGGTCGGGCTGAACAGCCCTCCGGCCAGGCTCGACCAGTCGATGTACCCGATGATCTCGCCGGAGGCGGTGGCGTCGGGTGCCGGGCCCGACATCACGGCCGACGCGGTAACGGATCCACCCGACTCGGTGACGGTGATGGCGAGGCGTGTGACGGGCTCGGCGAGGCGTGCTTCGATAGCGTCGGCCATCGCGGGGACCCAGGCGGCCAGCCCGCCGCTCGCCTGTCCGTGGGCCACCAGCGTCACGCCTGAGAGCAGCGTCCGTGGCTCGAGGGGTTCGAAGAGCATGGCCCGAGCGTACCCGCGGGCACGGAAATACAGAAATATTGTTGACACATTTATTGTTTACACATATATTGTGGTAATGAGCGAGCTCCAGCACGAACTCGGCAAGCGGCGGCCATTCGAGCGGGCCGAGGAAGAGGCGTACCTCTCGCTGGTCCGCACCTCCGGGATCGTCTCGGGCCCGTTCGGCGCGTTGTTCCGCGGTCACGGGCTGAGCCCGTCGGCGTACAACGTGCTCCGCATCCTGCGGGGCTCGGGCGAGAAAGGGCGGCCCGCGAGCAGCATCGGGGCGGACATGGTCGTCCGCGTTCCGGATGTCACGCGTCTGGTCGATCGGCTCGAGGGCGACGGGCTGGTCGAACGCCGACGCTGCCCCGACGACCGGCGCGTCGTCCACGTGCTGCTGACCGCGAAGGGGCGGGTGCTGGTCGATCGGCTCGACGGTGCGGTGGCCGCGCTGCACCACGAGATGCTCGGGCACCTGTCGCGTGACGAACTGGACACGTTGATCGGGCTGCTCGCACGGGTGCGCGGGCCGCACATCGATCGGTGAGTGACGCGGAAAGGAGCGAACGATGATCACGGTTCGCAGGGCAGAAGAGCGTGGGCGGACGAAGCTCGGGTGGCTGGACAGCCGGCACACGTTCAGCTTCGGACGCTACTTCGACCCGCACCACGTGAAGTTCGGGCCGCTGCGCGTCATCAACGACGACGTCATCGAGCCGGGCGGCGGCTTCGGCACGCACCCGCACGACAACATGGAGATCGTCACGTGGCCGGTCGAGGGCGGCGTCGAGCACCGCGACTCGACGGGCGGCGGGGGCGTGATCCGGCACGGCGACGTGCAGGTGATGTCGGCCGGCACCGGGCTGACGCACTCGGAGTTCAACGCGTCGCAGAGCGAATGCGGACGGTTGATCCAGGTCTGGATCGAGCCGGCGGTGCGCGACGCCGAGCCGCGCTACGCCGACCGCAGCGTGGGGCTCGACGCGCTGCGCGGCGCGCTGGTGCCGATCGCGTCGGGCGACGGGCGCGGCGGATCGCTCGAGATCCGCCAGGACGCGGCGGTGTACGCCGGAGTGGCGCAGAACGGCTCGACGCTCACACACGAGCTGGAAGGGCGGCGGGCGTGGGTACAGGTCGTCCGCGGGCGCGTCGAGGTGAACGGCGTCACGCTCAACGAGGGCGACGGCGCCGCGGTGAGCGACGAAGCGGCGCTCAGCATCTCGGCGCCCGGCGGCGAGGGCGAGGTGCTCGTATTCGACCTCCCCGGCCGGGACTGAGCCCGCGGGAGCGGGGGCGGGTCGGCGAGCCCGCTCCGTATGATCTTGCGCCCGCCGCGGAATAGGGCCCGCCCGGGGTCCGTTCACGCCAGAGCGACGGGAGGGCACGATGGCGTTGAGGATCTTGGTGGCGGCGTTGGGAATCGCGGGCGGTGTGTGGGCGTGGACGTCCCTGGGCGGGGCGGGCGCCCAGGCGGAGCCCGGTGATCGGGAGGCTGCGATGGAGACGACGGGGGTCCGGTATTCGCGGTCGGGGTACGACATCACGCCGCTGGGCCCCGAGCGCATCGAGGAACTGGCGAAGAAGCTGACGCCCGAGCAGCGCAAGGTGATCCTCGCGAAGGGGACCGAGGCGCCGTTCTGCGGCAACCTGCTCGATAACAAGAAGACCGGCGTGTACGTGTGCGCGCTGTGCGACCTGCCGTTGTTCCGCTCGGACGACAAGTTCCACTCGGGGACGGGGTGGCCGTCGTTCTTCCAGCCGTTCGACCCTGAGCACGTGCACGCTGAGCGTGACGACTCGCTCGGGATGCACCGGGTCGAGATCACGTGCGCGCGGTGCGGCGGGCACCTCGGGCACGTGTTCGACGACGGGCCGGAGCCGACGGGGCTGCGGTTCTGCGTAAACTCCGAGTCGCTGAAGTTCTACGAGAAGGGGGAGCAGTTGCCACCGGGCGCACAACCGATCGAGACCGAGACCGCGTACTTCGCGGGAGGGTGCTTCTGGGGGACCGAGCACAACTTCGAGAGCCTGGACGGGGTGATCGACGCGGTCTCGGGCTACCAGGGCGGGAACATCGAGAACCCGACCTACGAGCAGGTGTGCCGGCACGACACGGGGTTCGCCGAGACGGTCAAGGTGACTTACGACCCGTCGCGCGTGACCTACCGGCAGTTGCTGCGCGCGTTCTTCGCGATGCACGACCCGACGCAGCTCAACCGGCAGGGCCCGGACGTGGGCGATCAGTACCGCAGCGAAATCTTCGCGGCCGATGCCGATCAGCTCAAGGACGCCAACGCGTACATCGAGACGCTGCGTGAGGCGGGCGTGTACTCGCGTCCGATCGTGACGCAGGTGGAGCCGGCGGAGGGCAAGCCGTTCTACCCGGCCGAGGCGTACCACCAGGACTACGTCGAGCGGACGGGTCGTCCGTGCCACGTGATGCGCCCGCTGGACGAGTTGCCCGAGTAGATCCGGACGACGCGGCCGCGGACCCCGAGTTCAAGAAACGAGGCCCGGATTCCCGACGGGCGGCGCGGCGGCGCGCGTCCCGGCTGGTGGTGCCGGTGCGCGTCGGGCGACCGGTGAGCCGGTCACGCGTGAACAGGGAGAGAAGCCATGAGCAGATGGTTGCGGCGATCGATCTGGGCGGCCCTCCCTGTCCTTGCGGCGACGAACCTGGTCGCCGCCGATGAGGCGATCGACCTCGATCGGGCCCGGGGGTGCTTCGAGCAGGCTCGGCTGGTCTCGGAGAGGGACGGCGGTCGTCTGTGGGGGCGGGAGCTGTACGGGGCGATGCTGTTCGTGGATTGGGACACCCGCGCGGTGGTCGCCAACCGGCCGGACAGGGAGGGGTATCTGACGGCGCGGGGCGACGTGTACACCGGCGTCCTTCCGGAGAACGTGACCATCGCCAACACGGCCACCCACTGGGCGGGCGAGCACTGGACCATGCTCATCTGGCCGTTGCCGGACGACGATCGTGAACGGGCGCGGCTTCTCGCGCACGAGATGTGGCACCGCGTGCAGGACGCGCTCGGGCTGCCCGGCAGCAACCCGGGCAACGCGCATCTCGACGGGCCGGACGGGCGTCTGTGGCTGCGGCTCGAGTGGCGGGCGCTCGCCCGCGCCCTCCGCGCGGCGGGCGCCGAGAGGACCGCCGCCGTGTCGGATGCGCTGGTGTTCCGCCGGTACCGTCGGTCTCTGTTCGACGGCGCCGCGAGCGAAGAGCTGGCGTTGGAGAACAACGAGGGGCTGGCCGAGTACACCGGGGTCGTGCTCGCCGGTTTCGGCGAGGAGGAACGAGCGGAGCGAGCCGCGGTGAAGCTCGCCGAGGCCGAGGCGGCCGATTCGTTCGTCCGTTCGTTCGCGTACAAGTCGGGCCCGGCGTGGGGATTGCTGCTCGATGAGGCCGACGACGAGTGGCGCACAAACTACGGCGCCGACGATGATCTGGGCGATCGGTTGGCCGCGGCGCTGAAGCTGACGCCGCCGGACGACCTGGCGGGCGCGGCGCGGGCGCGCATGGAGTCGTACGGCGGGGACGAGATCGAGAAGGAAGAGAACCGGCGCGAGCAGCGGCGGCAGCAACGCATGAGCGAGGCGCGGGCACGGTTCGTGGACGGTCCGACGCTGCGCATCCCGCTCCGGGAGGTGCAGATCGGGTTCGATCCCGGCAACCTGCAGCCGCTCGAGGGCGTGGGCACGGTCTACCCGACGATGCGCGTCAGCGACGTCTGGGGCATCCTCGAAGTCAGCGACGGGGCGCTGCTCAGCGCCGACTGGACGTGGATCGCCGTTCCCGTGGACGCGGCGTGGTCGGGTGACCTCACGCGGACCGGTCGGGGCTGGACGCTGGATCTCGACGGGTCGTGGGAGGTCGTCCCCGGCGACTCGGAGCGGCAGTGGCGGCTCGCGCCGCGGCGCTGACGCCGGTGGCGGTGCCGGCGAGGCTCGTCCGCGTCGCGGCGGCGGGGTGGGAGGTTCAGGCCGCCACCGCGTCGCACTCGATCTCGACGAGCATGTCGGGGCGGACGAGGGCCGAGACCTCGACCATGGTCAGGCAGGGGCGTCGGTCGCCGAAGAAGTCGCGGTGGGCCCGCCCGAACTCGTCCTGGAGCGAGATATCGGTGACGTACATCCGCGTGCGCACGATCGCGTCGCGGTTGAGCCCGAGTTCGCGCAGGGCACGTTCGACGATCTCGAAGCACCGGAGGGTCTGTGCCCCCGCATCACCGGGGGCGAAGGTCGAGCCGTCGTCGGCGACCGGGGCGGTGCCGTTGACGAAGACAAGGTCGCCAGCGCGGACGACGCGGCTGAAGCCGTACTTCTCGCCCCACTCGTTCCTCGCCGGCACGCGTTGGATGTCCATGATCCGCTCCTCCGGACGAGCGTACTCTGGTGCGATGAACTGGGATGACGTCGATCCCGAGGGCCCGTCGCCGGAGGACCTGGAGCGGTTCGGCGACGAATGGGTGACCTGCCCGGAATGCGGGTCGGCGATCTACGACCAGACCGAGATCTGCCCGCGCTGTGGGCACGCGCTGACGAGCAGCGACGGGGGGAAGACGCCGGTGTGGGCGATCGTCGCGGCGGTGCTCGCTCTGATCGCGTTCGTCCTCGTGTTCGTGCTGTAGGAGCACCGACTTCGCAGAGCCGAAGTCGGTGGCACGGGTCAGTCGTCGATGCCGAGGTCGCGCTTGGTGAACAGGGCTTCGAAGCGGAGCCCCTCGCCCTCGACGGCGAGACGGGCCCCCTCCTCGCGATCGATGGTGCAGATCACGGCGATCGGCTCGACGCCCTCGGCGCGGAGGGCCCGGCAGGCCTCGACCGCCTGCCCCCCGCTGGTGGCGACGTCCTCGAGCAGGACGACGCGGTCGCCGGGCTCGAAGATGCCCTCGACGAGGCGGGCGGTGCCGTAGTCCTTCTTCTGGTTGCGGACGAAAAGTGCGGGCAGCCCGGTCTCGAGCCCGGCCGCGGTGACGAGGGGGATGCCGCCGAGTTCGGCCCCGGCGAGGCGGTCGATCGCCCCGAGCGAGCGGATCCGCTCGGCGAAGAGGCGGGCGAGGGGCCCGAGAACCTCGGGGCGGGTCGTGAAGCGGTACTTATCGAGGTAGTAGGTGCTCGTTCGGCCTGAACGGAGGGTGAAGCTGCCGCGGAGCAGGGCGAGGTCGGCGATGCGGCGTGCGAGGTCGTTTTCGGGCATCGGCGGCAGGATAGGTCGGGGTGGATGTGCAGCCCGAGGCGGCGGCGGGCATATATTCGGTGTCCAAGGGAGGATCAGACCATGAAGCGGCTGGCGATCGTTGCGGTGGGTTTGGGCGGGATGGCGATGGGTCAGGTGGCGCCTCCGCCGCCCGCGCCGCCGGAGCCGAAGCCCGAGTACGTGCGTCCGGTGGTGCCCCCGACGCCGCCGACGGTGCAGCGTCGAACCCGCCCGGACGTAAGGGACATCGATTTCGAATCGCTGATCGAGCGTGACGACCGCGGGATGATCAAGCACCTCAACGTGCCGGTGGACTACGCGGCGTTGGACCACAACCCGCTGATCGGGCCGGAGCAGCGCGAGAAGGTCGATGCGTGGATGGTGGACCGCAAGAAGGCGATGGAGAAGCTGGTGGTCGAGTACGCGGACGTTGCGGTCGAGGTTGACGCCGGCATCCTGAACGACCTGGTGATCAGTGACCAACTGGCGATGGAGGCGCAGATGGAGCTGCTCAAGCCGCTCCAGCTCGTGACGACGCTCGGCGACGAGATGCGTGCGAGCAAGGTGCTCAGCCCCGAGCAGGCGGAGCTGAACAACTACATCGCGAACCAGTACACCTCGGCGAGGATCGACGAACTGCGAGACACGTTCGTCCCGGACGAGGACAGCGGGGTGACGCTGGTCGACATGATCCTGCGGTACGTGTTCAGCAACCAGGTGGCCGAGCCGATGTACGCGTACCACAACCTGCTGCTCGAGGGGGCGCCGCGCATCGACGAGCTGGTCGGGAAGATCGAGGGCGTTGCGCCTGAGACGGTCGCGAAGGTCCGCGAGCTCGCCGAGAAGTACGACCCCGACGCGCCGCGCGACAAGCAGCTCGACGTCATGAAGCAGATTGTCGAGCAACTCGAGATGGCCGAGGTCCGCGACCTGCTCCAGGCGGTGATCGACTCGCGCAAGGACTGACGCGGGGGCGGTAGGATGCCCGCGTGGGCGGCGAACCGCAGATCGAGTCGGCCCGGCTGATCGTCGGGCTGGAGATCCACGTCGAGCTGGCGACGCGGAGCAAGATGTTCACACGGGCCGCGAGCCCGGCCCACGCGGTCGGCGGCGAGCCGGAACCGAACAGCCTCATCGACCCGGTCGTGCTCGGGCTGCCCGGGGCGCTGCCGGTCATGAACCGCGAAGCGGTGGATCTGGCGATGCTGGTTGGGCTGGCGCTCGGGTGCGAGATCGCGTCGGTCAGCGTGTGGGACCGCAAGAGCTACTTCTATCCCGACCTTCCCAAGGGGTACCAGATCTCGCAGTACGACCGCCCGCTGTGCGTGGGGGGCAGAGTCCAATACGCGCCGGGCGACGAACAGGGACACCTCGACCTCGACGCGCCGGCGAAGACGGTGCGGATCACCCGCGCACACCTGGAGGAGGACGCGGGCAAGCTGCTGCACGAGGCGCCGGGCGGGGGTACGATCGACGGGTCGAACGTGGACTGGAACCGCGCGGGCACGCCGCTGCTCGAGATCGTGACCGAGCCGGACTTTTCTTCGCCGGACGACGCGGTGAGCTTCGCGCGTCAGCTGCGCGACATCTGCCGGTTCCTCGGGGCGAGCGAGGGCGTGATGCAGGGTGGTCACATGAGGTTCGAGCCGAACGTCAACTGTGAACTGACACTGGCGGACGGGCGTGTTGTGCGCACGCCGATCGTCGAGGTGAAGAACCTCAACTCGTTCCGGGCGCTGCACGGGGCGATCGAGTACGAGGCGCGGGCGCAGCCGCAGCGGTGGCTCAAGGACGGTGTCGAGCACGGTGCGGGCACGAAATCGACGCGTGGGTGGGACGACGCCGGGCAGAGGACACTGCTCCAACGCGAGAAGGAGGACGCGCACGACTACCGCTACTTCCCCGACCCGGACCTTGTGCCGGTCGAGGTGGACGGGGCGTGGCTGGGGCGCGTGCGTGCGCGGCTGGTCGAGCTGCCGCTCGAGCGTCGGCGCCGGTACGCACGTGATTACGGGCTCGGCTCGGTGCAGGGCGGGCAGTTGGTCGAAGAGCGGGGCGACTGTGAGTTCTTCGAGGCCGCGGTGCGGGCGGCGGAAGAGGCGGGCGCCGCGAACGCGGGCAAGGGTGTGGCGAATCTGGTGCTCCAGACGGGCGCGAGGCTGGCGAACGAGCGGGGCGTGCTCGTGAGCTCGCTCGGGATCTCGCCGGAGCAGGTCGGCGCAGTTGCGGCGATGCGGGCGGGTGGGGAGATCGGCTCGGATGCCGGCGACACGCTGTTCGAAATGCTGTGCGCGGAGGGGATGGGCGGTGCGGACGTGCGCAAGCTGGCCGAGCGCAAGGGGCTGCTGGTCGTGCGCGACGAGGGGCGGCTCGACGCGTGGTGCGACGAGGTGATCGCATCGAACGCGGCGATCGCCGACGACGTGCGCGCGGGCAAGACCCAGGCGGTCGGGCGTCTGATCGGCGCGGTGATGAAACTGAGCGGGGGCTCGGCCGACGCAAAGGCGGTGCGTGAGCGGCTGCTGGAGAAGCTGAGCTAGCTCACCCGGCGGTGACGGCGGTGTGCTCGCGGGCGAGGCGCGTGCGCACGTTGTCGAGCACGTTCATGAAGTTGATGTAGCTGTCGTACGGCGAGTCGTACGGGCTGAAGTACTTGTGGACGTCGCCGTCGGACCAGTACTTCGTGCACATGTAATAGAAGTGGTCGGAGGTGGTGAGCTTGCGCCAGTCCTCGATCAGGTAGTTCGCCTCGCTGATGTGCGCCGGGTCGCCGGAGATCTCTGCGAGCTGCACCGCGTCCTTGATCTGCTTCTCGAGCCGGTAGACCTCGTCGAGCGCGTTGGTCTGCATCGCGTTGCCGCGCCAGGCCGTCAGGTCTCTCTCGGTGTCGGCCCACGAGATGAACCCGGGCACGTCGTACTCACCGACCGGTTCGAACTGCCGGAACGCCTCGCTCGGCGTGCAGAAGTGGTTGTGCCCGGAGTTGACGTCGAAGACCGCCTCGGGGAGCTTGTCGAGGAAGTCGAAGATCCCGGTGTCGGCCCACTGGTGCTCGCCGAAGGTCTCGTAGTCCATGAACAGGTTGCACAGGTAGCCATCGCCGTTGATCTGGTTGACCCACCCGGCGAACTTCTCGGCGCTGAGCGGCCATTCGGCCCACCCGCGGTTCGAGAAGCGGAAGGCGATGTCATCGCTGAGGCGGAAGTTCTTGAGCAGCAGCCCGAAGCGTCGCCCGTCGCGCCCCATGAAGGGCTCGCCGCGGTACGCCGGCGGTGCGTACACATAGGCCGGCGAGCGGAACCCCAGCAGGTGGTCGGCGCCCTCGCAGATGGTGCCGTAGAAGCGCGGGTTGCCGTCGTCGTCGGCGATCTCGCACAGCGCCTCGCTGAGCTCGTTCTGGTAGATCAACTCCGTGTTGCGGAAGACGGTCGGCGTCTGCCCGAACAGGTCCTGGATGCGTTCGGTGTGCATGCGGACCTGGTCGCGGAACTCCTCGTGCGAGTACAGGAACGAGAGCGAGTGGTAGTAGGTCTCACCGATGAACTCGCAGCACCCGGTGTCGGCGAGGCGCCTGAACAGGTCGAGCACGTCGGGCGTAAACTGCTCGAGCTGGTCGAGGATGGTGCCGGTCAGCGCGTAGCTGACGCGGAAGTTGCCCTTGTGGCGCTTGACCAGGTCGAGGATGAGGCTGGTCGTCGGGCGGTAGCACTTCTCGGCGACCTTCTCGCAGATCTGCCGGTTGGCGGTGTCATCGAAGTAGAACGGATCGGCATCGAACACCGAGTAACGACGCAGCCGGTGTGGCTGGTGAACCTGAAAATAGAACACGACCGACGCCATCGCCGTCCTCCTGTCAGCGGGCGGGTGCACCAGAGCCTTCGCCCATCCGATTGTGTCCATCGGCCGATCGGACTCAAGGATTCAGCACAGGATTTCAGATTGCAGAGTTCTACGTCCTGATCGCCGTGGAGGTCGCGATCGCGATGGGGACGAGGACCAGAACGGGGATAAACACCCCGATCACGGCGGGGGCGCCGGGGATGGGCGCGGCAGAGCCGAGCACCCCCCCGAGCAGACCGATCACCGCGACCGGCGCGCACCGCAGCGACTGGGCCACCATGTTGGTCGGGACCCGGGTGAGAAAGAAGGGGATGCAGACGATGAGCGTGAGCAGGTTGGCCGCCAGCAGGGCGAAACGCCCGAACCGCAGCCGCTGGAGCTCGTCGATCCGCCTGCGGTCGGCGGAGGTCCGCCCAAGCCGGCGCTTGGCCTTGATCATCTCGGTGAGCTGCCCAAACCCGAGGCTGCCGGCGTAGCCCTCGTAGCGCCTCATCCGGATGACGTTCGGTTCCAGGTCGGTCTCGATGCTCTCGATCTGCCCGATCCGCTCGCTCTCCGCGCCGAGTTCCTCGACGCGGGCGGGCGGGTCAAACCGCCAGGCGCCGTCGGACCAGACCGCGTGCTCGGCGGCGATCAGCCGTCGCGCCTGCCCGTCCGGGTCGGTCTCCCAGACGCGGATGTTCTCGAGCTCGCCGGCGTCGGCGTCGAAGCTCTCGGCGTACCACCAGCGTCCCTGCCCGTCGCCGAGGGCGGGCACGCGCGTCGCCGCCAGCGATCGCGAGCCCGCGTCCTCGTGCTGGCGGCTCAGCAGCGGGGCGATGCGGGGGAGGACCAGCTCCTGGTTGGCCGCCTGGAGAGCGGTGACCACCAACGCCCCGATGACGATCGGGCGGGCGACGCTCTGGAGGCTCCGCCCGCCGGCCAGCACCGCCACCAGCTCGCGGTGCCGGACGAGCTGCGAGCAGGTGAACCCCATCGCCGCGATCATCACCAGCCCGGCGACGAAGTTGAACAGCTGGAGGAGCTTGGGCCACCACAGGTCGCCGACGAGCAGCAGGGTGACGACGGCCTTGCGCAAAGCCGAGGCGTGCTCGCCGCTGGTCATGGCGTCGGCGACGCGGATGAAGCGGTGGAGGTTGAGCGACAGATCGATCATCACGATGAAGCTGAACAGCACCACCAGCAGGATGAGCGTGTTGAGCAGGAACTGGCGTGCGATGTAGCGGTCGAGGAGGTTCATGCCAGCGTTCTCCGCACGACACCCAGGCGGGCGCCCAGCGCCCACGCGGTGACGGCGCCGACGAGGGCACCCGCGTACACGTCGCTGAGCCAGTGGGCACCGGCGAGCAGGCGTGTCAGCCCGCACCCCGTGGCGAGGAGGATAAGCACGGGCCAGACCGGTCGCATGAGCAGGGTCGCGGCAACCGCCCCGCCGAACGCGACGGCCGTGTGGCTCGATGGGAACCCCAGGTTCGGCACGCCCGCGAACCCCGAGAACGGGGCGTGCCACACCCACCCCATGTACACGTCGCCGTCGATCGGTCGCCCGCGTGCGACCACGAGCTTGAGAAGCTCGGCGACCAGCCCTGCGCCGAGCGCCGAGACGGCCACCAGCCCGCCCCGCGTCCACGCCGGACGCTCCGATCGCCGATCGACCAGCACGAACGCGGCGCCGGCGAGCAGCCAGGTCGGCCCGTACCCGACCACGCGGAGCAGGCGGTACCAGTCCTCGCCCTCGTAGCGGTGCTTGTCCACGACGGTGAACCCGCCGTGCTGCTCGGTCGGGGCGAGCGCGTGGAACGTCGGGTGGTCGAGCAGGGTGCACAGCGCCAGCCCGACCAGAGCGAGTACAAGCAGGCGCAGGTGACGGGCCCGGCGCAGGCGTTTCTCGATGGGGCTGAGGTAGGTCATGTCAGAACCCACGATACCCGTAGCCGATGTAGACGGGGCGCCCGGTCTTGTGGTCGCTGGGGAGCGGGCCGAAGCGCTCCTGGCGCTCGAAGGCGTCGGGCCAGAACTCGTCGTGGGAGCGGAGGATGATGGCGGGACGCCCGAGCAGCTTGGGGTCGTCCAGGTCGGTGTCCGCCCAGAGGTCGTACTGGTTGCGCCGCCCGATCATCTGGGCCGAGCAGCTGTACACGGTCGGGTGGTCTGGGAGGTAGAAAGCGAGGAGGGAGGCGCGCCCGTAGTGCTCGGCCATGATGATCGGCTCGAGCCCGGTCTCATCGCGGAGTTGCTCGCGGATCTTCTGGACGTCGCGGGCGATGGCGGGCGCGCTGAACAGACGCCCGGGGTTGACACGCCCCTCAAGCCCGGGCAGCTGCGCGACCCAATCGAGTCTGAGCATCCCCAGCCCCGCGACGAGCCCGACGACGAGCGTGAGACGCCACGCGGTGCGCCGGTGGATGCTGACCCGCTCGGCGGCGGCAACCGCGGCCAGGGCGAGCAGGGTGACGTAGGCGCCGACGATCCAGTTGGGCTGCACGTCGGTGAAGAAGCTGACGAGGAGGTAAAACGCGAGGACCGGGGCCGCGCCGCAGAGGCAGTAGAGCGCAGCGCGTCGTGCGGGGTCGTCACCCGGACGCCGGCGGGCGTCCCATCCCGCGTAGAGTGCGAGCAGCGCCGGGAACCCCATCATGACCACCGCCAGCCCGAGGTACCCGAGCGTCCAGAGCGGCGAGTACGGCTCGGCCCCGGCAAGTTCTTCCGGCGGCAGGTCGCCCGCTTTGAGACCGAGGTGCCCGAGTAGGTGGTGCACCGTCGCCCACCCGTGCTGTGCGTTCCAGACCACAATCGGGACCAGCCCAAGCAGCGCGACCGCCAGCGCGAGCAGCATGTGGGCGGGACGGACACGCGGACGGACAAGCAGCGCGTAGAGCAGCACCCCCGGGACGAGGAGGATCGCGGTGTACTTGAACAGGAAGCCGGCGGCGACCGCCGCGCCGAGCCCCGCCCACGCGCCGGTCCTCCCGCCGTTGAGCGCACGCCAACCCGCCCACGCGCCGAGCGCCCAGCAGGCGAGCATCGGCCCGTCGATCGTGATCAGCAGCGAGGCGAACTGGAAGACCGGACTGAGCAGGACCAGGGCGGCCGCGAAGAAGCGGACGCGGGCCGATCCGAACGCGTCGCCGGCGAGCCCGGCGATCCCGAGGGCTGCCAGCGCGCCGAACACCGGCGCGAGCAGGCGCACGCCGAACTCGGTGTCTCCCGCGATCGCCGTGGACGCGGCGATGGTCCACGCGATGCCGGGCCCCTTGGAGTAGTACGACCAGTCCAGGTGCCGCGCCCACTCCCAGTAGTGGGCCTCGTCCTCGATCAGGGCGTAGGGGCAGAGCCAGAGCAGGTACGCCAGACGGGCCGCGGTAACGGCGAGCACGAGCGCGAGTGTCGGCTTCCAACTGCGCATGTTCAGTGGCGTGAGACGGAGCGGTAGACGAGGGCGGTGTAGACCACCAGCACCGCGACGCCCCCCCAGAGGATCGCCAGCCCGCCCAGCCCGGTCTTGTGCGTCACCGATTGACCGCTCGAGATCGTGATCACCGAGAGCAGCGCCGGGAAGAACGACCAGAGGTAGACGACCAGCGGCTGGGCGGCGCCGAGGCGCATCGCCACCACCGCGCCGCACAGCACCATGACAAAGCAACTGGCCGACATCGCCCAGCGTTCGTTGCGTTTGCTGATGATCTCGCGCCGGAGACGCTCGATCGAGCTACGCAGCGCCTGCGTGGGCGCGATGAGGAACTCGTCGGGGTGTTCCCCGGTGATTCGTGGCTCGGCCATCGCCAGCAGCTCGAAGCTCGATTTGCCGAGCAGCTTCTCGACCGGCCCCTCGACATTCGGGTCGACCTCATCGGCGAACTGGAGGCGCGAGTACACGAGCTTGGTGCGTTCGGACTTCGGCCCGCTGGTATCCCGTGTCGCGGCGACGTTGTGCAACGCCAGGTCGATCGTGAGTTCGCGCAGACGGGGCCCCTCGCCGATCTTCGTCTTGAAGGTCACCGCCTCGGCCGAGTGCGTGATGACCCCCCGCGAACTCCCCTCGGCGGGGCGCAGCTCGACCTCGATCGGGGCACCCGGCTCTTCGGGCGCGACAACCCATCCACCCGCGTCGTACCCCTGCCAGGTGCTCCCGGACCCATGGAGCACGAGACGCTCCCGCCCGGGCGTGACGAACTCGACGCGCCCGGTCGTCCGCAGGCGCCGCTTGATCTCCGCGGTCGTGCCCCGTTCGCCGAGGTGGTACGCCAGATCAACCCTGCGGGAGTGGACCTCGTCGAGCCGGTCGGGGTGTCTGGCGAGCTCGCCCATCTCGGCCGAGGTCATGAACTTGGGGTCGTCCTGGAAGGCGTTGGGGATCTCCATGGGGTCGAGGGTGAGCTCGCCGGCGCTGCCGCGCAGCCCGGTGTCGGGGTAGTTCCCGGCGGCGCCGAACAGGTGGAACTGGGCGAGGTTGACGTTGCGGTCGGCGTCGGGACCGGGGAAGACGAACAGCTGCGCCTCGCGGGCGGTCAGATCGCCGACGAGGTTCCCCTGCCGGTCGAACTGGAGGAGGATCAATCTGCGGAAGACAAGCCAGTCGAGCACACCGACCGAGGCGTACTCGGGCTTGAGCGACGGGTCGAGGCGCTCGACGGACTCGGCGTTGATGATGTAGGGGTCGAGCTGGACGGCGTCGCCGCGGTCGATGCCGCTAACCATCACGCGCGCCAAGTTGAGGGTGATGAGGTTCTCCATGCGTCGGAGGAACCAGGGGATGGCGCGGTCGTTGAGCACGCCGAGCGTGAGCGCGAGGACCAGCCCGAGGATGACCGCCGGCGCGAGCACCGCCCGGTGGCTCATCCCGCCGACATGACAGGCGAGCAGCTCGTTGTCCTGGGTGAGCCGGTGGAAGGTGAGGGTCGACGCGAAGCAGGCCGAGAACGGCAGCGCGTACGCCAGCATCGGAACCAACGCGAAGCCGATGAACCGGACCATGTCGAGCGGTCCGAGCTTGCCATCGGCGAACCAGCGCACCGCCCAGGCGAACGAGATCACTCCAATCAGAATGAGTGTCGTGATGACGACCAGACGCAGCGCCTCGACGAAGACGTAGCGCCAGAAGGTTGGGGAGACCCGGCCCATGGCAGCGATGATACGGGGGCCGGTCAGGGGCTGAACATCGCCACCATCCAGGCCGACCCGATCAGCCCGTGAACGACCGCAACCACGGCAAAGACGGCGATGCCCCGCCTCCAGCGGTCGGCCCGCGGTGCACGCCGCCATCTGCGGCGACGCCGCAGCAGCAGGATCAACCCGCCCGCACAGGAGGCCCCCGGGATGAGCAGCGAGGCGAGGAACAAGAGCATCGAGGGAACCAGGGTGCCCTGGCCCGACGCGATGACATATCCCCCCCCGACGACGTAGACAAACGAGGCCACAAGGTCGAAGCCCGCGGCCAGGGCGCACGAGATCACCGCCAGCAGCCACCCGCCCGGCGCCGCGTCGACCGACGCGAGCGACAGGCTCAGCGGCGCTCCGCACTCGGGGCAGGTCGAGCCCTGTGCATCGCGCAGGTTGTAGGTACAGACCGGGCAGGGCTCGTCGCGGCCGGCGAGGAACTCGGTCAGCAGCTCGTGTTCTTCGGGCACCGGCGCGTCTCCGGGTAGGCTCTGGCCATGGCGTACATCGAGATCGTGCCCGAAGATCGCGCCGGGGGCAAGCTCGCCGAGCTCTACCGGCGCTTCGGCAATCCCGACGGGACGGTCGACAACGTCCTGCGGGTGCATTCGCTCAACCCCGAGTCGCTCGAGGCCCACTGCGCAGTCTACGTCCAGTCGATGCACCGCCCGGGCCCGCTCTCGCGGGCCGAACGCGAGATCGTCGGCGTCGTGGTCAGCGTGATCAACGGGTGCGGGTACTGCCGCGATCACCACGCGTCCGGGCTCGAGCGACTGCTCCCCGATGATCGCAAGGCGGTGGCGGCGCAGGTCAAGGTGGGCGACTGGTCGGGACTGAGTCCGCGCGAGCGGTCGATGAGCGAGTATGCGGCGAAGCTGACGCGCAACCCGGCATCGATGACCCGCTCCGACGTGGACACGCTGCGCGACGCGGGATTGACCGACCGCGAGGTCCTCGACGTGGCGCAGGCGGCGGCGTACTTCGCCTACGCCAACCGCATCGTCCTCGGGCTCGGAGCCGAACTCGAAGAGGGCGGGATCGGGCAATGGCCCGAGAACGCGTAAAGACGGGCGGGACGGCCGTCCCACCGAAGAGTTAGAGCTCCAACAATCCCGCGTGCCCTGGGCCCGCGCGATCCTGCACGCCGACCTCGACGCCTTTTTCGCCTCGGTCGAGCAACTCGACGATCCGACACTGCGCGGCAAGCCGGTGCTGGTCGGCGGGACGGGCCCGCGGGGCGTGGTCGCGGCCGCCAGCTACGAGGCACGCGCCTACGGGTGTCACAGCGCCCAGCCGATGGCGATCGCCCTGCGCAACTGCCCGCACGCGGTCGTCGTCAAACCGAAGGGCGGGCACTACCGCGAGCTGTCCGACCGCGTGTTCGGCGTCCTCGCCTCGTACACGCCGCTCGTGCAGCCGATCAGCATCGACGAGGCGTTCCTCGACGTCACCGGCTCGCAGCGCCTGTTCGGAGAGCCCGAGGCGATCGCGCGAGAGCTCCGCGAGCGGGTCAAGAGCGACACCGGGCTGACCATCTCGGTCGGCGTGGCGCCCAACAAGTTCCTCGCCAAGCTCGCCAGCGATATGGACAAACCCGACGGGCTGGTCGTGATCGAGCCCGGACACGAACGGGCGATCCTCGACCCGCTGCCGGCTTCGCGCATCTTCGGCATCGGTCCGTCGGCGATGCGCCGGCTCGAGAAGCTGGGGATTCACACGATCGCGGACCTGCGGAGTGCACCGCCCGAGTCGCTCGCGTCGGCCCTCGGGTCGTTCGGGCGGCGCGTGCACGAGCTGGCACGCGGTATCGACGACCGCCCCGTCCACACCGACCGCGAGGCCAAGAGCATCAGCCACGAGCAGACGTTCGGCGTCAACGCCGAGGACCCCGAGTTCGTGCGCGCGGTGCTGATGACGCAGGCCGAGGACGTGGCGCGCCGTGTGCGCCGGCACGAGCGGCTGGCGGGCGGGGTGACGGTGAAGATCCGGTACGGGCAGTTCGAGACGGTGACGCGCAGCGCGACACTCGACACGCCAACCGACCGGACCGAGGCGATCTGGGAGGCCGCGCGGGTGCTGTTCGACGCGTGGTCGTTCCGCCCGGTGCGTCTGATCGGCGTGGCGGCCGCGAGGCTCAGCGACGCCTCGGGCGAGCAGCTCGACCTGTTCGAGCGCCGCGAGCGGGCGCGGGCGGTGGACTCGGCCACCGACGCGATCGTGGACCGCTTCGGCAAGGGGTCGATCCGCCGTGCGCGGGCCCTGCCGGCCAAGCGTGACCGCAAGACCGACGAAGGCGACGCGGCACGGTACGGGCCGGAGGGGTGAACCGGGGCGGGTTCTTCCGGTAGACTCGTGCAGGGAAGCGATGCTCGGACAAGTCATGGCGGCGCTGCTGGTGGCCGTCGCGCTCGGCGCGGCGCTGGTGGTCTTCGCGTGGCGGGGCAAGCGGGTCAACGACCACCCGATCTGCCGCGACTGCGGCTTCGACCTCGAATCGATCTACCCGGAGAAGATCACCTGCCCGGAGTGCGGGGCGGGCCTGAAGCGCCCGAAGGGCGTGCGGATAGGCGCACGCCGGAAGCGTTGGATGACGCTCGTTGTCGGGCTGCTGCTGATCGCGATGCCGACCTCGCTGATCGTCGCGGGCGTGGCGGCGGTGCTGACCGGGTCGGACATCGCGCGGTACACGCCGGTGGGCGTGCTGCTGCTCCAGGGTCGGTACGGCGACTCGGCGGCGAGCGCCGCGGCCGCCAAGGAACTGATGCGCCGCGAGTCGTCGGGGACGCTCTCGGCGGCGCAGCTCGACTCGGGCGTGCAGGTCGCGCTCGATATCCAGGAAGACCTCTCGCGCCCGTGGTCGCCCGAGTGGGGAGACCTGATCGAGACGGCCTCGGTGAACGGGACGCTGAGCGACTCGGACAAGGCGAGGTTCCAGAAGAACGCGGCGGTGATCGAGCTCGAATGCCGTCCGAAGGTCTCGGCCGGCGGCGTGCTGCCGGTCCGAACAAAGCTGAAGGAAGCACGGATCGGGTCGGGCACGCAGATGCAGGGCATGGTGTCGTTGGTAAGCGCCAACATGGGGTCGCGCAAACTGGTCGAAGCCGTCCCGCCGAACGCAGCAATAGGTTTTTTCCCGGCGGTCAACATGCAGATGGGGTGGGTCTACCTGACCGGTTCGTCGGCGAGGTGGGGCATGGGGACCGCAGCGTCGGGGGGTGTCGAGCTGCGCGTTCCCAAAGGCACATCCGCCGGCGCACAAACGCTTGGCATCAGCGTGAAAATGACCGTGCAGCCGATGGGCGGGATGATCTCATGGATGCCGGGACAGACCGGACCCAACACCCAATCGAGCGAGCACCGGCTCACGGTCGAGGTCTTGCCGCAAGACCTGGATACCGTCACGGTCGTCGAACCGACCAACTCGACGACCGAGCAACTGGAGGCGATGCTCAACCCCAGGACAGTGAGCGTGAACTCGTACGCGCAGTCCTCGTTCCTGTTCGGGACTCAGATGACCCAGATGGCCGGAGTCTCGTTCCAGCTCACCGAGCCGCCCGCGCCGATCGCGCACCGGGTCTTCATGCGGAATGGTGATCGGGAATGGGAGCTCGGCCCGCTTGCGTCCGGCGAGGGGCTAGACATGACCGGTTGGGGACCTTCAGAGGGTTTCAGGTATATCTCCGCACAGGTGCGGGGCTTCGACGAGAAGACCAAAGCCGTTGACCTCGTGTTCAGGCCGGATCCGAGTATCGCGCTGCGAACACTCGACATGGAGAGTGTGTACGGCGGCGAGTTGGTCGTTCGCAACGTGGAAGTCGAGACTGAACACTCGCACATCCAGACCACGACGACCCAGTCGCACGGAGTGCTGTCCTGGCTCTTCGGCTCCGGCGACGACGAGCAGAAATCGGGTGAACAAGCCGAGACCGACGACGAGGAGGGAATCCCGCCCGCCCCGGAAACGCCGAGCGAAGACAACCCCCCTTGAATCCGGCTCGACCGATAAACCCGACTCGCCCCGCCCGGTACACTCCCCAGTCCCGAGGGAAGGAGCAGAGCATGCGTCTGATCGGTGTTGTCGGTGTCTCGGCGGTGGTGGCGGCGTCGGCGTGGGCGGGCGGGGTGCCCCAGTACACCCCCGAGCAGTTCTACAAGACCGTCTCGATCGGCGGGGCGAGCTTCACGCCCGACGAGAGCCACATCCTGTTCAGCTCCGACGCGAGCGGCGTGTTCAACGTCTACTCCGTGCCGGTCGCCGGCGGCGAGCCCGAGCAGCTCACGCGCTCCGAGGACAACGCGACGTTCAGCGCCGGGTCGTTCCCGCACGACGACCGCCTGCTGTTCCGGGCCGACCAGGGCGGCAACGAGCTGTACCACCTCTACGTGCGCGACCCGGACGGGACGACGCACGATCTGACACCGGGCGAGGGGGTCCGCGCCCTGTTCGCCGGGTGGGCGGGCGACCTCGAGCGGTTCTACGTGCAGACCAACGAGCGCGACCCGTCGGCGATGGACCTGTACATCTACAACTCGAAGACATACGAACGTGAACTGGTGTTCGAGAACACGGAGGGGTGGACCATCGGGCCGGTGAGCCGCGACGGACGCTGGCTGGCGCTCGACAAGACGATCACCAACGCGGACAGTGACGTGTACATCGTGGACCTCGAAGCCGGCGGCGACCCTGAGCTCGTCACGGCTCACGAGGGCGACGAGAAGAACGGGTCGCTCGCGTTCACGGTGCGGTCCACGGCACTGCTCTACCTTTCGGACAAGGACAGCGAGTACCAGCGGGCGTGGTCGTACGACCTGCGCACCGGCAAGCACGACGTCGTCGCCGAGGGCGACTGGGACGTCATGTACGTCGCCGACAGTTGGAACGGGCGCTACCGCGTGACGGCCGTCAACCAAGACGCCCAGACTGTGCTCACTGTCGAGGACCGTCGTCTGCGCAAGCAGGTCGAGCTGCCTGAAGTGCCCGGCGGTGACATCACCGGCGTGAGGTTCAGCCGCTCCGAGCGGTACATGGCGTTCTACGTCAACGGCGACACCTCGCCCTCGAACCTCTACGTGCTCGACCTCCAGAGCGGCGAGTCGCGGCGCCTGACCGACTCGATGAACCCCGAGATCGACGAGAAGAACCTCGTAACGAGCGAGGTGGTGCGCTACCCGAGCTTCGACGGGGTCGAGATCCCGGCGCTGCTCTTCAAGCCGAAGGACGCGTCGCCCCAGCACCGCGTGCCGGCGCTGGTGTGGGTGCACGGCGGGCCGGGCGGGCAGAGCCGCAAGGGGTACCGGGCCGACATCCAGATCCTGGCCAACCACGGGTATGCGGTGCTGGCCGTCAACAACCGCGGCAGTTCGGGGTACGGCAAGACGTTCTTCCACATGGACGACCGCGACCACGGTGGGGCCGACCTTCAGGACTGCGTCTACGGGCGGAAGTACCTCGAGACCCTCGACTGGGTCGACGGCGGACGCGTCGGCATCATCGGTGGCAGCTACGGGGGGTACATGGTGATGGCCGCCCTGTGCTTTGAACCACAGGCCTTCGACGTTGGGATCGACCTGTTCGGCGTGACGAACTGGATCCGCACGCTCGAGAGCATCCCGCCGTACTGGGCCGCGTTCAGGGCGGGGCTTTACGCCGAGATGGGTGACCCGGAGACCGACCGCGAGCAGCTCGAGGCGCGCAGCCCGTTGCTGCACGCCGACGAGGTCGTCAAGCCGCTGCTCGTTGTCCAGGGCGCGAACGACCCCCGCGTGATGAAGGCCGAGAGCGACGAGATCGTCGCGGCGGTGAAGGGCAACGGCGTGCCCGTCGAGTACGTCGTCTTCCCCGACGAGGGGCACGGGTTCCTCAGAAAAGAGAACCGCATCACCGCGGCCCAGGCCTACCTCGACTTCCTCGACCAATACCTCAAGGCGGGGCCCGAGTCGAAGGACTAGACGCGAAGGGCGCGAAGTGGCGCGAAGTGGAACCAAAGAGAAGCCCAGCGCTCATGCGCCGGGCTCATTCTGATGGCCGATCGCGATTGCTCAACTGATGCCTGATCCCCGATCCATGATCTCTACGCACTCACGATGTGGTCGCGCCGTCCGGTGACGCCCTTCATCGCATTGCGCGAGTCCACGACGAGCTGCGCGTGGTCGGCGATGAGCTGCCAGTCGTAGGCGGCGTGGTTGGTCGAGACGAGCACGCAGTCGTACCCCGCGATCGTCTCGGGCGTGAGCGCCACGGATTCCATCCGGAGGTCGTGCCGGCGGACCTTGGGCGCACGCGGGATGTGCGGATCGTTGTACTCGACCTCTGCGCCGCGGTCCTTGAGCAGCTCGATCAGCTCGAAGCTGGGGCTCTCGCGCAGGTCGTCCACGTCGGGCTTGTAGGCCAGACCGAGGACGAGCACGCGCGAGCCCTTGACCGGCTTGCCGCGGTCGTTGAGCGCCTCGGCGACGCGTGAGACGACAAACTCGGGCATCGAGCGGTTGACCTCGCCGGCCAGCTCGATGAAGCGGGTAGCCAGCCCGACCTCGCGCGCCTTCCAGGTCAGGTAGAACGGGTCGATGGGGATGCAGTGCCCGCCGAGCCCGGGCCCGGGGTAGAAGGGCATGAACCCGAACGGCTTGGTCGAGGCCGCCTCGATCACCTCCCACACGTCGATGCCCATGCGGGTGAGCACGACTTTCATCTCGTTGACCAGGGCGATGTTGACGGCGCGGAAGATGTTCTCGAGCAGCTTGGCGCTCTCGGCGATCTCGGCCGTCGAGACGTGGATCACCGAGTCGATCGCCGCCGTGTAGAGCATGTGGGCGAGGCGACCCGACTCTTCATCCACCCCGCCGACGAGCTTCGGGATCGAACTGGTCGAGTGGTCCTTGCGTCCGGGGTCCTCGCGTTCGGGCGAGTAGGCGAGGTAGAAGTCGGTGCCGCACTTCAGCCCGCTCCGTTCAAGCACGGGGAGCATGACCTCGCGCGTCGTGCGCGGGTAGGTGGTCGATTCGAGTGTGACGAGCTGCCCGGGGCGGAGCGTCGCGGCGATGTCGCGCGTCGTCTGCTCGACGTAGCTCAGGTCGGGCTCGAGGTGCGGTCCCAGCGGTGTCGGCACGCAGCTCAGCACCGCGTCGGGCTCGCCCAGACGCCCGAAATCGGTCGTCGCCCCGAACCGCTCCGACCCCGAGAACTCCTCGACGAAACCCGACCCGAGGTGCTTGAGGTAGTTCTTTCCCGCGTGGAGGGCGTCGATCTTGCCGGGGTCCACGTCGAAGCCGAGCACGGGGAACCCGGCGCGGAAGAACGCCCGCGCCAGCGGCAGCCCGACGTACCCGAGCCCGATAACGGCGACCACGGCCGAACGATCTTCGATCTTCTGTTTCAGCGACATGCGGCTGTCCGGTGAGGAGGTGTGCCCGGCGCGGTCGCCCCGGGCATGACTGTATCGGCCGTTGGGGGGTGCGGTTCCGGCCCGGGATGGAAAGTCCGCATCGGTTACACGCGGGCTCTGCCCGCCCCCGCCGCTCACCGGAACGCGTGCATGGCGCTGTATGAGGGCTGCCCCTCAAGGTACGATCGGCCCCACATGACCCTGCTCGCGCTGCTGAAGAACATCACCGGGCACCCGCTGAATCGCGGCAGGCGGCTCTGGTCGGTCCTGCGTTTCGCCTGCTGGCAGTTCGGCATCCGTCTGATCCCCGGCGAGGCCGTCTTCACCTGGGTCAACGGGGCGAGGTTCCACGTCAAGCGCGGCGAGAACGGGTTGACCGGGAACATCTACAAGGGGCTCGACGAGTTCGAGGACATGGCCTTCGTGCTGCACCTGCTGCGCGAGGGAGACCTGTTCGTCGATGTGGGCGCGAACGTTGGGTCGTACACGGTGCTCGCGTGTGCCTCCGTCGGGGCGCGCGGCGTCGCCTTCGAGCCCGTCCCGACTGCCTACGAGCGACTGGTCGGTAACGTCCGCCTCAACCACGCCGAGGACAGGGTCAGGTGCCTGAGCCTCGCCGTGGGGGCAGAAACGGGGAGCCTGGAGTTCACCAGCGGGCAGGACTCGATGAACCACGCCCTGGCGCCCGGCGAGCACGACGAGCGGGCGATCCTCGTCAAGGAGACCACCCTCGACGAGGCGCTGGTGGGCGAGTCGCCCACGCTGATCAAAGTCGACGTCGAGGGATTCGAGACCCGTGTGCTCGAGGGGGCACCGGCGACGCTGGCCAACCCCTCACTCGTCGCGGTCATCATCGAACTCAACGGCAGCGGCGAGCGCTACGGGTCCGACGAATCACGGATCGTGGAGACGATGCGGGGTCACGGGTTCGGGACCTACGCCTACCGACCGACGGGTCGGGAGCTTGTCGCCCTCGAGGGCAAGAACCCCGAGTCATGGAACACGCTGTTCGTCCGCGACGAGGCGTTCGTGGGCGAGCGGGTCCGGTCGGCGCCGGAGGTGGTGGTTCACGGCAAGCGGATCTGACACGGGCGGGCTTATTCTCCCCGCCGCGCCCGGTCGATAGTCTGTGCCGCACCCGGGGCGGGCGGCCCGAACCGGCAGCCCACCCCCGGCGTACCCGCCGCGAGGAGATCGATGGAACCAACCACTGAGGCTCAGCCATCACCCGACGCGAAGCCCCGCGAGCGGGCGCTCGGGCGAACGGCTGTGCACGGCGCGGCGTGGACGATGCTCCAGACCATCGTGCGCAAGGGCATCGGGTACCTCGCGCTGATCCCGCTCGGGTACTTCCTCACCAAGGACCAATGGGGCATCTACGCGACCTCGGTCGCGTTCGCCGGGTTCGTGATGCTCACCCGGCAGGGCGGGGTCCGCGAACTGCTCGCGCAGCGCGGCGTGAAGGAATACGAGACGCTCATCGGCCCGGTCTTCTGGGTCGCGTTCGCGTTCAACATCCTGACCGCCGGGCTGCTCGCGGCCGCCGCACCGTTCGCCGTCTGGTTCTACAAGGACGAACGGATGCTGGCGCTGGTGCTGATCCCGGCGGTCACCATCATCCTCAACACCCCGGCGCTCATCCTCCGAACCAAGCTGCGCATCGATCTGAGGTTCAGCCTGTTCAGCCGGCTCGCGATGTTCTCTTCGATCATCCAGTGGAGCCTGGCGGTCACGCTGGCGTGGCTCGGGTTCGGGCCGAAGAGCCTGGTGCTCCCGTTCCCGGTCGTCGCGATCTTCGAGTGGATCGTGCTGGGGGTGCTCACGCGCGAGCGCCTGTTCCGCCGGCGCCCCGAGCCTCGTCGCTGGCCCGGCATCTTGCAGCAGACCAAGTGGCTCATCTTCGGCACACTCGCGATGCTGACGCTCAACCGCGGGGCATACCTCGTGCTCGGCAAGGTCGCCGACACCGTCGTGCTGGGGACCTACTACTTCGGCTACATGCTCGTTGCGCAGACGGCGATGCTCCTCGCCGACAACCTCCAGACGGTCTTCGTGCCGACCCTGGCGCGGCTCAACGATGAACCGGAACGCCAGAGGGCCGCCGTGATCCGCGCGCTGCGTTCCATCACGATGTTCGGGTCGTTCATCAGCCTCGGGGTGGGCGTGGTGATCGTCCCCGTCGAGCAGGTGGTGTGGCACGGGAAGTATGCCGACGCGGTCGTCGCCGCCCAGTTACTCGCGACGACTTTCCCGACGCGGCTGACCAACGGGCTGGTCACGTCGTCGCTGAACGCGCGCGGGATGTTCAAGGCGTGGAGCCTGCTCACCCTCACCCAGGGGTTCGGGCTGATGGTCACCGCGTACTTCGCGGGGCGGTCGAGCTCGGGCGCGGCGGGGATCGCCGCGTGGATCGCCGCGTACATCGGCGTCAGCGGGATCGCCATTCTGCTCGCCGGGTTCAAGCTCCAAGGCATCCGGGCATGGCCGACGCTGGGCGCGCTGCTCCCGGCGTGGGCGCTCGCCCTGGCGTGCGCGGGCGCGTGCGAACTGCTCAGACGCGGGGCACTTCTGCCGCTCCCTCCAATCGTCCAGATCCTCGTGCTGGGAGGGGTGTTCACCGTCTTGTACGGCGCATTGGTCCGAACGTTCATGGCGCGACGGTGTGTCGATCTGCTGGTCGCGCTGCCCGCGCCGGTACGCCGGGTCGGACAACTCGTGCTGGCCCTGAACCTCCCCCCCCGCAACGCGTCCGCAGCCCCGTACGGTCAGGGACCCGGCTCTCGCCCCGGCGGACCGAACAACTCGGGGTGAGCCGGGTCGTACTTCAGCCTCGCCTCGGTCGCGAGCAGTATGTTCCCGGCCGTCAGCCCCGCGAGCGCCACGCCGAGCAACGTCGGCCCGAGCCACGGGCGGAGACGCCCACCCAGGGGTGCGTCCTTGCCGGACCGCGCGTCGGCGGCACGTCGCCCGCGCGCCCCGCACGCGAGCAGCGCGAGGACGATCAGCACGAACGGCTCGTTGTACCGCTGCCAGAGCTGCGGGCTGGCCGTCTGCGCCGCGGCGAACCCCGCGAGGGCGGCGAGCATCACCCACCTCTTGCGGAACGGAACCGACCAGAGCAGCCCGACCACCACAACCGCCCCCAGCACCGCCGGGAAGACGACCAACGGCGAGCGCCCGAGCGGCGCCGGAAACACCGCCACGATCCTCCACAACCCGGTCCACCGCCCCGCTCCTTGGTCGAAGGTAGTCTCGGGAAGCAGCGCCGCAACGAGCGCGATCGCGAGCGTCGCGGCGATCACGCCCCGATTGTCCCGCCACAGTCTCTGCACGCCGGGCGCCCAGTCCGCCACGAAGAACAGCCCGAGGTAGCCGAACAGCGCGAGCTGGAACGCCACGGTGGCCGGGTTCCAGCCGGTGTACCAGTTCTGGAACCGCGGGGGGACGAGCCCCCCCCACTCCCGGAAGAACCACGCGACGCCCAGGAACGCAGGCACTGTCGCGATGACCATGACCGCGCCGCGCGGGATACGCCCGCGGAAGTCGGTCCAGAGCGCGCCGGCGTGGGCCCCGCCGCCCGAGCCAAGCCACCCCGCGGCCCACAGCGGCGCGGCGGCCCACAGGTGGATCTGCCTCGTCAGGACGAGCAAGAGCAGCACCGCACCCCCGCCGACGACCGTCCACACGTCGAACCGTGGGCGCAGCGCGATCAGCAGCACCGCGAGCACGCCGAGCCAGCCCGCGTTGTCCGGCAGCAGCCACGCGGCAGAGTCGTACACGTAGAGCGAAGCGGCGAGCGGCAGTGCACACGCAAACGCGTGGAGCGGTGTGGTCCGTCTCGCGCACGCCCACCCCATGAGCCCGACCAGCCACAGCGAGAACACCAGCCCGGCGAGCCGCAGCGTCGTGGTCGAGTCGCCAACAACGAGCCCGACCCCGGCCAGCACCAGGTGGTACAGCGGCGTGGTGGCCGAGCAGTAGTTCGAAAGGTCGGGCGTCGGCCACTGTTCGGCGAAGGTCCGGATCGTCGGCTCGTGGTAGTTGATCTGATCGCCGGCCCCGCGTCCGAGCTTCGAGCCGGTCATGATCGGTGGCAGAGCGGACGCCGTGAGCAGCGCCATCAGCACAATCGCGGGCCACCACGCCGTTCTCCGCCCTGTTGCGCCCTCGTTCATGGTTATCTGGAACCCCACTCGAGCCAGAGCGGCCAGCGAGTCTATCGTCGTCACCACGCCCCCGGTTCGGACCGATGGACGTTCTCGCGGAGGTTCCGGTGCTCAGACCACTCATGGCGCGACTCCACGCCCCGATCTATGCCTCGCGCCTACGCGAACTGGTCCGCGTCATCACCCCGCACCTGCGTGAGAACGACCGGTTGCTCGACGTCGGGTGCGGGAACGGGACGCTCGCCAAGGCGCTGCTCGACGCGCCGCACGCCCCCGCCGGGCTGCGGGCCGAAGGGCTCGAGCGCCACCCCCGCGGCGACGAGCCGATCCCCGTCACCGGGTACGACGGCGGGCGGTTTCCATTCGACGACGACGCCTTCGAGGTGGTCACGATCGCCGACGTGCTCCACCACGAGCCCGAGCCCGACGCCCTGCTCGCCGAGTGCGGGCGGGTCGCCCGCCGGCTGGTGATCGTCAAGGACCACCAGATCAAGGGGGTCCTCGCCAAGCCGAGGATCTCGCTGATCGACTGGGCGGCCAACGCGCCGTACGGCGTGAAATGCCTGTTCCGCTACAACACCCCGGCCCAGTGGACCGAGACCCACCGGCGCCAGGGCTTCTCCGTCGTGGACGAGATCGGGTCCATGCCGCTTTATCCTCCTGTGGTGAACCTGCTGTTCGGCCGATCGTTGCAGTACATGGCGGTGCTCGCCCCGCCGACCGTGGCATGACCGACCTGTCCGCTTCCAGATCGCTCGCGTGGAGCCTGCTCCGTCTGGCCCGCCCGCACCAGTGGGCCAAGGGGGTGTTCGTGATGCTCGGGCCGCTCTACCACCTGGCCGACGAACCCGATACGACGTGGGATCTGGCGTGGGGAACGGTGGTGCTGCCGGCGCTGCTGGCGGCCTGTGTGTTCGGGCTGGCGTCGAGCGCTGGGTACGTGGTCAACGACATCCGCGACGCATCGCGCGACCGGCTGCACCCACGCAAGTGCCGGCGTCCGATCGCGTCGGGCGCGGTGAGCGCAGGGCAGGGGCTCGTGTTCGCCGCGGTTCTGCTCGCCGGTGCGGTCGCGCTGCTGTTCGCGCTCGACGCGTCGGTGCGTTGGTGGGTGGCGCTGTGCGTGGCGGTGTACCTGCTCAACGTCAACCTCTACTCGTTCGGGCTCAAGCGGGTCGTCGTCGCCGACGTGATGTGCCTCGCCATCGGGTTCGTGATCCGTGTGATCGGGGGGTGCGCCGCGACCTACCCGGCCGGGGTCTACCCCTCGACCTGGATCCTTATCTGCACCTTCTTCCTCGCGATGTTCCTCGCCTTCGGCAAGCGGCTCGGCGAACGCCGCGTGATGGGCGACGCCGACGCCGCCACCTCCGCCCGCGCCGTCCAGTCGGCGTACACCGACGAGATGCTGCGCATGTTCGTCGTGGTGACGGCCGTCGGCGTGCTCTTCACCTACGCCGTCTACACCCAGAACCAGGAGCAGCGCTTCCTCGTCGGCTTCAACCTGCTGTGGCTGACGATGATCCCCGCGACCTACGCGATGCTCCGCTGCATCGTGCTCGTCGAGCGCGGCGAGTACGACGACCCGACCGAGCTGGCGTTGCACGACCGGGCGTTCCAGCTCGCCGCCGCGGTCTTCGCCGCGCTGACCGTCTTCGCCGTCGTCGTCGCCGGGCTCAGCGCCTGAGCGTCAGGCGCCGGTTCTCGCCTCGACGAAAGCACGCCCCTCCGCATCGCCCGCGCACGCGTCGTCCAGCGAGCGCATCTCACTACGGCCGATTGCCTCGAACGCCTCGCGCACAAGCCCGACGATGCGCCCGAACGGGATGCGGCGTTCGAGGAACGCCCGCACCGCGGCCTCGTTGGCGCCGTTGAACACCGCGCCCAGCGTCCCGCCACGTCGCATCGCCTCGAACGCGAGATCGATCGGCCCGCGCCGCTCGCTGTCGATCGGCTCGAACCCGAGCGAGCCGAGTGACTCGATCTCCATGCGTCTCGCCGACGCCGGCGCACGACCCGGGTGCGTCAGCGCGTACTGGATCGGGGCGCGCATATCCGGCTCGCCGAGCTGCGCCAGCACCGACCCGTCGGCGAACTCGACGAACGAGTGCACGACCGACTGCGGATGGATCACCGCGCCGAGGCGCTCGGGCCCGAACCCGAACAGCCAGTGCGCCTCGATCAACTCGAACGCCTTGTTGGTCAGCGTGGCGCTGTCGATCGTCACTTTGTCGCCCATGTTCCAGTTGGGGTGGTCGAGCGCCGCGGCCGGCTCGGCGTCGTACACCTCCTCGGGCGCACGCCCGTGGAACGGGCCACCCGAAGCGGTCAGCACGACGCGCGCGACCCGCTCGGGCGCATCGAACGGCGGGCTCTCCTCTCCCATGCACTGCCAGATCGCCGAGTGCTCGCTGTCGATCGGCAGCAGTCTCGCGCCGCTGCGGAGTGCCTCCGGAACGATCAACGCGCCGGCCGCGACCAGCGTCTCCTTGTTCGCCAGCGCCACGTCGGAACCCCGCTGCACCGCGGCGAGCGTGCCGCCGAGACCCGCGAACCCGACCATCGCCGCGACGACGAGGTCGGCCTCGACCTCGCGTACCAACGCCTCTGCCGCATCATCGCCAGTGCGCACATTCTGATACTGCGCCGTCACCCCGTTCACCGGATCACGCAGCGCGAGTTCGCGAACACCCAACCGCTCGGCCTGATCGAACAATACGCTCGCGTTACGCCCTGCTGCCAGAGCGACAACCTCGAACCGCGTCGCCCAGCGCCCGGCGTCGTGCTCGCGGTTGAGGTGGTCGATCACCTCGAGCGTTTGCGTCCCGATCGAACCGGTTGATCCGAGCAGGATGACCCGGCGCGTCGGCATCACTCGCGGTCCGCGTCGGGCTTCGCCCGCTCGCTCGCGCTCAGCTTCCGGCGCCCCGCGCCGTACAACGTCCGCGGACGCACCTGCGGCGTCGGCGCGGGCTCGGGTGGTTGGCTCGATTCGGCGGGCTTCTCACCCGACGACCCGCCCTTGCCGCGCCGGCGACGACGACGCTTCTTCTTCGGCTGGTCCGTCGCGTCCGAATCGGCGGCGGAGACATCCGGTTCGGCGGGCTTGGAAGCGGGCGGTTCCGTCTCGCCCTCGGACGCCGATGCTTCGCCGGATTCCGACGCCTTCTTCCGACGCCGGCGGCGGCGCTTCTTCTTCCCGCCGCCCTCCGAACTGGCCGCCGACTTGTCCTTCAACTCGGGCTCGGCTGGGTCGTCTTGACCGTCCGACGACTCCGGTTCGACGGTACTCTCGGGGGGCGACTGCTCGGACGACACCTTCTTGCGCCGGCGACGCGACTTCTTCTTCGCCGGCTTCGCCTCGGGCTCGTCCGTGGGCACGTCCGGTGCAGGAGACTCGTCCTTCCTGTCCGTCTCCTCTGCCTCGGGTGCCGCGGCCTCGTCGTCCTTCTTTTTCCCGCGTCGGCGCCGACGCCGACGCTTCTTCTTCACCGGTTCACCGGCGTCGTCATCACCGAGGTCGTCGAACTCATCGACCCCATCGACCGGTTCGGGCTCGGCGTCTGCCGCCGCCAGCTTCGCGGCCTCCTCGTGCACGTCCACCGCCCAATCGCCCGCGTCGCCGACGTCCCACTCTTCCAGCGCACTCTCGGGCGCCTTGGTCTTCGGCAGCGAGTCGAGGTCGATGTCGTTCCCGTTCTCCTCGTACGCGTAGAACCGCACGCGGTCGAGCGGCACGCTCTCGCTCACGCGTACATCCACGCGCTTGCCGCTCGTGCGTTCGACCCGCCCAAGGCTCGTGCGCTTCGTCGAGAGCAGCGCCCCGGCCACACGCGGGCTCACCACCATCTCGACCCGCGCCACCTTGTCCTGCCCGACCAGCGCCGCGAGCTCGCGCAGCGCGTCGGCCGCGACGCTCTCGGCCTTCTGCACCAGACCGCGCCCCGCGCACGTCGGGCACTCCGAGAAGTGCACCGATTCGTGGCTGCCCTTCATCCGCTGGCGGGTCATCTCGAGGATCCCGAACCCGCTGATCGGCAGGATCGTCGAACGCGCCCGGTCGCGCTTCAGCCGGTCGCGGAAGCGGTTCTCCACGTCCTTGCGGTGCTTGGCGTCGCGCATGTCGATCAGATCGCAGATCACCAGCCCGCCCTGATCGCGCAGACGGAGCTGGCGGCAGATCTCGTCGGCGGCCTCGAGGTTGGTCCTGTACGCCATCGTCTCGGGGTCACGCATCCCGCGCGTCTTCCCGCTGTTCACGTCGATGGCGATCAGCGCCTCGGTCTCGTCGATCACCAGCCGACCGCCGGCCGGCATCGCGACCTCTCGCGCGTGCATCGCCGCGATCTGCTGCTCGACCCCGAACGCGTGGAACGACGGCGTCGGGCCGGAGTACTTCATGATCTTCGTTCGCCCGCGCGGCGAGATCAGCCGCATGAGCTGCCCCGCCCGCCGCAGCGCAACCTCCGAATCGATCACGATCTCCGAGATGTCACCCGTGAGCTGATCGCGCAACGCACGCACAAGCAGGTCGCTCTCGGTGTAGAGCAGCTTGGGCGCCCTCCCGCCCTTCTGCTTGCGCTCCATGTCCTTCCACAGACGCTGGAGGAACGCCAGGTCGCGCTTCAACTCGGTCTTGGTGCGCTCGAACCCGGCCGTGCGCAGGATGAACCCGAACCCCTCGGGCAGGTCGAGCTGGTCGAGGATCTGCCGCATCTTGCGCCGCTGGTCCTCGTCCTCGACCTTGCGGCTCACGCCGACGCGGTCCATGTTCGGCATCATCACCAGGAACCGGCCCGGGATCGACAGGTAGCTGGTGAGCGCCGGCCCCTTGGTCCCGACGCCGTCCTTGAGCACCTGGACGAGGATCTCCTGCCCGCGCTTCAGCGCCCGCTGGATCGGCGGTCGGTCGCGGCGTGGCGTCTTGCGCCCGACGCGCTCGGTCGTCTCGTCGTCCTCACCCGGGAAGTACATCGGGTGCAGGTCCGAGACGTGCAGAAACCCGTTCTCCTCGACCCCGAAGTCGATGAACGCGGCCTGGATCCCCGCCTCGACGTTCGCGACGCGCCCGAGGTAGATGTTCCCGACGCGGTTGATCGAATCGAATCGTTCGGCGTGGTACTCCTCGAGCTTGCCGTCCTCGAGGATCGCGACCCGGCACTCATCGCCCGGGACGTAGTTGATCAGCATCCTGCTCTGTGGCATCCAGTTCCTTACCGCCGGGCCTCGGGCGCGCAGACCGCTCCATCGCACCGATTCGTTCGGGATGGGTCGTGTGAGTCCGCACCGCGGGCCTGGCCGACTGACGCCGGGCCGGGAGTGGCCTGCTGGTCGCGACGCGGGCGCGTCGTGCGCGCCTCGGCGGCGTGATGTGGCGCGGCCCCGGGCCGCGCGACCTGCCCCGCTTGAGGGGCGATCGACCATCTCGGGCGGGCGCCTCCCGGGCGCCGACGCCTGGTTGTTCGTGTCCCGGGCGGGAGTGCCCTCACTCTTCGACGGAACGTCCGCCGATCGCCGGGACGATCTTTCGTGTCCGGTCGCGGATAAATGCCGCGACCATGCTTTCTGAATCGAACGAGAGCGCCTTCCGCGCTACACGCTCGCACTGGCTGATCTTGACCGACCGGACGAGCCGCTTGAGCCGCGGGATGTTCGTCGCGGTCACCGAAAGCGTACGCAGCCCTAACCCCATCAGCAACAAGGCATAGTCCACTTCGCCCGCGGCCTCACCGCAGCACGAGACCGGCACGTCCTCGCGTCTGGCCGCCCGCACCACGTCGCGGATCAGCCTGATCACCGCCGGGTGGCACGGGTTGAACAGGTTCGCCACCCGCTCGTTCGTACGATCGACCGCCAGGGTGTACTGCACGAGGTCGTTCGTCCCGATTGAAAAGAAATCGACCTCGCGGGCGAACTGGGTGGCCATCAGCGCCGCCGACGGCACCTCCACCATCATCCCCGTCTTGATCTCGCGGTCAAAGGGGATGCCCTCCTCCGCAAGATCCTCCATCACGTCGCGCACGATCAGCCTGGCGTGACGCAGCTCCCCCACCGTCGTGATCAGCGGGAACATGATCCGCACGTCGCCCATCGCCGAGACGCGCAGGATCGCACGCAGCTGCGCCTTGAACATCGGCAACGCCCGAAGCGAGTACCGGATCGAGCGGCACCCGAGGAACGGGTTGCGTTCCGGGTTCTCCGATCGCTCCTGCGTGTACTTGTCCGCGCCGAGGTCCACCGTACGGATCGTCAGCGGGCGGTCCGCGCCCAGCCGCTCCAGACACTGCGCGTACGCGATGAAGTGGTCCTCCTCGGTCGGGTCGCACTGGCTGGTCAGGTGGAGGAACTCGGTGCGGTACAGCCCGATCCCCTCCCCGCCGCACTCGAGCACCTCGCTGACCATCTCCGGGAACTCGACGTTGCCGAGCAGCGCGATCTCGACGCCGTCCACCGTCACCGCGGGCTCGGCCGCCTCCTCGGTCAGGGAGACGGCGATGGACCTGCTCTTCTCGGCATAGAGCCGGTATTTCTCGAGTGTCTCGGGGTCGGGGTCGGCGATCACCGTGCCCTGGTCGCCGTCCACGATCACCGTCGCGCCGTCGCCGACCGAGCGCCAGACGTTCTGACACCCGACCACCGCGGGCAGGTGCAGGGCGTTGGCGACGATCGCGGTGTGGCTCGTTCGCCCGCCGAAATCGGTCGCGATCGCGACGATCTTCTCGCGGTCGAACGCGGCGGTCTGCGAAGGGGTCAGGTCGCGTGCCACGACCACCGTGTGCCCGCGCACGTCGCTCATCTGCCCGTTGTCGTCCTCGCCGCTCAGCTCGTGGAGCACCCGCTTGGCGAGGTCGCGGATGTCGTTGACCTTGGTCGTGAACGCCGAGTCGGCCATCCCCGCGAATCGCGTCGCCCACTCGCCGAGCACGTGGCTCACCGCGTACTCGGCGCTGACGTGCTCGCGCTCGACCAGATCGCGCATCGGCTCGACCAGCGACGGGTCGGCCAGCATCCCGATGTGGAACAGAAAGATCTTGGCCGCCTCGGTGCCCATCTCGGTTTCGGCACGGGCGTGGACCTTCCGCAGTTCGGCGGCCGATCGCTCGATGGCCCCGTTGAGCCGCTCCAGCTCTTCGGGGGCCCGATCGGCGCCGACGGTGCGGCGGTGAACGGGGCGGTACCCGTCGTCGAGACGGAGCACACGCCCGACCACCACGCCGGGTGAGACCGGGATTCCCTTGATCGTCTGCATCGTTCGTATCGTGTTCGGGCTGCCGGGCAACCGCGTCGGTATGGTAGCGCCGCGGGCGGGGCGACCCCTCGTTCCTTGACTTCGGCTCACCGGGATGCTGTCATTCGGCCGATCCATGAGGTCGAGGCCGATGCCGCCCGGGCGAGTTTCTCGGGGCGGCGGGGCCGCGACGGCACAGCACACGGCTGATGAGCACGCTGACCGGCATCCTTGAGTGGCCGGAGCGCGTCGAGGGGCGGGTCCGCCAACTGGCCGACTCCGCAATCATCGAGAGCGCTTCGGATCCGTTCGTCCCCGTCGCCTTCGGGGAGCAGTATCGCCTGCGCCACGGGCTCGAGGTGACCGTCGAGGTCGGAGAGAAGCGCCCGCGACGACGACGCAACCGCTCCGGCCAGCGCAGGGCACGCCCGGTCGTCGAGTCGTTCGTCGCCATCGAGGGGCTCGACCCCGAAGAGTTCAGCAAGCGCAAGCCCTTCGATCAGCTCACCAGCATCGACCCCCAGCCGCGCCTCACCCTCGAGTACCCCGGCTGCCCCGACTCGTGCCGCCTGATCGACCTGTTCTGCCCCATCGGGCGCGGGCAGCGCGGGCTGATCGTCAGCCCGCCCAAAGCGGGAAAGACCATCCTCATCAAGGACATCGCCGGCGCCATCCTCCGCAACCACGAGGGAGTCGAGCTGATCTTCCTGCTCGTGGACGAACGCCCCGAGGAGGTCACCGACATCCGGCGCAGCTTCATCGGTGAGGGCATGCCGTGGGACTGCTCGCGCGTCACCGTCATCGCGTCGAGCAACGACCACGAGGTATCGCGCCACGTCGCGGTGAGCACACTGTGCATGGAGCGTGCGAAGCGCATGCTCGAGGCCGGGCGTCACGTCGTCGTCATGCTCGACTCACTGACGCGCCTCGGGCGCGCATTCAACCGCTCCCGCCAGCACTCGTCGAGCGGGCGCACCCTCACCGGCGGGATCGACTCGCGTGCCCTCGAGGTGCCCAAGCAGATCTTCGGCTCGGCCCGCAACACCGAGGAGGCGGGCTCGCTCACCATGCTCGCCTCGTGCCTCGTCGATACGGGCAGCGCCGGCGACCAGGTCATCTTCGAGGAGTTCAAGGGCACCGGCAACATGGAGCTGGTTCTCGACCGCAAGATCTCCGAGCGCCGCCTGTTTCCGGCGATGAACCTCGCAGGGTCCGGCACCCGCAAGGAGCACCTGCTCATGGGCGAGAAGGAGCTCGCAACGATGCAGGCGCTGCGCCGACGCATGATGAACATGCCCCCGCACCAGCAGATCGAGCAACTGCTCGCGGCCCTCGCCCGGTTCCCGACCAACGCGCAGCTCGTCGGCTCGGCGAGCTGATCACTCCCCCCGTTTCCACGTGACCACGACCGCGCCCGTGAAGACAGCCACCATCGCCACGCTCACGCCGAGCGCCGCGATCATGAACCACCCGGTGCGCGGGTTGAGTATGCCCAACGGACGGAGCACCCACATCGCGACGGTGAAGAAGCAGACGACGGCCGTTGCCTGCCCGAGCCCCTGCACCCACCGCGGCATCCCCGAGCGCCGGCGCCTCGCCGCCAGGAACGCCGCGACGCTCAGCTTCTGCCCGCACTCGGGGCACCGGTCTGATCGCAGACCCTCGAGGCAGTAGCGGCACTTCGGGCAGTCCGGCCGGTGCTCGGCCATGTACCGGAACAGACGGTCGGGGTCCTCGCGCGGCGCCACGGGCATGCAAACAGATTATGACACACGCGAGCAACCGACCCTGATCTTCGAGGATTCAAGTCCGGCGTCCAACCCGCACACCGCACGTCACGGACAGGCAAGCCACCCGTGGCACCAGTTCACCCGAATGCCGAACCCTGATTCCCGATTGCCGCCTCACACGCTGTGCGCCGGCTCGGGCGTCTCCTCGCCGATCTTCTCCTTGCTCACCTCACCGTCGGGCTCGGGCAGGGTGAACAGCCATTGGTCGTCGTGCACGCGGGCCTGCACGTGCACCGGGCGACCCCAGATGCGGCGCAGCGCCCGCATCACCTCGACGCCCTTGGCGACGTCGATCTCCAGCCCCGTCCAGCGGTGCGCCAGGTACAGGTCGCCGCGGTTGAGGTAGTTGCCGTCCACGACATACATGAACGGCTGCCCCATGTTGGTGAGCTGGTAGAGCAGCGTCTGCTTGATGCGCTCGAAATCGCGCGACACCACCCTCAGCTCGCCGGTGTTCGGATCGCGCCTGTACTGGTACATGCTGTGCCGCTCGACGAACTCCGGCGTGAGGAACTCATCGATGAAGTTCACGTCGTTGTAGATGCGGCGGACCTCGAAGATCTTCTCGCGCCCTTTCATGGACTTGTCGTCGTACGAGTCCTTCGCCCCCAGCGTGTCGAGGCGGTCCCACGCCGGGCCGTGCTGCCCGCGGTCCCACCTCCGTTCGATGTCCTTGAGCAGCTCGACGCCGATCTTGTACGGGTTGAACCCGCCCGGCGCCATGTGGACCACGCCGGAGTGCTGCTCGGCGTAGTCCACGATCTCGCTGGCCTCGACGAAGTGTTCGGTCATCAGCTTCGAGTGCCAGTACGTCGCCCACCCCTCGTTCATCACCTTGGTCTGCGCCTGCGGCGCGAAGTAGTACGCCTCGTCGCGCACGATGCCGAGCACGTCCTGCTGCCACTCATCGAGCTTCGCGTGGCGCATCAGGAACATGAGCACGTCGCGCGTCGGGCGGGGCGGGAACGCCCGCTTTGCCTTCTGCTTCGCCGCCTCGTGCGCCACCCGCTGGCGCTCCAGCTCCTCGGGAGGGTTGATGAACTGGTCCATGTAGTCCTTGGCCGGGAGCTTCTCGGGCTCGAACGCCCCGGGCTCGCGCTCGACACCGTCGCGCTCCATGAAGACGCTGTGCGGGTCGATCAGGTGCTCGATCGCCAGGCAATCGTCGAGGAACCGCTCGACCGTCTCCTGCCCCTGACGCTCGATGTGTCGGCGCACGCGCGTCGCGTGGTTGGCCATCTCGTCCATCATCTTGCGGTTGGTCGCGCCGAACCATGCGTTGTTCTTGAAGAAGTCGGCGTGCCCGTAGACGTGGGCCATCACCAGCTTCTGGTCCGTTACCGAGTTCGACTCTTGCAGGTAGGCGTAGCAGGGGTCGTTGTTGATGACCATCTCGTAGATGCGACCGAGCCCGTAGGCGTCGCGCTTCGAGAGTTTCTCGAACTCCATCCCCCACTTCCAATGCGGGTAGCGCACCGGGAAGCCCCCGTAGGCCGCGATCTGGTTCATGGTCTCGAAGTCGAGCACCTCGAAGACGACCTCGAAGAAGTCGAGCCCGTACTCCGAGGCCTTGGCCTTGATCGCACGCATGTGCTCGGCCAGCTCGGGCGGCAGATCGGTGGTCCGCATGCGCAGCCTCCCCCACCCCTATCGGCCGGGGGCTACCCGGTTCTACGGGCGATTCGGCGACACGGATCGGGCGATCGGGCCCACGCATACTCGGAACCCGCTCGCGTTCGCCCCAAAGCCGGTACGATGTACGGAAAGGAGGCTCGGCATGCCCGAGTCGGTCCATCCCACGCTCGACCCGCCGGGACAGGCCCGGGCGGCCGCTGCAGCGTGGAGTTGTCGGACCGACCGCACAAGCGCCATCGCCGGCTTCGGGTCGTTCCTCCCGCTCGAGACGATCACCAACCGCGACCTCGCCGCGATCGTGGACACCAGCGACGAGTGGATCACCTCGCGGACGGGGATCCGCAGCCGACGCCGGGCTGACGCCGCTGACGTCACCAGCGACCTGGCCGTCAAGGCCGCGCAGGCCGCTCTGGCCGACGCTGGGATGGAACCCGAGCAACTGGGGTTCGTGATCGTCGCGACCGCGACCCCGGATTCACCCGTCCCGGCGACCGCCTGCCGCGTTCAGGAGTTGCTCGGGGCGACCCGCGCCGCCGCCATGGACATCAACGCCGGCTGCTCGGGGTTCCTCTACGGGATCCACACGGCCGATTCGCTCGTCCGATCCGGCACCGCGAGCAACGTCCTCGTCATCGGGGCCGAGATTCTCACCCGCGTCACCGACTACACCGACCGGCGCACGTGCGTGCTCTTCGGCGACGGGGCCGGCGCCTGTGTGGTCGCCGCCCAAGGCCCGATGCAGGTGCTCTACTCCGGTGTCGGCGTGGACGGCACCCAGCGCGACCTCATCAAGATCCCCGCGGGCGGCAGCCGCTCGCCCGCCTCGGCCGAGACGGTCACGGACCGGCAGCACTTCCTCCAGCTCGACGGACCTCGCGTCTTCCGGCAGGCCGTCCGGCGCATGGTCGAGGCCGCTCAGCAGGGGCTCGAACGGACCGGCCTGAAAGCCGAGGACGTCTCGTGGGTCATCCCCCATCAGGCCAACGAGCGCATCCTCACATCGGTCGCCGAGCAACTCGGCATCCCGGTGCCGCGCGTGGTCATGGACCTGGCCGAGACAGGCAACACCTCGGCCGCGTCGGTCCCGATCGCCATGACCCGCGCCCGCGAGTCGTTCGAGCCGGGCCAGCTCGTCATGCTCCTCGCCTTCGGCGCCGGGCTGACGTGGGCCTGCCAGCTCCTGCGCGTGCAGGGGTAGGCAGCCGCGCGCACGCGACTCACATCGCGATCCCGAAGAACGCGAAGCTCCCCCCGAGCCCGAGCGCCCACGCCAGCAGCGCGAGCGACCACCTGGCAGCCGCGGGCCGGGGTGTCACCCACCGCCGCCCCAGCACCCACGCAACCACCAGCGCGCAGAGCATCGGAGTCGCGACGACGATCCAGATCATCTCCGGCTGGTCGAATCCGGGGTATCCGGCGGAGAAGTGCGAGACAATCGCCCATGCGAACAGAACCAGATTGAAACCGAACCCGACGCTGATCCCGACCAGCCCCGTCACGAACCAAGCGAGCCGCGGATGCGCCGAGCCCACGCGGAGCACGAGAACATCACCGCACTCGGGGCAGCAGTCGCTCGTGAGATCCCGCAGGTTGTATCCGCAGCACGGGCACGGATAGTCGCGTCCGCCGAGGAAGGCGGCCAGCAGGTCGCTTGCGCCCCAGCCGGGTTCCGACCGCGGAGCGGAGTCCGACGCCGACTCAGCAAGACCCCCGTTCAACTCAAGACCACTCTGACCCTGCGCACGCTCGCACCCGCCCGCGCAAGGAGTAGGGTCTCGCCGCCGCCGCGCAGCCACCGATCGATCAGGTAACGAGCGGCATGATCGTCGGCCTCGATCGTCAGCACACCGCGGCTCAGCGCCTTCGGGCCGGCGCGGGCGCGCAGTTCGGCCGGCGCGACCGCGTCCCAGGCCTCGTTCAACTCCCCCACCGCCGATGCCGTCCGCGACATCGCCCGCCTCTGCCGCCCGATCTCGCCCGGCAGCGCCGTGTCACGCGGCTCGCGCACCCGGTTCGCGCGTAGCCGTTCCAAGGCAGATGCCGCTGTTCTGACGTCACGCGGTGGCTCGGTCATCGGCGTCATGCTACGTCGACCGGCCGTGTCCCCTGCAACGATGCGTGGCATGTGCCCGTGAATGCGACCTGAGCGGGACGCACTCGGGGTGGTATCTCATCCGCTCAGCTCAAGGCTGGCTCGCTTTGTGTCAGCACGCGCATATTCTGCGCTATACTGTCGTAAAGCTATATATGACAAAATGTTATGCGGCAATCGACGCGGCTGCGTGTGGTGGCGATGCGATTGGAAGCGTAATCGTGAAGCACGTCCCGACCGCCAGTGTGGATTCAACATCGATCGATCCGCCGGCCCGCTCGATCAGACGCTTGCACACGGTCAGCCCGAGCCCTGCTCCCCCGCCGTCGCCGTGAGAGACATGCGGCTCGAAGAGCGTCGCCAGTCTGTTCTTTGGGATCCCGCACCCGGAGTCCTCGAGCTGGATGCGGAGCACCCTGGGTGTGTTCCACGTGGCACGAGCGGGTTCAGACTCTTCGAACACGCGGAAATTCAGCCGCCCCCCACCTGGAAGCAGAGCCCGCCGTGCGTTGAGCAGCAGATTCAGCAGCACCTGGTGCAGAGCGATCGGGGCGATTGCCGCCAAGCACTCGGTCGATTCCTCTCGCACCAGCTCGATATTGTCGCGCGCAGGCTCACGCGACAGGCACCGCAAGGCCTGGCTGAACGCCTCGGTAGGACTCGCGGCGGTGCCCGAGGTTGACCCGGTGAACCTGCTCTCACCAGAGAGTTCCAGCAGGGCTGAGATGACCTCGACGACCCGGGAGGTGCCCACGAGCGTGCGTTCGAGAGCTTTCGTGGTGAGGGCTGGGTCCTGGCGATCGAGCGCCAGTTGGGCATAGCTGCGGACGGGCGTGAGCAGGTTGTTGATCTCGTGTGCGATCAGCCCGGTGAGTTCGCCGAGAGTCGCGAGACCTTGGAGGCGATCGAGTTCCTCCTCGAGCCGAGTGATGTGCTCCGATACCGACTCGATCGTCTCAGAGAAGCTATCCGGACGTTCTGTGGCTGTTTCGCGCGGCATGTGCGCCTCCGCGCGTTCATCGGCAGGAGTAGTGGGTGAATCGAGTCGGAGTTGGTGGGGACGGGAAGGGTGGGTCATCCCGTCCGGGGCTCTGAACCGGCGATGATCCAGTTTCGTGTGGAGACAGGACGAAAATCCACCCGGCTCAGTTCTTCCAGCACCACCCACTCAAAGCGGATATGGGGCTCCAAGCTGGCGATCGATTTGGGCCATCCTTGGGGACGTGCTACGTGGAACACCAGGTTGACCTCGTGATGCCGCTTCTGCTCCTGATCAAACCGATGTTCAGACGCGTGCAGCAACTCTCCCACTGAAACATCCAAACCGGTCTCCTCGCGGAATTCGCGGCGGAGAGCATCGGCGGCGGGCTCATCGAATTCGACATGTCCCCCCGGGAGAAACAGGTAACCGCCAGCGAGATCACGGCAGGCGAGAACCCGTGCATCCAGAAAGGCCAGCCCCCGCGCGATGACCTCGATGTGACGACCCATGCGGCGTGTTGTACCATCTCCCTCAATCTCAGGGAGAGATACGATGGCAAGGACCAGGAAGCTCGGTCGTGGCTTGTCAAGCCTGATGTCGGCCGAACCGGTAGAAGTGGTGGCACCGGCCGCAGAAGCAGATCGTTCGCCGGGTGCTTCTGTCGTCCATCTTGGCGTCGACGAGATTATACCAAACAAATACCAACCTCGTGTTGCGGTGCACCCGGCTTCGCTCGCGGAACTCGCCGCGTCGATCCGACAAACCGGCGTGATGCAGCCGGTCATCGTGCGTCAGAGCGACGGTGGGGGGTACGAACTGGTCGCTGGCGAGCGACGGTGGCGTGCGGCGATGGAGGCCGGGCTGGGGACGATCCCGGCCATCGTCCGTGAATTGAGCGACGAGCAGTCGGCCGAGTGGGCGTTGATCGAGAACGTGCAGCGTGAGGACCTGAACCCGGTCGAGCGCGCGCATGCCTTCGCGAACCTGGCAGACCGCTTCGGGCTCACGCACGCGCAGATCGCCGAGCGCGTCGGCATCGACCGGACCAGCGTCACGAACCTGCTTCGCATCCTCGACCTTGAGCCGCGCGTGCTCGACCTGGTCGGCGACGGGCGACTCTCTCTGGGTCACGCCAAGGCGTTGCTCGCATTCCCACCGGGCGAGGGACGTGTGCGCGTGGCGCAGGCGGCGGTGCGCGACGCGTGGAGCGTGCGTCGCGTCGAGGCGGCCGCGCGCGGTGCAACCGAGGGTAGTGGGGGAGATCGCCCGAAAAGACCCGCGAATCTCGTCGAACTCGAACGCCAACTCGGCGAGCACATGGGCACGAAGGTGCACATCATGGCAGATCGGAAGGGTGAGAAAGGGCGCCTTGCGCTCGAGTTCTACAGCCTCGAACACTTCGACGGGCTGATGGCAAAGATGGGGTTCGAGGCCAGAACATAAACAACCGGCGCCGCAGGCGCCGGTTGCTCAGCTGCGGTGTTCTTCGGTACCTGATCAGCGCGGGACCGGGTAGAGGCTCAGCCGGCTCTGGCGGTCAAGGTACCAGAACCTCTGGAAGTCCTCGCGCATCATGCGCACGTCCTCGTTCCAGAGGATGGCGTAGTCGTTCTTGTAGTCAGTTTTGCGCAGCGAGAGCGTGTACATCTCGGGAGCGGGGCGCAGACGGATCCACCGCGCGGCGTTCTCGGAGGCGTCGCCCCAGACGCACCCGGCCATGGGCAGCCAGGCCGCGGCGAGTGTCAGGCCGACGAGGCAACGACGAGTGGTGCGGGCGGTCATCAACGGCTCCCTTCTGGTGCTCTTCCGGCGAGGTTGTAGTGGTCGCCGTGCTCGGCGTCAACTCCGCCCTCATCCATCCGCAACCGGCCCACAGCGGTTGCCGCGGGGAAACCCGCGATCCGAAGGGCTCATTATCGGACTTTGTGTGCTGCCACATCGGCAGCGGAAGTGTGCTGGGCACCCGCCGGTGACGCCCTCGGCTGCGTGTTTCGGCACGGGATCGGCTCTCCAAGAGGCGCCACGTCGCACGGCTCTTGCAGCGGGAACGGGTGATCCGCCGGCGATCGGTGCCGGCAAGGAGACCGGATGACACCCGACCGTCTGACCACGGTGGCCCAGCAGGTTCTGGCTTCTGCCCAGCAGGAGGCGGTATCTCAACAACACCCGGAAGTGGGGGGGTTGCACGTGCTGCACGCCCTGCTCGACTCGGAGGGCGGGCCGGCCCGGTCGATCCTCGAGAAGACCGGCGCCAACGTCCGGCAGATCTCGGAGATCGTCGCCGGCGAGCTGGGTCGCCTGCCGACGGTATCTGAGGGCGTTGCCCAGGGCGGGCGCGAGCTGCTCGACCTGTTCGCCAAAGCCGACGCGGCTGCCAGACGTTTCAAGGACACCTACATCTCCAGCGAGCACCTGCTGCTCGCCCTGACCGAGGCCAACACCAAGGCCAAGGAGATCCTCGAGGTCCACGCGGTGCGAGCGAAGGACGTCGAGGAGGCGATCCGGCAGATCCGCAAGTCGTCGGGGGTGGACCACCTCAACGACCAGGACGCCGAGGGCAGCTTCGAGGCGCTGAAGAAGTACGCGATCGACCTGACCGAGAAGGCCCAGCAGGGCAAGCTCGATCCGGTGATCGGGCGCGACGAGGAGATCCGTCGGTGCATGCAGGTTCTCAGCCGGCGGACGAAGAACAACCCGGTGCTGATCGGCGAGCCGGGCGTGGGCAAGACAGCGATCGCCGAGGGGCTCGCGCTGCGGATCGTCAACCGCGACTGCCCCGAGGGGATGCGTGACCGGCGGGTCATGGCGCTCGACGTGGGCTCGCTGCTGGCGGGTACCAAGTTCCGCGGCGAGTTCGAGGAGCGGATGAAGGGCGTGCTGCGCGAGGTGCAGGCCTCCGAGGGGCGGGTCATCCTGTTCATCGACGAGCTGCACACGATCCTCGGCGCCGGTGCGGCCGAGGGAGCAGTCAGCGCGGGCAACCTGCTCAAGCCGGCGCTGGCGCGCGGCGAGCTGCGGTGCATCGGCGCGACCACGCTCGACGAGTACCGCAAGCACGTCGAGAAGGACGCGGCGTTCGAGCGACGCTTCCAGCCGATCTACGTCGGTCAGCCGAGCGTCGAGGAGACGGTCGCGATCCTGCGCGGGCTCAAGGAGCGGTACGAGGCGCACCACGGCGTGCGGATCCAGGACGAGGCGTTGCTGGCCGCGGCGCGCCTGAGCCACCGCTACATCGCCGACCGGTTCCTGCCGGACAAGGCGATCGACCTGGTGGACGAGGCGGCAAGCCGGCTGCGGATCGAGAACGACAGCATGCCGACCGAGATGGACGAGCTGCGTCGGCGGATCATGCAGCTCGAGATCGAGCGAGAAGCGCTGAAGCTCGAGGAGGGCGCGAAGCGCAGCGGCGGGGGAGAGGCACGCGACAAGGAAGTCGAACGGGTCGAGCGTGAGCTGGCGGAGTTGCGTGAGCGCGACAGCGAGCTGACCGCGCGGTGGCACCGCGAGAAACAGGACCTCGACGCGGTGAAGGGCGCGGCCGAGCAACTCGACGCCAAGCGCGTCGAGCTCGAGCAGGCGCAGCGGCGCGGCGATCTCGAGGCCGCGGCGCGGATCCAGTACGGCGAGATCCCGGAGCTCGAGAAGAAGGTCGCCGAGGCGGCGGCGCGGTCGAGCGAGCGCGCGGCCCGCGGCGACGCGCTCGTCAAGGAAGAGGTTGACGCCGAGTTGATCGCCGAGATCGTCGCCAAGTGGACCGGCATCCCGGTCGATCGGTTGATCGAGAGCGAGCGCGAGAAGCTCGGACGGATGGAGGAGCACCTGAGCGAGCGCGTGGTTGGTCAGGACGACGCGCTGAAGGCGGTGGCCGACGCGGTGCGGCGATCCCGTGCAGGGCTCGGCGACCCGGCCCGCCCGATCGGGAGCTTCCTGTTCCTCGGGCCGACCGGCGTGGGCAAGACCGAGACGTGCAAGGCGCTGGCGTCGTTCCTCTTCGACACCGAGGAGGCGATGGTCCGCATCGACATGTCCGAGTTCATGGAGAAGCACGCGGTGTCGCGCCTCGTCGGCGCCCCGCCCGGGTACGTGGGGTACGAGGAGGGCGGCGTGCTGACCGAGGCCGTGCGGCGCCGCCCGTACAGCGTCATCCTGCTCGACGAGATCGAGAAGGCGCACCCGGACGTGTTCAACGTGCTGCTGCAGGTGCTCGACGACGGGCGGCTGACCGACGGGCAGGGTCGCACGGTCGACTTCCGCAACACGATCGTGGTGATGACGAGCAACCTGGGCAGCGCGAAGATCCAGGAGATGACCGAGGCCGGCGCCGAGGACTGGGAGATCGAGGCCGCGGTGCGCGACCTGATCCGGCACGGGCCGGGCGTGGACGTGGGCGGCAAGGGCATGACGCCGGACATGGAGACCGGCGAGATGCGCGCGAGCCTGCGTTTCGACCCGCACCAGCAGTTCTTCCGTCCCGAACTGCTCAACCGCATCGACGAGATCGTGGTGTTCCACCAGTTGCAGCGTGAGGCGCTGGGTCGCATCGTCGAGATCCAGTTGGAGATGCTGCGCGGGCGGCTGCGCGAGCGTGAGATCGGGTTCGAGATTACCGACGCCGCCAAGCAGCAGGTGGCCGAGCAGGGCTGGGACCCGGCGTTCGGGGCGCGCCCGCTCAAGCGGACGATCCAGCAGCGGATCGAGAACCCGCTGGCGTCGAAGATCCTGGGCGGCGAGTTCGGCCCGGGCGACACGGTCGTGGTGGACGCCGAGGGGAAGAGCATCACATTCGCGAAGGGATCGGCGGCGGATCAGCCGGCGTGAGCGGCGCGATCAGTTGACCAGCGCCATGAGCAGCCCGTCGTGACCCTTGGTGCCGACGATCTGGAGCACCGAGGCCGAGAGGCGCGGGTCCCGCGAGAGCGAGTCGAGCAGCGTGCGCACGGCGAGAACGTCGGCGTCCGTGCAGGTTTCGTCGATGACGCGGCCCTGGCGGAGCACGTTGTCCACGAGGATCAACGAGCCGGGGCGGGTCAGCGCCAGCGCGTGCGCGACGTAGGCCGGGATGTTCTCCTTGTCGGCGTCGATGAAGACGAGGTCGAACGGGTCGCGGCCTCCCGACTCGCGCTGACGCACGAGGCACACGAGCGACTCAAGCGCCGGAGCGACGAGGATCTCGACGCGGTCGGCGAGGCTGGCATGGCGCAGGTTCGCCCCGGCCAGCTCGGCATGCTTGGGATCGATCTCGAGCGTCGTGACGCGCCCGTCCGGCGGCAGTGCGCCGGCCAGCCAGATCGTGCTGTACCCCGCCAGCGTGCCGATCTCGAGCACGCGCGTTGCGCCGATCGCCCGCGCGAGCAGGTGCAGGTGCTTGCCGATCGCGGGCGAGACGTGGATGTCAGGAAGCCCCGCATCGCGGGCGGTTGCGCGGGCGGCCTCGGCGTGGCACACCAACGCCGCCTCCGTCGCGTTCAACGCCTCGGTGAAAAAAGCGTCCAGTTCGGTCCACTTGGGGTCGGTGCGGCGATCAGGCATCAGGGCTCCCAGCACGGGTGATGCCTGATTGTTGCGTGGGCGCGTGCGACGCGGACGCCGAGGGTGGAACGTCAAATCAAGCCCTGGAGGTGCGGATTTGTAGAAACACGCGAGGGTATCCGGCGTGGCGGCGGTATTCTGAGCGCGGAGAAAAGCGATGAAACGTGCCCTTGCTGTCGTGGCGGCGTGCGGTGTGTGCGGCGCAGCCGGTGCCCAGACTCTCTTCGGAACCATCGCCCTCACCAGCGAGCAGGTGCCGGGGCTCGACCCGGGCGTCCGCTACGGGTGGTTCTTCGGCCCGATGCTCAACCAGGAAGGGGAGGTGGCGTTCCGCGCCCGGCTCTACGGGCCGGGGATGTACTACCCCGACGACGTCGCCCTCATGGCGGGGCGACAGCACGGGCTCATGCCCGTGG
>Ga0055449_10000001_pt1 | contig 49675 bp, 42 predicted proteins | sample China_Galinas_PW_2_FD_57739 | JGI IMG/M metagenome (GOLD analysis project Ga0055449, IMG submission 57739) | Wetland microbial communities from San Francisco Bay, California, USA, that impact long-term carbon sequestration - China_Galinas_PWB_D1 | ecosystem: Environmental > Aquatic > Marine >... | reverse complement strand
TCGGTCATCAACTCGGTCATCATCGGAGGGACCGCCTACGGGTCAAACCGCGAGAGCGAGGCCTACCGCATCGCCTCGACCGGATCGATCAACCTCGTCACCATCAGCGGGCTGGCCGGCACCAACTCCGGGAACTTCGAGATCGGCGAGATCGACACCTCGCCCGTCCCGATCCGCGTGAACGACCTCCGCGTCACCCAGGCCAACCGCGAGTACACCGCGCGACTCTACTTCAACCAGCCGATGGACCCGGCGACCTTCTCGGCTGCGCTGACCGTCAAGGAGATCCGCGGCGACTCGGGCGAGATCGAGATCACCCTGCACGAGGGCACCGACTACCGTGTCGGGTACGAGCCCGAAGACCACGCCATGACGGTCATTTTCAACCGCACCGTCACCATGCGTGACCTCCCGCAGGTGGACGGCGTGCCCGGCCCGGGCCTGTACCGCTTCGAGCTCGATCAGGACGTGCTCCGCGCGGCACTGGCGCAGGCGAGACTCGACGGCAACGGCGACGGAGTCGTCGAGTCCGACGACAACTTCTCGACCGACAACATCGTCGGCGACGCCGGCGACCGGCTCGTCGCGCAGTCGTACACGACCACCGATTCGGTCACCAACGAGGACATCACGCTCGACTTCTACGCACCGATCAACCTCGACATCCTGCTCGACTCGAACCACGAGCCCGACGGGCTGGCCGACCCGAACACCGTCTTCACCATCCGCGGCACGATCGGCGACCACCCGGACCACGACGCCAACGTCTTCCGATTCGCCGGCGATGTCGACCTGTACTCGATCACGCTCGAGGCCGGGCAGATCCTCCGCCTCGGCGCCATGTCCGGCTCGGCGCTGTTCGCCTACCAGGCGCTGCTCGGTCCCGACGGTGCCGTCGAGCTCTTCGGCGGGACCGGCCACACCGTGGTGCTCCCGTCCAACCCGCTGGGCGACACCGACCTCACCAGTGAGTTCAACTACCTGATCAAGACCACCGGCACCTACACGCTGCTCATCGCCAACGACCTCTTCAACGGCTCGCAGCTGAACGGTTCCTTCGTCTACAACCCCGCGTCGATCGGCGGTGGCGTCGGCGACTACGCCTTCACCTTCGAGGTCTTCGACGACTCCAACACCGGCTTCGTTGCCTCGACCGACTCGGGCGACGGCGACGCCATCGTCAACGCACCCGACTTCTCCGCCTTCGCCGGCTCCGACGGGCTGCTCGGCACCGCCGACGATGTCGCGGCCGTCACGCGAGGCTCCGTCCGATTCACCTACGGCGCCGGTGACGACGGCGTGGTGGGCACCTCCGACGACATCATCACCGGCGACAACGGCGCGGGCATCGTCTCGACGCGCTCGGCCGACGGCACCCTCGCCTCGACGATCGACAGCGCGATCGGCGCGCCCGGGTTCGCCGGCGTCCCCGGCGACGTGACCCCGGACATCGATGTCTATCACCTCAACAACCGGCGCCCCATAGAGAGCGGCACGCGTGTCCGCCTCACCCTCGTCGTCACCGAGACCGGCGGCGACCTCGGCAGCCGCGTCCTCACCGACTTCATCGATTTCTCCGGCTCCGTCCAGTTCGGCGTGTTCGACACCACCAACGCCACCGACATCTCCGATGCCGACATGCTCTTCAGCCCCACCGACTTCTCGCCCATCGGCGGCACCCCCGACACCACCATCGCCGACAACGGCTCCACAACCTACGGGTACGACAGCAACGGCGATTTCTACATCGAGTTCGTCACGCCCCAGGGCGACCCGGCCAAGTACGCCGTCTACGTCCAGGGTGCGTTCAACACCGACTACAAGCTCGAGGTCGTCACCGAGACCGACTCGGGTGTGCTCGAGAGGAAGGTCCAGAACGTCCTGATCGAGCTCAACGGCGGCGACGTGGACTGGCTCGAGACCGGCGGGATCCACACCGTGCTCGATGGGTTCGATGCCGCGGCCATCGGCTTCACCGGGACGGTCTCCGACGGACGCACGGTCGATCAGTACATCACCGACCTGCTGATCGAGAACCTCCAGGCGGTGTTCGACAACGCCGGGCTCGACGTCCGCTTCAGCACCAACCCCACCGACTTCGAATTCCAGGACTTCTCGACGGTGTTCGTCTCGACCAGCCCCGACCCGATCAGCCCGCTCGGCTTCTCCAGCTTCAATCTCAGCTCGCCCAACTTCTTTGGGTTCAACCCCTACGGGTACAGCCAGCACTCCGACGCGCTCAACGCCGACCTCAACGACGAGGCCGTCGTCTTCCTCCCGCCGCTGGGGCTGCTCGGCTACACCCCGACCGAGGACGACCTGCAGTTGCTCTCCCAGTCGCTTGCCGGCGCGGCGGGGCGGCGCGTCGGTGAACTCCTGGGGCTGCGACTCACCGAGTTCGACTTCGAGACCGACGACCTGTTCTCGGCCGGCAGCGTGTTCATCACGCCCGGCATCGGCAACGACTACTTCGTCGCCGGCTCACGCGCCCTGGCCTCCGAGTCCGACTTCATCGACAATACCATCTTCTTCCTCGGGCACCAGAACGCCCAGACGCTGCTCGGCGACCTCATCGAAGCGAACTGACACGCCCACGCAACAAGCCCACACGCCCGCGGCCGCGACGCCGCGGGCGTTTCTCTTACGCTGTCGGTGATTGTGGCGCCGCGGGTCGCCGCACATGCCGTGGCACGCGGACTTCCGCGACCCGGTCGGGCAATGCGGCGGCACGACACTCCAGATTGTCCAGCTTGCGCGAGAGGTCGCCCTCGATCGCCGCGGCCCGCGCCGCGAGGGCACGTCCGATCGCCTGTGCGACCTGCTCGGCTGAGCGTTCGAGCGCGGCGAGTTTGCCCTCGCCCGCCGTTGCCGCGGCCTCCAGGCGCCGCTCCGCCGACGCGACCTTCTCCTCCACGACCTCATCGAGGCGCCGCTCCGCACGCTCGATCTGGTTCAGGCGCCCGCCGACGCGATCGAGCAGCCCGCGTGCCTGCGCCAGCCGTCCGTCGAGTTCCGGGAGCGCCCCGAGGGCCCGGTCGGTGCCGTCCCGGAGTTCCTCGAGCCTCTCGCCGAGGTTCCTCCGAATCTCGCCGACCCCGCTCACCGCACGCCGCAACGCACGCTCGGCGTCCCGCGCCTCACAGATCAGCCCCCTCAGCTCATCGGCGAACGCACCGAACGCACGCTCGTCGAGGACGCGCGGCGTCAGAAACAGGTCCTCCATGACCCGGTCGGGCTCCTGCACACCGCCTGTATCGGCCGACCGGCGTTCATCGGCCCACACGCCGCCCCCCATACACTCGACCCATGCCGCGAGTGCCCAAAGCCGACCGCCCCAGGGGGCTTCGTCTCCAGCGCGTGCTGGCCGACGCCGGCATCGCCTCTCGCCGCGCCGGCGAGCAGCTCATCGAGGCCGGGCGGGTCGCTGTCAACGGCAATCCCGTCCGCGGGCTCCCCTGCTTCGTTGACCCCGAGCACGACCGCATCGAGGTCGACGGTCGCCCGATCCCCAGGCCCGAGCGCCACATCTACCTGATGCTCCACAAGCCGCCCCGCTATCTCTCGACCGTCGCCGACGAGCCCGGGTCGGACCGCCCGACCATCCTCGACCTCGTTGACCATCCCTCACGGGCGAGGCTCTACCCCGTCGGGCGGCTCGACTACGACACCACCGGGCTGATCCTGCTGACCAACGACGGCGAACTGGCCAACCGCCTGACCCACCCCCGCTACGAGGTCGAGAAAACCTACCGGGCACTCGTCCGCGGGCGGATCGCCGAAGAGGACACGGCGAAGCTGGAGAAGGGCATCTATCTTGCCGAACGCCGGGAGGGGCGGACGTCCGGCGCCGCCCGAACGGCGAAGGTTCAGATCAGGATCCACAAACGCGACCGCGAGCGGACGATCCTGGAGATCACGCTCCGCGAGGGGCGGAACAGGCAGGTGCGTCGCATGCTCGCCAAGGTGGGACACCCGGTGAAGAAGCTGGAGCGCGTGGCGATGGGACCGCTGAGGCTCAAGGGGCTTGCGCGCGGGCAGTGGCGAGAGCTGACCCGCGCCGAGCTGTCGTCGCTCCGCCGGGCCGCGAGGGTCGGGGCATGACCAACAGCGGAGTGGACTCCCGCGAGCAGTTCCGGCGCACGATGGACGTCGTCCGCATCGCGGCGCCGCGGATCTACCGCTCGCAGTTGCCGCGGATGGCCGCGGCGCTGGCGTACCGCACCCTGTTCAGCATCGTCCCGCTGCTGGTGGTCGGGCTGGTGGTGATCGGCGCCTTTGCCGACGACGCGCAGGTCGAGCAGGCCGTGCGCCAGGTGCTCGGTTTCACCGGTATCGACAAGATCGCGGTCAGCGAACCGGTGCCCGAGGGCGCCGAGCCGGCGGCGGAACCCGATCCATCCGCGGAGGTCCATCCCGCGCTCGGCGCCGACCAGCCCATGAGCGCCGACGAGTGGATCGCCGGGCTCGTGCAGCGCGTCCGCGGCATCCCGTACAAGACGCTCGGGTTCATGGGCGTGCTGTTCCTCGTGTACGCGGCGATGTCGCTGTTCATGGAGGTCGAACGCGCGTTCAACCAGATCTACCACGCCCGCGCCTCGCGCGACTGGTTCACCAAGATCCTCACGTACTGGGGCGTCGCCACGCTCGGTATCGTCCTCCTCGTCGCCACCTTCTTCGTCGGGCAGCGTGTCGTGGAGATCATCGGCGAGTTCGCCGGCGGGATGGGCGCGCTCGGGTCGATACTCGTCACCGCCTTCGGCTTCTGCGTCACCGTGTGCATCTCGGCCCTGCTCCTCGTCAGCCTCTACAAGCTCGTGCCCAACACCGACGTCTCGTTCCGTTCGGCGCTGGCCGGGGCGCTGCTCGCCGCCGTGCTCTGGGAGGCTGGCAAGTGGGGCTTCACCCAGTACGTGCGCTACTCGGCCGGGTACTCGCGCATCTACGGCTCGGTCGCGCTGATCCCGCTGTTCATGATGTGGGTCTACGTGACATGGCTGATCGTGCTCTTCGGGCTCCAGGTGGCCTGCACGCTGCAGAACTGGCGCGAGTGGCAGGAGCAGCCATCCGCCGCCGAGGACGACGCGCCGCCCGTCGTGGACGCCTCGTCGATCGTGCTGGTGGCGACCGAGGCGGCCACAGCGTTCGCCCGCGGCGAGCCGGTCGACGCCACCCGTCTGGCCGAACGCACCAGGCTGAGCGACACGGCGATCCGCCCGATGCTCGAGCAGCTCACGCGCGCGGGGGTGGTTCACCGCGTCGAGGGACGCGACGGGGTGGGGAAGATCGCGCTGGCCCGACCGGCCGAACGTGTGCGCGTCGCCGATCTGGTCGAGCTCGGGCACCGCCTCGGGGCGAGCCCGTCGGGGACGAACGGGGCGCGGGTGCTCGCCGAGCTGCGCGAGGCCGAGAAGGGTGCCGCGGGCGCGCGCACGCTCGCCGACTTGGTGCCCGACGGGCCCGACGCGGAGGGATCGCCCGCCGCCGAGCCCGGGGCGGGCTGACGTGTAGAATCGGCACGGGAGGATCCGCATGGGCATCGAGGCCGCGCTGCCAACCGACACCGTCCTGACCACGCAGCTCAAGCAGGTGATCAACTGGGCGCGTCGGTGCTCGGTGTGGCCGATGCCGTTCGCGACGGCGTGCTGCGGGATCGAGCTGATGGCCACCGCGTCGAGCCGGTACGACATCGCCCGCTTCGGGATGGAGCGGATGAGCTTCAGCCCGCGTCAGAGCGATCTGCTGATCGTCGCCGGGCGGATCGCGATCAAGATGCTCCCCGTCCTCCAGCGGATCTACGAGCAGATGTCCGAGCCCAAGTGGGTGCTCTCGATGGGGGCCTGCGCCTCGACCGGCGGGGTGTTCGACACCTACGCCACCGTCCAGGGGTGCGACCAGTTCATCCCGGTGGACGTCTACGTGCCCGGGTGCCCGCCGCGCCCCGAGATGCTCATCGAGGGGTGCATGGCGATCCAGCGGGTGATCGAGCAGGACGGGATCCCGCCGAAGGGCCCGGACGGCAAGCGTCTCCCGCTCGGGATCGCGGTCGCGCAGGGGCACGCGGTGCGTGCGCAGCCGGTCGGGCTCCGCGTCGGCGGGTGACGCTCACTTCTCGAGCGGAAGAAAGTCGGTCTCCTCGCCCCGCCCCCACGCTTGGAACCGCGGCCAGAAGAGTTCCTTCAGCACGATCTTGATGCACGCCGCGAGCGGGATCGCGATCAGCAGTCCGAACACGCCGAACAGCACCCCGCCCGCCAGCGAGGCGAAGAGGATCATCGGCGTGCTCATGTCCGTTTCCTTGCCCTGGATAACTGGCGTCCAGACGTAGTCGTCGAGCCCCTGGGCGATGAAGTAGAAGACGGTGGGGGCGCCGATCACCCAGAGCCAGTGCCCGCGGACGCCGGTGTGGGCCTCGAGCCAGAGCAGCACGATCGCGACAGGCACGCCAACCAGCGCCAGGTACGGCACGATCGAGAGGATGGCGATGACGGGCCCGATGACGAACGCGGCCGGCACGCCGATCGCCCAGAACCCGATCGTGAACACGATCGACTGGATGAACGCGATGGTGAGTCGTCCGCGGATGAAGGCGCTGACGACGCGGTCGAACTCGGTGGCGAGGTGGACGGTGATGTCCTTGTGCTTGTCGGGGACGAGCTTGAGCGCAAAGTCCTTGACCTCGACCCACCCCGTCGAAATGAAGTAGAAGAAGAACGCGGTAAGGAACGCCGCGAACCCGATCGCAAACAGTCCGCCGAAGAACGCGACGACACTCTTGGCGACCGAAACGACGCCGTGCGCCGCGCCCACGCCGACGCCGGTGGCGCTGGCGACGACCTGTTCGCGGTTCTCGGAGATCCAGCCGACCGTGGTGCGGAGCGCCCCGCCGAGCGTGCCGCCCTCGTCCTTGGAGATCTGATCGCGGATCCAGAGTAAGCCCGGGCCGCCTTGCTGCTCAACGGCCTTGCGCTTGAGATCGCGTTGTTCTTGGGTGAGCGAGTCGTCGAGGCTGTCGTTGACGAGCTGGATCTTCTCCCGTGTAGCGCTGAGCAGGCTGACACCCTGTACAGCGCCGAAGGTGAGCCCGGCGACCACCGGCACGATCACGAGCACGATTGTGGCGACGAGGACCGCGACAACCGACCCGCGCCGGGTCCACCCACGTCGGCGCATCAGCCACGCGATCACCGGCTCGAACAGGTAGGCGAAGAGGATCGCGAGCAGCACCGGGACGGTGACGATCGCGATCGTCTGCCCGAGCCACAGCACGCCGAGCACCACGAACACGACTAGCACATCGCGGACGGGCTGGATCTGCCAGAGGTGGAGGGTGGACCAGTCGCGCCGCGGCCGATCGGCGGGCTCTTTGGGCTTCTCGCCGGTCATGCGGCGGAGCGTACCAACTCGCTCAGGCCGACGCGTCCTCGAGGAACGCCTCGTCGAACTCGAACACACCCCGGAAATCCTCGAGGGTGTCGTCGTCGGTGGTGCGCATGAGCCCGGCCTCGACCATGGCGAAGACGATGCGTCCGAAGTCCTCGGTCCGCCGGATGCCCCAGCGCCCGAGCACGAGCCGCGCCATCCGCCCGTAGCGCTCGACCGCGTAGTCGCGCAGCCCGAGACAGAGTTGCTGCCCGGACACGTGCCGGCTCTCGTCCTCGCTCGGGCCCCGCAACGCCTCGGCCCCGTGGATCATCTCGACCGTGTGGGCCAGCCCCTGCTGGACGAAGCGGTACGCCGCCGGCGGGTACGGGCCCGCCTTGGCGCGGATCTGGTCCCACGTGTTGTCCTGACGCTCGCTCACGTGCTCCTCCGGCCCGCAAGCGGCGGGCCAGCCCAATCGTAGGCTCGGCGCGCCGATTGCGACCTGGTCCCCGCCGACCGCGACGGCGCGGATCGTGCGCGGGAAATGCTCACACCGGCCGCGATTCCGGCCGATCGAGGCAGCAATGGCCGACATCGACACCCAGCTCAAGCTCGAAGTCCCCGTGGTCGTCCGCGTGGGGGAGCGTCAGATGCGTCTGGCCGACGTGGCGGGGCTCGCGCCCGGGTCGATCATCGAACTGCCCAAGCAGGCCGACGACGAACTCGACCTCATGATCAACAACAAGCAGATCGGGTTTGGGCACGCGGTCAAGGTCGGCGAGAACTTCGGGATCCAGATCACCTACCTGGGCGACCCGGCCGTGCGGGTGCGGGCGGCCGTCGAGGCGGCCGAGGGCGCCGACGGACCGACCGACGAGGAGATGGCCGAAGCACTCCTCGCCGGTCAGGTGTAAGTGCCGGCATTCGAGACTCGGCGATCGGAGAGAGGCCCCTCGTTCGCGCTCCGGGCTCCTTCATGCGAGCGCATGGGTCGCTGGTGCGATCCTGCTCAGCACTCAGCACTACTCCGCGCGTTCGGCTTTCGTGATCACCACGTCCGACACCGGCACGTCGTCGTGCATCCCGTGCGATCGCGTCTCGACGCCCTTGATCTTGTCGACGACGTCGAGCCCCTCGACGACCTTCCCGAACACCGCGTACCCGGCCCCGTCGGGTTGCGGGCGGTCGAGAAACGGGTTGTCGGTGACGTTGATGAAGAACTGGTTGGAGGCCGAGTCAGGGTCGCCGCCGAGCCGGGCCATAGCGACTGACCCGCGGACGTTCTTCAGGTCGTTGCGCCACTCGTTCTTGATGCCCTGCCCGCTCTTGCGCTGCTTCATGCCGGGGTCGAACCCCCCTCCCTGGATCATGAAGTTGGGGATGACGCGGTGGAAGATGGTGCCGTTGTAGGCGCCCTCGTCCACGTAGCGCAGGAAGTTCTCGGTGCTGACGGGTGCCTGCTCGGGGTCGAGTTCGAGCAGGATATTGCCCTCGGTGGTGGTTATTCTGACGCGCATCGGCTGCTCCTTCCGGTGCGCCAATGATACGGGGAGCCCGCGCCCCATGCCCGAGCACACGTCGATCCGCGAGCACCTCGCCGAGCAACGCGTCCGCACGAGCTATCTCTCCGATTTCATCTACGGCGGGATCGACGGCGCGGTGACGACGTTCGCCGTCGTCTCCGGCGTCGCCGGGGCGGGGCTCGCGCCGGGGGTGGTCATCATCCTTGGCACGGCCAACCTGCTCGCCGACGGGTTCAGCATGGCGGCGGCCAACTTCCTCGGGGTGCGCGCCGAACACCAGCAGCGCCGCCGCACGCGCCGGCGCGAGCTCGACGAGATCCGGCGCGACCCCGACGCCGAACGCGAGGAGCTCCGCCACATCTTCGCCGACAAGGGCTTCGAAGGGGAGATCCTCGAGCGGGTGGTCGAGACGATCGCGGGCGACGAGGAGCGGTGGCTCGAGACCATGCTCACCGAGGAGCACGGGCTCAGCGCCGGGTACCGCAGCGCCTGGCGTGCCGCGCTGGCGACGTTCGCCTCGTTTTTCGTCGTCGGCGCCGTCCCGCTGGTCCCGTACCTGGCCGGGCTGGGGGGGCGCCCGCACCCGGGCGCGTTCGTGACCAGCGCGGCCGCGACCGCCGTCTCGTTCTTCCTCGTCGGCGCGATGAAGAGCCGCTTCGTCGAGCAACGCTGGTGGCTGGCCGGGCTCGAGACACTGCTGGTCGGCGGGCTGGCGGCGGTGATGGCGTACGGCGTCGGCGCCGCCCTCGGCGGGCTCGCCGACTCGTCCGCTCCCTAGAAGTCGAACCGCGCGTTGACCGTCCACGACCCGTACGAGTCGCCGTTCTGCTGCCCCCGCGTCTGCTCGGTCATGTACGTCACCGACCACCCGACCTCGAGCCAGCGCCAGCGCACGGCAAGCCCGCCCGCCGCCTCACCCCACAGCACCTTCGGGATCTTCCCGTGGCTCGGCGCGAACAGGTTGCCTTCGATCGTCGCGTTGCGGGCGACCGCCTGACCGCCCACGCGACCCCACACGTACGCGCTGAGCTCGTCGGGATCGTCCGGCGTCGTCGTGAAGTCGTGGAACTCCCGCATACGCTGCGGCCCGAAGTCCGTCGGCACATTCAGACCCACGCGACCGATGATGCCCGCCTCGGCGTTGACGTGCACCGTCCCCAGCTGGCACCCCGCCAGCGGGATCGTGTCCGCCTCGAGCCCCCAGAACTCCAGACGCGGCATGCGCCACCGGTGCTGGTACGTCAGGTCGATCGCGAACTCGTTGGAGAGCTGGTTGTCCCAGCCCTGCGGCTTGATCTGGTCTGGCACCGCCGAGTGCACGAACTTCTGAAGCCCCTCGGCGCCCGTGTACTCGCCGCCGAGCACGCCCATCTCGACCTGGATGTGGTCGAACCCGTCCTGGTCGGACCGCTGCGCGAACCCCCCGACCATGAGCAGCCCGGCGTACGGGTTGTCCTCGGGGATCAGAGCGGTCTCGGAGATGTCCTCCGGCGTGAACATGTAGTGCTTGACGCTCAGCCCGACCGCCGTGGCGTCGCCCTCGAACAGGTCCGGCCAGGCGACCGCGGGCCCTCGCTCGGACCCCTCGGGGTAGGTCATCCCGAACTCGAACCCGAAACCGTTGGTGTAGTGGCGGTCGTGCCGGTCGAACGCCTTGGCGTAGGTGCCGTCGTTCTCCCAGTAGAGCACGAGCTGCGACCGCGTCGCGTCGCCCGTGTCGAGCAGACTCCCCGCACCGTCGTCCGGCTGGGCGAGCGGGGCCGTTCCCACGGGCTCGAGCAACGAGGGCCCGGCGGCGCACGCCGACGCGACCCACACACCGAGTACCGAGACCTGCCACCGCATGACGCGCCTCCTCCCGTCCTGCCCGCGACGGAGGCTAGTAGTTACTTGTTCGCACGGCAAGTCAGCTCTCGTCGCTCTTGAGCTTGGCCAGCACCGAGTAGTCCTCGAGCGTGGTGGTGTCCTGGGTGATCTTGGCCTCGCCGGCCGCGATCGACCGCAGCAGGCGACGCATGATCTTGCCCGAGCGGGTCTTGGGCAAGGCGCCTGCGAAGCGGATCTGGTCGGGCTTGGCGATCGCGCCGATCTCCTCACCGACGAAATTGCGCAGCTCTTTCTTCAGCTCGTCGCCCGGCTCGTAGCCCGGCCCGAGCGTGACGAACGCGGCGATGCCGGTGCCCTTGATCTCGTGCGGCATGCCGACCACGGCGGCCTCGACCACCGCCGGGTGGGCGACCAGGGCGCTCTCGACCTCGGCCGTCCCGAGCCGGTGCCCCGAGACATTGATCACGTCGTCCACGCGCCCGGTGATCCAGAAGTACCCGTCCTCGTCGCGGACGGCCCCGTCGCCGGGGAAGTACATGCCCTTGAGGCGCGACCAGTAGGTCTCGACGTAGCGGTCGCGGTCGCCGTAGATCCCGCGGAGCATCGCGGGCCACGGCTTGCGGATCGCCAGCAGCCCGTTCTGCCCGTTGGGCAGCTCGTTGCCGCTCTCGTCCACGATCGCCGCGTCGATACCGAAGAACGGGAAGGTGCACGACCCGGGCTTGGCGGGGATCGCGCCGGGCAGCGGCGTGAGCATGTGCCCGCCGGTCTCGGTCTGCCACCACGTGTCCACGATGGGGCAGCGTTCGGCGCCGATGTTTCGGTGGTACCACATCCACGCCTCGGGGTTGATCGGCTCGCCGACCGTGCCGAGCACCTTCAGGCTCGAGAGGTCGTGGGCCTTGGGGTGCTCGTCGCCCCACTTCATGAACGCGCGGATCGCGGTGGGGGCCGTGTAGAACTGCGTGACCTTGTGGCGTTCGACCATGTCCCAGAACCGCTCCGGGTTCGGGAAGTCGGGGGCGCCCTCGAACATCAGGCTCGGGACGCGGTTCGGCAGGATGCCGTAGATGATGTACGAGTGACCGGTGATCCAGCCGACGTCGGCGGTACACCAGAACACCTGGTCGGTGTCGGGGATCAGGTTGAACACGTACTTGCTCGTCAGGTACGTGTAGACCATGTACCCGCCGGTGATGTGCTGGATGCCCTTGGGCTTGCCGGTCGAGCCCGAGGTGTAGAGCAGGAAGCTCATGTGCTCGGAATCGAGCGGCTCGCAGGGGCAGTCGTCGGAGCCCTTGCCCATCGCCTCGTGCCACCAGTGGTCGCGCCCCTCGGTCCACTTCACCTCGTTGGCGCAGCGCTTAAGGACGACGACGTTCTGGACGGCGTCGGGCCCACCGGCCAGTTCGGCGCAGGCCGCGTCAACGTTGTCCTTGAGCGCCACGACGCTGCCGCGACGCCACGCACCGTCGCACGTGACGATCGTGCGGCTCTTGGCGTCGTGGACGCGGTCGACGATGGCCGAACTGGAGAACCCGCCGAAGATCACCGAGTGCACCGCACCGATGCGCGCGCACGCCAGGCAGGCGATCGCCAGCTCCGGCACCATGCCCATGTAGATCGTGACGACGTCGCCCTTCTTGACGCCCAGCGACTTGAGCACGTTGGCGAACTTTGCGGTCTCGGTCTTGAGGTCCGCGTAGCTCAGCGTGCGGACCTCGGGCCCAGACTCGGGGTACGGCTCGCCCTCCCAGATGATCGCGGGCTGGTCGGCGTACCCCTCGGCGACCTGCCGGTCGACCGCGTTGTAGCACAGGTTGGTCTTCCCGCCGACGAAGAACTTCGCGTCCGGCAGCTCCCAGTCGAGGACCTTGTCCCACTTCTTGAACCAGTGCAGTTCCGAGGCCGCCTCGCCCCAGAATCCCTCGGGGTCTTCAACCGATCGCTTGTGCTCGGCGAGGTACTCGTCCATCGAGGAGAAGTACCACTCCGGCATCCCGACCTTCTCGGCGGGCGGCGGGGCGAAGGTGCTCTTGGCGGTCGCGGCGGACTCGGTGCTCGACATGTGTGACTCCCTCAGAAGTCCCCAAGCATAGGGCGAATACAGGCTCTCGGCGTGGGCTTTCGTCGCGCGGATCACGCCCCGCGGGGCGCTGTCCCCACATGCTCGCTGTCCACACTCCCTGCGCTCGTGATGCCGTCGGACCGCGCCGTGCGACCCGCGGTTACCCGATACAAAACGAACAACGCCCCGGGGCTGCCCCGGGGCGCTGGGTGCTTGCATTCCGGCGCGGTTACGCGCGCGACTTCTTGGGCTTCGGCTTCGAGGTCGAGGGCTTCGACGACGAGGGCTTCGGCTTGGAGGGCTTGGCTGCCATGATGTGACCCCTTGGGTCTGGCCCGCGCCTGCCGGCGGACGCCGCCGGGAGCCGCCCCACCGGGCGCGGCATGCGGCGCGAGCGCGCACAGCTTAGACACGCCCGCGCCGGCGTCAACTGAAAACGCCGGGTCCGAACGCCCCGACCTACCGCTTGATCTGGTCGCGGACGCTCTCGGCCTTGCCCTTCTGACCCGCCCGCTCCAGCACCCGCGCGTAGCGCGAACCGATCCGGTAGTACATGCTCGACGGGCGGTACACCTCGCTCAGACGCGAGTTCGGGCGGGCGACCCGACGGAACACGTCGGCGTACAGGTCCACCATGTACGAGAGCTGGTCCTTGCCCAGCATGTTCTCGGCCGATCGCAGCGCCTCGAGCACGAACGGGCCCTCGCTCGGGTAGGTCCGCGCGGCCGACGTGTACATGCTCCACGCCCCCTCGCGGTCGCCGGCCTGCTCGCGGCTGCGCCCGCGCTCGACCGCCAGCTCGACCACCAGCTGCGGGCAGCTCCGCACATGCTCCATCGCCCACGCCCACGCCTTGTCGCGGTCATCGTCGTCGCCGATCCCGCGGATCATCGGTCTGAGCACGTCGAGCATGACGTCGGGGTAGCGCCGCCCGGCCAGCCGGTAGACCACGTCGAACCAGAACCGGCGGGCGTCGTCGTCAAGCATCGGCGCCCACTCCGCCAACTCGTCCCACCCGCGCAGGTCGGGCGGGCAGGCGCGCAGACCCTGCTCGAGCAGCCACAGCCTCGTCTCGACCGTCGAAGACCTGGGCTCGGGCAGCGCGTCGCCCGTGCGCCGGTCGGGCGAGCCGGCGAGCGGGTCCGGCGGGCGGGGCTTGCTCGACGAGACGAGCCGACTCGCCTCGATGTACGCCGTGCACAGGCGGCGCCGGTCGGTCGAGTAGTGCAGCAGGTCGGCGAGGATGCCGATCCGCTGGTCGCCGACGATGCGCCCGCTCTGGGGGTCGCGGATCTCGCCGCGGACCTTCTCGTAGTCGTCGTACCGCCCCTCGTCGAAGTCCCACGCCCCGTTGCGCAGGTACCCGACCCACGCGTGCCCGAGGTCGGGCCCGTCGGCGCGGGCCCAGACGGTCGGCACGCCGATCGCCTTGCCGACGTTGGCCGCGTAGAAGCCCTGGTGCCGGCAGACCCCGCCGACGCGCTGGATCAGCGGCAGCGACAGCGGTTCGCGCTCCATCGCCGTGTCGAGGCGCAGGTCCGCTCCCTGCTTGAACGACCGCGTGTCGTACGGCACGTCGTGGTAGCTCTTGCCCGCGACCCCGCTGTTCCGGTACCGCTGCGCCGCCCACCACAGGTCGTCCGCCGAGACATTCACGTCCACCACGTGCACGAGCAACTCGCCCGGCAGCGAACGCGGGTCGTCGCGCAGGTACGCGCTCGCCCCGGTCAGGTGCGCGAACACGTCGCCTGCACCGGCCGGGTGCTCGATGTGCTGCTCGATCAGGGGGGGCGTTGTCCCGGCATCGAACACCACGCACAACGCCGCGACCAGTTCGGGAACGTCGCCGAGACGCTCGCCGTACTCCTCCCGCAACTCGTCCAGCACCGCGTACGCCTTCTCGATGTCGTCATCGCGCTCGCGCAGCAGCGCGGCGACCGCGTCGCGCACCTCGGGGTGCTCCTGGAGGAACCCGTGCAGACGCCGCGCCACCTCGTCGTCGAGCTGCGACATCTGGTCATAGTGCCGGTGCGCAAGCCCGACCCGACGTACCGCGTCCTCGTCCGGGTGCGCCGAGTAGATGACCAGTGTGAGCAGGACCCGTTCGGCCCCCTCGGCGGCGGCGCGGAAATCGCCGTTGTCGCCCGCGACCGTCTCGATGCGGTCCAGCTCGCTCCGAGACCAGTCGGCGAGTGTCGCCGGCTGCTCCGGCGTCGCCGGCGCCGTCGCCGCAGTCAGGACCAGAGCTACAACAGCCCGCACCATCGCCGACGCCCTTCACTCCGCGGTCGCACAGTGTATCAGCGCTTCTTGCGGTCGCGCCGGTGATCCGTCTTCCCGCGGTCGCGCTGCTTGCTCTTGCGCGAACGCCGGGTCGCGCCGGGCGTCTTGAACCCCGCCCCCTTCACCTCGTCCAGCCCACCGCCGCCGCCCCCGAGGTTGAGTTTCGGCGTCTTGGGCTTGCCCGCGGCCCTGCCCTCGGCGTCGGCGATCACCAGGTCGAGACGCCGCTTGCCCAGATCGACCTCCGCGATCCGCACGCGGACGAGGTCGCCCATGTTGAACGAACGCCCGCTGTTGGCGTCGACGAGCGCACCGGTCTTCTTGTCGATCCGCCATTTAGGCGCCCCGCCCCCGCGCGTCACGTCGCCGGGCAGGTCCTCGACCTTGATCATGCCGTCGGCGAGGTACTTATCGATCTGGACGTACAGCCCGCGTGCCGTCACGCCGGTGACGACGCCGCCCATCTCCTCGCCGATCTTCTCCGCCATGAGCTGGAGCACGAGGAACTGGCGCAGCTGGCGTTCGGCGTCCTCGGCGTTCTGCTCGGTCTGCGTGCAGTGACGCCCGATCGCCGAAAGATCAGACTCGGACGGGCACAACTCCGAGTCGCGCAGCTTCGACCCGAGCCTCGCGCGCCCGGCATCGTCGTTCGCGTGCGGGCGGTTCTGCCCGTTGTCGGTCAGGCGCAGGTACTCGCCCAGCGAGCGGTGCACCGTCAGGTCCGGGTAGCGCCGGATCGGGCTCGTGAAGTGCGCGTACGCCTCGCTCGCCAGCGCGAAGTGCCCGACCAGCGCCGGCGAATACACCGCCTTGGTCAGTGTGCGCAGCACCGCCATGTGGACCGCGCGCGACGCCGGCGTGCCCCGCGTCGCGTCGAGCAACCCCTGCATCTCCTCGCGAGTCGGGTACTTCGGGATCGTGTACCCCGCGACCTTCGCCGCACGCTGCAGGTCCTCGGCCTCGCCCGGCGTCGGCTCCGGGTGCGTCCGGCGCAGCAGCGGCACCTTCACCTGCTCGAACAGGCGCGCCAGCGCCTCGTTCGCCTCGACCATGAACATCTCGATGATCGTGTGCGTGAACGCGTCGTCCTCACGCTCGGCGTCGATCACCCGCCCGTCCTCGTCGAAGATCAGCTCGACGTCCGGCAACTCGAGCGAGATCATCCCATGCCGCTTCCGGCGTGCCTGGATCGCGCGGGCCAGCGCGTCCATCTCCTTGAGCGTCGCGATCAGTTCCTTGCTGTAGACCGGCTCCGCCCTGGCGTGAGCCTTGGCCTCCTCGATGTCGCCGTCGATCAGCGCCTGCGCCTCGAGGTACGTCAGGCGTTTGGCGCTGCGGATGATCGTGGACGCGACGCCCGACGCCTTGACGTTACCGTGCCGGTCGTAGCTCATGAACGCCGTCTTGGCGAACCGGCACACGCCCTCCTGCAGCGAGCAGATCCCGTTGCTCAAGAGCTCCGGCAGCATCGGGATCACAAGGCGCGGCAGGTAGACCGAGTTGCCCCGCTTCTCCGCCTCCTCGTCGAGCGCCGTGTCCTGTTCGATGAAATAGCCCACGTCGGCGATGTGCACGCCGAGCTCCCACCCCTTGTCGCTCCGCACGATCGAGATCGCGTCGTCGTAGTCCTTGGCGTCGGGCGGGTCGATGGTACAGATGAACCGCGCCTCGTCCGATCCGTGCAGCCCGGTCAGGTCCATGCGCCCTTCGAGCGTCTCGCCGCGCTCGAACCGCTCAATCGCCTCCTCGAAGGCGCGGGTGACCTCGCGCGCCTGGTCCACGCACGCTTCGGGGAACTCGTTGCTCGGCAGCCCGTACGCCGCGATCACCGCCTGCGTCTCGACGTCCGGCTCGCCGGCCTCGCCGAGCACCCTTGTAATCACACCCTCGGCCAGCTCGTCACCCTCGGGGTACTCGAGGATCTCGACCGCGACCTTGAGCCCGACCTTCGCGTTCTTGCTCTCGGCGTCGCGCACGATGATCGGCGAATCCAGCACCTTGCCGTCCGGCTGAACCAGCCACCGCCCGCCCTGCCTGAACAGCTCGCCGACGAACGCCGAGCGTTTGCGCTCGAGCACCTCGGCGACCGCACCCGAGTACTGCCGCTCGGTGAACGATCCGTACTTCTCGCGCCTGCGCTCGCGCCGGTACTCGATGCGCACCGTGTCGCCCGACAGCGCGTCGCCGGTGAGCCGCTCGGGGATGAAGATGTCGCCCTCGCGGTACCGGACCTCGGGCTGGACGAACCCGAACCCGCGGCTCGTCCCGCGGAACGTGCCGACCAGCTCGCCGCCGTCGGGGTCGAGCCCGGGCAGGTGGATCCGCCCCTTCTCGTCGCTCTCGACTTCGCCGAGCTCGACCAGCGCCCCGACCTCCTCCGCGAACACCGCGGGGTCGTCGATGCGCAGCTCGTCCACCAGCTCGTCGGGTGTCGCCGGCAGGTAGGACTCGTGGGCCAGGTGCTCGATCAGCCTCGCCTTGTACCGCAGCGCGCGCACGCTACAGCCGGCTCGCGTACGCGTTGAGGGTCTCGACAAACCCGCGCGGCTCGAAGCCGAGCTGTTTGCGGGCCTTGTCGAGCGTCGCGGTCGAGTCCTCCGAGCCCATCAGCGCCATCCCGCGGTCGAACGGCAGCGACTCGCCCATGCCCGTCAGCGCCGCGACCCGCGCCATCGCCGCCGCCCGCTTGCCGGGGATGCCGTACGGGTGCAGGTTCTTCTTGGCGTCGGGCACGCGGTCGCGGATCGCGACGAGCAGGTCTGCCCAGTTCACCGTGTCCGGCCCGACGAGGTTGTACACCTCGCCGATCGACTCGTCGCTGACCAGCGCTTCGCCGAACGCCCACGCCACGTCCTCGACCGCCACCGGCTGCACCACCGGGTCGTCGTGCCCGCGCGTGAAGTAGGGCAGGAAGATGAACGGCGCGGTGCGCCCCGTCACCCAACCCTTTGCCTCTTCCATGAACCCGCTGCCGGGCCCGTGGATCAGCCCCGGGCGGAAGATGGTCCAGTCGAGCGAACTGGCGCGGACGATCCGCTCGCCCTCGAACTTGGTGCGCTGGTACTCGGCCACCCCCTCGGGGCGCGCGCCCAGGGCCGACATGTGCACGAACCGGGGCACGCCGAACCGCTCGCACGCATCGACCACGTGACGCGTCGCTTCAACGTGGGTGCCCCGGAAGGTCCGCCCGTTTGCCTCGCGGATGATGCCGATGAGGTGGACGCAGGCGTCCACGCCGTCGAACAGCTCGCCGGCCGGCGCCCGCAGCGCCGGCTCGGAGTCGGAGAGCAGCCGCCCCGTCCGCCGGTCCACCCCCGCCGCCAACGCTTGCCCGCCGAACAGGTCGGACGCCCCGGCGATCTCGGCCTCCTCGGGGAGCACCCGTGCCGCCTTGTCGGCGTCGGACACCAGCGCGCGCACGCCGAACCCGCGCGATAGCAACTCGCGCACCACGTGCCGACCCGCGAACCCGCTCGCACCTGTCACCGCAACCAGCTGGCCCATGAACCCCTCCCGTGCGGGCTGAGCCTACGGCCCGCGGCGGGGCTCCGCCAGTACGATGGGGCCGTGCCGCTCCGTGCCGACAGCCTCTCGTTCGCCTACCCGGGCGGCCCACCGGTGCTCGAAGGCGTGACCTTCACGCTCGAGCCCGGCAAAGTCACCGTCGTCGCCGGACCCAACGGCTCGGGTAAGACCACGCTGCTGCGTCTGCTGCTCGGGCTGCTGCGTCCGACCTCGGGGCGGGCGACCCTCGACGGGCGCGACCTGCACCGGCACCGCCCCGCCGACCGCGCCGCCCGTCTCGCCTACGTCCCCCAGCGCGCGCACGTCGCCTTCCCGTTCTCGGTGCGTCAGGTCGTGGCACTCGGGCGGCGGAACGGCTCGGGCGAGGCGGCCGAGGAGGCGCTGCGCCGGGTCGGGCTCGCCGATGCCGCCGACCGACCCTTCCACGAGCTCAGCGCCGGGCAGCAGCAGCGGGTGGCGCTGGCGCGGGCCGTGTGCCAGCTCGGGGCTCCGGCGCCTCCGGGCGTGACGCGGGCGCTGCTCGCCGACGAGCCCACCGCGGCCCTCGACCCGGCCCACGCCTTCGGAGCGATGGAACTCCTGGGCGAGCTGGCCTCGGCAGGGCTCACGGTCGTGGTGGTGCTGCACGACCTGACGCTCGCCGAGCGCTACGCCCACCACGCGATCGTGCTCGACCAGACCGGGCGGGTTGCCGCCCACGGGCCCGCCCGCGGTGCGCTCGATCCCGGTGTGCTGGGGAGGGTGTTCGGGGTGCGTTTCGTGAAGCTGGGCGACGCGAAGCGCCGGGCGCTGGTGCCCGTCTCCGAACCACCCGATACACTCTGAGTCGTGAACAGCGGTTGGATCCAGTTCCTGATCGTGGCCTTGTTCGTCGGCTCGGGGTTCCTCAACTGGGTGCTCCAGAAGGCCAAGGAGCAGCGGCAGATCAAGAAGGTCCAGGAGGAGCGTGAGCGCCGCAAGCGTGAGCTGCTGCGGACGGGACGCCCCATGCCCGAGGAGAATGAAGCGGTGGCGCCGCAGGGGGACCTGGCGGCCCGCCGGCAGGCCCAGCTCCGCGAGCTACGCCGCCAGCAGGAGCAGCGTCTGCGCGAGCTGCGCGAGCGGGCTCAGCGTCAGCAGCAGGTGCGTCAGCCCGGATCACAGCCGACGGCGGTACCGGCGAGCCGCGTGCCACCTGCAGCCCCGACCCGGTCGCCGCCGCCCGCGCCGTCACGGGTGCCAACCGCGGCGCCGCGTCGTTTGCCCACCGTGCAGGCGCCGACGCGCCGGGCTCCCGCCCCGCCGCGTGCCCCGGGTCCTCTGGGCACGTCGCCCCCGGTCGCGCCGCCCCGCCGGCGCCGCCCCCCGACGGGGGCGATGCCGATCGCCACGCACGCGATCGACGCCTCGATGGACGACGATCACCCGACGCACCGGATCGTCGCCGACGCGAAACGCAGCCCCCGCCCGACGCTGCACCCGCTGGCGCCGCAGTCGCCCCGCGACTGGCGTGCGGCGATCATCGCCTCGGAGATCCTCGCCCGCCCGCTGAGCGAGCGCGAGCCCGACGCCTGAGCCTCTATACTCGCGCCCCGTGCGTGTTCTGGTATTAACGGCCATCCTGCTCGGCGGATGCGGGGCTCTCGACTTCGAGGGCGCCCCCGAGGGCTCGAACAGCCTGCTGGCGGTGCTGCGCCCGCCCCCGCCGGGGCAGGCCGCCCGCTGGGCGATCAATCCCGACAACCCCGACGAGCGCTACCGCGGAACGTTGATGCTGGCCAACTCGCCGTTCGGCGGCGAGGAGCTCTATCTGCAGCTCTACCGCGACGCGGTGAACGATCCCGCGCCCAACGTGCGATCGGCGGGGGTGCGCGGGCTCGCCAACCACGGCACGCCCGAGGACGCGGCGTTGATCGTGGACCGCCTGACCGACGAAGACCGCAACGTCCGTCTCGAGGCCGCCCGCGGGCTCCAGCGGCTGCACAACCCCGTGGCGATCGACGCGCTGATCCGGGCGATCGACGAGGAGCAGGGCGACCCCGACGCCGACGTGCGGGCCGAGGCCGCCGACGCGCTGGGGCAGTACGCCGAGCGTCGTGTGGTGCTGCCGCTGGTCGGGGCGCTGGCCGATTCGAGCCTGGTGGTGAACCGCAACGCCGCCCGCTCGCTCCACACGCTGACCGGGCAGGACTTCGGGTTCGACCGTCGGGCGTGGACCGAGTGGTACGAGGGAACATCGGACCTGTTCGCGGGGCGGTCGGCGTACGTCTACCCGGTGTTCTGGCGTGCCAAGCGCTGGTGGGAGTACATCCCGTTCGTGCCGCCGCCGCCGAACGAGCCCGAGGCCTCACCGGCGGGTTTCCCGCCCATCCGCCCGTCACACGCGACCGAGCCCCAACCGGGCGACACCGGAGCCGGCTGAGCGGCTCAATCGCCCCGCCGGACCGCCCGATGGGGCCCACGTGAGAGCGATCCGATTCGACGGCGACCGCGTCGTGCTCGACGGACGGGCACCGAGCCCCCAGCCCGGGCCCGGACAGGTGCTGATCCGCCCGCTGCGGATGGGCGTCGGCGAGGCCGACCTCCACGCGATCATCCGCGGGCAGCCCGGCATCCTCGGGCGCGAGTTCGTGGGTGTCGTTGAGGCGATCGGCCCGGGCGCCGACTCGGCGTGGATCGGCAGGCGTGTGGTCGCCTCGCCGGGCGTCGCGTGTGGCGGGTGCGACCTCTGCCGCCGGGGCTTGAGCCGGCACTGCCGCTCGCTGGCGCTGCTCGGTGAGGGCGGACACGACGGGTGCTTCGCCGAACAGCTCGTGGTCCCCGCGATCAACCTGGTCGAGGTGCCCGAGACGGTGGACGATGACGCGGCGGTGTTCGCCTGGCCGCTCGGCATGGCGCTGCACACCGCCCACATGCTCCGCGTCGAGGGCAAGCCGTATGTCACCGTGCTCGGCGACCGGGCGTTGGGGCTGCTGACGGCGCAGGTGATGAGCGGGCTGAACGCGTCGGTGCGTCTGCTGGGGTTCAGCCGTCGTCGTCTGGAGTTGTGCGAGAAGTGGGGGATCAAGCACCGTCACGCCGACGACGCCGGGCGACGCGCCGACCAGGACGCGGTGGTCGTGTGCACGGCGCGTCCCGTCGATGCACAGCTCGCGTTGGAGCTCGTGCGTCCGCGCGGGACGGTGGTGCTGACGATGGGGTGCGAGGGTGTGCCGCTCGGGCCGATCGTCAAGCACGAGCTCCAGGTGTTGGGCGCCCGCTCAGGATCGGTGTCGGAGGCGGTGGTGGCGCTGGCTGGCGGGCGGTACGACGTGCACTCGCTGATCACGCGGCGCGTCCGGTTCGAAGACGGCCCGACCGCGGTCGCCGCCGCACGCGAGGTCGGGCAGATCAAGGTGCTGCTCGACGCGCCGCGCGCGGTCAGCGCGGCGGCCTGATCACCACAACACGCGGACGCGGATCGTCTCGTCGATGCCGTGCAGCCCGTCGGCGATCGCCTCGCCGTCGGTCGGGTCGACCTCGAAGACCATGTACCCGACCCGCTCGTTGGTCCGCAGGTACTCGCCGCGGATGTTCGCGCCCAGCCCGGCGACCAACGCGTGCACCTTGCTGAGCACGCCGGGCACGTTGCGGTGAAAATGCAGGATGCGGTGGGGGCGGGCGCCGTCGCCGGGCTGCCCCGGCAGCTCGACCTCCGGCACGTTCACCGCGCCGGTCGTCGAGCCGTTGTTGACGAAGCGGATGAGCTTGCCGGCGGTGTCGGCCGCGATGTTCTCCTGCGCCTCGGCCGTCGAGCCGCCGATGTGCGGCGTCAGGATCACGTTGGGCGCTCCGAGTATGGGGCTGTCGAAATCGGCTTCGGGCGCCGACGGCTCGGACGGGAACACGTCGAGTGCCGCGCCGCCGAGCCGACCGTCACGCAGCGCCGCCGCGAGTGCCTCCACGTCCACGACGCTGCCGCGTGCGTTGTTGATGAGCATCGCGCCGGGTCGCATCTTCGCGAGGCGTTCGGCGTTCATCATCCCGTGGGTGGTCTCGTCGGCCGGGACGTGCAGTGTCACCACGTCACCCTTGCTGAGCAGCTCGTCGAGCGAATCGCATCGGCGCGCGTTGCCCAGCGCCAGCTTCGGCACGATGTCGAAGAAGACCACGCGCATACCGAGCGCCTCGGCGAGCACCGAGACCTGCGTGCCGATGTGCCCGTACCCGACGATGCCGAGCGTGCGCCCGCGGATCTCGTGCGAGCCAGCCGACGACTTGGCCCAGCGCCCGGCGTGCAGCGCCGCGCTGCGGTCGCCGAGGCGCCGGTGCAGGGCGACGACCTCGCCGATGGTTAGCTCGGCGACGGAGCGTGTGTTGCCGAACGGGCTGTTGAACACCGGGATGCCGCGCCCGCACGCCTCGCCGAGCGCGACCTGGTTGGTGCCGATGCAGAAGCACCCGACGGCGAGCAGGCGGCGCGCCCCGCCGAGCACCTCTGCGGTGACCTTTGTCTTCGAGCGGATGCCGAGCAGGTGGGCGTCGCGGGCCGCCTCGAGCAGGTCGTCGTGCGCGAGCGAGCGCGGCAGCGCCTCGACATCGAAGCCCTCGGCGCGGAGTAGCTCGGCCCCGCGATCGTGCACCCCCTCGAGCAGGACGACGCGGATCTTGTGCTTGGGGAAGGAAGTCGTCATGGCAACGGGCAATGGGCAATGGGCAATGGGAGAGGCACCAGGCACAAGGGGCCAGACACTCGGGAAGAGGGGGCAGAAGAAGAAGTGGGCTCGGTGGGTGTCTTCTCTCCGCCGATGGTGAGGGTGCCGGTGAGCATCAGCGCGACCAGCACGGCGCACAGGGCGAGGCGGTACCACCCGAACGGCGCGAGCCCGTGCCGGTTGAGGAACCCGACGAGCCAGCGGACGGCCAGCGCCGCGCTGATCGTCGCGACGATCAGCCCGATGACGACCGCGCCCACGCCGAGCAGATCGAACATGTTGGGCAGCCCGGCGTTGCGCGACTCGGTGAGGTTCTTGTACAGGCTGTAGACGCACGCCCCGCCGAGCGTCGGTAGCCCGAGCAGGAAGCTGAACTCGGCGGCGGCGCGTGGTTTGAGCCCGACGATCACGCCGCCGGTGATCGTCATCATCGATCGTGAGGTGCCGGGCCACATCGCGACGCACTGCATGAGCCCGATGAACAGGGCCTTGGGGATGGTGACGTCGGGGACCTCGAGGTCGCTGCGCTTCGGACCGGTTCCGAGCTTGCCGGCGCGCCAGCGGTCGAGGGCGATCATGAACACGCCGCCGGCGGCCAGCGCCCCGAGCACGGGCCAGGCGTGGAAGAGCCGTGCCTCGATCCAGTCGTTGAGCAGCACGCCGAGGAACGCGGCGGGCAGGAACGCGACGAGCAGGTGGATCCCGAGCCAGAGCCCGTCGGCGTCGCCGGGCCCGATCTTCACCAGCCCCAGCCAGCCGACGATGATCCGCCTCACCCGCGGCCAGTAGAGCCCGAGCACCGCGAGGATCGCCCCGCCCTGGATCACGATGTTGAACGCGTCCACCGAGCGTTTCACCCCGGGCGCGTCGAGCCCGAGCAGACCCGACGCGAGGATCAGGTGCCCGGTCGAGCTGATCGGCAGGTACTCGGTGATGCCCTCGACCAGCCCCAGGATGACGGCGTCGTACCAGATCACGGCAGTGTTCTCCATCGGGCCGCGGGCGGGGGCGGCTGCACGCCGGGCCGTAGCATCGTTGTGTGCTGGCGACGATACCCATCGACGACCCCGCCGACCCGCGCGTTGCCGGGTACATGAACCTCAAGGACGCGTGGCTGGCGGTGGGGCGGGGCGTGCCGACGCCTGACCAGCGGGCGGGGCTGTTCATCGCCGAGGGCGAGCTGGTCGTGCGCCAACTCCTGGGCTCGCGGCACGAGGTGGTCTCTGTGCTCGCCACGCCGACGCGGCTTGGCTCGCTCAGCGACGCCCTCAACGCCATCCCGACCGAGGTGCCGGTCTACGAGGCGTCCAGGGCGGTGATCGAGCGGATCGTGGGGTTCGATCTGCACCGAGGCGTGCTGGCGCTGGGAAGACGCCCCGATCCGCCCGACCCCGACGCCCTGCTCGCCCATGCCCCGGCGTGCGTTGTCCTCGAAGACCTCGCCAACCACGACAACGTCGGCGGGATCTTCCGCTCGGTCGCGGCATTGGCGGGACGCTCGGTGCCGGTGCTGCTCACCGCGCGCTGCTGCGACCCGCTCTACCGCAAGGCGGTCCGCGTCTCGATGGGGCAGGTGCTCCGCGTGCCGTGGGCAAGGCTGGAGGACTGGCCCGGAGATCTCGCGCGAGTGCGCCGGGCTGGGTTCCGTGTCGCCGCGCTGACGCCGGGTACCGACGCCGAACCGATCGAGTCACTCGGCGGGCGCGACGACCGGGTGGCTCTGCTGCTCGGCGCGGAAGGCAAGGGGCTGAGCGAAGCGGCATTGTGTGCGGCCGATGTTCGGGTTCGGATCCCGATCGATGCGCGGGCCGATTCTCTGAACGTCGTGGTGGCCGGCTCGATCGCCCTGCACCACCTCGCCGGAACATCCCGGGCGAACCGGCAACAAACCAAGAGGGGTATGGTTGAATAGCCAGAGGGGGCGTTCCTGCTCCCGGATGGAGGCATGACATGAGGACCACAGCGGCGCTGGCGGCTGGGCTGATCGGGCTCGCGGGGCCCGCGATGGCCGGCGACGAGATCGTGCGCGAGGGCGCCGGCGAACGCCGGTCCGAGCTGAACGACCTCGAGCTGACCGCGTTCGACGCCGGGCTCATCGAGGGGCTCGACGGGTGGCTGAACACAGAGCCGATCACCGCCGACCAACTCGACGGCAAGGTGGTCGTGCTGTTCACGTGGGCGAGCTGGTACCCGACATCGCTCCGTGCGCTCCCGGTTGCTCAGCGCGTCTCCGAGCGGTTCGCCGACGACGGCGTCGTCGTCATCGGCGTGCACAACCCGGAGGAGTACGCCGGGGCCGAGCAGGCGATCGCGCGCCGGCACGTGACCTTTCCGATCGCGCACGACGCCGACGGGAAGCTGCGCGAGGCGCTGCTCGTGGACCAGGACCCGGATTTCTACCTGATCGACCGGGCCGGGCACCTGCGCTTCGCGGACATCGAGACGGGTTCGGTGCCGGCGGCCGTGGAGCAACTGGTGGGTGAGTCGCCCGAGAAGGCGAAGGCGCTGCCGCAGCGGCTCGCGCAGGAGGCGCGGCAGGCCCGGATCGAGTCGCGGCGCGGGCGACACGTGAGCGAGGAGTACGTCAAGGCCCTGCGCAGCGAGATCCCCTTCGTGCTGCCCGGACCCGAGGCGTACGGCAAGGTCGAGTGGCCCGAAGACGACGAGGACGGCTACCGCGGCAACATCGGGGCCGAGGACTACATCGGCAAGCCGTTCCCCGCCGCCCAGGCGCTCTCGTCCGCCCCGTGGCTCGGCGACGAACCGGAGACCAAGGGCAGGGTCGTGGTCGTCACGTTCTGGAACCCGGGCGACGATCCGAGCCGACGCGCCCTGCCGAAGCTCGAGGCGATCCAGGACACCGACAAGGCGAACCTCGTTGTGATCGGTCTGGCCGTGTCGGAAGATCAGACCGACGCGAAGATCCGCTCCTTCCTCGGAGACCGCGAGCGGAGTGTGTACTTCGCCTACGACGAGAACGGCGCGATGGCCGAATCCATGAGCGTGCGGACCCTTCCGCACGCCATGGTGCTCAGCTCCGACGGTGTCGTCCGCTGGCAGGGCGACCCGAACGACGCGGGCTTCGACGGGGTGGTCGATCGCCTGATCGACCTCGACCCGGGCGTCAAGGCCCGGATGGCCGCACGCGAGGCATACCTCAAGAAGCTCAGGGACCAAGACTGAGCCTCCCGCCGAACGTCGTCTCTCCACCCGGATCGGCACCGCACCGTCCCGGGTTCTTCTTGACGGGCCGCGGGCGCCCCGACGGGAACAATGCACCGTGCCTCCCCCGCTCCACGTCGTCCTGCACCGCCCCGAAATCCCGAACAACACCGGCAACATCGGGCGCACGTGCGTGGCGGTCGGGGCGGCGATGCACCTGATCCACCCGCTGGGTTTCGAGTTGAGCGAGAGGGCATGCCGCCGCGCCGGGCTCGACTACTGGGCACGCCTCGACCTGCACGAGCACGACTCGTGGGAGGGCTACCGGGCCCGCTCCGGGTCGGCGCGGTTCTGGCTGTTCACCACCCGCTGCGCCCGCCCGCTGTTCGACGCGCGGTTCGAGCCGGGCGACCACCTGGTGTTCGGCGGCGAGACGGCGGGGCTGCCGGGGCCGATGCTCGACGCCGAGCCTGATCGGACGCTGTGCCTGCCGATGGCACCGGGCGAGCGGAGCCTGAACCTCGCGACGGTGGTCTGCGCGGCGGTTTACGAGGGTGTCCGCCAGATGCTCGAACGCGGCGAGATGGCGCTCGACGGGTCTGGGCGGCTGGCACCGCCGGAAACCTGAGCGGTGCGGCGAACCCGGGCACCCCGGCGGCGTACGAAGGGCGGAACCCACACCGGACACACGATCGGGACGTGTTCGGTTCGCCGCGGGCTACACTGCGGCACGAATGAACGCACTCCTCTTTCTGTTCTCTGGACCGCGGCGCCTCCTCACGCCGCGGTCTGCGTGCGCCCTGGTCGTACTGGTGGGTGTGTCGGGGTGCGGCAAGACGCTGATGGGCCCCGACGAGCCGCGTTCGCAGTACGAGCGGTTCGACCGCGTGCGCGGTCAGTACGTGGAGACGTACGTGTTCGATGCGTTCGGGCAGCGTCGTCCGAATCTCCACTACCGGTTACTGGGTGAGAAGGACTAACGAGATGTAGTGGTTGCCGCGCCTCTCCGCGCCACGAGCGCCCGCGCACAGAACACAGGCGCGCACGGCACTTTGGAGCGTTCGGGCCTGAATCTCCGATGGGTTGCTCATCGCGCCCCTCCGGGGTAGTCTCACGCAACTCGCAGCGCGAAGGACCGCGATGCCCAGCCACCCCCGGACGGAACCGGTCAGCCGTCGCACCAAGATCGTGTGGGCAGCGCTCGTGCTGGCGATGACCGGCGTGGGCGGGGGATTGTTTGTGCTCCAGGACGGCGCCCCCGGCCCCGGCGGGCTGACAGTGGCCCCGCTGCTGGCCCGCACGCCCAACGCCTCGCTCGAGGTCGTGTTCAACACCAAGGTCCCGGAGAACCACGACCGGTTCCGGGCCATCATGATCCACGACTCGGGGTCGCACTACGGCAAGCCCTCGACGATCGCGGCCGAGCACCGGGCGATGAACCTGCGGGGGCTGGGGCACCATTTCCTGATCGGGAACGGCAACGGGATGGAGGACGGCGAGCTGCACGTGGGGTACCGCTGGCTCGAGCAGCTGCCCGGGGCACACGCCGCCGGCCCTGATGCGGCCTGGTACAACCTCCACGCGATCTCGATCTGCCTGATCGGCGACGGCGACCGACGCCCGTTCACCGAGATCCAGATGCGGCGTCTGACCCAGCTCGTGGCGGCTCTGGCCGACGAATACGACATCCCCGACGAGCGGATCGTGCTGCATTCGGAGACGGCCGGGCCGGGTGACCCGGGGCGTTTCTTCCCCGCCGAGGTGTTCCGGGAGCGTCTGCGGGCCCTGCGGTAGCCGATCCGGCTACCATCTGGGCCTCTTTCGACCCGACACGGGGAGCGCCCGAGCCGTGGAAGCCCGGAAAAAGGGAGACAACATCGAGGGGTACAAGATCCTCGCCGAGCTGGGGCAGGGGGCGGCGTCGATCATCTACCTCGTCCAGGACCCGCGCACCAAGCAGATCTGGGCGCTCAAGCACGTCCGCAAGAACAACGCCAAGGAGCAGCGCTTCCTCGACCAGGCCGAGGCCGAGTACCGGGTGGCGCAGACGCTCGATCACCCGGGCGTGCGGAAGATCCCGAAGCTGATCAAGGTTGGCAAGTTCCTGTCGGTGCGCGAGCTGGTTCTGCTGATGGAGCTGGTGGACGGGGTCTCGCTGGACAAGCACCCGCCCGAGACGTTCGAGGACGCGGTGTTCGTGTTCGAGCAGGTCGCCCGCGCGATGCATCACATGCACGAGCGCGGGTGGGTCCACGCGGACATGAAGCCGAACAACATCGTGGTCGACGACGCCAACATCGCGAAGATCATCGACCTGGGTCAGAGCTGCAAGACCGGGACGATCAAGGAGCGGATCCAGGGCACCCCGGACTACATCGCCCCCGAGCAGGTGCACCGGCGCGAGATCACGCCGGCGACCGATGTCTACAACCTCGGCGCGACGATGTACTGGGTGCTGACGCGCCAGCACATCCCGACGGCCCTGGCCAAGAGCGACTCGCTGGTGGGCTCGCTGGACGACAACCTGATGGAGCGTCCGAAACCCGCGTCGGAGCTCAACCGCAAGATCCACCCGATGCTCAACGAGCTGATCATGCAGTGCGTCGAGGTGGACCCCGCGAAGCGCCCGGCGTCGATGAACGACATCGCCGAGAAGCTGAACCTGATCCACGGGATCCTCAAGGCCGGCGCGAGCGGCATGTACGGGAGCATCTCCGATTGACCTCGACCTCCAGGACGCACGGTCGGTGCGGAGTGCGCTGCTCGCCGGCGCCGAGGCGTCGCGCAGCGCGTGGTGCCGCGAGGGATCGGTTGACCGCGTCTCGCACCCCGGCACACTGATCGCCACCGGCGACCTGCACGACCACCCCGTCCACTTCAACAAGCTCATCGCGACGGCCGAGCTGCCCGGCGCGCCGCCCGGCGGGCCCGGCCCGCACCTCACCCTGCACGAACTCATCCACTCCGACCGACTTGTCAACGGGCTCGACTTCTCGCACCGCATGCTCGCCCGCGTCGCGGCGCTCAAAGCAGACCACCCCGAACGCGTCCATGTCCTGCTCGCCAACCACGAGCTCGCGCAGATCGTCGGGGCGGGCGTGGTGAAGAACGGCGTGCGCTGCGTCGACGCGTTCGACGCGGGCGTCGAGTACGCGTTCGGCGACGAGGCCGAGAGCGTGACCGAGGCGGTCAACGCGTTCATCCTCGCGATGCCGCTGGCGCTGCGTTGCGCCACGCCGCGCGGCGAGATCCTCTGCGCCCACTCGCTGCCGGGCCCGGCGATGATGCACCGCTTCGACCCGTCGGTGCTCGAGCGCGACCTGACCGAGGACGACCTTCAGCCGCGAACCGGGTCGGCCCACATGATGGTCTGGGGACGCGGGTACGACCACGACCAGCTCGAGGACCTCGTCGAGCGGTGGGGGGTCAACCTGTTCGTCCTCGGGCACGAGACGGTCGAGCCGGGCGTCAAGCTCGTCGAGCCCAACGCGATCGTGCTCAACAGCGACCACGACCGCGGCGTCTACCTGCCGATCGATCTGTCCGACCCGCCGACGCCGGCCGAGGCGATCGCTCGCGTCGTGCGCCTCTCCTGACGGCGGTGTCCCACGACTCGCGTGCTTTATCCGCGCCGCCGGCGGATGGAAGCGAAGCCCAATCCCGCGATGAGTGGGAGGGTGCCCGCCGGCGCCGGGATCGCCCGCAGCTCGAGCGTGGCCTCGGCGAAGGACTCCGACAGCATCGTCGTTCCTTCCTCCTGCGACCACACGGTTGCGCTCGTGCCGAGCAGGAGTTCGTACTCATCGGGGTACAGGAGTTCCCCGGAGATGTCGAACGTCAGCGTGTCCGTTTTGAAGTCGGCGAGCGAGTATTCCTCAATGGCGGTGGGATTTCCGGACAGCAACAGCTGAACGAGGGCGCTTGAGTTGCCCAAGCCGCTCCCGGTGACCTCGGCCCTGGGGATCTCGAGGGTGCCGTACAGCCGGAAACGAACGGGGTCGACAACCTCGAACTTCGCCGACGACCGGGTCATCGAGTGGACCATGATCTCGCTGACGAGCGAGGAGCTCACGTCGATCTCCGATCGGCTCCGCCCCAGCAGCCGGATGTCGTCGATCGGGCCGGGATCGGAATGGCTGTAGAAGTAGTCGAACTCAAACCGGTTGTAGTGCGAGAGGATGTCGCCGCTCCCCGACCCCGAGTTGGCGCCCGCACCGCGGTCCTCCTTCGTCACTTCCCTCAAGTCGGTGCTCGAGTAGGGAGGACCGAGCGTCGTCCACGAACGGACGCCTCGGTACCCGGTCGGGGTCACGATCGGATCGGCCGATGCACAAGCGGCAGCCCCGACCACGAGCGCGGCGGCGATGAGAGTCCTCTTCATGTGTGCCTTTCTGGGCGAGCGCTCCGCGGTTTATGGCACGCGTTGCGCGTGCCTGCGCTGCTGCTCCGCGGTAGACGGTGCCCCGCGTCTCAGGTCCTGCAACCAAAAACGGACATCAAACGCACATTCTCGGGGAGAGTCGCGGGGAAACCCGCGGGTGGGTCGTCACCGCATGTGTGTGCGATGCACCGGGATCAGGGGGTAACTCTCGCCTACCGCGCTTCGAGCATCGCGATGATGGTTTCGAGTCGTGCGCGCATGAGCGCCGCCGCGCCGCGGTCGAGCGGCGCGGTGAAGCTCACGTCGAGCTCGGCCGGTCCGATCGGGTCAACAAAGCTCGCATTCGACGCGACCAGCTTCACCGTCGCGCCGTCCATCGACCCGCCGAACCGCGCCCCGCCCGGCTTCGAGCCCGGCTGGAGGAACCCCGCGCCCTCGTACACCCCGATCGCACCGCGCGAGAGCACGAGCAGCTCGACCGTCGCGTTGGTGGCGGTGTCCTCGATCGGGGTGTTGCCGGCCTTGGGGCGCAGGAACATGTGCACGCGGGCGAGGTGCCCGGTGATGGTGTCGATGGGGGCGGTCGGGTCGAGTTCGGCGCGGGTGAGGTCGGTGAGGTAGACGTCGGCGGTGTTGCCGTCCTCGGCCGCGTAGGCCGCCGTCGTGAGGCGGGGTCGCAGCTCGTGCCCACTCTCGACCGAGCGGACGGACAGATGGGTGCCGGTGCGGCAGCCCGCCAGGAGCGTGCCAACGAACAGGGCCGTCGCGAGCCGGGTCGTCCGGGGGAAAGCCATGGACCCACCTTAGCCGGGGGGAGAAATCAGTGCGATTAGGGAAGTCAGGGGCTCCACCGGGCGGCGGCTTTCGTACGATGATATGGGTAAGGGGGCGACCGATGAAACGGGCACTGACGATCGCGGTGGCGGTGCTGGCGGCGGGGACGGCTTTCGGGCAGCAGCAGGACGACTCGAGCCCGCTGGGGACGAGGCCGGAAATCCTTCAAGTGCGTCCGGCGGTACCCCAGGTCCGCCCGGCGATCCCGCAGGTCAAACCGCCCACGCCGAACGTGTTCCGCATCCGCGACCGGTCGAACGAGCAGCGTCCGTGGAACTACTGGGCGTTGCAGCGGATCGCGAAGGAGAAGGCGGAAAAGGCGGCGGCGACCCGCGGCCCGAGCGTGACCACCTCGCCCGGGCGCACCAGCGACGGGCTGATCGAGGGGACGCAGGTCCGCGCCACCGGCAACCGTGCGCTCGACTCGCTGCTCGTCAACGAGCTGAGACGCCGCGGCGTCTATCAGGATCCGCCCGATCCGGTCGAACCGATCCGCGTGCAGCTGCCGGACGGGAGCACACGGCTGATGGACCCGTCCGATCCCGGGCTGAGCGCCGCGAACCTCCCGGTCGGCACGGTTGTCGAGTCGACGTGGAGCGACGGGAGCGTGCACCGCGGCGTGGTCATCGAGCACACGTACGTCAAGGGCACGGCCGGCTTTGTTGGGTCACGCTGGGTAGGCAGCGGTGAGTGCCGGAGGCTTGTGACGTACTACCGGAACGTGCTCACCGATTCGCGCAACATGTTGGCCAAGCAGTTGCCGTGCGGGAAGTACCGGAAGACATCCGTCGTCGAGCCGGAGCGCACCGAGCCGCCTCAGCCCGACACCGGGCGTTACAGCTGGTCGGATCGGGATCGCTACCGTGGGGTTCCGGTGATCACCGGCGTGGAAGCGGCCTCGCTGACCGGTTCGTCGCCTACCCCGCCGGCATACGAGCCGCGCGAGCCCGCGAACGGCTTCGAGCGTGCGTGCGTGCTTCTGGTGGCCGATCATGCCGATGCCGCCGCCGCCGCGCTGCGCGAGTACCTCGAGTCCGAGCCCGACGACGTCGTGGCGACACGGCTGCTCGGGGTGGCGATGATCGAGGCCGGGCGGATCGACGACGGCGTGGCGATGGTCATGCTCGCTTACCGCACCGACCCCATGCTCCCGTACACCCCGCTCGAGGGCGAGTTGTTCGGGCCCAAGCGCCTGCGCCGCATCCTCCTCCTGGCGGTGCGTCAGGCGAACCGGGCGGACTTGGCGTCGGGGTGGGTGACGGTGGCGTCGCTCATGCAGGGCGAGGGGCGCCCGACCCACGCCCTGCGGATGATCCAGCGGGCCGAAGCTCTCGGGCTGGACGCGGGGTTGGCCTCGGAGTTCCGCGCGGCCCTGACGCCGGGCGGCTGAGCGGGTGCGACAGCGTGATCCCCTTCGGGGCCGGCTCGTTGAGGGCCGGCCCCGTTGCTTGTCCCGGGCGCCGGGGGGTCTATGCTTCCCGGCTCGCGGGGCGTTGGGCCCCGACAACCCAGAACCGACGGCACCACCGAGCCGCCCGTTTCCCCTTGGCCGGGGCGGGCACGCCGGGGCAACCCGGGGCAGGTGGGAGGTGGAGCGAAAATGGCCAGGAAAGAGATCACGAAGGTCTTCAAGGTGATGGCCCCCGGGGGTCAGGCGACGCCCGCGCCGCCGCTGGGCCCGGTGCTCGGCGGCAACGGGGTCAACCCGGGGCAGTTCATCCAGCAGTTCAACGCGGCGACCGCCCACATGAACGGCAAGCTGGCGAGTTGCGTGGTCACGGTCTACGCCGACCGCACGTTCGGGTTCGAGATCAAGTCGAGCCCGGCGTCGGTGCTGATCAAGGAGGCGGCGGGGATCGAGAAGGGCTCGGGCGAGCCCCAGCATCACGTCGCGACCATCACGAGCGACCAGGTCCGCAAGATCGCTGAGGAGAAGTTCGCGGACCTGAACGCGGCTTCGATCGAGTCGGCGATGCGCGTGGTCGAGGGAACAGCCCGCTCCATGGGCGTGACGGTGGAGGGCTGAGCGATGGCGAAGCTGAGCAAGCGTGCGAGGCAGAACGAGTCGCTGATCCCCGCTAGTGAACTCGAGGCGCCGCAGGCGATGGCGGCGCTGAAGAAGTACAAGGCGCCGCGGTTCGATCAGTCGGTCGAGGTGTGCATGCACCTCGGCGTGGACGTCAAGCAGGCCGACCAGATGATCCGCGGCTCGGTCTCGCTGCCCAAGGGCATCGGGAAGAGCAAGCGGGTGATCGCGTTCTGCGGGTCCGACCAGGTGGCGGCGGCGAAGGAGGCCGGGGCGGTCGAGGCCGGCGCCGAGGAGCTGGTTCAGAAGATCGAGAAGGGCTGGTTCGACTTCGACGTTGCGGTGGCGACGCCCGACATGATGCGGGTGATCTCGAAGCTGGGGCGTGTGCTGGGCCCGAAGGGGCTGATGCCGAGCCCGAAGGCGGGGACCGTCACGCCGAAGGTGCCCGAGGCGGTCAAGGAGTACGCGGCGGGCAAGGTGGAGTACCGCACGGACAAGGGCGGGAACATCCACGCGGTGATCGGGAAGATGAGCTTCGCCGACGCCGACCTGCTGGAGAACTTCAACCACTTCCTGAACACGATCGAGAAGGCGCGTCCGTCGTCGGCCAAGGGCCGGTACATCAAGAAGATCACGGTGAGCGGGACGATGACGCCGGGCGTCCAGATCCGCTACGCCGAGGGCGAGTGAGGTCGAGCCATGTCCAAGCCTGTCAAAGAGATGTTGATCCGCGACTACCGCGACCGCCTGGCGGAGGTCGAGGACGCGATGATCCTCAGCCTGCGGGGCATCGACGCGAACCGTAACAACGCGATCCGCAAGGGGCTGCTCAAGCAGGACATCCACGTCACGGTGGTTCGCAACGCGCTGTTCCGCAAGGCGTTCGGGGGCACCAGCCTCGAGCCGCTCGGGAAGCTGATGAGCGGCTCGACGGCGGTGGCGTACGGGGCCGAATCGGTCGTCGAGGTCGCGCGCGAGATCGTCGGGCTGGTCAAGGACCACCCGGAGATCGAGCTGAAGGGCGCGGTGCTCGACGGCGAGTTGTTCGAGGGCGACGAGGGCGTGAGGCGCCTCAGCAGGTTCCCGACCCGCGACGAGGCGATCGCGAAGGACGTCGCGATCATCCTCGGGCCCGGGCGCACGGTGATGGGGCAGGTCAAGGGCCCCGGCGCGGCGCTGGCGGGGATCATCAAGTCGATCGAGGAGAAGCTGGAGAAGGGCGAGACGGTTTCGAAGTAGCGAATCAGCGGTCCCGACTGGCCCCTGCCGGGGTTAAAGAGCCGGGTGGTCCGGCCCCTCTCGGGCGCGTTTCGGAAGGAAGTGCGAGATGTCGGAAGAGGCAACGAAGACGTTCGACGCGAAGATCACCGAGTTGGGCGACAAGCTCGCCGGGCTGACCCTCAAGGAGGCGGTGGACCTCGGCGACTACATGAAGGAGACCTACGGCATCGAGGCCGCCGCAGGCGGCGCGGTCGTGATGGCGGGTCCGGGCGGGGGCGAGGCCGAGGAGGCCGTGGAGAAGACCGCTTTCGACGTCGTCCTCAAGGGCGACGGCGGGAACAAGATCAAGGTCATCAAGGTCATCCGCGAGGCGACCGGGCTGGGTCTGAAGGAGGCCAAGGACATGGCCGAGGCCCTGCCCGGCAAGGTCAAGGAGGGGCTGCCCAAGGAGGAGGCCGAGGCTCTGATCGAGAAGTTCAAGGAAGTCGGGGCGGACGTCGAGCTGGCGTGACCCCGCCAACGGTTGTGGAGGGCCGGCCCGCGGGGCCGGCCCCTTTCTTAGATTTGGGTTGTGATCGGGTTGACGCGGTTGAACTTGTGCGCCCGGGGGGCCTTGCAAACGGTGTTCCGAATGGGTACAGTCACCGGTTCGGTCCAGATCATGCGGGTGTCCAGGGCGACGGAATCAAACCACGGTTGACGAGCACCGCGGCGGGCGACGACCCGCGGCGGGCGTGTCTGTTTCACTATCGACGAGAGGTCGTGGATGGCAGCGAGGAATGTGCGCCGATTCGCGAAGCGCGGTGACTTTGTCTCCGTCCCGGACCTGACCAAGGTCCAGACGGACGCCTACGAGCGCTTTCTCCAGTTCAGCGGGACGCCCGACGGGCGCGACACCTCGATGGGGCTCGAGGCGTTGCTGCGCGAGATCTTCCCGATCGAGAGCTACGACGGGACGATGCAGCTCGAGTACATCTCGTACGACCTCGACGAGCCGCGCTACACGCCCGACGAGTGCCGCGAGCTGCGCCTGACCTACGGGCTGCCGTTCAGGATCCGCGTGCGTCTCCAGCGTGAGACCCACCCCGACCTGCCCGAGGAGGACATCTACCTCGGCGAGTTCCCGATCATGATGGGCGGCGGCGAGTTCATCGTGAACGGGGCCGAGCGGGTCATCGTCAACCAGCTGCACCGCTCGCCGGGCGTGGATTTCCGCGTCGAGTCGAGCGAGGGCGATCGCCCGCTGCACTCGGCGCGGATCATCCCCGAGCGCGGATCGTGGATCGAACTGGAGGTGACCAAGAAGGACGTGCTGGTCATGCGGATCGACCAGTCCACGAAGCTGGCCGCCACCACGTTCCTGCGCTGCCTCGACGAGACGGTCGCGACGACCGATGCGCTGATCGGGCTGTTCTACGACGTGACCGAGGTCAAGGCCGCGGACGTTGCGCCCGAGATGTGGGCGGCCCAGACGATCTTCGACACCGAGACCGGCGAGGAGCTGGTGCATGTCGGGCGTCAGATCGGCGAGGCGGCCGAGGCGATCATCGCCTCGAACCTCAAGACGGTCAGCGTGGTGCAGAACCCGTCGGACTCGCTGATCCTCAACACGATCGCCGAGGAGCGGCTCGACCTGTTCATGGAGGGCGAGCACGCGTCGGCGGGCACCGAGTACGACGCCTCGCTGATCAAGGTCTACACCAAGCTGCGTCCGGGCAACCCGCCGCAGGTCGAGAAGGCCAAGCAGCTGTTCATCGAGAAGTTCTACGACCTCAACCGCTACCGGCTGGGCAAGGTCGGGCGGTTCCGGATCAACCGCAAGTTCGACCTCGAGACGCCTGAGGACCAGCTGTTCATCACGGCCGAGGACTTCCTGCGGGTGATCCAGTACATCCTCGATCTGCGCTCGAACCGGTCGGACCCGAAGAGCGGGCGTCCGGTGGCGAACATCGACGACATCGACCACCTGGGCAACCGGCGTCTGCGGACGCTCGACGAGCTGGCGGTGGACGAGCTGCGCAAGGGCTTCCTGAAGCTGCGCCGCACGGTGCAGGAGCGCATGAGCGTCAAGGATCCCGAGGAGGTCACGAAGATCGCCGACCTGATGAACTCGAAGTCGATCTCGAGCGCGATCGACTTCTTCTTCGGGCGATCCGAGCTGAGCCAGGTGGTGGACCAGACCAACCCGCTGTCGAGCCTCGTGCACGAGCGGCGTCTGTCGGCCCTCGGTCCGGGCGGGCTCAACCGCAAACGGGCGGGCTTCGAGGTCCGCGACGTGCACATCTCGCACTACGGGCGGATCTGCCCGATCGAGACGCCCGAGGGCACCAACATCGGGCTGATCGCGAGCCTCGGCATCTACGCGACGATCGACGACTACGGGTTCATCCGCACGCCGTACCGCAAGGTCGAGAACGGCAGGCCGACCGACCGGGTGGACCACCTGCGTGCGGACGAGGAGATCCGCGCGGTGCTGGCGCCGGCCGACGCGATGTCGCCGGACGGCACCCTTCAGGAGGGCTCGCTGCTGGCCCGCGTGGACGGTGAGCTGGCGCAGGTCAGGACCGAGGAGGTGGACTACATCGACATCAGCCCGAAGCAGATCATCGGGATCTCCGCGGCGCTGATCCCGTTCCTCGAGCACGACGACGCGAACCGAGCGCTGATGGGCTCGAACATGCAGCGCCAGGCGGTGCCGCTGATCAAGGTCGAGCCGCCGGCGGTGGCGACGGGCATCGAGCACTTCGTGGGGCACAACTCGGGGATGGTGGTCAAGGCGAAGCGCGGCGGGACGGTGACGTTCGCCGACGCGCAGCGCATCATCATCGACAACTCGGACGAGTACGAGCTGCGCAAGTTCGTCGGGCTCAACGAGCGGACGTGCCTGAACCAACGCCCCGTGGTCGAGGCCGGGCAGGGCGTCGAGGCGGGCGCGATCCTCGCCGACGGGGCGGCCACGTGCGAGGGCGAGCTGGCGATCGGCAAGAACGTGCTCGTCGCCTTCAACACCTTCGACGGGTACAACTTCGAAGACGCGATCGTGATGAGCGAGCGTCTGGTCAAGGACGACACGTTCACGAGCATCCACATCGACGCGTTCGACGTCGAGATCCGCGAGACCAAGCTCGGGCGCGAGGAGTTCACGCGCGACATCCCGAACGTCAGCGAGAAGATGCTCCGCAACCTCGACGAGAACGGGGTCATCCGCATCGGGGCGCGCGTCGGGGCGGGCGACATCCTCGTCGGGAAGGTCAGCCCCAAGTCCAAGACCGAGCTGACGCCCGAGGAGAAGCTGCTGCACGCGATCTTCGGTCGCGCCGGTGAGGACGTGAAGAACGACTCGCTCGAGGTTCCCTCGGGCGTCGAGGGCGTGGTCATCGGGGCCAAGAAGTTCAGCCGCCGCATGCACATGAACGAGGCCCAGAAGAAGGAGCTCAAGCGGAACATCGAGGAGTACGAGCGCGAGATGGACGCCCGCGCGATCGAGCTGTTCCGCCAGATGGTCGACGCGATCAACACGCTGACCGGCTCGGAGATGGTGGACCCGATGACCCGCCAGAAGGTCGGTCAGTCTGACATCCCCGAGGTCATCCTCGAGCAGATCACCACCTTCAACCTCAAGTGGATCAAGGGCTCGAAGGAGGCACGCGACGAGGCCGCGACGGTGCGCAACCAGTTCTGGCCGCGCATCGAGGCGATCGACGCCGAGAAACAGCGCAAGGTTGCCCACATGAAGCGTGGCGACGAGCTCGCTTCGGGCGTGCTCGAGATGGTCAAGGTCTACGTCGCCACCAAGCGTCAGCTCTCGGTCGGCGACAAGATGGCCGGGCGTCACGGCAACAAGGGCGTCATCGCCCGCATCGTCCCGGAAGAGGACATGCCGTTCATGGAGGACGGCACCCCCGTGGACGTGCTGCTCAACCCGCTGGGTGTGCCGAGCCGCATGAACGTCGGGCAGATCCTCGAGCTGCACCTCGGGTGGGCGGCGCAGGTCCTGGGCTTCCAGGCCGTCACGCCGGTATTCGACGGCGCCACCGAGAGCGAGATCCACGCGGCGATCGACGAGGCCAACACCCACGTCGCGCGGCGCATCGCTGAGGACGAGACCAACGGCACCTGCCCGCGCCCGCGTGAACTGCTCGCCAAGATGCCGAGCGGCGGCAAGATCCAGCTCTACGACGGGCGCACCGGGGACCCGCTGCACCAGAAGACCGCGGTGGGCTACATGTACATGCTCAAGCTGCACCACCTCGTCGACGACAAGATCCACGCCCGCGCCACGGGCCCCTACTCGCTCATCACCCAGCAGCCGCTCGGCGGCAAGGCCCGCACCGGCGGGCAGCGCTTCGGCGAGATGGAGGTCTGGGCGCTCGAGGCGTACGGCGCCGCCTACATCCTCCAGGAACTCCTCACCGTCAAGAGCGACGACGTCGAAGGGCGGACCAAGATCTACGAGAGCATGGTCAAGGGCACCAACACGCTCGAAGCGGGCATGCCCGTCGCCTTCGACGTGCTCTGCAACGAGCTCAAGGGGCTCGGCATGAACATCACGATGGAGAAGAGGCGGCTCGAGACCGGGAGCCTGCTGTAGTTGGTTCGGTCCCGAGGGCCGATCGGAGCCGCTGCGGAACTCGCAAGCCGCGGAGCGAGAAAGTAAGACCGGGAAACGAGGCGCACGCACGCTTCCTGCCCTGGAGGATCTCATGGCTGAGACCGTGTACGACCGGGTGAACGACTTCACGGCCGTCAAGGTGACCCTGGCGAGCCCCAACGACATCCGCGCGTGGTCATACGGGGAAGTCAAGAAACCCGAGACCATCAACTACCGCACGTACCGCCCCGAACGCGACGGGCTGTTCTGCGAGCGGATCTTCGGGCCCGAGCGCGACTACGAGTGCGCCTGCGGCAAGTACCGCGGCACGAAATACAAGGGCATCATCTGCGACCGCTGCGGGGTGAAGGTCACGCACTCGCGCGTCCGGCGCAAGCGCATGGGGCACATCAACCTCGCCGCGCCCATCGTCCACATCTGGTTCTTCAAGAGCATGCCCTCCCGCCTCGGCACGCTGCTCGGGATGAAGACATCCGACCTCGAGAAGTGCATCTACTACCAGGACTACGTCGTCGTCGATGGCGACGAGTCGATGGTGCTCGACGCGGGTAAGAAGCTCGTCTTCAAGACGATGCTCACCGAGGACGAGCACCGCGAGGCCGTCACCAAGTTTGGCAACGCGTTCAAGGCGCTCATGGGCGCCGACGCGATCCGCGAGCTGGTCGAGCGGACCAACCTCGACGAACTCGGCGCCCAGATCCGCGCCGAGCTCAAGGCGACGCGCTCCAAGCAGAAGACGACCGACCTGGCCAAACGCCTCAAGCTGGTCGAGCAGGTGCGCGGGTCGGAGAACGACCCGGCGTGGCTGGTGATGGACGTGATCCCGGTCATCCCGCCCGACCTGCGCCCGCTGGTGCTGCTCGAGAGCGGCAACTTCGCCACCAGCGACCTCAACGACCTCTACCGGCGCATCATCAACCGCAACAACCGCCTCAAGAAACTGATGGATCTCAACGCGCCCGAGGTGATCATCCGCAACGAGAAGCGGATGCTCCAGCAGGCCGTCGACGCCCTGTTCGACAACGGGCGCTGCCGGCGCCCGGTGCTGGGTTCGAGCAATCGTGCGCTCAAGTCGCTGACCGACATGATCAAGGGCAAGCAGGGGCGCTTCCGCGAGAACCTGCTGGGCAAGCGCGTGGACTACTCGGCACGCTCGGTGATCGTCGTCGGGCCGGAGCTCAAGCTGCACCAGTGCGGCTTGCCCAAGAAGATCGCGCTCGAGCTCTACCAGCCGTTCATCATCCGCAAGCTCAAGGAGCACGGGCTCGCCGACACGATCAAGAGCGCCAAGCGGATGCTCGAGCGCCGCGACGCCGAGGTGTGGGACATCCTCGAAGAGGTGATCGACCAGCACCCGGTGCTGCTGAACCGCGCGCCGACGCTGCACCGCATGGGCATCCAGGCGTTCGAGCCGATCCTCGTCGAGGGCAACGCGATCCGGATCCACCCGCTGGTGTGCGGCGGGTTCAACGCCGACTTCGACGGCGACCAGATGGCCGTGCACCTGCCGCTGAGCGTCGAGGCTCAGGCCGAGGCGCACGTGCTCATGCTCTCGACGCACAACATCTTCAGCCCGGCGAACGGCAAGCCGATCATCAGCGCCTCGCAGGACATCGTGCTCGGCGTGTACTTCATCACGACGCACGAGCCCGACGACGAGCGGGACGAGTCGGAGCTGCCGCGGTTCAAGGACCAGGCCGAGGCCATCTTCGCCTACGAGCAGGGGAAGATCCGTCTTCACGAGCGCGTCATCGTGCGTCTGAACGACCCGCAGCGCCCCGGCACCTACGGGTACCGCAATTTCGACAAGTACGTCGACTCGCAGGGCGGTGAGGCGAAGAACATCCCCGCCAGCGGGCGGCTCGTCACGACGGTGGGGCGTGTGCTGTTCAGCGAGATCCTCGCCGAGGGCATGCCCTTCTACAACTGCGCGCTGGGCAAGAAGGGGTGCGCCCGCGTCATCGACGACACCTACCTCTACGCCGACCGCCACGCCACGATCGGGCTGCTCGACAGCATGAAGGAGATCGGGTTCAAGCAGTCCACGCTGGCCGGGCTGAGCTTCGGCGTGACCGACCTGCGCATCCCAGAGCTCAAGCCCGAGTTGCTCGACCAGGCGCAGAAGAGGGTGGACCGGATCGAGAAGAACTACGACCGCGGCATCATCACCGCCCGCGAGCGCTACAACCAGCTGCTCGACATCTGGGCCCACTGCCGCGAGCAGCTCACCAAGAGCCTGATGGACACGCTGCGCCGCGACCGGCGCGACGAGAACGACGAGTACGTCTCGATCGAGAAGAAAGAGGGCAAGCACTACCTCAACCCGGTCTACCTCATGTCCGACTCGGGCGCTCGCGGCAACGTCAGCCAGATGCAGCAGCTCGCCGGCATGCGCGGGCTGATGGCCAAGCCGTCCGGCGAGATCATCGAGACCCCCATCCGCGCCAATTTCCGCGAGGGGCTCAACATCCTCGAGTACTTCAGCTCGACCCACGGCGCCCGCAAGGGTCTGGCCGACACCGCGCTCAAGACCGCCGACTCGGGATACCTCACCCGCAAGCTCTGCGACGTCGCGCAGTCGGTCATCATCGGCGAGGTGGACTCGGGCTCACGCCGCGGAATCGTCAAGCGGGCGATCTACAAGGGCGAGCAGGTTGACGTCCCGCTCAAGGACCAGATCTTCGGGCGCGTCAGCCTCAACGCCATCCGCAACCCAGTCACCGACGAGCTGATCGTGGACGCCAACGAGATGATCACGTCGGAGGCGGGTGACAAGATCGAGGCGCTCGGCATCGAGTCGGTCGCCGTCCGCTCCCCGCTCACCAGCGAGAGCGCCAGCGGGTGCTCCGTGCTCGACTACGGGATGGACATGTCCACCGGGCAACTGGTCGAGCAGGGGATGGCCGTGGGCATCATCGCCGCCCAGTCCATCGGCGAACCCGGCACCCAGCTCACGATGCGGACGTTCCACACCGGCGGCATCGGCACGCGACACGTCGTGGATACCGAGTACCGCGCCGGCGCGACCGGCACCGTCGAGCTCCGCGACTGCAACGAGGTGCCCATCACCGACGACGACGGCAACGAGGTGCTCGTCGTGCTGAAGCGCAACGGCGAGATAGCCGTCCTCGACGACAAGGGACGCGAGCTCGATAAGTTCAAGGTCCCGTACGGCGGGTTCCTCCACGCCCCCCACGGCGCCGCGGTCAAGAAGGGCGACCGGCTGGCCAACTGGGACCCGCACCGCACGCCGATCCTCGCCGAGAAGGCGGGCATCGTGCAGTACGTGGACCTCGAGGTCGGCGAGACGGTGAAGCGTGAGGACGCCGGGCGCGGGCAGCAGGCTCTGGTCGTCATCGAACACAAGGGCGACCTGCACCCGCAGGTCAACATCGTGGACGAGAGCGGGCAGATCCTCGACTTCCACTACCTGCCCGCCAAGGCGCGCATCGAGGTCGAGGACGGGCAGAAGATCGAGGCCGGGCACATGCTCGCCCGCCAGCCCCGCGCCGCCGCGGGCTCGGCCGACATCGTCGGCGGGCTGCCGCGCGTCACCGAGATCTTCGAGGCGCGCAAGCCCAAGGACCCGTCGGTGATGGCCGAGATCTCCGGGCGCGTCGAGATCCACTCCGACAAGCGCAAGGGCAAGATGACGATCCGCGTCATCTCGGACGCGGGCATCGAGCACGACCACCACGTCCCCAACGACAAGCGTCTGCTGGTCCACACCGGAGACATCGTCAACGCCGGCGACCCGCTCACCGAGGGCCCGCTCGTCCCGCACGACATCCTGCGGATCAAGGGCGAGGAGGCGCTGTGGGTCTATATGCTCGACGAGGTGCAGAACGTCTACCGCGCCCAGGGCGTGACCATCAACGACAAGCACATCGAGCTGATCCTCAGCCAGATGCTCCGCAAGGTCCGCGTCGAGAACCCCGGCGACACCAACCTGCTCCCGCACGAGGTCATCGACCGCTTCATCTTCCGCCAGCACAACAACGAGATCTCCCGGATGGCCCGCATCGCCGAACCGGGCGACACCGACCTTGCCGAGGGCGCGCTGGCCACGCGCGACGAGCTGCGTGAGGCAAACGCCCACGCCGAATCGGAGGGCAAGGAGCCGGCCAAGGCGAAGAAGGCGCGTCCCGCGACCGGGCGGACGCTGCTGCTGGGCATCACCAAGGCGTCGCTGCAGAGCGAGTCGTTCCTGAGCGGCGCTTCGTTCCAGGAGACGACGAAGGTGCTGACCGAGGCCGCCCTGCGCGGGGCCGAGGACCGCCTCGTCGGGCTCAAGGAGAACGTGCTGCTGGGGCACCTGATCCCGGCGGGCACGGGGTTCCGCCCGTACATGGACCTGCGTGTGCAGCGCCTGGTCGAGCCCGAGCCCGAGTACGACGGCGAGGACGAGATGCTCGCCGAAGCCGCCGAGGCCGCCGAAGCGCTCGGCGCCGACCCCAACGAGCGCCTCGGTGTGCCGCAGGTCGAGGTCCGCGATGTGGCCGTCGGCGAGGGCGCCGAGACCGGTCAGTAAGCCGTTTTCAGTCAAGAGTTTGTGGTTTCAGAGCCCCGCTTCGGCGGGGCTCTTTCGTGCGTGATCCGGATCATCCTTGACAAGCAGATCCGATCATCCACAATAGGACGATCGCCTCACCCCGGTCGTCACGTCGGAGGGGGCCGCAGAGAAAGGACGCGCCATGCGCCTGATCGCCTGCATCGTGACCGTCTTCGCGTGCGCCGCCGACGCCGGCCCGCGCCTGTTCGCCAGCGCTCAGCCGGACGGGCTGTTCCCCAACGGACGGATCCTTGAACTCGATCCGAATACCGGCGCGATCCTCAACACGATCGAGTCATCGACGCTCACACCCACAGGAGACTTCTACACCGGGCTCACCTACGCCGATTCGCGTGGAACGATGTTCATCAACGACGGCTACCAGGGCACGCTGTTCGTCGAGTTCGACATCGACACCGGAGCCGTCATCAACACCTTCCCCTCACCACTCAGTTCGCAGACGATCAACGGAGAGGCGTTCGGCAACGGCGTGCTGTACGGCGCGCGGCAAGCGAACGGCGCGATCTACGTCATCGATCCCGACACCGGGGCCACCTCGGGGCCCCTGCCGAACATCCCCGGGGTGGGCAGCGGGGGGCTCGCGATGCGCAACGGGCGCATGTTCAGCGCCGGCGCCTCGAATACCGAAGTACGTGAGATTGACCCCGCCGACGGCCTTACGCTCAACACGTTCGGCACGCCCAACGGCGACCATCTCACCGGACTCGCCTTCGACGGCTTCGATCTGTACATCTGCACGTGGGGCGGGCTGATCCACGTCGTCGATCCCGCCACGGGCACGCTCCTGCGCACCCTCACCATCGGCATCCCAATGGACGGACTGGCGGTCACCAACGGCTCGGGCTGCTCCGAGGCCGACGTGACCACGCAGGGCGCCTCGCAGGGCGATCCCTCCTACGGGTTCCCCGACGGGCAGGTTACCGCCGCCGACCTCAACTACTTCGTCAACGCTTGGGTTGACGGCGACGCCGCGATCGCGGACGTCACCACGCAGGGTGCGCCGGAAGGTGATCCGCTCTACGGCGTGCCCGACGGAATCGTCTCCGGCGCCGACCTGAACTACTTCGTCAACATATGGATCCAGAGCTGCCCGTAGCCCTCAGCGCCACGACTCCCAGTCCGGCACATAGTGGGGGTCGTTGGTGGTGCCGATCGACCCGATCGCCACGCCGCTGAGTTCGAGGTAGTCGCCCATCCGGCGCGGGATCCACTCGGGCTGCGCGCGGTACGCGCGGGCGCTGCCTTCGGCGTGGACGGCGACCGCCGAGCCCAGCCCGTCCACGCCGTGCCGGAACGCCGTCGTCGGGTACGGGTTCTCACGCCACCGCCCCCCCCCGCGGTAGATCATCGGCGGATCGAGCAGCGCATCGTTGCTCGGCGTCTGCCCGGCCAGCAGCGTGTCGGCGAACACCAGCAGCGCCGCCGGGTCGCGGATGTCGCCCGCCCGCTTCCACGCCTGATCGCCGATCGTCCCGTTCCACCCGGGCGTGGACCTCGGCGCGAGGTAGTACCCGTTGTACCCGTACGTGCTGGTGATCTCGCCGGTGCTGGTCTGCGGTTGGTAGCTGCCCCACGGCTGCGCGGGGCACTCGTACACGCTGCCCTCGTGCAGCGTCGAATCGAGGTACGGCGCGACGTACCCCGCCGCGTGATCGACCGTGCCGCTCAGACGCCCGTCCGTGCCCCACCAGTACCTGGTGTCCGACCCGGTTCCCCCCCCGCCCGCGAGCGGCATCGCACGGTCGCCGTTGGCGTTGGCGTACAACTGCCACGCCGTCCCCAGCTGGCGCAGGTTCGACAGGCACAGCGCCGTCCGCGCGCTCCGCCGCGCACCGGCCAGCGCCGGCAGCAGGATCCCCACGAGCACCGCGATCACCGCGATCGCGACCAGCAGCTCGATCAGCGTGAACGCCCGACGCACCCGGTCAGTGTGCGTACCGCCCCGACCCAATGCGAGGCGTCCCCGTGCGTCTCCGCACAGACGGCCCCCCCCGTTCCGGCGCAACCCGTTCACCCCGTTCAGCCCCCTTGACGCCAACCCATGTCCAGACGTTCGTGCTTGCGCAGCCTGCCTTCCAGCTCGACCCTGTCGTCCGGTGTGACCTGTCCGTCGTGGTCAACGTCGGGGTCGCCCTGACCGGCGTACCACGCGTACAGGTCCTCGACCGTGATCGCCCCGTCGCCGTTGACGTCGTACCCCGGAGGCGGCGAGTCGAACGCGAACAGCCCCGCCGGCCCGATCGTGTACACCGCGTCGCCCGCCACCGCCGGCGACGAGCCCGCGCCCAGGAACCGCTCGGCGACGAAGTTCGGATCGCTCGGCCCGAGGTCCAGGTCGACCACCGAGAGCTGCGCGTACGGCGCGAACAGCGGACCCTCGTCCGGCATCGTCCCGACGATCAATCGCGCGCACCCCGGTTCGTCGATCAGCACCGGCTGGTGTGTCCATCCCCCGAGCGACTCGAACTCGCCCGCGTCGATCTCCCCGTCGTTGTCCGCGTCCATCCAGGTCTCGATCGTCGAGTCCCACTCGAGCTCGCCCCACGAGCCGTGGTCGCGGAACACCTGCACCGCCGGACGCGACCCGTAGTCGGGGAACCCCGGCGGCGAGATCAGCCCCGTCGAGAGCACCACGCGCCCGCCGCTCATCGGGATCGGGATCGCGTCGGTTCGGTTCGAGTCGGCCGACCACGCGAGCTGCCCGCTCGCCGCGTCGATCCGCACGAGGTTGGCCGAGTCCTGCGCGCCCGCGAACGCGTACGACGCCGCGTACACGCACGACTGCCCGCCCTGCTCGTGCACCGCCACACCGCCGTAGAACCCGACGCTCTTGGTGTTCGTGAACGTCCACAGCGGGGTTGGCGGCGACGTCGCGGTGGCGTCGAAGGCGTACACGTGTCCGGCCGTGCCCCACCCCGTGCCGGCGTCGGCGACGTACACCACGCCGTCGCGGTACGCCGGTGTGTTCCCGCTCGTCCCACCGAGCTGCACGCTCCAGACTAGGTCGCCCGGCAGGTACGGGTTCAGCGCCGCGTCGTACGGATCGATGTTGACGCAGTACAGCCACCCGCCGCCGAACAGCAGGTTCGGGTCGTAGTCCACGATGAACGCGCGGTCGGCGGGCCCGAGGTCACCGGTGATCGCCGGCGAGGCGTTCACCACCTCGTTGTACAGCGGGCAGTCCCACCGCTCGGCGCCCGTCGCCGCGTCAAACGCGATCAGGTCGAAATCGACGCCGAGCAGGACGGCGCCGTTCGCCCCGTCCACCGCGGGTGCTGACCACGAGTCGTTCGCCGGCGGGAACGCCAGCGGCGCCGTCCACTCGACCGAGCCGTCGGCGCGATCGCCCGCGATCAACGCGTCGTCGTCGTCCACCACCCCGACCGCGTACACGCGCGAGCTGTCCACCGCCACCCCGGTGGGCAGCTCGAACGTGACCGGCTCACCGGTATCGGTCTGGTAGAGGACCCAGGCCGGCGTCGTGATCGGGCCGGGCGACTCGGTCACCACAGCGACGCGGTCGGCGCCGCCGGCGAACTGCGTCCACTGCCCGGCGTACGCACCCGTCGCCATCACCCCCCCGGCGATGATCAATCCCGCTCTCATCAAAGACCCGACGAGCCTTTCGGCCGGCCGGGTCCTCCCTCCCCGCTCCCTCGGGGCGGCGTCAGCGGCGTCTCCTCGGCGCCGCCAGACCCAGTGAAGCGAGCACCCACGCCGTTGAAGGCGCCGGGACCCGCGCGAACGCATCGATCTCCAGTGTCTGCCCCGACAGCAGGTTGCTGATCCGCACGTACGACACCGAGCCGAGCCCGCTCCCGCCGATGTCGATCGGCGTGCCACCCCCCGAGCCGCCGTACAACGCCGCGATCTGGGACGTGTCCAGCGAGGCGAAGTCCGCTCGTGTCAACGACGGATCGACCGGCGTGCGGAAATCAGTCGGCAGCGAGCCGGGCGTGCCGTCGTACGGGCCCGCGTCGCCGTACCCCACCGTCGGGAAGAACCCCTCCTCGAAGTCCCCCAGCGTCACCCACGCCGACCCATCGGCGCTCACCTCGACCCGCATCGTGTCGTCGTCGAGGGTCTGCCCGCCGGGCCCGGCGATGCCGCTCGGGTACGCCGCGTCGATGAACCCGTTGTTGCCGAAGACGATCAGGTCCACTCCGAACGGGTTGGCCGGATCATCGGTGATCGGTGTCGCGAAGCGGACGGTCAGCCGCCCGCCCTCGCCGATCGAGACGATCTCGTCACCCCCGAACGGGGGGCTGAACGGGCTGACCACGCTGGGGTAGGCGCCCTCGCCGGTGAACCGCTCGGGCGGCCCGAGCGCGGTCGTCGCGTCAAGGTACCCCGGGGTTGCGCCGCTTCCCTGCATGTACGAGACCACCTCCGTCGCCCAAGGCGAGGGTGCACCGGTATCGCCGACCGCCGGCGACCCGAGCGCACCAAACACGCCCACGCACACCAGTGCGCGTGCCGTCATGTCGATCTCTCTCTCCTCCGCGGTTTCCCACGGATTGGCTCGCCCCGGTACCGCGCGGGACGCCCCCGAGTCTCGCTCCTTCAGCGCCGTTCTCGCCGGGTTGTGCCGGGTGGTGGGTCGCGGGGGACCGACCCACATCGCCGGCGCCCGTCTCGCGAGGGCGGCCACGACTCTCGCATCCGGCAGGTCTTCCGGCTTCGGGCCCTTGGGTCGGCCTTCCCGTCGGCACGTGTAGAACGCCGACAGTGGCCCGTGCCCGGGGTCAGCCCCGGGGACCCGCGGTTTTGCCCGTTACGGCGGCGCGTCCGCGGTGGTCTTGCACCACACTTCCCTTTTCACCCCTTCAAACAAACGGGGAACCGAATGCTCCCGCAGCATATCGAACGACCATCCCACGTCAAGCGCGTTCGAACAGGTATGCGCAATCCTCAAGACGCGGGCCACTTACGTCGCCGACCGCGAACCGCGCCCCGCTCCACATCGACGCCGCGCCGTACGCACCGTCCTTGCGCAGCGCGTACATGGTCACGTTGAAGTTCGGGCGCCCGCGCCCGTCGAGCAGACGCTTCTGCTTCGTATTCTGCGCGATGCGCTTCAGCACGTCGAGGCACGCGTCGGTCGGCCCGCGCCCCGCTCGCATCGCCTCGACCGTCGCGTAAGCCCCGCAGTTCTGGATCACCGCTTCGCCCCGCCCGGTCGCCCCGCCCGACCCCACCGCGTTGTCCGTGTACATCCCAGCGCCGACGATCGGCGAATCACCCACCCGCCCGGAGATCTTGTAGCTCAGACCGCTCGTCGTCGTGCACCCCGCCAGATCACCGCTCGCGTCCACCGCCGAGCAGTGGATCGTCCCGTACGTGAACGGGATTTCATCGGCGTTCGCATGCTCCTCGTTCCAGTCGCGCTGGTCGGCGTCGAGCCAGTCGTCGTTGGCGTCGCGGTTCTCGCGCCATTTCAGCCACGCCTCGCGCGCCTTGTCGGTCAGCAGATTGGCCTCCTCGAACCCGTGCGCCCGCGCGAACCGCAGCGCCCCCTCGCCCACCAGCAGCACGTGGTCGGTTCGACGCAGCACCTTCAGCGCCACTTGGGCCGGGTGCACGATGTTCTCGAGCGCGCCCA